>Ga0181527_1003869_pt1 | contig 13132 bp, 4 predicted proteins | sample PEATcosm2014_Bin_30_FD_119762 | JGI IMG/M metagenome (GOLD analysis project Ga0181527, IMG submission 119762) | Peatland microbial communities from MTU Mesocosm Facility, Houghton, MI, USA - PEATcosm2014_Bin06_60_metaG | ecosystem: Environmental > Terrestrial > Soil > Wetlands > Peat | place...
CGGGTTGAGGTTGTAGAGGATGGTGCGGGCCAGGCGTTGGTTGCCGTCGAGGCGGTCGAGGAAGCGGGCCAGCGGCCGGGCCAGCGGCCAATCGCCCATCGAGTCGAAGCCGGTGTCCGGCCCGAGCTCCCGCAGCCGCCGCGTGCTGGTGTTCCGCAACGCCCCGAGATGAAACTGCTGCGTCCAGCCCCGGGCGTGGTCCCACAACGCGAACTCGTAGAGCATGGCGGAGCGGAAGCGGGCGATCTCGCCGGGCGAAAGCGGGCCCCCGAGGCGGACCCGCGCGAACAGCTCCGGCAGCTCCGACGCGTTGTACTCCTCCGCCTCGACCGCGTCCAGCCCGTGATCCGAGAGCCGGCAGCCCAGCGCGTGGAAGTGGTCGTGCCGCTGGTGCAGCGCCTCGAGGAACTTCGAGAACTGGCCGCCCACGTCAATGCCGCTGGCCGCGGCCAGCCGATCGACCCACGGATTGAAAATCGCGGGCGAGTCCACGGCCAGGGCCTTGTCCGGCCGGAAGGCCGGCAGGACGTGGAATCCCAGCGAGCGGTCCGCGGCCAGCGCCGCGTGAAACTCCAGCGTGTCGGTCGGATCGTCGGTCGTACACACCAGCACGACCTTCATCTGCCGCATGATGCCGCGGCAGGAGAAGTCCGGGCGGGCCAAGAGCGCGTTGCACTGCTCCCACACGCCCCGGGCCGTCTCGGGGCCCAGCAGCCGGTCGCCGATGCCGAAGGGCCGCTTCAGCTCCAGGTGCGTCCAGTGGTAGAGCGGGTTGCCCAGGGTCTTGGGCACCGTCTCGGCCCATTTCTGGAACTTCTCCCAGTCGCAGGCGTCGCCGGTGCAGAACCGCTCGGGCACGCCCGCCGTCCGCATCGCCCGCCACTTATAGTGGTCCCCGGCCAGCCAGATCTGCGTGAGGTTCTCGAAGCGATGGTCCTCGGCCACCTGCTGCGGCGGCAGGTGGCAGTGGTAATCCAGGATCGGCAGGTCCCGGGCGAAGCGGTGGTAGAGCTCCGCCGCTTCGTCGGTTTCGAGCAGGAAGTTTTCGCTGATGAACATCGGGAGGAGCCGCAGAAGTCACTTCTTCGCGGGCCCAAACCGGACGATGCCGCGGTCGCGGAGCCGGAAGGCCGTTTTGAGCATGTCCACGATCTCGGGCGTGTAGCGGAAGCCGAGATCGCCGCCGTCGGAGGCCTTCTTGCAGCACGGGCTGTCGGGGCCGAGGCGATAGTCGAGCTTGGACGGATCGACGAACCGCGGATCTGCACTAAAGCAGCTCGTGCCGGGCGCGGCCAGGTCTCGGTACGGCCGCTCGCCATAAACGTCGCAGTTCTCGATGCGCGGGCCCCGCACCGGCGACTCGACACACGAGACCACCGAGTCGTTTATTACGTCGTCCGCCTTGAGCTCCCTTCCGCAGCCCACGCCGCCGATGATCGTGCACGACTTGACTTGTCCCCTGGACCAAGAAAAGCGGTTATCAAAGAGGCAGTTGCAAGCCAAGTCTCCCCCGCCGGGGCTGGAATAGTCAGGGGCGGCAAGCCAAACGCAATTACTAAGGGTGCGAGGGCACCGGCCGGGCCCGATGAGGATGCACGTTTCGGCCTCCATCACCCGCGGCGCGTCGCCGTCAAAAAGCATCGCGCCGCCGGTGGCCAGGACGCAGCGGCGGACGCGTATCATCGGCTCGCTGGCGTTCTGGCGGCCGAAGCGGCAGTCAATCACGGCGTTCACGCCCGAGTTCCACGGCTGCTCGTGCAGCAGGACGAGGTTTACGAGGGTTACCGGCGTGTGCAGCAAGAGGACGCTTGTGTCTTTGGTGTTCGAGCGTATGACGGGCCAGCAGTCTTTCTGGCCGCGGATCGTCAGCCCGGCTGCTTCTTCCGGCACCACGAGGAACTCGTCGTAGCGGCCGCTGTCCTGGATCTCGATGGTGCTGTTGGGCGATGCGGCCTTGATCGCCTCCTGGATGGTCTTGAACTTGCCGCCGCCGTCCTGGCGGACCGCCAGCAGCTTGCCCAGGCGGGCGTCCGCCCGCTGCATTTCGGCAAACGACGGCTTCCGCTTGGTTTCGGTCACGGGGCGCGAGCCGGCGTACTCGGCCTTGAGCGTCTTCAGCCTGGGCCGCGCCTCGAAGAAGTCGCTGTCGCGGTAGAGCTGGGCCGCCTCTTCGTAGAGTTTTTCCGCCCGCTGTTCGTAGAGCCCGGCCTTCGCCTCCCGGCGCGCGACGTCCAGAATGATCTTGTGCGACAGCACCCACGGCACCTTCCCATACTTCTTGTCGACCGCCGCCAGCTCGGTCTCCGCCTCGGCGAAGTCTTTTTTCTGCAGCAGGCTCATCGCGCGGGCGAGCGAGGCTTTGGCCAAAGGCGTCAAGTACGGCTGGACATCGCTGCCGAGCGAGCGGGCCTTCTCGAAGCATCGCGCCGCCAGGGCCGTGTTCCCGCAGGGAATCGCCAGCAGTGCCGAGGCGATCCAGTCGTCGGCACTGGCGGGATCGACGGTCCGCTTGCATATTTTCGCCCAGGCCGCCTCGTCCAGGTCGGCCCAGGCGTGCAGCTCCACCTTGCCGCTTGGCAGTTTGGCGGTGATGCCCGTTTCATCGGCTTTGATCACCTCGCCATTGGCGCCGCGCAGGCTCAGGTCGTTCTTCGTGAGCGGGGGATCGGCCTCGCAGATCTTGGCCATCATGCGATCCTTGAACGCCGCGAGGCGCTGCACCTCGCTGCTGCGGGCGGAGAGGCGGGCGGCGTCCGCGCGGTCGTCGAAATGGACCTTGCCGATCGCCGCCAAAGCCGCGCGAAAACTCCATGCCGCCACCAGGTCCTCCACGGGTTCCAGCGCCTTGGCGTAACGTGCCTCGGCCGCCTCCAGCTTGGTCAACTCCCGCGACTCTTCCTCGCTGGGACCGGGCACGGGCACAGGCTTCTCCGGAGGTTTGGTCTCCGCCTTTTCCGCCTTTTCCGCCTCCTCCGTCGTCTTCGTCGGCTTCGTATCCTTCAGAAGGTCCGCAAGGCTCTTCTCCGGCTCGTCCTCGGATTTCGGCTTCGCCGTCTTCGCAGGCTGGACCCCTGGTTGCAGCTCGTCCTGGGATTTCGGCTTCGCCGTTTCGGACGGATTGGCCGGCGGCGCGGGGGACTCGACCTTCTTCGTCCAAACCGGCACCACGATCCAATCCAGTGCCTCGCCCACCGTGGCGTCGTTGGTGAACGGCTTGAACCCCGGCCGGATGATCCGCATCTTGTGCTGGCCCGGCTCGATGGGCAGCTCGACGCGTTCCGGCGTGGTCTCCACTCCAGCCGCGTCCAAGTCTTGTTCGCAGTCGTCGATCTGCAGCGTCGCCCCTTGGCGCTCCTCCTGCGTCCAGCGGATGAGCAGGTACGGCTGCGGCGTCCAGACGGGGGCCACCTGCCGCCGGTCGCCCGGGCGAACCTCCACCGCTTGCTTCCAGGGCCGGTAGCGCGGCCGCTCGGCGCGGACCTCGTGCTTGCCGGGAGCGCACGGGCAGGCGATCGCCCCGGCGGCAGGGACCTCGACCGGCGTCTTGTCGATCCACAGCCGGCCGCCGCTGCGGCTCCGCTGGGGCCAGTCGACCAGCAGCGCCCCGCTTGGCACAGGTGGTGGCGACCCGTGGTGCCTGGGCCAGACGGCCCAGATGGCCAGGACCAAGAGCAACAGCAGGCAGGCAGACCCGGCGATCAGCACGAGCCGCTGCCGCGGGATCGGGATTCTGGGCGTCGTGGGCCGCGGCGGCTGGAAGATCTTGGGGGTATGCTCCTGAAACATCTGCGTCAGGCTGGGAGGCAGCGAGCCGGCGGTCGGCGATTGGGCCTGGGTGGGCGGGGCGACCGGCGTCAATTGGACGCGCGAGGTCAGTCCCGCCAACTCGCTGCCGTCCGCCAGCGGACCGACCGCGTCGGCCACTTCGGCCGAAGTGGCAAAGCGATCGTCCGGGTCCTTGGCCACCATCTTCCGGAAAACGGCCTCCAAGGCCGGCGGCACATCGGGCCGCGTCTCCGCCAGCGACGGGATGGGGGCCTCGCGGTGCGCAATCAGGGTCTGCATCAGCGAGTCCCGGGCGTACGGCGGCATGCCGGTCAGCAGCCGATAGAGCGTGCAGCCCAGGCTGTAGATGTCGGCGCGGACGTCGACATTGTGGCTGTCGAAGGCCTGCTCCGGCGACATGTAATCGCCGGTGCCCATCACCTGGCCGGCCGCCGTGAGCTGCTCCAGGCCGGTAAGCGACGCCTCGGAGCCGGCGATCCGCGCCAGTCCCATGTCGAGGATCTTCACCGTCCCGTCTTTGTCCAACAACAAATTGCTGGGCTTGATGTCACGGTGAACGATGCCTTTGCCGTGGGCGTACTGCAGCCCGCGCGCGGCCTGCAGGATGCACTCGACCGCCTGCCCGACCTCCAGCGGCCCGCGCTCCTTGACGAGGCTGGCCAGGTCGCGCCCCTCGACGTATTCCATCACCAGGTAGTGCATGCCGGCATGTTCGCTGGCGTCGTAGGCGGTGACGATGTTGGGATGGGAGAGCTTGGCCGCCGCCTCGACCTCGCGGTAAAACCGCTCGATGGACCCCGCCACCTTCATGGCCGAGGCGGAGAGCACCTTGATGGCCACGAGCCGCTTCATCCGCCGGTGCTGGGCCTTCAGCACCACGCCCACGCCCCCCTCGCCCAGCTTGTCGAGCACCACGTACTGGCCAAAGACCAGCGCCTTGCTCTTGCCCTCGTAAATGGCCTTGGCCTGGTACTTGGTGAGCTTGCCGGCCTTGACCAGGCTGACGGCCAGTGCCTGCACGTCGCGGGGCTGCTCGTCCGGCGGCAGGCTCTCCTGAAACGCGGAGATTTCGGCGGCCGGCATCAGGCCGCTCTCGCTCAGCCGCTCGATAAACCGCTCGACAGTGATCGCCATGCAGCAACCCCGTTACCCGACTGCGGGGAGTACACTATTTTCTACTATACCTACGCGGCAAGCATACCGGAAGCCCCCCATCAATGGAGGGGGGCGGGCATTGGACGGTCAGCTCACCAGCGGCGATCCGCCTGCTTGCCCAGCCTTGCACCTCGCTCATGGACTCGTGCTCTTGCTTGTCGCGGCCTTGATCGTCTCGAGTCGCTTCTTCAGGTCTATTTCCAGCAGTTTCCCGGCCGCTTGCGGTAATGCCTTTTCATACCACAGGGCGGCGCGGCGATAGAGACTGGCTTGGGCAACGCCCGACTCGTCCTTGGCCAACTCAAACCAGCCGTTGCCGACGGCCGCCCGCGCTTCCGCATCCTCGGGAGCGGCAAGATCCTTCTTCGCCAAGCCGCGCAAGGATTCGTCGCTGCCGGCCGCGAGTTTTGCCAGTCCCGTTTTCCAATCTGCCAGCACCAGGCACTCGTAACGGCCGGCCAGCGAATTGGCCTCCGCATCGCCGGGTTCCTTCTGGAGTTTGGCCTTGGCAGCTTCGTATTCGCGGCAGCGGGCCAAAGCCTGCTTGCCTTCCTTCGCCACCGCACGGGCCCGCCTGAACAGCCCCGGCTCTTGGGCCTTGCCGGCCTCGGCCGCAGCCAACTCGCTCAGCTTGGCAGCCACCTCGAACTGGCACCCGTCCATGGCTTTCTGCGTCAAGCCAAGGGCCTGCTCGGCCAGGGCTCGGTGGTGTTGCAACATCTTGGCGCCCTGGGCCATTTCGCCCAACAACTGGGTCTTCTTCGCCCAGGCGTCCACGGCGAAGTATTGGGCCATCAGATCGACGGCTTCCAAGGCCGTCGCCGGGTCGTTGGCTTTTCTCGCCAGGGTGCAGCTCATTTCCAACAACACGAACCGTCCCGCGGGATCATTGGCAATGGTTTGGCACTGGCCAAGCATCTTCTTGGCCAAGGACACCCTTTGACTGGCGGTTGCAGCGCCGGCCAGCTCGTCCTGGTAAGCGTCCTGAAGTTGCTTGGAGGCCCGTTGGCGTGCCGCCTCTTCCGGCACGGCCGCGGGCGGAGGCTCGGAGGGCGGGGGCGCGTCTTTGGGCTCCGCCGGTTTCGGTCCGGGCGTTTCCGGCGGCGGCTCAGGTTCCGGCTTGAGCTCGGGCTTCGCTTCCGCTGCCGGCTTGAGATCGGGCTTCGCCTCCGCTGCCGGCTTGAGCTCGGGCCGCTCTTCCTTGGGAGGCGCGGGGGGCTTGACCTCGGGGTTCTTGTCGCTGACGAACGGGTGCGGTGCCACGGCGTTCGGCAGTTCAGCGTCTTTGTCTTTTGCCTTGGGCGTAGCGTCAGGCTGCTGGCCGCCCTGGGCCGGCGTCGTCGAGTTGGCCGCCTGCTGGGTCTTCCTGCCCTGGAAGTATTGGACCACGGCTATGAAGACCAGGCAGGCCAGCACGCCGCCGGCCACGACAGGTACCGTCCGCGGCCCGGAACTGCGGCGGGCCTTCGGCTTGGCCGCGTCGCCGTCGGGAGCAGCCCGGCCCGCGGCATCGCCTGGCAGGCCGATGACCGCCCGCAGATGATCGGCCGTGGTCCCCGAGGCAGCCCCGTCCGCGGCACCGCCTTGCACGCCGACGGCCGCCCCTGGATGGTCGGCCAAGGTCGCGGAAGCAGCACTAGGCGCCGCCAGACTCGCCTCCAAGGCGGTAACCACTTCCTTCATCGAGGCGTACCGCTCCGCGGGCTGCTTAGCCAGCATCTTCTGAAAGACGCGATCCAGCGCCTCGGGCACCTCGGCACGAAGCCCGCGGAGCGAAGGGATCGGTTGCGTGCGATGGGCGAGAACCATCTGCGTCTTCGTCTTGCCGGCGTAGGGCCGGTGGCCGGTCAACAGCATGTGCAAGGTGCAGCCCAGACTGTAAATGTCGGCCCGCCGATCGACGCTGCTGCTGTCCAGGGCCTGCTCCGGCGCCATGAAACCGCAGGTGCCCATCATCATGCCCTGGCGGGTCAGCTCCGCCGCCGCGTCGTCCCCGGCCAGCGGCCCGTCGGCCTCGACGTGGGCCAGGGTGAATCCGACGACCTTGAGCAGCCCGTCGCGGTCGACCAGCAGGTTGCTGGGCTTGACGTTGCGGTGGCAGACTCCGTGCGCGTGGGCACAGTCCAGGCCCTCGGCCGCTTGCACGGTGTAGCGCACGGCCTCGGCCACGCTGAACGGCCCCTTTTCCTGGAGCACGCGGCGGAGGTCCTGTCCGTCGAAATACTCCATGACCAGGTAGTGGGCGCCGTCCTTTTGGTCGGCCTCGAGGGCCCGCACCAGGTTGCGATGCTCCACCTGCGCCAGGATCTTCACGGCGCGATGGAACCGCTCGAGAAGCGTCGTGGAGCCGGCCGCATGAGGCGAGAGGAACTTGACGGCCACGGTGCGGCCCATCAAGCGGTGCTGCGCCTTGAACACCAGGCCGGTCCGCGAGCTGCTGAGCTGCTCCAGGAACACATATTGATCGAGGGTCACGCCGCCGGGTCCGGCCAACGGGGCGGCTGCCGCGTCGCCCCTGGGCTCGGCCTTGTCCGCCCGCTCGGCCTTGTCTGCCGGCTCGGCCTTGTCTTGCGGCTCGCTCTTGTCTGCGGGCTTCCCCTGGCCGCCCATGGCGCTGCGGAGTGCCGCGATCACCTCGTCCATCGACTGGTAGCGGTCTTCCGGCTTCTTGGCCAGCATCTTTTGAAAGACGGCGTCCAGCGGTCCGGGCACCTCGGGCCGGACGGGCCGCAGCGTGGGGATCGGGCTGCCGCGGTGGGCCATGAACTGCGCTATCGCCGATTTGCCGGGATACGGCGGGCGGCCCGTCAACAGCGTGTGCAGCGTGCAGCCGAGGCTGTAGATGTCGGCCCGCTGGTCGGCGTGGGCCGCGTCGGCAATCTGCTCGGGGGCGATGTATTCCTGGGAGCCGAAGAGTTGGCCCTGTTGGGTCAGCTCCACACCCCCCCCTCCCTCAGCGGCCGGCGTGCCGGCCTCGACGTGGGCCAGCCCGAACCCCACCACCTTCACCACGCCCTGCCGATCGACCATCAGGTTGCTCGGCTTGACGTTGCGGTGATAGACACCCTGGGCGTGGGCATGGCCCAGGCCGGCCGCCGCTTGGGCCAGGTAGTCCACCGCTTCCGCGACCGCCAGCGGGCCCTGTTTCTTGATCGTCGAGCCGAGGTCCCGGCCATCGACGTACTCCATGGCCAGGTAGCGGGTGCCCGCGTGCTCGCCCGCGGTCTGCGCCGCCACCAGGTTGGGATGGTTGAGGCGGGCGAGGATTTTGATCTTCCGCTGGAAGCGTTCCAGGAGCTGCGGCATGTCGGCGGCTTCTCGCGAGAAGAGCTTCAGTGCCGCCAGCCGGCCCATCGCCCGGTTTTTCGCCTTGAAGATTTTTCCGGTCCGCGACTCGGCCAGCGGCTCCAGCAGGACATAGTCGCCGAAGACCTCCTCGGGGGTGTCTGACGATCCAGCCATTGCAGACTCTCTAAGGGATTTGTTGTTGGGCCGTCGTGATGCCCCCTCACCCGCGGGGTACCCGAGCACCATGCGAGACCATGCCGGCCATGCTGCGCATGGTACCTGATGGTGCCCGGTAGTAGGTCCCTCCCCCCCAGGGGAGAGGCAGATTGTTCTTCGGCCAATCCTTGTCTTACTAAGCGAACGGTCCAGACCACGAACCGAGCCCGTACACCCGGTGTACGGTGTACCGCGAGCGCAGGATGTAAACCCCCTATTCTAACCACACAAGGATTTCTTGCCAATAGCCGGCGATGCCCGGTGTTGCCCGGGTCGCGCCCCTGTTCGGCGCGGGTCTCCGACCCAGCCGGGAATCGAGCCAATGTTCGGCGCGGGTCTCCGACCCCGCCGGGAGGCAAAGGAGACCTGCGGTCGCGGCCGGGGGCGTGGTCGGAGACCGCACCCCACCCGATGCTTTTTGCCATGCCCCACTTGCGTGGGCATGATGAGGCGGGATTGGCGGGCAGACATGCTCGCTGTCTCGCTGCCCTCGCTTAGCAAGCATGGCACCCGCACGTCATCGTCAGGCCGAACCACTAGGCTAGGGGTGCTTGGGTCTTGGGAGCCACGCCTCCAAGGCGTCGGCCTCTTTGGGGCCAATGAGCCACTGATGGCCCTTGCCGGCAACGGGGTGGATCGTCAAGGGCACGCCCGCTTTGTGCCAATCGCCCTCGACTTGCCGCCAGACTTCCAGGCCGCGGCCGCCTTGGTCGGCCTCTCCCACGAGCACATAGATCGGCACGGACTTCGCCGCGGGGTTATCGGGGGGAGCGAGCCCTGATCTGCGCAGCCGGCCGGTCTTGGGGTCGGTTTCCAGACGGATGGGATAGGCGGCATCGAGGATCAGGCCGCCCAGCCGCCCCGGATCGGCGGACCAGGCGGTCAAGGCCGCCTGCCCGCCCGCCGAGAAGCCCAGCAGGATCGGCCGCTGCGGGTCGATCCCCTCGACCTGGCCGGCGTCGCTGAGCGATGGACCCAGCAGGCGATCAATCTCCTCGCCGGTCCAGCCCATCCATTGTTTTTGATTGGGCACCAAGAGGGCGTAACCCTGCCGGTTCAGCCGCACCGCCAGCGACTCGGCCAGGCGATTGCCTGAGCCGCCCGAGGGGTGCAGCCAGACGACCAGCCGGGCCGGCTTGGCCTTCGACGCCCCCGGCGGCATGCGGAGGTGATATCGCAGTCCGCCTTCGGGCTGGCGCTCGACGGTCTTGATCCCGTCCATCTCGTCCGGCTTCTCGTAGAGGCCCTTGGCCTGTTGGGCCTGCAAGCTCTTCGCCCGCTGGAGGAGCGGCTCCAGCCGCTTGTCGTTGCGGAGGGTTTCCAGGTCGGGATCGGCGAGGATGTGCCGGCTGTCGCTGAAGCCCAGCGACACCGCCTGCTCCAAGGCCGCCAGGGCCTGATCCGGCTTGCCCAGCCGGGCCCGGGCGCAGGCGAGGTTGTACTGGGCGCCAGGGTCCTTGGGCACCAGGTCGGCCAGCTCCAGGCAATCCTTCTCGGCCTGGTCGTAGCGTTTCTGCTGGAAGTCGCGCTGGACGGCCTGTTGAAGCTCGATGTACTTGGCCCGCTTCTGCTCGGCCGACAGGGTTGGCTGGGCGTCGAAGGTGAAATGGTTCTCGCCCGGCTTGACGGTGTAGTCCCGCGACTTGCCGCCGTTGGTCACCCGCAGGGAAAACTCGCCGTCCGAGCGGATGCTCAGCCCGACGCTGTGGGCCGCCTGCGGCTCGGCCAGCAGTGTCACGGTGTGGCCGTTGAAGCGGAATCGCTCGCAGCCGCAGCGCTTCGAGGCGTGCAGGTCCCAGGCGAGCCGGTTCTTGGGGGCGTCGGGCTGCAGGCCGATGCCGTACTCGATGAAATAGAGGATGGGCACGATGCCGGTCCAGCCCACGTAGTCGCCTTTGGCCGGGTTGCCCGGTTTGGCCGCGTCCGGCGCATAGTTTTCCCAAACGGTCCCCGTCTTCTCGAAGACCTCGCCGACCTGCCGCAGGTGTTCCAAAGCAATTTCGCGGGCCAGGTCGTTCTTGCCGTATTTTTCCAGGCCGCGAATGACCATGGTGTTGGTTGCCGGCCAGACCGCTCCGCGCCAATAGCCGCCTGAGGGATCGAAGCCCGCCTGGTCGGCCGGCGTGCTGGGGACGCGGTACTTCCGCCCGAAGCTGGCGGGGTTGCGGAGTTCGGCGGCCAGGGCATCGGCCTGCTCGGGCGAGGCCACGCCCGCCAGCAGCGTCCAGAAAGCGGCGATCGTCTTGGCCGGGGCCCGCCGGCCGTCCACGGTCAAGTCGAAGTAGAACTTCCGCTCGGGGTCCCACATCTTCTCGTTGATCGTCCGCGCCAGCTCCGCCGCTTCCTGGCGAAACCCCGCGGCCTGCTCCTTCTTGCCCAGCAGGTCGGAAATCTCCCCAAGCTGGCCGGCGAACAGGGCCATCTCCGCCGAGGTATCCACGGCGGTGCCGCCCTTGACCAGGAAGGGAATGCGCGGGGCATTGTCCATGCTCGCCCAGTCGGTCATGTACGAGCCGTTCCCCTGGCGAATGTACTTCTGCAGTGCACGGTAGTAGCGGACCAAGGGCTCGTAGACCAGGGCCAGCCGCGCGGTGTCGCCGGTGACGCGGAGGCTTTCCATCTCCGCCCAGGTGAAGATCGGATGGTTGAGGGCGTCCAGCGTCAGGTGTGGGGGCGGCCGGGGGACTTCGCGGCCGACGTAGGTCACGTCGAAGCCGTCGTGGACGCGGCTGAACAGGTCTTTGTGCTCGCGGTTCACCCATTCGGAATAGTCCTTGCCCGTCGCGCGATTGATCTCCCGGCAGATCTCGCCGTCTTCGTACTGCTTGGCATAGAAATTATCCAGCGCGCCGATGCCGGGCACGAGCGGCTGCCCATAGTTGCAGAACATCGTCAGGAAGCACGTGTCCCAGAGGAAGATGTTCTGGTTGAAGGCGGCGTCGCTGAACTGGCTGACGTACCCGCTGCCGGGCCGCGGCTCGTAGAAATTCCGAAACCCCAGCTCCCACGTCTTCCAGTACATCCGCACGTAGAGCGGATTATCGTCGTAGATCGGTCCGGGCAGCCGGTCCTTGGTCTCGGCGAACTTCGGCAGCGGCTTGGGTTGGTACGCCTTCTTCGCGAAGTATATGCCCTGGGGCCCCTCGCCCCGCGCCGATTGCCGCGCAAAACCCCCGGCGAGGAATGTCCCGGCGAGCAGGGTGAGAATGATGCAACGGGCGAAACGCTTGTTGACGCACATGGGGCCAATCCGGGATAAAGGGAGTTGTAATTGTAGGGTGGGGCTCGCTGCGCTCGACCCACCCTACTTTCGCACCTACGACGCACCCCCGCGCTCAGCCGAGCTGCACCGGCTCCCACGTGGCCGCGATGTGGTAGTGCGGGCCGCGCGGGGCGTGCCGCTGTGCACCGTTGGCGGCCGGCGGCTTTCGCCAGATCATCTGCTGCTCGATGTTGTCGGCCAGCTTGTAGGGCCGCACGTGCCGCGCCAGCGGCTCTCCGAGGATCTCGATCTTCTTCAGGTCCGCCTCGCCCAGGCCCGCCTGCGCGCAGTAGTTCAAATAGCCGATCTTGGCGAAATCGATCCCCATCAGCTCGACCGCCACGCGGTCGGCAGCCAGCCAATCGCTGCCCACCACGCACACGCGATGGTCCACCGCCTTGCCCATCGTCGGGCCGTTGCCCTCCATGCCGTCGTAGCCGTCGATCACCGCCAGGTGCGGGCGGAGCCGCTGCGCCAGCGCAAACAGGTTGAAATTGATGCCGCGGAAACCGCCGCCGTGGGCGATCGGCTTGTCGGTCTTCAGGCCGGGCTTCGCATTCGGCCCCCAGGAGAACCCCAGGTCCTTGATCGGGGCGCCGAAAATCACGTTCTTCAGCGAAAGCGTGGCCACCACGCGGTCGTGCGTCTTCATCTTGGCGGCCGAGATGATGAACGTGCCGGGATCCAGCAGCACCCGCGAGATCCGCACCGCATGGGGGCGGAAATCCCTGTCGTCGACAACGTGGACCAGCTTGTGGCCCGCCTGGTCCAGATCCACCAGTTTCACCCCGTACTTGGCGGCCACGCGGGGATAGCCGAAATTGGCGAAACCGTCCAGCGTGGGCCCGTTGGCGGCCGACTCGGCAATCATGACGTTGCCGATCTTGCCGATCGACTTGAGAAACTCCAGGATGCCTGCGATGCAATCGGCGTGGGTGGCCGAGAGCTGGTTGTCGATCGCCACGTTGTTGGGCTTGATCACCACCAGGCGATCGCCGATGGCCTGGCCGATTTCCTTGGCGAACGGCTTCAGGCCGCGGAGCGTATTGGCGGCCCGGTCGTCACCGGCCGTCAGTACAACGCGGGCGGCGGGGCCCTGCCCGGCGGCGGCCGGCGAACCCTCGGCGGCCGCAGCCATTCCGGGCAGCCTGGCGGCCGCCACGGCAGCCAGGCCGCCGGCCAGCGAGGTCTTCAAAAAGTTGCGTCGGTCCAGAGCGGCTTCTCGTCTCATCGGAGTTTCCCCTAAGGCTTTCCCGTAAACCCTTCATTATCCACAAAACTGCCAATCTGGCAACCAATGTAGACCGCCTGATGTAGACCGCACACGCCGTGTGCCGTGCCAAAACGGTGGATGTGAGTCTGGGAAGGAAATGTTCCTGACTGACTCACATATGGGGCGCAGAAGTGAAGAAAAGGCGGCCTTGC
>Ga0181527_1003871_pt1 | contig 13131 bp, 7 predicted proteins | sample PEATcosm2014_Bin_30_FD_119762 | JGI IMG/M metagenome (GOLD analysis project Ga0181527, IMG submission 119762) | Peatland microbial communities from MTU Mesocosm Facility, Houghton, MI, USA - PEATcosm2014_Bin06_60_metaG | ecosystem: Environmental > Terrestrial > Soil > Wetlands > Peat | place...
CCCGCGGCCTGGTCCTTTACAGCATCGGCCCCGACATGACCGACAACGGCGGCGCCCCCTTCGACCCCGCGACCAGAACGGGCGACATCACGTTCACGGTGGTGGAGAAACCCTGACGTCGTAGCACCACAGGCTATCGTGATAGCGGAGGTACAGCCTGCCGCGGAGCAATACCGGATGCGCCCAGGCATCGCTGGCTCGCTCCGGCAGGAGCCGGAACTGGCCGTCGATCTCGAACCGCGCGGGTGTGGGCCGCAGCAGGGCCGCCCGGCCGTCTTCGCCCAGGCAGTACAGCCGCCCGTCCGCATAGACGGCCGCCCCGGTGGTCAGGTCTGTCCGCTCATAGCGGGGCCGGCCGGTCTGCCAATCCAGCGCAAGCCAGGACTTGTGCTTCTTGTAGCCGCTGCCCAGCAGCACGCCGTCTACGACGAGCATGCTGCCCGTGCAGGTGTCCAGCGTGGTGCTCCAATCTTGTTCGGGCTGAAAGCCGGTTCCCTGCGGCTGCAAGCGGTAGCACGTTCCAAAGACGTAGGGAGTGGTGTAGAAGATCCGGCCTGCATGATACAGGGGCGTGGCCACGTTGACGCCGTACGGGCTTCGCAGCGGCACCGTCCACAGCAGTTTTCCGCTATCCGCATCGACGCCGAACCCGTGCGCCGAGGAGCAGTTGGCCACGATTCTCCGCCCGGCATGGCGAAACAGTAGCGGGGAGGAGTGCGAGGCCCGGTCCTCGCCCAAGGGCTCGGTGGTCCAGAGGGTGCGACCGGTGAGCTTGTCCAGCGCGGCCATCAGGGCCTGCTTGCCGCCGGGGGTTACGAGCACCCGCGGCCCATCGACCAGCAGGCACTCGCTGGTGGCCCAGGTGGGGCTGGCCGCCTGGAACCGTTCCAGCACATCGACCGCCCATAGCTGCTTGCCCGTGGCGGCCTCCAGGCAGGCCACGCGGCCGTGGGCGTTCATGTGGTAAAGCTTGCCCTCGGAGTAGGCACAACAACCCCTGGCCCCGGGGTAGGACCCTGTCCACGACCGGCCATTTTTCGCGTGCCACAGAAGTTTGCCGTCCAGGTCCAGCGCGAAGATAACCAGGTCGTCGCCCAAGTCGCCCGTGATGTAGAGCCGGTCGCGGACGATCATAGGTGACGACCAGCCGCGTCCCAGGTTGCCAATCTTCCAGACCAGTGGCGGCCCGCCCTCCGGCCAGGCCGGCAGGAGGTCTTTCTCGCCGCAGATTCCGTCACGCCGTGGCCCGTTCCATTGCGGCCAGTCCGGTTCCGGCGAGGCGATCGGACCATCCCCGGCAGGATCGGCGACAACCGCGGAGGCCGTGCCCGCAGCCGAGCCGGCCGGCGGCTGTGCGTTACCCGCCGCCGGCAGCACCAAGAGGGCGAGCGCCGCCAGCGGGCCGAGGACCCTGTTCGGCGCGGGTCTCCGACCCCGCCGAGAGTCGACCGTCAGGTCTCCCGGGTGGCGGAGGAGACCTCCGGTCGCGGCAAGGGGCGTGGTCGGAGACCGCGCCCCAGCCGGAGGCGTGGTCGGAGACCGCGCCCCAACCAGGACATTTGCAGGCGAGACGCCTGCACCACAAAACTTGCTACTTTTCATCGGGCAGGGCGATCCGCAGGTCGAACGGCTCGTAGCGAATACCGTCCAGCGCCAGCAGCTCCGTGCAGCAGAAGAAGCCGGGGCTGGTGACCCGGTAGCGGACGTAGCGCGCGGTCACCGGCGTAGCGGGAATCAGAAAGAAACTATAGGCGCCGAAGGATTCATCGTCGGGGGCCATCCAGTTGACGGGGATGTCTTTCATGCGCAGCTTCGTGTTCACCAACCCCAGCGGCCGGTAGGTCCGGCCGTCGGAGGAAACCTCGACCGCGATCTTCGTCCGGAGCGCCAGGTTGTTGCGCAAGAGGTCGCCCATGTCGAGGAAGTTCAGCCCGAGGGCCGCGCATCGGCTTTCGGCGCCCAGGTCCAGCGTGATCACCGGGTTGGTGTCCGGCTTCCAAAGGTTGCCGGCCGCCCAGCTCCACAGCCAGCACGGGCCGACGATGCCGTCGGTGAGCGTTTTGCCGTCCCAAGGCGCGGCGTTGTAGTCGGTGACCGAGGGGGCGCTGGCCGTATAGGTCTTGCCGACTGCCAAGTTCCGCCCGTAGGTGGCCCACCTGCCGATGAATTTCGTACCGCCCACGTCCTTGCCGTCCGAGTAGCCGTATTTCACAGTAGGCGCGGGCTGCCGGCCCGCCGCCCGGCTGTCCGGCTGTCCGGCCGGCGGGGCCTGATCGGGGATTGCCGGCTCGGCAGTTCCCTGAAAGTTGATCCGCAGCGATTCGACGTCGGGCCGGTCGTCGCCGCCGACGTCGATCGTGTACCGCGCCGGCAGCCGGTCCACCAATTGCGTGTGGTTCCGCGTCAGCAGGCCCTTGCCCCAAACGTCGCCGTGCCGCTCGGTCCAGGTGAAGGTCACCTCGAGGGGCTTGAAGGCGGCGTCGGCGGGCAGGTAGTTCGCCTCGGCCCGCAGCGCATACAGGCCCCATTTCACGAGCGCGTACTTGATCAGCACCGAGCGCGTGCCCTTGGGCATGGCCGCCGTCTGGTAGTGGATCAGGTCCCAGGGCGGCTTGCCCGCGGGGTTCGTCGCCTCCCAGGCTTGCTGCCATGTCTTGCCGGCGTCGGTCGAATAGAGGAGCTGTGCCTTACCCTTGGGGTCGCGGTTGTAGTAGCGTCCGCCGAAGACCAGCCGCACGATGTCGCCGGGCGTTTCCATCTTGTAGACAAGATACGCCTCCAGGGCCGGGTCGCGCGGCTCCAGCACGGCGTTCCAGCCCTGGTGCACCTGCTTGGTCTTGACGTTCTTCTCTTCGACGATCAGCTCCTTGTAGCGGTCGCCTTGCAGGTCGGGCCAAAAGACGAGGGTTTCCGTGGGCTCGCCGGCCCCGACATAGACGGTGTTCCTGCCCAGCGCGAGTTTCGGCTGGGTCTTGCTGTTGATCTGGGTGATGGTTTGGATCTGGAGCGTTTTGAGCGCGACGTCTTCCGCGGCCCCGCGGGCCTGCATCTCGACCTTCACCAGGATTTCATAGGCCCCGTTCACCTCGCCGCAGAGCTCGATGCGGGCCGGCACTTCCCCCGTGCGGTCGGCCTGCCAGACCTGTTTCCAATGCAGGCCGTTGGAGGTGCTCACCGAGAGCCGGGCCGCGGCGTCGGCCGACTTGCGCGAGAACCCCGCCGTGATGATCTGGCCGGTGGCCACGTTGGCCGACTGGATCTTGTAGACGACCGCGGCGGGCTGCCCGGCCCGCGCCGGCCTCAAGCCGCTGCCGGCAGAGGCCGCGATGTCCTGGGCGCTGTAGGCCGTGCGGAGGCCCTCGGCGGTCAGGGCCGGCTGATAGCTCCACACCCCGTTGCCGCGAATGAAGAACCGCGTATTGACGACTTCCGGGTCCTTGAGCGCGCCCTCCAGGCCCGGATTGGGAACGTAGTATTTGGGGTCCGACTTGTAGAGTTTCGCATCGTTGATGATCTCCGCGTTGTAGCCGTCCAGCCGCTTGTAATGCCGGGTGTACACTTCGCCGTCGCGGAGGCCGAGCACGTAGCGGTGTCCCCAATCCCACTCGTTATAGTAGTAGCGGTAGAGGCATTTCTTGGGATTGAAGCAGCCGGCTTCCTCTCGCAGCGACCTGGCACAATCGGCGCCCGTGAGCCAGCCGTTGGGGCTGGTGGCGGTCAGGCAGTGGTACTTGGCGATGTGGCCCGGCTCCCGCTTCCCGCCGGAAGCTTCGCAGGCCCCCTCCTTGCCGATGTCTTCCACCCCGGCGATCGTCTTGCCGTCGCAGAGGGTATAGATGGCCGACATCGAGTCGTCGTACATGTGCCAGTGGCCGTCGTACTCGACCTCGGGCACGGTGTGGTTGACGATGTCCCAGTACTTCACCTTCAGGCCCATGTTGTGCCAGATGGCGCAGTTCGCTCCGGCGATGGTGCTGCACATCATGTAGCCGTAGTCGTTGAACTGGCGGATCGGATCGCTACAGGCCAGGCCGTGCAGCACCATGGGCATGGTCTGCCGCCGCGCGAGGTGGTTCCAGTACCACAGGGCCCAGCACTTCTCCTGGGTCGTGGGCCATTTCGCAGTGATGCTGTGGATCATGCTCGCCATGTCGGTGTAGTCGGGCGAGGCGTCGGTCACCACCTTGAGGTTGCAGATCTCGGCCGCCGCGGCGGCGGAGGAAACCATGATCGCAAAAGCGACGAACCAGGCAGCTCGCAAGTAAAACGCAGCAGGTTTCATCATCGACATCTCCGGCATGAGTCCCCTCTCCCCGTGGGAGCGACCATCTGCGATGGTGCCCGAGGGTAAGGGTTGGTTCGGGGTGAGGGTGATTGGCTTGCGATGTTCGGCGGCGATCCGCTTCGGGCCGCCGCGCACACCATCCAGTCTACCATTGCGCGGCGTCGGCGCCGAGCAGCCCTCGCGAAGATAACGCGGCAGGATGCCGCGTCTAGGTGCGGCGGGAACGGTTACCTATTCGGCCTCTTCCCACACGGTCTTGTAGGCCCCGCTGCCCTGGCAATGCTCGATCAAGCGCGCGTAGAAGGGATGTCCGGCCAGCGTGGCGCTGTCGCCCACGATCAGTAGCCTCCGGCGGGCGCGGGTCATGGCCACGTTCATCCGCCGCACGTCGGCCAGGAAGCCGATCTCGCCCTTCGCGTTGGACCGCACGAGCGAGATGACCACCGCCTCCTTCTCGCGGCCCTGGAAACCGTCCACGCTGTCGATCTCCAGGCCCGACACGGCCAGCAATTCCCGCAGCAGCCGCACCTGGGCCGCATAAGGGGCGATCACGGCCATGTCGGCAGGGGCCAGGCCGGCCTCCAGCAGCTCCCGGACCTTGCGGACCACTAGCTCCGCCTCCTGGCGGTTCAGCCGGCTCTCGCCGTCCGGCTCCAGCTCTTCGTCGAAGCCGGCCCCGGCCGTATCCAGGAATTCCAGGGGGGAAAAGGGGACAGTCCCCATTTGCCGGAACGGCCCGGAGGGTGCTGCGCACAAATGGGGACTGTCCCCTTTTCCAGCGGCCGCCATGCCCGGCAGATCGGCCAGGAGGTGTCCGCGGACCGAGTCGTCGGCCTCGAGGTCCCCCTCGTAGAACTCGCGGGAGGGGAATTCCATGATCGAGCTGTGCATGCGGTACTGCACCTTCAGTCGCCGGGCGATGCGCGGCCCGTCAAGGGCCATGAGCCGCTCGAAGAGGCTAACGCCAAAACCTTCGGCCGCCGCTTCCTGGCTCAGAACGGTCGGCGGCAACTGGCAGTGGTCTCCGGCCAAGACCAGCCGGTCGCACCGCAGGATCGGTATCCAGCAGCCGGGCTCCGTGCTCTGGCAGGCTTCGTCGATCACGGCCAGATCGAACCGCCGGTTGCCGAGGATTTGGCTGTCCAGGCCCGTCGTCGTTGCGCACAGCACGCTCGCGGAGCCGAGGATGCTCTCCACCGCCTGCATCTCCAGGCGGCGGGCGTCGGCCAAGAGCGACTTGGCGTCTTCCCTGAGTTGTCGCCGAGCCCCGGGCTGCGGTGCCGCCCGCGTGTAGCGGCCGGCCTCGCGGAACAACAAGAGCGCCTGCTTGACCAGCTTGCGGGCGAGCCGCACGTCCTGGTGCCGCTCGACGAGCAGATCGAGCGTGTGCTCCCGCAATTCCGGCAGCACGCGCGCGGGATGCCCGAGCCGCACCGCCCGCTCACCGAACGCCAACAGCCGCTCGAAGAGGTTATCCACCGCCATGTTGCTCGGCGCGCAGGCCAGCACGCGGCGGCCGCGCCGCACCGCCTGCCGGATCACTTCCGCGGCCACCCTGGTCTTGCCCGTGCCCGGTGGGCCGTGGATCAAGCCCACGTCCCGAGCGGAAAGGGCGAACTGCACGGCCTCGCACTGCACCGGATTGAGGCTGCCGTCCAGCGGCCGGACCGCAGGATCGAGGCCGAACTCCGGCTGCCGCTGGCCCAGCAGCACGTCACGCAAGACGGCCGAGCGGTCGCCGCGGGCAAGCCGGGCTTGCTCCAGGGCCGCTCGCTGCCGGGTGACGGCCACCTCGTCGAACGTCAGGTCCACGCGCCACGTCTCGTGCTCGGCCAGGTCCTCGGGCAGCCGGTCCAGCGCGACACAGATCACCCGCTCGCCCCGCTCGCAGACGACGCCGCGATACACTGGCGCGGAAAAAGGGGACAGTCCCCATTTGTGCGAAGCACCCTCCGGGCCGTTCCGGCAAATGGGGACTGTCCCCTTTTTCCCTTCGGGCGAGAGGACCACCGGGCTGCCGACATCGAGCCTGGTCCAGGGCAAGGGTGCGCCGCCGGGCTTGCCAAGCTGCACGAGATACCGCCCCCCTAGGCCCGCCTGCTCGTCCGCGACGACCAGGCCCACCAGCGTGTTGCCTGTTTGCTGGGCGTCCTCGGGCTTGAGCCGCCGGGCCTGCTCGGCCGCCCGCTGGGCCTCGGCACGGCTTTCCAGGTCCAAGAGCCGGCCGAGCCGCTGGAAATGATCCTCCTGGCCGCGGCCGGCCGCCGCCGCGCCCGTGCTCCACGCGCGAATCCTCCGCTCGCCGAACTGCCGGCCGTCGAGGATCTTCACCAACCTGGCTTCCCAGCCGTCGGGCACCTCGACCACGGCCTGGCGGCCCCGCAGCTCGAGCCGTCCCACGCGGCGGCGGTCCAGGCCGCCGGCACTATCCAGCAGGGCGAGGATGTCGGACTTGGACGCCCGGCGGGACAAGGGTTCGAGGTAGATCAGGGCCATGCACCAGTTCTCAGCCGTCAGTCGTCAGTAATCAGTTCTTGGACCCCAAGAACTGAAAACTGAGAACTGAAAACTGACGACCTCACCGCATTTATGCCGCCGCCGCACCCGCCTCGGCGACGGCCTGGTCGTTCTCGACCGTGCTGCCGGAAACGCCGATGGCGCCGATGACCGTGCCGCGGGGGTTGCGGATGGGGACCCCGCCCGGAAACGAGATCAGCCCCCCGTTGGAATGCTCGATGCCGAACAGCGGCCCGCCGGGCTGCGAGAGCTTGCCGATCTCGCCCGTCGGCATGTCGAAGAAGCGGGCGGTGCGGGCCTTGCGGATGGCGATGTCGATCGAGCCCAGCCACGCGCCGTCCATGCGGGCGAACGCCTTCAGGTTCGCCCCGGCGTCGACCACCGCGATGTTCATCTTGACGCCGATCTCGCCGGCTTTCGCCAGGGCCGCAGCCACCGCGGCATCGGCTTGTTTCAGGGTCATGTCGTCCATCGGGATTACTCCTGTACTACGAGGAAGCCTGTGCCTGTTGCCGCCATTCTTCCCGTCCGGGCGGAACTGTCAAGTGCCGTGGCCACCAGCCTATCAGCCTACGGCCGCGTGGCCGGCGGCGGCGTGCGGTTCTCGTACCAGACGAGCTGGTTCGTGCGGCCGGCGATGACCACCAGGTCCAGCTTGCCGTCGCCGTTGATGTCGGCCGCGACGGCGCCTTCGGCGGGCATAGCGGGGTCGATTTGGAACGTCTTGAACTGCTGGCCGGTGGCGTCGGTGGCCTTATAGAGCCGCAGCCCGCCCCCGCCGGCCCGCCAGCCGGCGATGATCTCGTCCTGACCATCGCCGTCGAAGTCGCCGGTCACCAGGGCATGACCCTCTTGCAGCGTGTCGTCGATCACGTGCCGCTGCCAGAGCCCTTCGCCCACCGGCGGTGTGTACACCACCACCTGGTGGCCGTGCCAGGGCTCGATGGCCGCCAGCAGCATACGGCCCTTGGTCAGGTGGAAGGTCGCCACTTCGCTGCTGCCGCGCGATGCGCCCGGCTTGTCGTCGACCGGCGGCGCGCCGGCCGCCAGTTGCACCTTCTGCCAGTGTCCCGCGGCGCCCTGGCCCTTGAAGTCGAACCGGTGGATTCCTTCAAAACTGGCGGTGAGGATCGCGTCCCGCCCGTGGCCGTCCAGGTCCGCCACCTGGATGCCATGTAGCACGGTGAGCGACTCGTCGATCTTCCAGACCTCCCACGGCTGCCCGGCTTGCCGCGGCGGGCGAAACGCCCAGAGATGCACCGGCTTCCGCACCAGCGTCGTCTGGGAGCCGGGGCCGAAGATCGGGGCGTGGATGAGCACCGGCCGGCCGCTGCCGTCCGGATCACCCCAGCGGAGCCGATGGACTACCGGATCCGCGGCGATGGGCTGCCGCGGCCAAAGCTCGTCGGCCTGCGCCGGTTGCCGCAAGAGCTGAATCTCCCCGCCGCGAGCCGAATCGTTGAAGTAGAAGCCGCTGGCCACGGCGATCGCCGGGCGGCCGCTGCGGTCGAAATCGCGCACCGCCAGGTCGATGTTCTTGGCGGTTCGCGCCACCGGATGCCGCCGCCAACTGGGATTCTCGTACCAGTCCACGCGGTCGGCGTCGGTCGACAAGGCGATCACGTCCGGCCGCCCATCACCGTTGATGTCGGCCACGGCCACCTGGTAGCCGGCGGGAAAGTTGTCGATCAGGTGCCGCTGGAACTTGATCGGCTCAGCCCCCAAAAGGGACGCAATCACGATGGGCAGCACGGACATGGCGGGCCTCCTTGGCATGGAATCGTCTTGCCTCGACCGTGATTATGCCACATCGGCGGCCGCGGTGCCACCCGCCGAGCCGCACGCCTCCCCGGTGGTTCCGAACGCATGGCGCCGGTAGAATCGACAACTGTGCAGGCCGGGCTGCCCGCGGGAAAAAAAGAACGGTGACCCATGACGCAAGTGCTGGGGTTGGCTCGTGTGGGACTGACGTGTCGAGAGACAACTATCCGGCTGGCCGTGTCGCTGGCGGCCGTGCTGCTGGCGGGGTGCCGGGCAGGACTTGCCCGGGCTGACGAGTGGAAACCCGCCAAAGGCCCGCTGCTGACAAAATGGGCCCAAGAGGTCGGCCCGAGCAACGCCTTGCCGGAGTATCCCCGCCCGCAGATGGTCCGCCAGACTTGGCAGAACCTCAACGGCCTGTGGGACTACGCGATCACCGCCAAGTCGGAAGAGCGGGTTCCGGCAACTTACGACGGCAAGATCCTCGTGCCGTATTGTATCGAGTCGGCGCTTTCGGGCGTGATGAAGCCCTTCCTGCCCAGGGACCGGCTCTGGTATCATCGCCGGATTACCATCCCGGCGGCTTGGCGGGGCCGGCGGGTCCTGCTGCACTTCGGCGCGGTGGATTGGGAAGCTGCGATCTACCTCAACGGCAAGGACCTCGGCGGCCACCGCGGCGGCTATGATGCCTTCAGCTTCGACATCACCCGCTTCCTCAAGGCCGATGAGCCGCAGGATCTCGTCGTCTCGGTCCTCGATCCGTCCGACAGCTCCTGGCAGTTGCACGGCAAGCAGAGCCTGCACCCCGGCGGTTGCAGTTACACCGCCACCTCGGGCATCTGGCAGACGGTGTGGATGGAGCCGGTGCCGGCGACCACCAGCATCGAGACGCTGCACGCGGTTCCCGAGCTTGAGAAGGGCGTACTGAAACTGACCGTCACCGGCCGCGTCGGCAACGAGCCTTTGGACCTTGTGGCCACGGCCCACGACGCGGGCAGGCCGGTCTCGACGGTCGGCGGCAAGGCCGGCTTCGAGTTATGGCCTGCACTCCGCGAGAACAAGGTCAGGTTCTACAAGAACACGGGCTCGTGGTTCAGCACGGACCTCGTCCTGCCCATGAAGGATGCCAAGCCGTGGACCCCCGACAGGCCGTTTCTCTATGACCTCGATATCGAGCTGAGAAGCCGGGATGGAAAGGTGGCCGATAGGGTCACGAGCTATTTCGGCATGCGCTCGCTGGCGGCGAAGCCCGACCCCAAGGGGTTCACGCGGTTCTTGCTCAACGGCGAGCCGACCCTGATGTGCGGGGCGTTGGACCAGGGTTTCTGGCCGGACGGCATTTACACCGCCGCCACCGACGCGGCGCTCAGGTACGACGTCCAGATCGCCAAGCAGGCGGGCCTGAACATCATCCGCAAGCACGTGAAGGTCGAGCCCGATCGCTTCTATTTCTGGTGCGACAAGCTGGGGCTGATGGTGCTGCAGGACATGCCCAGCGGCAATGAAGGCGACGCAAAGACCGACCTGCCCCGCTCGCCCGAGGCATCCGCCCAGTGCGAATTGGAAAAGCGCGTGCTGATCCTAGAGCGCTGGAATCACCCTTCGATCATCGCCTGGTGCCCCTTCAACGAGGGCTGGGGCCAGCACGACACGCTGCGCTACGCCCTGTGGATCAAGCAACTCGATCCCGCGCGGCTGGTGGACGAGGCCAGCGGCTTCCCTTGGCACGGCGGCGGCGACATCCAGGATAGCCACGGCGGCGTCTCGCCCGGCAATCCCAGGCAGATCGGCCTGGTGAGCGAGAACGGCGGCTTCGGCCTGGCCACGCCGGGCCACGACTGGCCGTGCGAGATCTGGACCTACCGCTCCTACGACCCTCGCATCGGCGGCAGCATCGACGCCTTGGGGCAAGGCCTCAAAGGCAGGCGGCTCCCGGTGCTGGATGCGGACTCCAAGCGGTGGTTCACGGAGCAGGTGGCACGCATGTATGCGGAATTGTGGCGGCAGAAGGACACCCAGGGCATGAGCGGGCAGTTCTTCTGCCAGCTTTACGACACCGAGTCCGAGTGCGATGGCCTGGTCAGCTACGACCGGGCGGTGTGGAAGGTCGATCCGGACGCCCTCCGCGCCGCGGCCACCGGCAGGCAGACCGCCGAGCAACCCAAGGTCGCGGGAAAACGCCCATGAAATGCCGGGCAGCCGTTCACGCCCTGTAATGCAGCAGGCACACGCCGGCTACAGGAGCCGCAACAGAGGGCTGCCGATCCGCCTTCGCCGGAGGGACCGACACGGCCCCTTTTCGATGCGGTCAGCAGCCGGCCAGCGCCAAGACGCCGGCCAAAAGCAGGACTCCCAAGAAGAAGCGTTTCATCGCATTGGCTCCATTCCTACGAGAACGGCAGGGTTGAGGGTATTATACCGGCAGGCAAAGGCGGGAGGGAGGGCAAATCCGGCCGATTGCTTTTCGCCGGCAAACGTGCTATCACGATCAACGTTGTCCCGACGTACTGACTTTTCGCCCGACAATCTCAAATCGCCGATCCTGAACCCTGGAGGTAGCTCATGTCGTACCAACTGAGATTCACGGTTTTCCGACTCGGCGTCTTGGCATCGCTGGCCGTGGTGGCGGCCGGGCAGCGGGCGGTCGCGGCAACGCCCGTCGTGCTGGGCAGTGCCGACACGATGGAGAAAGTCTTCCGGGACGAGCCTGTGAAGTGGGCGCCGGCCGCCCGATTGACGATCGAAGCCGCCAGGAACGAGGTGGAAGGCATCCAGCTTGTCGTGGCAGCCCCCAGCGAGGACATCCGCTCGGCCACGCTGGAGCTGAGCGAGCTGGCCGGGGAGGCGGGCAGCACGATCCCCAAGTCAAACCTGGCGTGGAACATCGTGGGCTACGTCCAGACCGAGAAGCCGGCCTATGCGGTAAGCCGGGTCGGCTGGTGGCCCGATCCGCTCTTGCCGGCGGGCAAGTTCGACGTGCCGGCGGGCCAGGTCCAGCCGCTCTGGCTCAACGTACACGTTCCCCCGGATGCCCGGCCGGGGTTGTACCGCGGCAGCGTCACGCTGCGGTTGGCGGACAACCAGGCCCAGTCCGCGCCGCTGGAAGTCCGCGTGTGGAACTTCGCCATCCCCAAGCAGCAACACCTGGAGACGTGTTTCCTGTTGCGGCCGGAGGAAATGCAGAAGTTCTACAAGCTGCCCACCGTGCCGATCGAGATGTACGAGCAGTGGATCGACTTCTGTATCGAGCACCGCCTGAGCGTGATGCTCTGCGAATGGCCCGGCTTCCAGACGGACATGGAGCGGCTGGTGGAGAGGCAACTCCGCGGCGGCGGCTCGGCCTTCTGCCTGGCCAACGCCTGGTTCCAGCAGGGCCCGCCCGAGGCCCGCCGCAAACACAACGCCGAGCAGGTCGCCGGGATCCGCCCCCTTTACGAGCGGGCGAAGAAACGCGGCTGGATCGAGCGGGCCTACGTCTACTGCTTCGATGAGGTCGGCAAAGAGCAGTACGCCTTCGCCCGGGAACTCTACGGCGAGCTGAAGAAGTCGATGCCGGACCTGCGGCTGATGCAGACCTTCTACAAGGACGATCCCATCCCGCTGCTGGGTGACGTGCTGGACGTTTGGGCCCCAAACACGGGCCGCTATCGGCAGGCCGAATTCCAGGCCCAGCAGGCCAAGGGCAAGACGGTGTGGTGGTATGTGTGCTGCGGGCCGGTCAAGCCCTACGCCAACCTGATGATCGAGTGGCCGGCGATCGACCACCGCCTGCTCTTGTGGCAGAACCAGAAGTACCGCGTAACCGGGTTCTTGTACTGGGGGCTGGACACTTGGCGGGACAACCTGGCGGGCCAAGACCGCTGGCCGCAAGTCCCCTGGAAGCCGGCCACTTGGCGGGACGGCGGCGACAAGGCCCACAACGGCGACGGCCAGTTGCTCTACCCCGGCCCCAACCGCCGGCCGCTTTCCTCGATCCGGCTGGAGAACTTCCGCGACGGGACCGAGGACTACGAGTATTTCTGGCTGCTGGCGGACGCCGTGGCCCGCCTGAAACAAGGCGGCGCGGCCAAGCACCAGGCGCTCATCGCCGAAGCGGAGCAGGCCCTGGCGGTGGACGACGCCGTGGTCGCCGACCTGACGCACTTCACCCGCGAACCGCAAGTCTTGCGGCAGGCAAGGAGCAGGATCGCCCAGTTGATCGAAAAGGCCGTCCAGGCCGCGGACCAGCCAAAATGACCGTACACAGGCAGACTTCCGGTACGCTCAGCGCGTAGTACAATAGGAGTTGTCTGGAAAGTCTCCGCTCCGGGCACCATGCGCGGCATGGCGGCCGACCCGGGGGTGAGGGTATTTCGGGCCGTGATCGCCCATGGGCTGCCAATTGCCCTCGCCCCAGGGCACCGACCAAGGCCGGCCGCCCCCGGAGGCGAAGCGGGGCCTGGTGGGGGGTTGGTGCATGGCGATCACCGTCGAGCAGTTCATCGCGCGGCTGAGCGAGAGCGGCCTGATGTCGGCGGCCGAGGTCTCCCAGTTTCAGGACAGCCCGCCCCCCGACAAGCGGCCCAAGG
>Ga0181527_1003873_pt1 | contig 13129 bp, 7 predicted proteins | sample PEATcosm2014_Bin_30_FD_119762 | JGI IMG/M metagenome (GOLD analysis project Ga0181527, IMG submission 119762) | Peatland microbial communities from MTU Mesocosm Facility, Houghton, MI, USA - PEATcosm2014_Bin06_60_metaG | ecosystem: Environmental > Terrestrial > Soil > Wetlands > Peat | place...
TTACGTTTCGGGTTTTTGCGCCAAGGATTGCCCCAAGCCGAATGGCGAGGTGATGTCTCAATTCGGCACGGGCAAAGTCGATTTCAAAGCCGTGTTTGCGAAGCTCAAGTCGGCGGGTTTCAAGGGCCCTATCATGGTCGAGGGCGTCAAGGTGGGCGCCACGGCTGAGGAAACGACCGCCAACGCGAAGGCAAACCGGGAGTTCTTGGAGAAAGTTCTGGCCTCGGTCTGAATGGCGGTCTTACCCCGCTTTTCAACCGCATGCGACGCCCCGCAGGATTTGTGCCTGCACCGTGATGCAGCCGGCGGTCGGTGGAATCCGTCTCCGCTCGACCCCATCACCGAGAACCGCCCGCCTCCGGCGGCACGGGCGCCACGGAGTAAGCCAACAGTTCATTCAGAGCTTCCGCATTCACCTCCCGTGCTCGAAACACCCAATGTCCGGGCGAGCGCCGCGCGGATGGCCGAGGATGTCATCCTCGGGCATGTTGCCCGTGGCGAAACGGATTGTCCGCCATGGTTTCTCGCGCGAACCCACGCCCGCGCTGTCGCTGCCGCTTGGCGAAAGATACCAGGCGCTTGCGGCGGGGCCCGCGCCCGCGCAAATGAACCCTGTCGCGTACAGGGGAATAATCACCTCGAGCATCAACCGACGCCGGATCGAGTTTCGTTCTCGCGAGACCTGATGTGCGCGCATGAGCCGAGTGTTCCGCAGCCAGGACGCCCTCGTCAATCGTCCATCGCACCGGGCTCGGCCTCACGCAGGGCTTGGCGGCCCGCCTCCAGGCGTTCGCTTGACGGGTATCCTTCGGCTACGAACATGCCGGCGCCGTTTGTCGTCTATTGGCCATGATCTCGGGAGATGGAGCGGTCTTGCGCTCGAGGCGGGGCCATGCGAAGCTCGCCCGCATGAGACGCTGGAAGCCTTCGATGGAACATCCAGCCCGCTGGTTCTCGGCTGCCCTCCTCGGGCTGGCGCTGGTGTGCAATTCCGTAGCGGGCGCAGAGCCATCCCCCATGCCGACGGCCCCTTATGCAAAGTGGTCCCATGGCCCGTCTTCGGACGCCGCTTTCTTTCCACTCGCCGTGTGGCTGCAGGACCCGGTCAATGCGGAACGCTACCGCCAGGCTGGCATCAATACGTACGTCGCGTTATGGAGAGGCCCCACGGAGGCCCAATTGGCGGCGCTGAAGAAGGCCGGGATGCGCCTCGTATGCGCGCAGAACCAAACCGCCCTGCGCCACCTCGACGATCCTGCGATCATCGCCTGGATGCATGGCGACGAGCCGGACAACGCTCAGTCCCAGGGGCAGGGCAAGGGCTGGGGCCCGCCGGTTGCGCCCGAGAAGATCGTAGCCGATTACCGCCGAATCCAGGCCGCCGATCCCTCGAGGCCCATCCTGCTCAACCTCGGCCAGGGCGTCGCCTGGGATGGTTGGTACGGGCGGGGTTCACGCAGCAATCATCCGGAGGATTATCCCAAGTACCTCGAGGGGTGTGATGTCGTTTCCTTTGACATCTACCCGGCCGTTCACGAGCACCCGGATGTGGCGGGCAAACTCTGGCTGGTGGCCTACGGCGTCGAGCGCCTGGTCCAATGGAGCGACGGGAAGCGACTTGTCTGGAACTGCCTGGAATGCACCCATATCAGCAACCCCGACCGCAAGCCTACGCCCCAGGAGGTCCGTTGCGAGGCCTGGATGTCCCTGATCCATGGGTCACGCGGCTTGATTTACTTTGTGCATGAATTCAAACCGGGATTCCGCGAGGCGGCGCTCCTGGACGATGCGCCGATGCTGGAAGGGGTCACCGCGCTCAACCACCAGATCGCCCGCCTGGCCCCAGTCCTCAACAGTCCGACTCTCGCGGACGCCGCGCGGGTGGAATCAGCCGAGGCGACGGCGCCGGTGGCGGTCCTGGTAAAAAGCTACGACGGTAAGGTGTATCTCTTTGCCGTGGCCATGCGCGGGGCGGTGACGAGCGCGACCTTCACCCTCAAAGGCCTGGAAGGTGATCAAACCGTGGAGGTCATTGATGAGCACCGGACGCTGCCCTCCCACAATGGCGCGTTCGGAGACCACTTTGCGCCGTGGGAGGTTCATCTCTACCGGGTGGCGGTGGCTCATTAGTACGTCGGACCCCCTCCTGGCGACTCATCCAGGTGGACAGGCTCAGGCGGATCGTTAAGATGCGGAATATGATTCAGCCTCGGTCAACGGTTGCTGCCCTACTCCAAGACCTTCTGGTCACACTCCCCCTGTTGCTGAGTTGGCCTGCCGGCGCCCAGGACGCCGCGCCGGCGGACCGGAATGCCATCAATGCTCGCGCGCATCCCGGGAACATGATGGCGGATTCACCCGTGACGTCCCCCAAGGAAGGCGTGTTGCCGTCAAAGTACGCGCCGGATGTCCACGTCCGAGACGAACCGGCCGAGCCCACCTTCAAACCGGACTGGGAGTCGCTCCACGCACACCGGGACCCGGAGTGGTTCCGTGATGCGAAGTTTGGCATCTACACCCACTGGGGGCCGATCACGGTCGGGTGCGAAGACGCGCCCCAGGGCGGCGAGTGGTACGGCCGCGAGATGTATCTGACCAACAATCCCATCTTCGCCTGGCACAAGCAGAGATTTGGTGACCAACACACGTTCGGCTACAAGGACGTGATCCCGCGGTTCACCGCGCCCAAGTTTGATCCGCAGAAGTGGGCGGACCTCTTCGCGCGCGCGGGGGCGAAGTTCGCCGGCCCGGTCGCGGTCCACCACGACAATTTCGCCCTATGGGACTCCGCGGTGACCCCATGGAGCTCGGTGAAGATGGGGCCCAAGCGTGACATCACCGGCGAATTGGCCAGGGCCTACCGGGCGCGCGGGCTCAAGTTCATCACCACCTTCCACCACGGCTTCGCCTGGCGCTATTACGAGCCGGCCTTCCAGTTCGATGCCGCCGACGGCCGGAACTTCCAGCTCTACACCGAGCCGCACGGGGCGAAGGACCCGCCCTCGCGGCGATTTCAGGACCAGTGGCTGGCGATGGTCATGGAGGTCGTGCGCCAATACCAGCCCGACATGATCTGGTTCGACTTCGAGTTGCACGAGGTCATCACGCCCGAATACCAGCAACGCATGTTCGCCGACTATTACAACTGGGCCGCCGGGCAGGGCAAGGAATCCGCCGTGGCGCACAAATTCCGCGAGATTCACCAGCACACCGGCATCCTCGATTTTGAGCGCGGGCGTGAAGACCGGCTGGCGCCGTATCCCTGGCTTACCGACACGGCGCTGGGGCCGTGGTTCAACCGCAAGGCCGACCCGTACCGCTCGACCGAGAATCTCATCCATGTGCTGGTCGACATCGTTGCCAAGAACGGGTGTATGCTGCTCAATGTCGGCCCCAATGCGGACGGTTCGATCCCGGAGCGGGCTGAGAAGCTGTTGCTCGAGCTGGGCGCCTGGCTCAAGGTGAACGGGGAGGCCATCTACGGCACGCGCCCGTGGCTGGTCTATGGCGAAGGCCCAACGCGCAGCGGTGGAGGCGGCTTTAGCGAGGGACACGACCAAGCCTTCAGCGCCCGGGACATCCGTTTCACCACCAAAGGCGACGCGCTTTACGCCATCACGCTGGGATGGCCAGAACGCCGATTCACCCTCCAGGCCGTCCGCGCCGATTCCGTCGGCGCCGACGCGCGGGTGGAACTGCTCGGTCATGGCGTCGTGTCGCACGGGACCAATGCGCAGGAGCAGATCGTCATCGAGGCGCCCGCGCTGGCGCCCGCGCAACTGCCCTGTCAGCACGCCTTCGCCTTTAAGCTCACCGGCTTCAGAACCTCGGTCCATCCGAGCGCGCGGTTCGAGCAGCCGGATGCCGTCCGCCTGGAACCGGGCAAGGCCACCTGCGAAGGATCGCTCCGTTTGCAGGTCAATGAGGGCCGGCCCAATGTCGGCTATTGGGATGCACCCGGCGACCGGCTGCACTGGCTGGTGCCGGTGAAAACCGCCGGGCGCTACACGCTGCGCGGCGAGTTTTCCTCGGCCTACGGCTCAAGCGATCTGAAAGTGACCGTCGCCAACCAGAGCCGATCCGCGGAAGTGCCCAAGAGCGACGGGTGGTTCCGACCGCGGTTTGTCTCGTTTGGCGAGTTCCAGTTTGGCCAGGCCGGGGTGTTTCACCTGGTGCTGGAGCCCGCCGCACCGGAGCACTGGTGTGCGGTGAACGTCTATCAAATCCGACTGGCAAGGGTCGAATGAAACGCGGGTTCACCGCCAGGCTGCGCGACGGTACGCGGCAGGCCCGGCCCATGCTCATGTGCGCCGGAGGCCGTGTTTTCTGCTCAGGCCGGTGCAGCTTCGTGGCAAAACGGTGCAACCCGGGGAAATGATGCCGTCGAACCCATATTGACGGAAGGCGAAAAACGGGACGAATTTCTCTCGCATCTCCTTCCGCAGCCGGGGTGCGCGCGGAGGTGGACCGGTGGCTTGGGCTGGAGCCCGCTGGCCACAGGGCAGCCGTTCGCCGAGCGGACGGCCGGAAGATGCGTCGGCAGAGCCGGCCTACAAGAGAAGAACCCAGAACGGACGGGGAGTATGGGGTATTGCCTTCCTCCGCATTTTCGCTTCTACTTGGGTCATGTGGGTGATGCGTTTTTTGCTGCTCCACAGCACGGTCGGTACTGCGGCCGGCGCCCCCGATCATATTCTGATCGGATCCCCATCAACCGCTTTGTCGCCGAACGGCCCGGTGCGATGACGAACATTACGATGTATCCGGCGAGAAACGGCGACTCCTTCCTGATCACGCATGATGGGAAAGACCCAGCAGCCGTTCTTGTGGACGGTGGTTACACGTCGACGTTCCGAGACCATTTGCGCCCGGACCTTGAGAAACTGGCCGAACGAGGGCGCTGCCTCGACCTGGTCGTTGCGACCCACATTGATGGCGACCATATATCCGGGCTCGTCGATTTTCTGAGGCTCAATGGGAGCGCGGCCCTCCCGCGGATTATTCCGGTCAGGAACGTCTGGCACAACAGCCTGCGCAGCCTTACATCTCGATCTGGACCCGCCGCAATGAGCGCCGGGGATCAGGATTTGCTGGTTGAGATCCTCCGGCGCGGCTATCCTCAGCCAACCGTCGGGCCGCCTGGTGACCAGCAGATTGGCGCCTCTCAAGGCAGCTCCTTGGCCTCGATCCTCCTGGCCGGAGGCTACGCCTGGAATGGTCGAGACGGCTCGACGGCTATCGCATCCTCGCCGCAACAGACTCACCATGTCACCCAGAGCGCGAAGATCACACTCCTCGGTCCACCCCCATCCCGACTACAAGCCCTTTCCGGGTGGTGGTTTTCAGAACTCCGGAAGCTTGGGTTCGCGAGCGCAATCGGCAGCGAGACCACCTTTGATGATGCATTTGAGTTTCTCACTGCGTTCGGTGATCTTCGAGCGAAAACCGCGGCAACAGAGATCTCAGGAAAGATCCAGATCGATCGCGAACTGGTCGACTCGCACCTTCCGGACGACTCGGTGAGCAACGGCAGTTCGATCTCGTTCATCCTCCACGTCGGCTCACGGCGGCTCCTCTTCCTTGGCGACTGCTGGGCCCAGGATGCTGAGCAGTCTCTGAGACCCATGAGGAGGGGCAGAGCCCGGCTAATGTTCGACGCGATAAAGATCTCGCACCATGGGAGCCTGAGGAGCACCAGCCAGGAACTCTTGGAGTTAGTGGACTCCCCTGTATACGTGGTTTCAACGAACGGGGAACGCCATTATCACCCGGACTTTGTGGTGTTGAAGGCGATTGTAGACAGGCCCTCTGACTTCGTCCGAATCATTTACTTTAATTATAGTACTCCGTCTTCGCGGCAATTGAAAGCCTACACTAGCAAATCCGGCACGCCGTTCTCAGTCCGCGAAGCCGCGGGCAAGTGCATCTCGCTGCCATGATAGATAATGCCATCCGAGCAGCCTCATGCCTTGTTTCGTGTGGAGGGGAATGGGGGACCGGCTTTCTGGTCGCCAGCGACAAAGTCCTGACGGCGGGCCACTGCGTCAAGAGCCCTGTCGAGTCCGGAAGCGCCATCAGGGTCGCCTTCCACGGCTTAGTTCCTTCGATGACGGCGACGGCGACCATCCTCGACCACTCCGAGGATTTGGATGCCTGCGTGTTATCCATCAAAGAGACTCCAGCGTGCGGACCGCTACGACTGACGACCGCTCTTCCTCGGGAGGGTGGGGAATGGAGGTCCTTCGCCTACCCTGTCGGCAAAACGACAATTGGGCATCGGCTCGCGGGAAAGATCGCCCATACTCTGCCAACTCTGAGATCGAAAATCGATGTCGACTTGTCTACCGATTCGGCCACTCGACTGCAGTGCTACGACGGTTGCTCGGGGGCCCCTGTCGTGAGCGAGGGGGCTTGCTGCGCAATGCTTCGACGGTGTTTCGATGGAACGCTCGGAGCCATCAGCGTGAGCTCCCTGAAGCGTTTTCTGAGGAAGAACGATGTAAGCGCCAGCGCTCCGGGGCCTGACAACGCTGGCGCCAGGCGGAAGTTAGCCAGCCGCGCGGATTTCCAGGATACGTTCGAAAAGCGCCTACTCGGAGAAGCCGGGGCGTATCTCTTTTTGGAGGGCGCTCCGGGAATTGGGAAAACGACCTTCTGCAAGTTCTATTCACCGCTGGACAAGAGGTTGCTCCCGCTCGGGGCGTATTGCATTTCTGAATCGCCGCTGGGCGCAGGCGCGGCCTTTCACGCCCAGCCAGACGTGTTCTGTGATTGGCTCTCGACCACAATTTCTGCCGTTTTGTATGGAAGGCCATCCAGGCAGGAGCCTAAGCCCTACGCCTCCTTGGTTCGGGAGATCGGGGAATTGCTACGTGCCATTTCGGACCACTGCAGGGCGACGGAGCGGCACGGGCTCTTGTTCATAGACGGTGTCAACGAGCTCGAGGACTCGGATCCGGGAGCTCTGGGGCAGTTTGCCGGCCTGCTGCCTCTGTCGCTCCCACCCAATCTCTCGATCATTCTTACTGCACCGAATTTCGCGGCCCTTGCCGCTCGTCTCTCCGGGCACATAGCGCGCGACCATATCCTCTCGCTCCCCCCATTGGGCGAGCAAGCGTGTCGCATCTTTTGCCGCCGCGAACTGATTAGGAGCAGGAGGCATCAGCCCCTTGTCCGCGCAATCTGTGAACGGGCGCAGGGGCATCCGCTGTACCTGCGGTACCTGATAACATACGCGAACAGTCATCCAGAGGACGAGGCCTTGAGCGATTTCCCGGTGCTGGACGGCGCGATCCAGCACTACTACGAGCGCATCTGGACGAAGCTGCTTGAAGATCCACATGCAACGACTTTTTTGCGGATACTCGCCCGCGCCAGACGAGGCCTAGCGAGGACGGAGTTGCTGAAGGTCCTCACGGAGGCCGAGCGGTCCGCGTTTACGAGGACTATCGCTCGGATCCAGCACCTGCTGGCACCTCCTGACTACCGGGAGATTTACCACTTTTCCTTTGCGGCCTTTGTCTTGACGAGGACCGGTGACCTTGATGAGGGGACGCATCAACTTCTTGCGGATTTTTGTACGCGGGAGCGCGCGGAGCGGTACAGCAGACTCAACGTTGTTTTCCACCTGCTTCGTTCCGGCGATGTGGGCCGTGACAAGGGCGTGAAGCTCTGCGACCAGCCCTGGGTGGACGCATGCGTCGGGCTTGGGGCGGAGCCTGACGTGCTCCTGTCAGATGTGAAGGCCGCCCTTCAGGCCGCGATCGCTGCGGGCAACGCCGTCCAGACGATCCGCCTCCTGTTGCTGAGCCAGAGGGTCACGTTTCGCTATGACGTACTCTTTGCCCAGTCCGCCCACCTCGTGGCCGAGGCGCTGATCCAGCTACAACGCCCGAAGGAGGCGCTGAGCCACGCGATCCGTTTCAACACCCTGATAGTGGGCCCAGAGGAGGCCCAGAGCATCAGTTTCGCTCTCATCAAGCTCGGTTACGTCGATGAGGCGCTGCAGTTACTGCATCTGCTGCTCGATCGGTGCGTCGAGGCGTACGCCGCTAGCGGGCTCCCCCTGGACAGCTTCGTTGAGACTTGCAGACTGCACATTCGGACGCTGCTACTCATGCGCTTGGCCGACGGAAACCGGCGCGTGGAGCAAGTCAATAGGGTTTTTTCGTTCGCGCAGCGAGCTCTGACGGCCAGCCTTAAGGGAGGCGACAGGAGATTGGCAGAGGAGTGTATGGACCGTATCAGTTCGGCATGCACTAGCTACCTCGTTTGTTTCCATGACGCATACCCGAGGATGGCGGACTTTCCGAAAGGAAAGGCGACCGTTCCGCTAGATTATGTCAACCGTCTACTCCAGGTTCTTTTTGAACACTCTCAGCTCGTCCAGCAGTTCAATCTGCCCAGGGACCGTCCTTGGGTCCCGCAATTCCTTGCGGACATTGATGAGTTGCTTCGAGCCGGGGCCGTCATAGATGAGAAACGAGTGGCCCCGGTCGTCGACCTGTTGATCCAGTCAGGTGCTCCGGCGTCTTTGGTCGCGCTTGTCCATAAGGACCGCATCCCACTTGGAATCCCTTCCTCGATCCGCCTCCTAAGAGATAATGGCGTTGACGTGGACTTCCATTCGGTGTATCGCACCGCTATGGCGTGGCGCGCTCTCGGGTACCTCGGCTCTGATGTGAACTGTCCGCAGATTGCGTTATTCACCAAGGAGAATTGGCTGGCGGCGATAGAGCGACTCATCGGCGCCTTCTTTTATCGCGAGGGGAGGTCACGCCGAGCCAAAGGGGATGGTGACGAAGCTGGCCTGGCAGAGGCCAATGCCGCTTTTGGGAGGGACATCCTGCCCTGCCTCGCCTTCACGCTGGCGCAGCGCGCTGGCTGGGAGCGAGCTTACGGGATCCCGGAATCCATCTTCCCGTTTATCTACGGTAGCGTGTCCTCCGCGCTGCTGGAATGCTTTCCGGAGCAGCAGGCACGTTTCCTTCAACAACTCCTTGAACGGGCGCCCGATCAGTTCGGGCTATACTCGGAGGGTTATCGGACCTGCATGTATGAAGTCCTTCGGGTTTTTACCCGGGAGGAACCGCATCAGTCGCTGAGGTGCCAACTCCTCGACATCCTCGGAAAATGGAGAGATCACGTGCTGCACGGGGTCGAGAACCGGCATGAGTTGGTACCCGAGCTGCTCAAACTCATTCCCCTCTTCGTCAAGCTGGGAGCACACGAGGAGGGTAACCGCTTGTTCCAGCAGATGCTCGCAGTGTCCATGGGGCCGACCTGGTACAAGGAGGACCAGCTTGGGCTGATGAGTTCCACGCTCGCTGGTTTTTCGCCCTCCGCAACACCGCTTGAGGAACTTCCAGTGATAGCGGGCTACCTGGAGCGGGCCTCAGGCGAGATGACCTTCCAGCGTTACGTGCGGCACGAAAAGGCGGCGTTGATTGGGACTTTATGCAAACAGAAGCTGCTTGCCCATGCCTGCAAGTACTTCAAGGCCGAATCGTGCGGGGACCGTGAACGGTTGGCATCGCAGTGGGACGGTCGCGGCATGGACGCCCCGGGGCCAAGGGCCGGCTATCGCTTTCCGGGCGGTGCTATCGAGGAGCAGGAGGCGATTCTCCAGATGGTCCGAAACGCAGGTAGCGCAGACTGGCGCCTGCGATGGGGGCTGCTCGAGATATTTCATTTGGGTGACCAGCGGCACGTGGAAGATTACGCTACCGAATACGCTAAAATCGCAAACTCCGTTGCAAGTATCCCCGGCGCTGCCGCGGAACTGTCTGCCAGGGCCGAGGTGCTGGCCGTTTGCGAAACCCCAGCGGAGCGACGCGGCGAGTTCATTACGAATCTCCAACGGCAGATAGCGCCGGCGTACAGCTCTGAATTCGCGAGGGTTTTTGCCCAGCTCCCAGCACGCTGCGGGGACGTGAGTCCCGAGGGGCCAAGTGAGAGCGCGAAGCCGGAAGCGCCCAAGCATGATAAAGAGGAGCCGGACGGCAGCGGATTCCTTTTGCCCGGTGTTTTTGGCACGCAGCGATCCATGAGCGAGGCGGAGAGAGTTGTGGAGTCCGCGTCCGCACAGCTGAGGCTGGGAAATCAGAATGCTGCCAGGGACGAGCTCGTGAGGATGTTCACGATTCTGCAAGACGGCGGTTGGAGCATTTGGGGAGGGCTATCCGCGAGTGCGAGCCGAGCTGAAGAAATGTTGCGCGATGTGTCAGCCAGTGCGGCGGACCTCGTGCGTGCGTACGGCCCGCTCGTGAAGAACGAACGTCACGCCCCACCGTGGCGAATTGCGGAGCATTTGATCCTAAAGCTCGGTAGCCTGCTCGGCGAGCATGACAGAAGGCTGGCACTACATCATGTGAACGAGCACGTCGGCCTGATGGTTGGCGACGCGAGCCGCAACTGCGCCTCGTTCGAATTCCTCGGCGCTCCCCGCTCTGGGGTCGATGAGTCCATCGAGGCTTTCTCGTTCGTTCTATGGCTGATTGACCACCCCAAATGGATTCGGCGAGAAAGGGCGGCCACCGTCACCGCCTGGCTCGTGGGCGCGGAACCAATGTACCTCCAAAGGGCTATGGAGGCGGCATTCAGCCGGGATGAAGGATACGTCGTCGAGCTGCTATGCGGGGTTCTCGACGATTTGTCGAGGAAGGATCCGATCGCTATCTGGAATCATCTCTCCCAGGTTGTTGAACCTGGCGCCATCTTTGAGCAGTGCCGGGACGTTTCCCGTATCGCCATCCTGCACCGGATTGCAGAACGAGCTGGTGCCATGGGCTCAACATCGGCATTGGAGGCCGCAAGCCGGATTGTGTCAGCATTTCGTGCAGGAGCGATCACACTGGATTCAACACAGGGCCAGCTTTCACTTCCAGATTGGGCCGCATGCATCGAGCCTGAGTTGGCGGCACTTGAGCGTTCTGGTGCCATCACCGGGGAGGTGCGGCAGTCCCTCGAGGCGGAACTGACAGAGCTCTGCGCCCCTCTGACAATTACGCATGCATTCGCCCTTGAGAATGCGGTGGCGCTCTCCTTTAGGGAATCGCCGCGAAACACGCTGAGCCGATGGAGAGCCAAGGTCCGCCACGCACTCAATTCGGCTCTGGTGCCGTACGCGTCCGCACTCAACTTTAGGCAGGTTGAGGGTGACCTCCGCATCCTTAATCCGGCGATCCCGGAGCGCATGCTAAACCCTGGCTTTCGATCGCATTCCGCGGCGATCCTCGGCTGGCTCGAGGGCCGATCCCCTCCTGATCTGGTGGTGAGTACCGAGGAATCCTACTTGCTGAGCTACCAGGAAATGACCCAGAGGGGAGACGAGCAGAAGACGTGCTTTCTTGAGGTGGTCGCAGTGGTCGTGTCCGCGTCCCTTAGAAAACGCGGTCTTTTCATCCCGCCACTCACGTCGTACTTTAAGTCGACTGAATTGCCGAGGGTTGAAGGAGCGGCGGCGCTTCCCCACGAAACCTGCCTGCGCGTGAATCCGACGACGGCTTTTTTCGGGATGCTCACGCCGGCCGTGCCCCTCCCGCGGTTCGCGAACTTGATAAACGCTGCTGGAAGCGACTTCTCCCGCTTGGCCTGGAGGGAGGGCAGGTCGGCCGATCCTCGTTTCTTCGGGCGCCCGTCGCACGAGGGGTGCCTCCTTGCCGTCAAGAAAGATGCGGCACAATTGCCGGCAGGACAGAAGCTGGCTTGGGTGGTCCGTATTGACGGCGAGCCGGTCGCGATGACCGATGCGGAGAACAACCGGCTGTTCTGACTAAGACTATGAGAAAGATGAGGACGCCGAATACCCGTGCAGAATTTGAACGGGCGATTTACCTACTCACGGAGCAGGTCCGACAGGGCCGCATGCACTTTCCGGCTGGTGCGAAGTCCATAGCAAGTCTCCTGGCGATCCGGTCGCTGCCAAACGGGCGAGTTGATTTTCTAAGCGTCGATGAATTCGCACGACTACACGCCAACATGGCAGTGCAGCTTGAGGACGAAATGATGGGGGAATTGACGAAACTGCGTAAACCGAGACCGCCTCAGGACAGCGTGGATACGCCTGAATCGAGTGGTTGATTCCAGCGCCTCCTGCCGTGTAGCCTCCGAAAGCCGTACCGGAGCGTGGTCCGCTTGGAAGCGAACGGCAAGGAAAATGTGGTTGTCAGGCGGCCCAAGGAGTGATCGAAGGCAAGCGGCCTCGCTGTCGCCAGTGGTTCGCGCGTCAGCTGCCATCCCCCCGTGCCGAGGCGAAACTGCGACTGGCCAAAGGGGGACGCCCCTCTGGTTGCAGATCGCTCACCGAATCGGCAGTTGACGGTTAAGGACCCGTTGCAGAAAACTCGATCCGTACGCGCGTATAAGGGTCATCAAAGATCGATCTGCCGAGCCGGGCATTCCGTCAAGGAAGCCCCACGTGGGGATCCAGTTATACACGCTGCGCACACAGCCTGAGGCGGACCCCCCCAAGGCACGCTCAGGCGGTTGGTCGAGATCGGCTTTGCGGGCGTAGAGACGGCCTTTTTCGCGGGGGAGTTCAGCCGGAACAAAGCCACCCAACTGCTCGAGGAACTCGGGCAAGCTGCAGGCCATCAACTACTGCTTTGGCGCGCGGCTCTTTCCGGGGCGTGCCGCCCAGAAGCACGCAGTCGAGATCGAGGGCGCCTGGTTGGAATGAGAGAGCTTCAACTCCGGGCCTTATCTCGACTGCGAAAGTCCGGCGATTTGGTTGCACCGTCGCCGGCGCGTTCGATAGCCTCCCGCCTGCATGAGTTCAGCGGTCTTATGTGAGAGATGGACGATCTTCCACGGCTGGCTTTGCGTTTTGCTGGCTGGTCTGGGCTTGGCCAATGCCGCGAGCGCAGGGTCACGCGTGGAGCGCGCCGTCGAAGTGACCACCTACGCAGGGGAGGTGGATCGAGGGACCGTCGCCAGGTGGTCGGCTCCGTATCGTGGCTGGCATTACCGCCCCGAGCATGTCATCCCGGCGGAACCGAAGATTCCTGGGTACGAGCAATTCCACAACACGGATTGCCCCTGCGTCTTTCAACTGCCCGGCAGAGCGGACACGTGGTTCATGAGCTTCATTGCCTTCGATGGCCATGGCTACAACTCGTTCGTGGCGGAA
>Ga0181527_1003875_pt1 | contig 13127 bp, 12 predicted proteins | sample PEATcosm2014_Bin_30_FD_119762 | JGI IMG/M metagenome (GOLD analysis project Ga0181527, IMG submission 119762) | Peatland microbial communities from MTU Mesocosm Facility, Houghton, MI, USA - PEATcosm2014_Bin06_60_metaG | ecosystem: Environmental > Terrestrial > Soil > Wetlands > Peat | place...
GCCGCCGAGAACGCCGGCCTGGGTGCGGGCGCATCCGCCGAGGGCTTCTACAGGGTCGCCACCGCCTGAGGCCTCGCGGCCGGCACCCGTCTGGAGGCTGGCGCCTCAGCCGATGGCGAGCAGGTCGGCGGCGCGAACCCCACGCCAGGCCGGGTGGCGCACGCTCCCCGTGAGGTCGACCACGTAGCGGTTGTTGCGGCCGACCCGCTCCCGCCGCAGCATCCCCGCACGCTCCAGGTCGCCCACGATCCGGTAGCAGGCACGCTCGGTGATCCCGACGGTCGCCGCGATGTCCCGCACCCGCATGTGGGGGTCACGCGCCAGGCAGACCAGGACATGGCCGTGGTTGGACAGCAAGGTCCAGGGGCGCCTGCCGGCCGCCGCACCGTCGGGCGACGGGGCGTCGTTGTCGGGAGGCGGATCGGTTGTGGGGCTCATGGGCTCGTCCTGCCGCGAGGCAGAGGACCCGCACCCCCAGCGCGGGGCCCCGTGGCTACCTCAGAGCATAACAACGAGACCCGGAACGCGCGAGATGCAATTCGGGTGTCTGGGGCCAGCCTCGCTCGGATCCCGTCAACCGCGGTAGACGGCGAGGTGCCAGAGGCAGGTGGACGGGGCGAGCACGCTCAGCCGGTAGCTCCCGGGTGCGAGCGCCGCCCCTCCCGGCCCGGCGTCGATCGCGCTGCCGCTGTCACCCCGGTGGGAGGCGATCGCCGCCGGGGTGGCCGCGGGCGCCGCCGCGATCAGGTCGCCCACCGCAACCGTGGGGCCGGAGCTCGCCGCCGCCGTGCCGCCCGGGCAGGTGTAGGCGACCGCGACCAGCCAGCTCCCGGCGACCGTGAAGGCGCCCGTCGCCGGGAGCGTCTGAGCACCGCACCCGACCCAGTCGAGCGTCGCGTCCACGGCGAAGCCCGATGGCGCGGGGCGGAGCGGGCCCAGGGGCTGCTGCCCGCTGGCGAGTGCGGGGCAGGCGAGCAGCGACGGGAAGGGGGTCGCGCTGGTCGACGGGATCACCGCGACCGGGGTCGCGGTCCCCGACGAGCGCGGTCTGCCGCTCGGTGAGGCGAGAACGGGTGAGGTGGGGGCGAGGATCGGCGTGCGGAACAGCCCCGACACCCAGTGGGCGGTCGGCAGGCCGATGCCCGCTCCCAGCACCAGGCCGGCGCCCAGCGAGAGGAAGGCGACCAGCCGGGAGGCGCCACCCCGCAGGTGCTTCATCGACTAGCCGAAGACCGACCAGACCACGACGCCGACGGCGAAGCTGATCGCCGCCCCCATCACGATCCCGAAGGCCAGCATGAGTAGCGGTGGCATCCCGGTGAAGAGGTTGGAGGCCGGGCGCAGCGCCTCGGGGATCAACTCCTGCCCCGCGCCCCCGAGCGCGCGGAGCCGGTCGTCCTCGGCCGATGGCGGCTCCGTGGTGCCGATCAACGCGTCTCTCCTCGCTCGGGGTGCCGCTGCCGGGTCGCGGACCGGGACGGCCATCACCGGCGCGGCGCGCGGCCCATCCACCGGGCGGGGGAGGCCGCGCGGCTAAGTGTGCCTCATCTCCGCGTGCACGGCAAATAGTTAGCCTATATAATTATCTGGATGACCCTCCTGCTCACCGCCCCGCCCGCCCGGGCCGCGACCTCCGAGGACCTCGCGCTCGCCAACCGGCTCCGCCCGCTCCTTCTCCACCTCGCCCGGCACCTCCGCCAGGTCGTCAAGGGCAGCGCCCTCACCGGCGGGCAGGTGGAGATCCTCTCCCTGATCAGCCGCAAGCCGGGGGTCGGGATCAACGATCTGGCCGCCCGCGAGGGCATCTCGGCCCCGTCGATGTCGAACGCGGTCGACAAGCTGGAGGCCGCCGGCCTGGTGACTCGCGCCCGGGGGATCGCGGGTGATCGGCGCCGGGTCGACATCGCCGTGACGCCGGAGGGTACCCGGGCCCTGCGCTCAGCGCGGAGCAGCCGGACCGCCTGGCTGGCCGAGCAGCTCCGGCGGCTGAGCCCCGAGCAAGTGGCGGCTCTCGAGGCCGCCGTCGAGCCGCTGACGGCCCTCGTCGAGGGCGATGCCCCTCGATGAGCGTGACCTCCGCGTCGGCACGGACCTTTCGCAGCCTCCAGCGCCACCGCAACTTCCGGCTCTACTTCGCCGGCCAGTCGGTCTCGATCTCCGGGACCTGGGTCCAGAACATCGCCCAGGCCTGGCTAATCGTCGAGCTGACCCACTCCCCCACCGGGTCGCCGCTCGCCCTCGGGGCTCTCGCCGCCTTCCAGTTCCTGCCCTACACGGTGCTGGGTTTGCTCGGCGGCCCACTGGTGGATCGCTTCGACAAGCGGATGACGATCGTCGCCACCCAGAGCACCCTGATGCTGAGCGCCGCGGCGCTCGCCATCCTCTCGCTGAGCGGGCGGGCGACGGTGTGGGAGGTCTTCCTCCTGGCCGCGGTCGGGGGCGCGGTGCAGGTCGTGGACACCCCGGCTCGCCAGTCCTTCGTCTTCGAGATGGTGGGGCGCAAGGAGCTCCCCAATGCGGTCTCCCTCAACGCGTCGCTCTTCAACCTCGCCCGCGCCACCGGCCCGGCGGTGGCCGGGGTGCTGATCGCCACGGTGGGCGTGACCCTCTGCTTCGCCATCAACGCGGCCAGCTTCCTCGCCGTCATCGGCAGCCTGCTGCTGATGCGCCCCGGGGAGCTCTTCACCACGGAGCGCGATGAGGATCAGGGGGTCCTGAGCAGCCTCGGTGAGGGGGTGGCGTGGGTGCTCCACACCCCCGCGGCCTGGCTGACCTGCGGGCTGCTGCTGGTGGTGTCCACCTTCGCCATCAACTTCAGCGTCCTGCTGCCGGTCATGGCCACGGTGACGCTCCGGTCCGGGCCGGTCGTCTTCGGCATCCTCACCGCCTGCTTCGGCGTCGGCGCCCTGATCGGAGCCCTGATCACGGCCGCCGTGGGGCGACCGAGCTGGACCCTCCTGCTGGGGGGCGCCGCGGCCTTCTCGGCTCTGCTGCTGGCCCTGGCACCGCTCCATTGGCTGGCCGCTTGCGGGGCGATGCTCGTGGTCACGGGGATCGCCTTCACGACCTACACGTCGATGAGCAACGCCACCATTCAGCTCGCCGCCCCCGACCGGCTCCGCGGCCGGGCGATGGCGTTCTACGGGTACATCTTCACCGGGGTGCCCGCACCGATCGGCGGTCTCCTGGCCGGGTGGCTGAGCTCGGTGGGTGGCACCCAGCTCGCCTTCCTGGTCGGTGGCGGGGTGAGCCTGGCGGCGGTGGGTGTCGCCGTCGGGGTCCGGCGCGGCGCCCTCCGGTTGCCGAGGAGCCGGCGCGCGTCGCGCGCCAGCGCCGTGACGACCGCCGGTCGGGTCACGTCCGCCTCGGGCAGAGCGACCCCGGCACCGGCCATGGCCGCGAGCAGCATCACCTCGGACGCGAAGTAGTAGTTGAAGAACGCCTGCTTGGCCAGGATGAAGGCCAGGACGTTGAGCACGGCCGCCTGAAGGGCGAGGTCACCCTCGGTGCGGGGCCTGCCCCGCCAGACGATCAGCGCCGCCGCGAGCGCCAGGGGGACGAAGGGGAAGGCGGTCGGCAGCTGCAGATGGGCAACCCGGAAGAGCTCGGCTGAGAGGTTCAGCGAGTCGCTGCGGAAGGGGAGGGCGAGCTGGTAGCCGAAGATGCTGTAGACGAACGTCCCCACCCCGGTGACCAGGGCGAAGGGGACGATGACGGCCACCGAGATGACCACCGCCACGGCGATCTCCACCCTGCCCCGTCGCGACCACAGGAAGGCGGGCGCGAGCAGCACGAGCGAGGTGAACTTGACCATCAGGCCGGCGGCGAGCAGCACCGTCGACCAGCGGCGGTGCCCGCGGCGCAGGGCGAGCCAGCCGGCGATCCCGGCCATCATGTAGACGTCGACCCAGCTCTCGTGGATCATCCCGACCATCAGGGGCGAGGCCAGGGCGAGGGCGGCGACGCGGTGGGCATCCGATCGCGCGTCACCCTGCCGGGCCAGGTGCCAGAGACCCGCGACGATCGCGGCCACGCAGACCACCGACATCACCCGCACATCGCCCACCAGCCGGCCGATCGCCGCGAGGATCGGGACGCTGGGCCCGTAGGCGAAGTGCCCCCAGACGTACCCCGTGCTGGACTCAACGTAGTAGCGGAAGACGGGCCCATAGGGGTTGTGGAGGTGGAGCAAGCTTTCGGCGGACCCCTGGAGGGCCGTGAAGACGTCCACCCCGGCCGATCCCCATGGCCAGTCGGAGGCGGTGAGCCCGAGCAGTGAGAGCCCGGCCACGCCCAGGAGAGCGGCGGATCGGCGACCGGGAGGAGCCCAGGCGGCCCCCGCGGCGCTGGCGGTGAGCAGAAGGGCGAATCCAACCTGCAGCTCGGGGTTGAGGTGGAAGTGGCGAGCGTAGAGCAGGTTGGTCAGGCCGCAGACGACGGTGATCGCCACCCACCAGCCACGCCCCTGCTGCCACCGACCCCCTCGGAGGGCCCCGATCGCGAGCACCGAGGCCACCAGCACGAGCAGGAGGGCGAGGTGGGAGAGCTGACCAAAGGTCCAGAGAACGCCCAGGCCGAGAGAGGCGACGGCCAGCCCGCAGAGGGTGAGCCGGCCGGCGCTCGCCCCGACTCGGGATGCGGCCGCATCGAGGTGTGCGAGCCAGTCCACGGCGGCATCCTACGCAGCCGGGGGTGTCCCCGGGCGCGGGCACCGGGTCCCGGCCCCGACGAAGCTCCGCGGGGAACCCGGCTGGGATAGTGGAGGGGTGAGCGCCAGGCACCGAGCGGGACGGCCCCGGGTGGTGGTGGTGGGGGCCGGGTTCGGGGGCCTCGCCGTGGTGCGGGGACTGCGCCACACCGAGGTCGACGTCACCCTGATCGACCGTCACAACTACCACCTCTTCCAGCCATTGCTGTACCAGGTGGCGTCAGCGCTCCTCGACCCGTCGGACATCGCCCACCCGGTGCGATCGATCCTCCGGCACTCCCGCAACTGCGACTTCCGGCTCGCCGAGGTGACCGGCGTCGACCTGGAGCGGCGGAGCGTCCGCACGACCACCGGCGAGCTGGGCTACGACCAGCTCGTGCTGGCCACCGGCAGCGCCACCAGCTACTTCGGCAACCGCGAGCTGGCCGCCCGCGCCTACGGTCTCAAGGACCTCGGCGAGGCCCTGGCCCTCCGTGCCCGGGTGCTCGACGCCTTCGAGCAGGCGTCTCGCTCCGACGTGCCGGCGGAGCGCCAGGCGCTGCTCACCTTCGTGATCGTCGGCGCCGGGCCCACCGGCGTGGAGTACGCGGGGGCGCTCTCGGAGCTGGTCCACCACGTGCTGCGCCACGACTTCCCGAGCATCGATGTCGACCGCGTGGACATCGTCCTGGTGGAGGCGACCGGGGCCGTGCTCGGCGGCTTCTTGGCCGGACTCGGGCGACGAGCCGAGGCGGCCCTCAAGCACAAGGGCGTGCGCATCCTGCTCGGCCACCTGGTCGCCGGTGTCGCAGCCGGGGAGGTGGTGTTCGAGTCCGGCGAGCGGCTGCCGGCGGCCACCGTGATCTGGACCGCCGGGGTCAGCGCCGAGGCCCCGGCGGGACTGGACGGCATCGAGCGGGCTCGGCAGGGGCGGGTGCCGGTGAGCCTCGGAACCCTGGAGGTGGAGGGCCGTGAGGGCGTCCACGCCATCGGGGACCTCGCCGCCTGCCCGGGACCGGACGGGCGACCCCTGCCCATGCTGGCGCCGGTGGCCATCCAGCAGGGCGAGCACGTGGCCCGGGTGATCACGGCGCGGACCCGGGGCGAGCCGGACCCCGGCCCCTTCCGCTATCGCGACCACGGGACCATGGCGACGGTTGGGCGCAACGTCGCCGTCGCCCAGATCGGCCCCCTGCGCCTTTCCGGGCTGATCGGCTGGCTGGCCTGGCTGTTCGTCCACCTGATGTCGCTGGTCAGCTTCCGGAACCGTCTGCTCGTGCTGATCGGGTGGGGGTGGAACTACGTCCTCTACGACCGTCCGGTCCGCCTCATCGTCTCCCCCACGCCGCCATCGGGATCCGCCGCCGCGCCGCCCGCCCTGCCATAGTGGGAGCCATGGACGACCTCTACGGCGGACAGCCGTCAGACCCCTACAGCGGACAGCCGGCAGACGTGACCGGCGGGCAGCAGCCGGAGCCCGCGTCAGGCCAGCAGCCCGACGACCTCTACGGCGAGCAGCAGGTCTCCTGGCTCGACGTCCCCGCCCACGCACCGGTCCTCACCAGCGACGGCACCGAGGTCGGCCGGGTGCTCGAGGTGGCCGCCCTCGCCAACGAGGACATCTTCCACGGCATCGTCTTCCAGCACAGCCGGCACGGGCACCCCTGCCTGGCTCCGGCCTCCGACGTGGCCCGGATCACCACCCGCGCCGTCCACCTCTCCGTGGACAGCGCCACCGCCGACGGATACGGGGAGTTCCAGCAGCTTCACGTCTCCCGGCTCGGGCTGCGCGGCATCTCCCGCTGGAAGCACCTCGGCTGGAAGGACGCATCCGAGTAGGAGCCGCCTCCACGGCCGCGTCGCCCCGCCACCCCCGGCGACCGGTCAGAGAGATCCGCCCAGCGAGGAGCCCAGCCAGCCCGGCAATCCGCCGGACGGCAACGTCGAGGTCGCGTCGGGCTTGGTGACGGTGATCGCCCCACCGTAGTCGGAGACGTCGGCGCGGAGGCTGAGGCTCACCCCCAGGCTGCCCCCGGGAAGTGCGCCGGACGACCCCGAGGCGGGCGCCAGCAGCCCGGAGAGCGCGGATGCGGCGGCACCGACGTTCACGGTCAGGGAACCGCTCAGCTCGGCGCGCACCAGGCTGCCGCTCTGCTCGCTCAGCCAGACGTCCACCGCGCCCTGACCGGTGGCGTAGGGGGCGAGCAGGGTCAGCCCCTGCTCCAGCGATCCGCCCCCGCCGCCGCTGGCCAGGTCCTGGGCCAGCTTCTCCAGGGTGGCCATGGTGATCGTCGCGGTGTAACGCTCCGCGGCGACGCCGTCCAGGGTGGCGGAGCCCTGGTCCTGGAAGCCGAGCGCCGCGACCGCGGTGGCGAGCCCGGATGGACCGGCCTCGGGGCTGGACTCGGCGGTCTGCGGGAGCTGCGCGTAGGCCCCCCCGTCCTGGCTGACGTAGATCTGGCCGTCGTACTCGACCAGGGCCAGGCTGTGCCCGGCGGCGCTGAGCGTGAGCTGACGGCGCGCGCCGCTCTCCTGCTCGAGGCTGCCGGTCGCCGAGCCCCCGCCGCCGACCTGGCCGAGGATGGTCTGGATCGAGGCCGGAAGGTTGGTGAGGCTGGCGGTGTCCAGATGGAGGTCGCCGGTCAGGCTCATCCGCAGCGGGGTCGTCCGGACCGCCTGGAGCGCGCTGGAGACCGCCTGGTCCGGGCTCTCCGCGGTCAGGATGGCACCCGGACCGCATCCGGCGACGACCGCCACGGCGGCGGCGGCGACCAGGGTGGGAAGGAGGCGGTGCGGCGCGGCTGCGCTCATCAACTCCGATCCAGCATACGCCCGCCCTCCCGGAATGGCCCCACACGGAACAGCTACGCTGGGCGCGGCGTGCTCACCCTCGATGGCTCCCCGCTCGGACTCGGAGACCTGGTTGACGTCGCCCGTCGGCGGGCGCCGGTCGAGGTCGGCGAGGCGGCGCGGCGGCGGATGGCGCCGGCCAGGGAGCTGGTCCAGCGGCTGGACGCGGAGGGGGGGCCCGTCTACGGCGTCAACACCGGGTTCGGAGCCCTCGCCGAGAAGGTCATCGCGACCGAGGAGCGGACCGAGCTGCAGCGTGCCATCCTCCGCAGCCATTCGGCCGGGATGGGTCCCCCGCTCCCTGCCGAGGTGGTGCGCGGGATGCTCCTGCTCCGGGCCCGCAGCCTCACCGCCGGCCACTCCGGTGCCGGCGACGCGCTGCCGGCGGCGATCTGCGCCCTGCTGAACGCCGGGATCACCCCCTGGGTGCCCGAGCACGGGTCGGTGGGGGCGTCGGGCGACCTCGCCCCGCTGGCCCACGCCGCCTCGGTGCTGGTCGGCGAGGGCTGGGTCGACGACGGCCGGGGCGGCCGGTCGGCGGCGGCGGAGGCGCTGGCGGCGGCGGGGATCGAGCCGATCGACCTCGGACCCAAGGAGGGGCTGGCGCTGATCAACGGCACCGAGGGGATGAGCGCGACCCTCGGGCTCGCCGTCCACGACGCGGAGGCGCTGCTGGTCGCCCTCGACTGCGCGTGCGCGATGACGGTCGAGGCCCTGCTCGGCACCCCCCGGGCCTTCGATGCCGAGGTGATCGCCCTGCGGCCGGCGCCGGGACAGCAGGCGAGCGCCGCCAACCTCCGCGCTCTGCTCCGGGACTCGCCGATCGTCGCCTCCCACCGGAGCTCGCATCACGCGGTCCAGGACGCGTACTCGCTGCGCTGCGCCCCCCAGGTCCACGGGGCGGCGCGCGACGCGCTCGGCTTCTGCCGGGAGACGGTCGTGCGGGAGATGGGGAGCGTGGTCGACAACCCGGTGGTCCTGGCGGGGCGGGGCGAGCTCTTCTCCGCCGGCAACTTCCACGGCCAGGGGCTCGCCTACGCCGCCGACCTGCTGGCGGCGCTGGCCGCCGACACCGCCGCGATCAGCGAGCGGCGGATCAACCGGCTCCTCGACCCCTCGAGGTCGCGTGGTCTGCCCCCATTCCTGACCTCCGACGCCGGTCTGAACAGCGGTCTGATGATGGCCCAGTACACGGCGGCGAGCTGCGTGACCCAGCTCCGCCAGGCCGCCACCCCCTACGCGGTGCAGAGCCTGGACACCAGCGCGGGCCAGGAGGACCACGTCTCCATGGGCTTCGCGGCCGCGCTGCGCAGCCGGCGGAGCCTCGATCTGCTCCGTCAGGTGGTCGCCGTCGAGGTAGTCTGCGCGGCCCAGGCACTCGAGCTCCGAACGCCTCTCCACCCCGGGCCCGCGACCGGCGCCCTCCTCCGTTCGCTGCGGCACCGGGTCGCCCACCTCGAGGCCGACCGCCCCCTGGCTCCCGACCTGGAGACGGCGGTGGAGTGGCTGCGGGACGGAGACTGGCGCGTGGCGGTGGAGTCGGCGGCCGTCGCGCTGGTGTGAGCGGCCGCTCCGCCGGATCCGCGCCGGCAGGGCCGTCCACCGCGAGTGCTAGGTTGGCGCGGTGACAGCGGCGCTGCGCCCACCCGCCACGCTGGTGGTGACGAACATCGGGCAGCTGGTCACCGCCGACCCACGACTCCCGGCCCCCGGGGTCATCGAGGACGCGGTGCTGGCGGCGGACAGTGATCGCGTCGTCTACGCCGGGCCCGGGGCCGGGTTCGACGTTCCCACCGAGCCGGACACCGTCGAGGTCGACGCCGGTGGCGCGGCGGTGATCCCGGGCTTCGTCGACGCCCACACCCACCTCGTCTGGCTGGGCGAGAGATCGGATGAGTACGCCGCGCGCGCCGAAGGCGCCTCCTACGAGGAGGTGGCGGCGCGGGGTGGCGGGATCCGGAGCACGGTCGCCGCCACCGCGGCCGGCAGCCTCGGCGATCTGGTCGACGCCGCCCGCGAGCGGGCCCGGCGGATGCTCCTGCTGGGCACCACCACCGTGGAGGTGAAGAGCGGATACGGCCAGACCCTCGCCGCGGAGCTGCGCCAGCTCGAGGCCGCCAGAAGCCTGGCCGGGGAGCCCGGCCTTCCCGATGTGATCCCGACCTATCTCCCCCTCCACGGACCGGTGGGCGGCGATCGCGCCGAGTACCTGGAGGTAGTCCTGCGCGACGGGCTTCCCGCGGCTGCCGGGCGGGCGAGCTTCGTCGACTGCTTCTGCGAGATCGGAGCCTGGAGTGTCGCGGAGTGCGAGCGTCTGCTCACCGCAGGCCGGGCCGCCGGGCTGGGCGCCAAGGTCCACGCCGAGCAGCGCAGCCACTCCGGGGGGGCGGGGCTGGCCGCCCGGGTGGGGGCCGCCTCCGCCGACCACCTGGATCACGCCACCGACGGCGACCTGCGTGGCCTCGCGGCGGCGCGGGTTGCCGGCGTCCTCCTTCCCGGGGCGTCGCTGGTCCTGGGTGGTCCACCCCCACCGGGACGCCGGCTCTTGGCGGCGGGGGTGACGCTGGCCCTCGCCACCGATTGCAACCCGGGCACCTGCTGGTGCGAGTCGATGCCCCTCATGGTGTCGCTGGGGGTCTCGACCGCGGGCCTGACCCCGGCCGAGGCGCTGCTGGCCGCCACCGCCGGGGGAGCTGCGGCCCTTGGGCTCGGCGACCGGGGGCGGCTCCTGCCGGGGCTGCGCTGCGACGCCCTGGTCCTCGAGACGCGGCGCTGGCTGGACGTCGGCTACCACCTGGGAGCCAACCCGGTTGCCCGGGTGATCCGCGGAGGTCGCGTCGTCGCAACGGCATGAGCCGCGTCTCCCCGACGGTCGTCCGGGGAGCGCGCCCGGCGGCGCGGAATCGCGAGTGCTACGGTGGGGCGGTGACAGCCTCCCTGGTCCACTCCGGCGTCGACGTCGCTCTTCGCCCCTGGGAGCTCGCCGACGCGGAGGAGCTGGCCGTCATGTACGCGGCGGCGGCGGCCGAGCTGACGGCGGATGCCCCGTGGCGCACCCCGGAGTGGTTCACCGTCGCCGGTCAGCGAGAGCGCATCCGGCGCTGTCTCGACGTCGATGCGGTGGAGGGCTTCGTCATCACCGCCTCGGGCGCCATCGTCGGCAACCTCACGCTCGACGAGATCCGGCGGGACATCCTCCAGAGCGCCGACATCGGCTACTGGGTGGCTCCGGGCGCCCGCCGGAGAGGCGTCGCCACCCATGCGATCGGTCTTGCGGTCGGTCACGCGTTCGGGTGTCTCGGCCTGCACCGGATCCACGCCACCGTCGACACGGAAAATCGCGCCTCCTCGCGGGCACTCGAGAACAACGGCTTTCAGCGGGTGGGGATCCTTCGCGGGTTCGCGATGGTCGGCGGGCGGTGGCGGGACCACCACCTCTACCAGCTCACCGCGGAGGACTGGCTGGATTCGCGGCGCGGCTAGGATCGCCACCGGGAGGGCACCCAGCACCTCACCGGTGGTTAAGGACAGAGAAGTCCTAAACCTGGTGTGGAGACACCACCCCCCCTGGGAGGCGGCCGGCCGCGGCGCGGACGCTCGTCGCGCCGATCGAACCGGCTCTCCGGGTGGCGGTCAGGCCCGGCGAGCCGCCACCGCGGCGAGCTGAGCGGCCAGCTCATCCGGACGTGTGACCGGCGTCCGGCAGACGAACCCCTCACAGACGTAGGCGGTGGGGAGGCCGGCGATCGATGACCGTCCGGCGAGCAGGGGTACGGAGGCCGCGGGCCCCCAGGCCAGCGCCCGGTAGGGGTCGCGGCGGCGCCAGACCTCGCGGAGCAGCGTCCGAGTGGCCGCCGCGCCGCGGGGGCCGGCGACCGCCACCTCGCGGGAGGGGGCAAGCACCTGGTCGAGGACGCAGGCGAGGCTGCCGAAGGCCAGAGGAGCACGGCCGATCGCTGCCGCCAGCGGCCCGACGATCTCCAGGGCTCGATCGCGCCAGCGCTGCTCGCCGGTCAGCCCCGCCAGCCGGACGAAGAGCTGAGCGGCCGCCGACCGCCCGGCCGGGAGCGGGTTGTCCTCCACGCCGCTGGGACGGAGCAGCAGCGGCTCCGCGTCGGCGGCGGTGTCGAAGTAGCCGCCACCGGGGTCGCGAAAGCGGGCCAGGACCTCCTCGGCGAAGCCGAGGGCGGCGTCGAAGTAGCCGGGCTCTCCGGTCGCCTCGTACACCGCCAGCAGGCCGTCGCCGGCGGAGGCGACGTCCTCCAGGAAGGCCCCGACCCCCACCGCGCCGTCCTTCCAGCTCCGACGCAGCCGGCCCTCCACCACCAGCTCGGCGAGCAGGAAGTCCGCGCAGTTGCGGCCAATCTGGACATAATCAGAGCGGTCCAGGGCCGCGCCGGCCTCGGCGAAGGCACGCAGGGCCAGCCCGTTCCACGAGGTGACCACCTTGTCATCGCGGCCGGGGGCGGCGCGCCGCTCCCGGAAGGCGAGCAGGCGGCGCCGGAGCCCGTCCACCCGCGCGGCCGCCTCGACCCGGCTCTGGCCGAGCTCCGCGGCGAGCTCCTCCGGCGAGACGGCGAGCGAGAGCACGCTGCGGCCGTCCTCGAAGTTCCCCCCCGGCGAGACCCCGAAGACGCGGCAGGCGAGCGCCGCGGCCTCGCCCTTCTCCACGCGCTCGCCCGCCTCCACAGCCTCGCGAACCTGCTCGGCGGTCCAGACGAAGTACCTCCCCTCGACGCCCTCGGTGTCGGCGTCCTGCGACGAGGCGAAGCCACCCCCCGGGAGGAGCATCTCGCGGACCAGGTAGTCCAGGGTGGATTCCACCGCGCGCCGGTGGGCGGGGTCCCCGGCGAGCTGGTGGGCATGGAGGTAGACGACCGCGAGCTGCGCGTTGTCGTAGAGCATCTTCTCGAAGTGGGGGACAGCCCAGCCGGCGTCGACGCTGTAGCGATGGAAGCCGCCCCCGAGCTGGTCGAAGATCCCCCCGCGCAGCATCCGGTCCAGGGTGGTGAGGGCCGCCACCGCCGCGGCCTCCGCCCCGGGGAAGCCGTGGCGCAGAAGCAGCTCGACAGCCGCGGGATGGGGAAACTTGGGCGCGCCGCCGAAACCGCCGTGCCGGGGATCGCTCTGCTTGACGAGCTGTGAGACCGCCTCGCTCACCACGCCGGGGCCGAGGTCCTCCCCCTCCGGGCGGGGCACCGCCCTCAGCGCGCGCGTGATCTCCGCGGCGGCTCGTTCGACGTCGGCGCGGCTGTTCCGGAAGGCGTCGTGGGCGGCGCGGAGGACGGCGGGAAACCCGGGCATGCCCCCGCGCGGCTCGGGGGGAAAGTAGGTCCCGCCGAAGAAGGGGGCCCCTCCGGGGGTCAGGAACACAGTCATCGGCCAGCCCCCCTGACCGGTGATGGCCTGGACCGCCTGCATGTAGACCGCGTCGAGGTCGGGGCGCTCCTCGCGATCGACCTTGACGTTGACGAATGCCCGGTTCATCTGCTCGGCAATCGCGTCGTTTTCGAAGCATTCGCGTTCCATGACGTGGCACCAGTAGCAGGTGCTGTATCCGACGGAGAGAAAGATCGGCCGATCCTCCCGC
>Ga0181527_1003881_pt1 | contig 13107 bp, 9 predicted proteins | sample PEATcosm2014_Bin_30_FD_119762 | JGI IMG/M metagenome (GOLD analysis project Ga0181527, IMG submission 119762) | Peatland microbial communities from MTU Mesocosm Facility, Houghton, MI, USA - PEATcosm2014_Bin06_60_metaG | ecosystem: Environmental > Terrestrial > Soil > Wetlands > Peat | place...
AGCAGCAGGCTGCCAAACAGCTTTGTGAACGTCTCCACCGGTCGCCCTCTCATGTTCTCGTCTGGACAACAAGATCATCGGACGGACGACCGGTGGGGTCAAATTTCAAATATGTTTGGCTAGTTTTTCATTTCGACCTGGATCAGGTTCACAGCACGGTGCTAGGCCTGTTCGCGCATGGGGGCCTTTTGTCTGCACCCGCGCTCCTGCATTTTCCCGGTCAGGGCTCGATGCGGCTTACCGCCAGCACCCCCGGCGTTGGCTTGACTTATACCGCCGACCGCCAACGTGTTGCTGCCGACCTCTCGCTCCCCGGCGCCAATTTCACGCACAAGCGTATCGTCTACACGCTCGATGTGACAGCCATCCATCCCGACGTCCCGGGAATTGCCGGAGACCGTCGCTTCGACGCGTTCCGCCGCAACTGGCTCAACATCTTGCAGCTCAATCCCACGCGTCAAGCGCTCTCGAACAACACGGCCAGCGATTCCTGCGCTTTCTGCTACTACGAATACGCCGACATCGCAGCGCTCACACCCGCACTGGCTCCGGGCCTCACCGCTCTCGACGTTGTTCGCGAAACTCTCGACCGCATACTGGCCGGTGGCACCGCCTATGGCATGCCTGCGGTCCCCGACTTTCCAACCGCCTCCTCCGACACCTGGCCTTCCATGCTGATCGCCGCGGCGGACTGCGTCCGCGCGAGCCGCAGCGACGCCTGGCTCACCGCAAACTACGTGGGCATTCGCAGCTGGGCTGAGTCGATGCTGGCAACCGATTCCAGCGGCAATGGCCTCATGAAGTACTCCATCAGCGGTAACTCCGGGATTTGGTCCGACGGGCGTCCCACAATCAGGCCGTCAAACTGGTGGGACACCATCGGCTTCGGCTACGAAGACGCCTATGCCAACGCGCTCGCCTATCGCGCGCTGGGCGATATGGTCATGCTGGCGCGCAAGGCTGGCAAGTCCGCCGATGCTGCGCGCTATCAGGCCGCCGCGGACAAGCTGCGCGACCATTACTACGATCGCTTTTTCAATCCCGCAACCGGTATTCTTGCCGGCTGGCGCAGCGCTGACGGAGAGTTGCACGACTATTATTTCCTCTTCGTCAACTCCATAGCGATTCACTACGGGCTCGTTGCCAAGCCGCAGGCAAGCGCTATCATGGACAAGCTACTCGCCAAGATAAAGGCCGTGGGTTACGACAAATTTCACATGGGATTACCCGGCAACCTCATCACCATCCCGCTCAAGGATTACGTGCACAGAACCCCCGACGCCAATTACGGCGGCGGCGTACTGCCCGACAACTCCGATGGCTTCCAGAATTATGAGAACGGCGGGGCCACGGGTTGCTTTGCCTTCTTCACTCTCGCCGCTCTGTACGATCTGGGCCGCACGGCCGAAGCCGACGCGATTCTCTTTCCCATGCTAGAGGAATATGGCAAGTGCGGCTTCGAAGGGCTTGATGCCAAGGGCCGCTCGTCCGACTGGCGGCGCTGGGACGGGACCGCCATGGGCTACGAAGGCTACCTGACCGATAATTATTACGCTCTCCTCGCCGTAGCACTCCGGCAGTCGGTGCCGCGCTGGAACGATGGCTTCCGGCCGACAACCTAGCCGGAGATCAGCCGCCACAGTCGCGCTGCAGTTAAATGGGATCTTCCGCGCTTTCAGTGCAGGCTGTCGCCCGTAAATGGTTGCTAAGATATTGATCCTACATACTTTGTTGTTTGACGTCGCTGGCCTCGGAGAGGTTGCCTCAGAACCCCTCTTGGATCTGGGAAACATCTGACAGCATTTCAATTGCTTGCGGGGCTCGGGAGGGGACGAGCCTGCACCGAATGTGCGGAAGATCCGATTTGCAGAGCGAGAGAGTCCCCTCACCGCATGGATGATAGCAATCATCGGTCAATTCTCCTGGCTGTTCGAGAGTGATAGGTCAGACGACGGGCAAGAGTGCAGCCAAGCCGAAAAATGGCGCATGATCATATTTTCTTACAATGGCCGCAGGGACACATTTCAGCGAAGTGAATTGATTTATTAAATCGATCCATTAAATGGATATGTTATATTGTTTTCTAGGCGATCGATAACCTTGGCCGGATGTGGCCGCTCCCGCGTTCGATCATTTTTTCTCTTTCTGGCACATCTGGACGCGAAGGGGTTCTTCTCGATGGCGTTCCCGAGCATCTTCGATCCGGGCAGGGGGAACTTCATCGCGCCGTCATACAAGGATGGAACTTCCCCTGCCATGATCAGAACAGGGCAACTTTTCACCGATCAGGAGCATATTCGATGGTTCTTACTTTAGTCTTGGCTACCCAAATTCTTGTGATCGCCCACCGGGCCGAACACGAGCATCACGCCGAGAACAGCATTCCGGCGATTCAATCGGCCATTCAACTGGGCGTGGACTATGTTGAGCTGGATGTCCGCACCACCCAGGATGGAAAGCTGGTGCTGATGCACGACAAAACAGTGGACCGTACAACCGACGGAAAGGGAGCGGTGAAGGATCTGACGCTTGATCAGATTCGTCATCTGCGACTGCGCGACTACGATGGCCAGGTCCCTACCTTTGAGGAGGCTATGGACACAGCGCGGGGCAAAATCAGCGTTTATCTCGACTGGAAGGAAGCTTCGCCGAAGGCAATTTTTGACGCTCTTTCTACCCACGGAATGCTCGACAGCGTAGTTGTGTATGGGGAGAATCGCGAATTGCAACAGTTGGAAAAGCTGGCGCCCGGGATTCGCGTCATGCCCGAGGCCGATTCCAAAGGTCATCTTGAGACGGCTGAGCGGATGCTCAAGCCGACGGTGGTGGCTTTTGACCAGGGCGACTTCAAGCCGGAATTGATATCCCAGGCTCTGGCGATGAAGGCCGACATCCTTGTGGATCGGCTCGGAGATCAGGACACGGAAAGCTCCTGGCAGGATGCCATCGACAAGGGAGTCAAAGGTATCCAAACCAACCATCCCGCTGCACTGCTCGAGTTCCTGCGCACCAGAAAACTCCACCCATAAAGCTCAAGCAATCAATCGTACGTTCCAATGCCGTAGCATGAGAAAGTTTCACCCGCCGCGCTACACCAACAATCTGCGGGCACAATAGATCGGACAGTCCAGATGGGAGCCAAGAGTGAAGAACCGACTCTGCAAGGGGGATTTGAACCCTCGCCCTGTCGCCCTTCATTTCGGGGGGTCGAATCCAGTACGAGGCGAATTGGGAACGCCTTGCAATGCTGTCCTATTCCCTCTCCGGGCACCAAGTATATTCAATGGTTCTCATAGGATTCCGATGTCGTAAGAAGAACATCTAAGAAACCGGCTGGTGGTACTTCTGGGTAGTCATTATGGAACTCGCAAATCGGCAATCGGCAAGGACAGCCCAATTCCCGGGTTCACCTGTGAGCCATGTGCCTATCCGAATGCCCTGTCCGCGACCGAGGATCGAAAGACTCAGCTGGGGGCAAGGAATCCGCGAATGGTGATAAGGAACCGCTTGCAGATTCTCCAACATTGGCCACTCGAGGGAAGGTGTAGAGGAATGATGCGGAAGATAGTCATGTTGTTCATTTTCGCTTCCAGTGTTCCCGGATTCTGTCTCATTCAGTCGCCCCAGCCGGCACAGGAAATCGGACACAGCTATCTGCAAATCGTGTGCCACATCTACTCCCTGGATGATGCAAGGATTCCGCGGGCAGTCCTCAAGGCTTTGCACGGTCCCGCTGCGCTGACATGGATAGATCATCGAGGCAGTCTCTGGCAAGTGACGGAGCACGGCCTGGTTGAAACCAACTCCACGGATCACTCGAAGGAAGTGTTGACCGGAGAGGATGGTCTGCCGATCCTGGCAGTGACGGGAATTGCAGCAGGACCGGAGCGAAGACTGTGGCTTGCAAGCGGACAGGGAGCGATACTTTTCACTCCCGGAGCACCGCCCGACTCAAGGTGGTTCTTCTTTGCTGGAAAGCGGTATTTGCGCGATGACCAAGTGGTGCAGATCGTTGCGGGAAGAAGCCGGGCGTGGATCCGTACCGCGACAGGCATCTCGCTGATTGAATTCAAACCCTATAGCCTGAATTTGAAGAGCACGTTCTTCCTGGAGCGCATCCAGCAGCGCCATCGCCGTTATGGCTATGTTGCCGGCTGCGAACTGCTCCGTGCTGGCGATGCTGCTTCGTGCCGCATGGCGCCTGACGATAACGATGGCCTGTGGACATCGATTTACGTGGCCGCCGGGTGCTTTCGTTATGCAACAACCCACTCAGAATCGGCCCTCAAGAATGCGCGAACGGCGCTCGCCGCGATGCTGCGTCTCGTATCCGTGACAGGAATCCAAGGTTACCCCGCGCGATCGCTCATGCATAAAGGCGAATATCGCGACCCCAGCGGAGAATGGCACTGGACCCCGGACGGCGAATGGGAATGGAAGGGCGACACCAGTTCCGATGAGCTTGTGGGCCATTTCTTCGCATACTGGGTGGCTTACAAGCTGCTTCCGGGGGATGAAGATCGCGCCGCCATCCGCTCGGCCGTGTCAAGCATCGCCAACGGATTGATCGATCACCAACTGCATCTCGTCGGTTACGAAGGGCGCGTGACGACTTGGGGCCGTTACGATCCCGGCTACCTTAAGACAGTGGAAGGCGACGAACGCGCTCTCGATTCGCTTGAGGTTCTCTCTCATCTGCGTGTGGCCTATCAAATTACAGGCGACCCGAAGATTCTGGATGCGTACCGGCGCATCGGGAGCGACTTGGGCTACTTCCAGAACGTCGTGCGCTTTACCGATGAGAAGCCGCGGGAGATCAACTACTCGGATGAGGAGTTGGCCTTTCTTTCCTTTTATCCGCTGTTGGACTCGGAGAGCGACCCTGAACTCCATCGTCAGTACCAGACAGCATTGACGAAGCTCTGGCGACGCGTGCGCAGTGAGAAAAATCCGCTTTGGGACTTCATCAATGCGGCGAACTCAGGGGACAAGTCGTACGACTGTGCGGACGCCACAGAGACGTTGAACCGCATTCCCCTCAGCACGATCTCCTGGACAGCTAAGAATTCCCAGCGCGCTGACCTTTCGATCGAGCAGAAAGCAGACCGATTTGGAGAAGCTCAATCGCAGGGCGCCATTCCGCCCGATGAACGCAAAGTCATGAAATGGAACGGCAATCCCTTCCAGTTGGATGGCGGCGACAATGGACGGAGCGAAGATGACGGAGCATTCTTTCTTCTTCCCTACTGGCTTGGCCGTTACCATCGCTTTCTTTCCTGTCCGCTGTAATCTTATCTTCCCGTAAAGGATGAATTTCATGGCCGGGAGTGCGAACATATGGGAGAGAGGACAGATCGGAGTTCCAGGGACGGTCATCGGCTCGCCGACTGCGGCAGAGATCACAAGTGACATTGAGGCGCGCGTATAACTTCATCTGCGACTCGCTTCCATCGTTAGGGAGTCTGATTTAGGGAAAGGAGATCTCAGGAGAGTGCAGCGTAGAAGCTTTCTGAAAAAAACGACAGGTGTACTCGCTGCTTCGGGTCTGCGGTCCGGTTGGCTGCATGCTCTTGCAACGGAAGATTGGATCGACTTGCGACAAGTGGCGATTGTAACGCCAGCTTCGCACACCGCACGTGAAGCGAATGCGGTTCGCGTGCTTGTGGAAGAGTCGTGCAGGCGATGCGGCCTTGACTGGTCGATCGAGGCCAATCCCCAACGCGGCGCAGTGGCCATCTATGCGGGTACGCGAGCCTCCTGGAGCAAGCTTGGCCAGCGTGTGGCCGGCGCAGCTTCCCAGGGCGGCTCTCTCCCGGCAGAAGGGTTTACTTTGCAAACGGGAGCGGATCCGAACGGGCGTTGGATTGCGGTCTTCGGTGCGGACGAGCGGGGACTGTTGTTCGGCATCGGGAAACTGCTCCGCTCGATTGTGTTCTCACGGCAGAATGCACGGGTGGACGCAAATCTGCTCAACATAGCCAGCAGTCCCCGCTATCCGCTGCGTGGACACCAGCTTGGATATCGCCCGAAGACCAACTCCTATGATGGCTGGACGGTCGAGATGTGGGAACAGTACATCCGCGATCTGGCCGTGTTTGGCACGAATGCTATCGAGTTGCTGCCGCCGCGCACGGACGATCTTCCCGACAGTCCGCAGTTTCCTCTGCCTCCGGCCCGCATGATGGTCGAGATGTCTCGGATCGCGGATCACTATGGATTGGATGTTTGGGTGTGGTATCCGGCTATGGATCAGGATTACAGCGACCCCCATACAGTCGACGCAGCCATTCAGGAATGGGGCAAGGTACTGCAGTCATTGCCGCGAGTCGACGCCGTATTTGTACCCGGAGGAGACCCGGGTCATACCGATCCAAAGTATCTGCTTGCATTGCTGGAAAGACAGAAGCAGAATCTAAACCGCTTCCATCCCAAGGCACAAATGTGGACGGCTCCGCAGGGATTCGATCGAGAGTGGATGGCGAGCTTCTTGGATTTGCTCAAGCAGCCCAGGACGCAAAGTTGGCTCGATGGAGTTGTTTTCGGGCCTCAATCGAGACTCTCGCTTGAGGAGCTTCGCCGCGCGGTTCCCGAACGGTATCCGATTCGTTTCTACCCGGATATCACGCATAGCCTGACTTGCCAATACCCCGTGCCCGATTGGGATGTTGCCTATGCGCTTACGGAGGGCCGCGAGATCATCAATCCCCGCCCGGAGAGTGAAGCCGCCATCTTGCGCCTGTCCCTGCCGCAAACGATCGGCTTCATCACCTACTCGGAAGGCTGCAATGACGATGTAAACAAATTCGTGTGGAGCGCGCTGGGGTGGAACCCGGACCAATCAATCGCTTCCATGTTGCGGGATTTCAGTCGCTATTTCGTTGGCGCGCATCAAGAGAACGGCTTTGCCCAGGGTCTTCTGAATCTTGAACGGAACTGGCGTGGACCGCTGGCCACGAATGAACAGGTCGATATAACTCTCGCGGCCTTTCAAGACATGGAGAGTTACGCCACTCCGGCTGTGATTCAAAACTGGCGCTGGCAACAGGCGCTCTACCGGGCTTACTACGATGCCTATGTGCGGCGGCGGCTCCTGGATGAAACAGGTCACTTGGCTCGCGCGCGCGATCTGCTGAGCCGCGTCTGGCAGCCTGGTTGGAGTTCCGTGCCGCTGGACGTCGGCGCAGCGCCCGCTGAATATCCCGCGAACCGGCTCGATCCGAATGTCTTGTTGGATGAGGCAAAGGCAATTTTGAATGGACCTTTGATTCAACCCGCCGGTGCGGTGCTGCGTTCGCGAGTTACTGAGTTGGGTTATGCCTTATTTCAAAGTATTCACATGCAGCTCGATGTGGAGCGCTATCAAGGAGAAGCCGTCGAGCGCGGCGCCAATCTGGATACCCTCGACACGCCTGTCAGCGACCTGCCCTGGATGCGCCGGCAGCTTGCCGCAATAAGAAGCATCGCTAACCCGGAAAAACAGATTCAAGCGATCCGCGAGCTTCTATCGCGAACGGACCCGGGTCCGGGCGGATTTTACGATGAGCTGGGAAACGCAGCGAACCGTCCGCATTTGCTGCCCGGTCTCGGAGCAGCAAAGGATCCTGACTTTCGACACACTCCGAGAACTGAATTCAAGTATCCCGACGAATGGGGCGCCGAGGCTCCGATTGCCTGGAAGCATTGGGTAGGATCGCTCTATGAAGCCGCGGTCGAACTTCGCTATGAGGGATTGGACCCGCAATGCAAATACCGCGTGCGCGTTGTATATGCGGGGAGCAGCCCAATCTACAAGTTACGTCTGCAAGCCAACGATCGCACTGAGATTCACCCCTACATTGCGCGTGCCTGGCCTCCCGCTCCGCAGGAGTTTCCAATTCCCAAAGAAGCAACCTCTGAAGGCATGCTCAAGCTCTCCTGGACTCGCGAAGCCGGCCTGGGTGGCAACGGCGCAGGTTGCCAGGTAGCGGAAGTCTGGTTGATCCCAACCTGCGTTGCGGAGGCATCCTGAGATGCAAAACGCCGGCAAAACTCCCAGCAATACCCTGTCGAGAGACTGGAGCAACAATCGCCTGCGGGCTCGCCTGGACGCCGGCGAGTATGTCGTTGGACTGACCATAACAAGCAGCAATCTGGAAACCGCCGTGCTCGGCGCAAAACTCGGCTTCCATTTCTTATGGGTTGAGATGGAGCACGCTCCCGTGTCGCTCGAAGCGCTGCGAAGTGTTGTGCTGGCAACGCGCGGCCTCCATGCCGCCGTACTCGCCCGTGTCCCGGTGGCAGCGCTGTGGACCGCGAAGCGCGTACTCGATCAAGGGGTTAGCGGAGTCATATTTCCTTTCGTTTCCGATGCAGAAATAGCGCTGACCGCAGCTCTTTCTTGCCGTTATCCGCCCGTGGGATTGCGGGGCTCCGGGGCGGGCCTGGCGGCATCGACGTGGTTCGAGCCGGGGAACTATTACGATTCCGCGGATGTGCAAATGCTGACTGTCTGCGTCATCGAGGAAGAGCGCGCTCTTGCGCATGTGGATGCCATCGCCGCCACGCCGGGCATTGATGTGCTGTTTATTGGAACCAGCGATCTCTCCTTTTCGTTGGGATTGCGTGGACGCCAGGATGAGCCCCTGCTGCGAGACGCGATTGGGACCATCCGGGCCGCCGCGCAGCGGCACCACAAATTCCTTGGGCGGCCCGCGGGCAGCGCGGAAGAAATTCTGCGTTATCACCACGACGGCTTTCAGTTCTTCCAGTGCGTAACAGAACTGGGTCTCATGCGGCTGGGGGCCGAACAACTTCTCCGGCCTCTAGGCATCGGCCGATCCTCGTCCGATAAGAGCATTCTCTACTGAACATGAAACTGAACCTTGCAAAATGGAACCGAATTCAAGGAGCACTTATGAGCGCAGAAAACAACTCGCGGGCCCTCCGCGGAATTATTCCTCCCATGGCGACACCATTGCACTCGATCGACTCGCTGGACCCGCATGGAGTTGAAATGCTGGTCGAGCATATTCTTGGCGCGGGAGCGCATGGCTTATTCATCTTAGGCACGACCGGCGAAGGGCCGGCGTTAAGTTATCGCTTGAGGCGTGAATTGATCGAGCGCGTCTGTGCGCAAGCTGGCGCGCGCGTCCCGGTGCTGGTTGGAATTACCGACACGGCCTATGCCGAGTCGCTGCATCTTGCTGAGTTTTCCGCAAAGGCCGGGGCAGCGGCTGTGGTTGCGGCGCCCCCGTTTTACTTTCCGATCGGCCAGAGCGATCTTCTCCGGTACATTGAAAGGCTGGCGCAAGAGTCAGCGCTTCCTTTATATCTGTATAACCAGCCAGAACTTACAAAAAGCAGTTTCGAGCCGCACACGGTTGCGCGCGCCGCGGAGATTCCCAACGTCTGGGGATTGAAAGACAGCTCCGGGCAGATCAGCTATATCAAGGAAGTACTTTCGCTGGTCGGCGAAACTCATCCGAGTTTTTCCGTTCTTGTAGGACCTGAGCAATTATTGGCCGAGGCGCTCCTCTGCGGAGCGCACGGCGGAGTGCCGGGCGGGGCCAACATATTCCCCGCGCTTCCTGTGCGCTTGTATCAAGCGTTTCTCGATGGCAGGCATAGGGAGATGCAGGAGTTGCAGGAGCAGATAGTCACGATAGGTTCTTCAATATGGAATGTCCGAGAAGATGAGTCGAGTTACTTGTGTAGGCTAAAATGTGCTTTATCGGTGCTGGGTCTCTGCAATGGGTTGCCTGCGTGGCCCTATCGGCAATCCGCAGCGGAGGAAAGAAAGGAAATCGAAGAGCACCTCCTGCAGTACGGAATAGTATTCGCATAATCGGTGTTCCCTCCATGAATCTGGCCAAACAACAGCAAATGGAATGGCCGTCGCCCGGACCGGAGTTAGTTTAATGACCAGTCGTATCCAGGCCGCCCATGCGGAGGATGCCCAGTGCGCGCCCCCTCCGGTTGCATCGGGCCGTTATAGCTGGGTGGTTGTCCTTCTGCTTTGGACGGTTTGCTTTTTCAGCTATGCCGACCGGCAAGCGTTCTTTTCCGTCTTTCCATTACTGCAAAAACAGATGGCGCTTACCAGTGTGCAACTGGGTCTCTTAGGTTCCTCCTTTGCGGTGATCTATGGACTCGGGGGACCATTGGCCGGATTCGTGGTCGACAGAATTCGCCGCAAAACTGCGATTCTGGGCGGACTCGAGTTATGGAGTGTAATCTGCGTGCTGTCGGCGCTTTCGCGTAACTTCCTCCAACTCCTGGTGTTTCGAGGCTTGGAAGGAATCGGCGAATCCATCTACTATCCTGCCGCGCTATCAATGGTCAGCGATTATCACGGCAAGCGCACCCGTTCGCGCGCCATGGGAATATTGCAGACCAGTGTCTACGCAGGGACCGTGGGGGGAGGGTATTGGGCAGGCGCCCTGGCGCAACGGCACGGCTGGAGAGCTGCTCTCTTTCTATTCGGCGCAGCCGGTTGCCTGCTGGGCCTGGGTTTGATTCGCCTGCTGAGAGAGCCAGTGCGAGGGAGCGCGGATCTGGAGTGCACAGGCGCTCAATTCAAAGATCAGCCAGTGCACTTGGGCGCGCTTCGTCTGCTCCGCGCCATAGGCTCCATTCTGACGGCCAGGTCGCTGCTGTCTTTGATGGCGGTGTTTGCATGCGCCAATTTTGTGGCGATGGTGCTTCTGGCCTGGATGCCGATGTATCTCTACTCCCGGTTCCATCTCAGTCTGGGGATGGCGGCCTTCGACGCGGCGGTTTACCCGCAGTTGGCCAGCATGGCAGGGTCTGTTTGTGGCGGATACCTGGCGGACAAATTCGCGCAACGCGATCGCCGTGGACGGATATTGGTGCAATGCTCCGGAGTGATGGCAGGTGCGCCCTTTGTCGTACTCTGCGGACTGAGCGGATCTCTGATGTGGGTAAAGCTTGCACTCATTTGTTGGGGCTTTTTCAAGGGTATCTATGACTCGAATATCTTTGCCGCGGCATTCGATGTGGTCCCCGCGGAAAACAGAGGAACTGTTGCCGGATCCATGAACTGCATCGGCTGGTTGCTGGGCGGTGCAATTGCGCCGGTGCTGATCGGCTTTCTTGCGCTTTATGTATCGCTGGGAAATGCGATTGCTTTGTCCTCTATTGTTTACGCGCTGGCAGGGATCATCCTAATTGTGACCATGCGGTGTTTTCTGGATGTGGACCTCGACCGATTGAAGATGGGAACCAGAAGCGATCCATAATGTTCATCCAACACCACCAGGAATAACGTTGCTGCATAGATCGAGCGTGCTGCCCGAAAAAGGCCGAGAGATCGCACATTACGAAGAACTATGGGGCATCGCCTTCGGGCAGCGTGCGTGCGGATTCTACTGGGATTGCAGCGGGTCCAGTAGCACACACAAAGCTTGGCATGTGTTCCGTGCGGGTTACAGGCATTCTGCAAGGGAACGGCTTGTCCCATTCTAATCGTGATGAGCAATGATGAAAACGCAAAGGAGACATTGTGACTAGATTTCAACAGGGAAGTCTCTTTAGGTTGGAACGCCGAAGCTGTCCAGACGTTTGGGTTTTCAGATGGTATGAGAATATCTCCGGAAAGTGGACATATAAAAAGCGAATTATCGGGAGCACAGTTGACCTGCGGAATCGCCGAGACGCGGAAAAGGCCGTTACCTCTCTTCGCAGTTCTATCAATGCCGAGGTCGGGACGCCGAAACGTATTGATGATCTTGTGGCCCATTATCGACTGCATGAGCTCACCAGGGAGCGAAAGGCGTTCTCAACAATCGAAAGTCATCGGGTATTATTCAAACGCTATATCGAACCTCGCTGGGGACATTTTCAACTCAGCGCAGTTCGAACGATGGAGGTCGAGGAATGGTTGCATTCTCTTGCGTTAGCGCCAAGTTCGAAAGCAAAACTGAAATGCATTCTTTCGACGTTGTACAACCACGCCATCCGATATGAGTGGCTTACTTTCAATCCCATCAGCAGAGTTAGGACTTCGTCGAAGCGTCTCCGTGACAAGGACGTTCTCACCCCTGAAGAGTTCCAGCGTCTTGCCGAACAGCTCTCTGTGCGCGACAGGGCAATGGTATTGCTTGCCGGTAGCACTGGTCTCCGGCGATCGGAAATGATTGCTCTGACCTGGACGGACTTGGACGCCAGAACAATGGAAGTCAAAGTCTTGCGTTCCTGTGTGCGCAACCGATTCGGAAATACGAAGACAGAGTCTTCCTGTCGCCCTGTGCCGCTCCATCCGGTCGTTCTCAACGCACTCATGGATTGGCGGGCGCGGTCTCGATACGCTTCGGAAGTGGATTTCCTTTTTCCTTCGATCCGGCTCAACGGCACCAAACCTCTCAGTCCGGACAGCCTGCTGCAGAGGAGTATTCGGCCTGCGCTAGCGCGGGCGGGCATCGTGGGCAAGCAAATCGGCTGGCATAGCTTCCGCCACTCGCTCGCGACGAATCTGCGAACGCTCGGCGTGGACATAAAAGTGGCCCAGGAATTGTTGCGGCACTCGAGTTGCCGGACGACGCTCGACATCTACACTCGTGCCGTGTCCCAACAGAAGCGGGAAGCGAACTCGAAAGTTGTTGAGATGATGCTACCGCTGGAAGCAAGAAAAACTCAGCACCCTTCAGCACCCTCGGAGCAACGGGAGGCTGGCGGATGAATGTCATAAGCCACTAAGAATAAACAAGTTATTTGGTGGACCTGATCGGGATCGAACCGATGACCTCTTCCATGCCATTCCATATCACAAGTTATTGACGGCAAAGGAGTTAAAAACCGGCACAACCGGCACAACCGGCACGGTCGGCGCGATTTGACACCAAATTGACACCAAAAATCATAACAATTGGGCCAGGGCTGCTTCGTGGCGGGGCAGCCCAAACTTTTGCTCTACACGATCCCTGACTGATTAAGATCGTGGCTTGTTCCTCGCCAAAATGCGATCCGGGGGCGAAATGGGCCTGATTCACCGACTTGGTGGTGGTCTTGGCAGTAGCTTTCGACTCGGGATCGGCTGTTCGGTGACTGCCGACCAGAATGAAATAACGGCGAAGCGTCGAGTGTCGGGATACCGGGCACACTTCTCCCGCC
>Ga0181527_1003887_pt1 | contig 13094 bp, 9 predicted proteins | sample PEATcosm2014_Bin_30_FD_119762 | JGI IMG/M metagenome (GOLD analysis project Ga0181527, IMG submission 119762) | Peatland microbial communities from MTU Mesocosm Facility, Houghton, MI, USA - PEATcosm2014_Bin06_60_metaG | ecosystem: Environmental > Terrestrial > Soil > Wetlands > Peat | place...
AAACGGCTCCGCTCAGCGACCAGGAACCCGTAGGCGGCAATCGAGAGCGTGGCGTGATGGTGGAAGCCGCGCCAGCCGCGTCCTTCAAAGTGGCCCAAACCCAATTCCTGTTTCAACTCCTGAAAATCGCGTTCGATGATCCAGCGTTGCTTGCACTCGAAAACGCCGATTGCACCGGCCAAATCCTTTCCATTTCCCTTTGCCACCGCATCGCGGGCGCAGTGCCTGATTGTCTGCGAGCATTCTCTGACTGGTTGCCTGATTGGGAGCTTCAGATGAGCTACGTCGCGGCAGTCAACTCCGGAAAGTTGAATCTGGTTCTGCCGGAACCGAGCTTTGCGGTGCCAAGGGCATGTTGTGAAAGCGTAACCCCGAAGCGGCAAAGATCGCGTTGCCGACCGCGGGAGCCAGGCCCACGAGGCCGGTTTCGCCCGCTCCTGCCGAAGGTAAGTCCTTTCGGTCGACGAGCACGATCTCAATCTGCGGCGTGTCACTGAACCGGGGAACGCGGTACTGCGCGAAGTGAGGGTTCAGAATCCGGCCATTGGCAAATAGGATTCTCTCGAAGAGCGCGCCGCCGATGCCCTGAACAATGGCGCCCGTGAGCTGATTGCGCAAGCCGTCGGGATTCACGATGGCGCCGCATTCCCAGGCTTGAACGACACGGTGAATACGCAGACGTTTGCTGGCCGGATCAATCTCCACCTCGGCGCATGTGGCGACATAGCCTCCCTTGTCCACTCCGCCAGCAATGCCAAAGCCGCGCTCGGGCGTGGATTTCAAACGGCCCCATGCGAATTCGGCGGCAGCGGCCTGGAAGACGGCCTGCAACCTGGAGTCCGTCAGGTTCTTCATGCGGAACTCCAGCGGGTCCATGCCCACGACGTAGGCCATGCCGTCCATGTGCGACTCGCGGGCGAAGTGGTTGGCTGTCGAGGCAAGACCGCGATAGGAGCCCTGGCGCAAAGGAGACTTGGCCGCGTGGTATTGAATGAGCTGATTCGCCACGTTGTACGGAGTGCCGATGGCGGCGGGGCCCGAGTTGTAGTTGTGATGCTCCCAGGCAACCAGGGTTCCGTCACGCCGTGCGCCGGCTTTGATCTCGATTAGCCCGGCGGGGCGGAGATAAGCCCAGTTGAATTCTTCGCTGCGCGTCCAGACAACCTTGACGGGCTTGCCAGCGGCCTTGGCCAGGCGAGCCGCTTCAATGGCCGCCTCGCCGGTATGCTTGCCCCCGTAGCCGCTGCCCATATCGGGTTGGATCACGCGCACCTGGGCGGAAGGCAAGTGAAACGCCTGCATGAGTTCGTCGCGGACACCAAAGGGACGCTGGGTTCCGGTCCAAACGGTCAGCTTGCCATCAGTCCACTCGGCCACGGCGGCGCGCGGCTCCAGAGGCGCGTGGGCGATGTACGCAACGGTGTACTGCTCTTCCAGCTTCAGGTCCGCGTCTGGCATGGCCTGCGCCACTGAACCAGAGACGTGTTGCGGGCCATCGTCCCGGCCGCTTTCGGGAGTGTCCTTCAGGTACGCGAAGAGGCCCTGATTCGAGGGTTGCGCGGGCACATCCCATCTTGCCTGGATGGCCGCCAGGGCGTGTTGCGCGATGAAAGCATCGGGAGCAACCAACCCGATGAAATCGCCGTCGCGCACAACCTTCACGCCGGGAAGCTTTTCCGCGGAGCCGGTGTCGAGCGAGGCGAGAGTTGCGTTGAACCCATCCGGACGAAGCACTGCGCCAAACATCATCTCCGGCAAGGAAATGTCAGAGGGATACTTGTGTTTGCCGGTCACGAAATCACGTCCCTCGGCTTTGGGGACGGCGGTTCCGGCGATCTTCCATTCCGTAGCAGCCGTGAGGCTCTCCTCGCTGGAGACGGTTTTTACCAGCTTTTCCCCGCGGCTGAGCTCGCCATAAGCGAGCGACCGCGCATTCTGCGGATCGGTGACCTTGCCGTCGGCGGCTGTCAAGCTGGCCGGGGCCACATGCCAGCGCCCAGCGGCGACCTCCAGCAGCATCTGGCGAGCGGCCGCGGCCATGGTGCGCAACTGCAGCCCCATGGTTGGAGTAGTGCGGCTTCCAAAAGTGCCCATGTCCCAGGGAGTCAGATCGGTATCACCCATCACCATGGTGATGGCGTCGAAAGGAACTCTCAGCTCCTCGGCTACCAGTTGGGCAAGGGATGTGCGTATGTTCTGCCCGACCTCAACCTTGCCGGTAAACACCTTCACCTGGCCATCTGCCGCAATATGCAGCCATGCGCCTAGCTCTTTCGGAAGCTCGTGGCCACCGAATGCCCGCCCCGATTCCTGCGCCCACGAGGAAGTGTGAGTGAAACAAATCAGCAACCCGCCTCCCAGGATTTTCAGGAAGTCGCGACGATCCAGCCCGGAGGTGCCGGGCCGGGCTAGCGAAATGCTCTGGGCAAATTCAGTTGTGGGCTTATCGCGATGGTTCATCGGCTTGCCCCCTGGGCCAGCAAGCGGGAAGCTCGCTTGACTGCCTCGACGATGCGGGGATAGGTGCCGCATCGGCAGATGTGCCCCTCCATTGCCTCAACGATTTGTTCTTCCGTGGGGTTGTGCCGCTCATGCAGCAGAGATGTAACACCCAGAATCATGCCCGAGGTGCAGTAGCCGCATTGGAATGCGCCCTCGTCGAGGAATGCCTGCTGAACGGCACTGAGCTTACCGTCCTGCTCCAGACCCTCGATGGTAACGATCTTTGCCTTGTTCGCTGATGCCATCGAAACCAGGCAGGAACGAGTCGCTCGCCCGTCGAGCAAAACGGTGCAGGCCCCGCACTGGCCTTCCCCGCAGCCGTATTTGGTCCCGGTCAGATTAAGCCGATTGCGCAAGACGGAAAGCAGAGTCTCTTCGGAAGAGGCGCTAACGCTGACGTGCGCACCGTTGACGTTGAGAACAAAATCGCCCATCCCAAACTCCAAATACAACCTGGTAGCGTAAATCTGCCTTTCTTAGACTACTCCAAGTCGGTTCGCGGATCTCAATCTTCGCCATGGTCAACCGAGTGAGCCCTAGGTCCAAATTTTTCGCTGCCAGGGCTCCTTGGGACTGACGCCTTGACCCACATCGGAGGCGGCCCGACATGTCGATCGAGAGGAACGGGCTAACCAGGAAGCACTCCGCGAGCTGGCATTTCCGGACCATGGCCGACCGCCGGGACCATTTTGTGCAACCTCACTCCAGGCGGCTGTTGCTCGTCGTTCGTCCAGAGGCCAGCCGGCCCGCCGTCAGTCCGGCCTGATCCTCCCAGAGTTTGGAATTGCCCGGCCTCAACAAGTGAGGCTTGACCAGGAGCGCCGCGATGCGACCAGCGAAGCGGTGTAGACTTTGTTGGCAAAACGCTCAGGGGTTTGGAATCGAAGTGGACGAGTATCTCTTGGACTACTTTAGATGAGAGCATGCAAAGTTGTGGGGTGATCACGTTGTGAGACTGGACTGAGCCGGTCCGCGAGCGGCCGAGGGCCTCGGTGCCGGTGCAGGAGCACAACTTAAACGGTGACTTAGAATATGAAGGGGACGTCGGGGGAGAGCCACCCCACAACTTTGCATGCTCTCCGCAACTTTGAAGCAAGGCGCCACTGGAGCAGGATTTCCTACGCGAATTCCTGCGCTCGCTCTAAACGGCGTCGAAGACAAGATGAGCATTGGCCAGCTCGGCTTGCTCCACAGTCATTCCATTGGTCGGCTTGCCATTCAAGGTGATGCGGCTTAGGAATCTGTCGCCGGCTGCGCCGTTCGCGTCGATGCGCAACGTGTTGCCGCTCGCTACTTGGATCGTCGCCCTCGAGAAGAACGGTGCGCCCAGAGTCCATTTTGAATCGCCGGGACAAGCTGCGAAGATGCCAAGCGAGCTGAGAATGTACCAGGCGCTCATTGAGCCGGTGTCTTCGTCGCCGGGGAACGTGTCGGGAGTGTAGAGTTCTTCAAGCACCCGGTGGGCGTAGTGCTGCGTGAGGTCTCTGCGTCCGGCAAGCGTGAACAGATAGAGCACGTTGTGTACCGGCTGATTGCTCTGCGCGTATTGGCCGAAGTCCGCCGTGGCCATTTCCGACATTTCGTGAATCTCTGCTCCGTATGCGCCAACATTGAAGCGAGGAGGTTGGTTGAACATTGCTTCAAGCTGCGTCACGAAAGCAGTCTTGCCACCGAAGGCCTCCATAAGACCTGCGGGGTCGTGCGGAACATTGAATCGGTACTGCCAGGCCCCGCCTTCAACATAAGGACCGCCCCACGAAAAGGGGTCGAAGGGCTCGATCCACTCGCCACTGGCAAGCTTGCCACGGAAAAACTTCGTGCCCGGATCGAAGATCTTCTTCCAGCTTGCAGAACGACTGAGGAATTGCGCTGCTTCTTCATTTTTGCCAAGTGCATGCGCCACCTGCGAAATGCAGAAATCGCCAAAGGAGTAGTCGAGGGTTTCGGCCACGCCTGAGCGGCCATTGTCGCTTGGGACATAGCCATATTTGAGGTAAGGTTCAAGCGCGCCGCGGCCGAAGCCGTATCCGCGAACGACCTGCGTGGCCTGCTTCTTCAGCCCTTCGTAGGCTGATGGAAGATCGAAGCCCGTCAATCCCTTCGCGGCTGCGTCGCCGAAAATAATGTCGCTCGGGCTGCCGGTCATGGCGCCGCGATAGCCGGGGCAGGGGAACTGCGGGATCCAGCCGCCTTCCTTGTAAGCGTTGACCCAGCTCTGCAGAATCTCGCTCAATCGCTCCGGATAAAGCAAGAGCATCATCGGATACCACGCGTGATAATCGTCCCAGAAACCATGATCGGCGTAGAGAACGCCCGGTTCAACGCGTCCGGTGTACGGGCTCATGTGGATGGGCTTACCGCTTGCGTCAATCTCGTGCCAGATGCGCGGAAAAAGCAGCGTTCGATAAAGGCAGGAGTAGAAAGTGCGATGATGGCGTTCGGTCTTTCCTTCGATGCGCACGCGGCCGAGCGCATGCTCCCAGGTCTGCTGCGCCGATTGCTCGGTGGCCTCAAAGGATTTCGTGCCGATCTCTCGCGTGAGATTCGCTTGAGCCTGATCGTAGGAGATAAACGACGATGCGACGCGCGCACCAACCGGTTTGCCAGCAGTTGCGTTAAAACGAACGACTGCCACACGACGGCCTTTGAGCTGCTTGACCTCGAAACCTGCGATGGGTGTATCGAAGCTGGCCACGAGATAGGTTGCGAAGTTGGACTGGACTCCGCCGCGATTGTCATGGGTCAGAGCTCTTGCGATGCCTGCCTCTTGATCGCACTCTGCTGCTGCGTTTTCACCCGGCAGATCGATCAATAGGCCCGATGGGCCCGAGTCCTCAAACGTAAAGCGCATCGCGGAGCAGCGTTCGGTCGGCGTCAGCTCGAGCAGGCAGCGATAACGCATCAATCGTAACTTCAGGTACGCTGGGCTGATTGCGAGCTCGCGCGGCCGGTACGATGAGCTGCGAGCATCGGCTTCAGGCGAGGGATCTCCGTTGAAAGGGAGAAAGGTGGCGTATCCGTAGTCGCCAAGCCACGGGCTCAACTGGTGGGTGAGCCGAATACCCTGCAGGCGGTTCGTGCCGGGATTGAAAAACCAGCCCGGCGTTGCGCTTGACTGCAATGTCCAGTGCGCCATGCCGAAAGGCAGGGCCACGATGGGCAGCGTGTTGCCGCGCGAAAACTCGACCGTCGAGTCCGTGCCCTGCATGGGGTTGACCAGATCGATGAGCTTCTTGCCGGACGCGACAGTGGCCGGAGGCGCTGCGCCGTTGACGGTTGCAACATGGGGCCGGCGAGACGCAAGGCCGGTGCCTTGCAGCGAGGCGATGGCGGTGGCCGCCGAAGATATCTTGAGGAAATTACGCCGAGAGGTGGAGCGTTGCACGTTCATTCGATCCTCCGCGAAATATACATACATAGCGGCAATGAACATGCGGGCGCCAACGTCAATAGCGGGCGCCCGCGAAGGTTCGGCTTCAATTACTGAACGGGAACAACCTCGAAATGGTGCGGAGCGGGTTGGGCCGCTTTATGCGCCTTATTCTCAATTCCACCCTCGAGTGCCCGCATGGAATCGATGGCGGAAGCCGATTGCTGCAGCCCGTCGTCGGCCAGAGGCACTTCAATATGACGCCACCAGTCGAAGTGGATATCTTCCTGCGAGACAACCAGCTGGTAGACCTTCATCGCTTGTTCGGTGGCCGGAGTCTTGAGCAGGGCAAGGTTGACGCCGGCGGCGAACTCGTCGCTGTTGAAAGCGCCAATTGAATCGCCGTCGATCTTGACCGAATAGGTGCCGGCATGCAGTCCCTTTACCTTGAGAATCTGCAGGTTGAGCGCGTCGGTAAGGTCAGAGATCTTGATCACAAGCGTCACTACGGCGCCGCTGCCCCACATATCTTCCCACTGCTTGAACGGAAGAGGCAGGGCATCATCAAGTTCGGTCCAGCTGAGCGAACCATGGTTTGAGAGCTCGGTGATTTTAGCGTCGGTGGCTGTTTCAATCTTTGCGGCCGGCTTTGAGGCGTCAATTGTCACCGCGCTGACAACGGGGCGCGCGCCCCAGGCCTTCAAAAGCTCCTCAGCCATCACCATGTGGCCCGCAAACGAAGGATGCACCCGGTCGGGAACGATGGTCTTTGCTGTTTCGGGATCGAGTGCGTACGCATTGCGCAGCATTGTCACGACATTCGTATTCATGTCCGCGGTGTCCAGGTGCTCCTGTTCCGCATAATTGCCAATCCACATGCCGAAGCCGCGCAATACCTCGTTGTACTCAAAATCCGGTATTCCGTTCGACGCGTGCGGGCGCGTAACGTTGTCGTAGGGCGAAGGCTTGATGGCTGTAATGCGCACGCCGGGCAGGTTGGCGCGGAGGCTCTCAACGATATGCCGGTAACCGGAGGAGAACTTCTGATCGTTTTCGTCGGTCGCCGGGCGGTAAGCGCCATCGTTCATGCCCCGCATGATGGTGACCACATTGGGATGATACGGGAACACGTCCCGCTTGAGGCGCGTGTCAATTGGGCCTCCGCCTCCGCCATACACCGTATCGCCGCCCCACCCCGAATTGACGAACGAAACATTGAGGCTGGGATAGCGCGTGGCCACAAACGCCTCAACGATGGCGGAGTAGAGACGCTGTTCGGCGATGCTGTCTCCGTAAGTCAGAACGTTGTCGCCACTCTTCAAATAAAAACTCTTGGGTTGTTGAGCTGCGCACAACGTCGAGGCAAGAACCGTGCACAGCGCCAATACACGCGATAACTTCATCTTTGACTCCTTTGATCAGGTCGGCTATTTTTGATTCCTTTCGTTCTGGCCTTATATCGTCGAACGGCGCCCACGCCGTGCTTTCTGGCCACGTACGAACCCAGTCTGACGGTCTTCGTTCAGGGCCGGAAGCGTGTCAATCTCAAAGGAACCATCTACATCTGCGACGGATCATCCTTCCTCCTCTCGTCGATCGACGTTCCCGCTGAAAGTCAAATCGTCGAAGCCACAAAACAGGTCCCCCTGCTTTCCGTGTTTCTCCGGCTCCATATGCCGACAGTGCGAGAGGTGATCAGCCGGGAAGATCTTCCGGAATCCAGAATCTCTGCTTCCTCACATGGACTTGCCGTTGGGGAGACGACAGTCGGCCTACTCGGCGCCTGCCGCCGGTTGATCGATCTTCTGGATACTCCCGAGGATATTCCGTTTCTCAGCCACCTCATTGAGCGTGAGATCGTCTACCGCATCCTTCGAACCCCGCAAGGGGAACGCCTCCGCGCCATCGCAACGACAGGCGATCTCAGTCACAGAACCGCAAGAGCGATTGCGTGGCTCCGAGCCAACTACGCCAAGCCGTTGCACATGGAGGAACTCGCAGCAATTGCACGCATGGGCGTGTCGACGCTCCACCATCAGTTTCGGGGATTGACGGCGATGAGCCCGCTCCAGTACCAGAAGCAGCTTCGGCTGCAGACCGCACGCCAGCGCATGCTGATGGACGGGCTTGATGTAACAAGCGCGGAGTACGAAGTCGGCTACGAAAGCATCAGTCAGTTCAGCCGCGAGTACAGCCGTTTCTTCGGTCAGCCGCCATTGCGCGATATTAAGTCCTTGCGAGACGGCAAAGTCGCGGCGATCGACGCCGCTTGACACCGATTCGCCCAAATTGGCCCGCCAGCCGCAACTCTGCGTGGATTTACTCTAAGGACCGCAGTGTTGGCCTTTTTGGAGCACATTGCGGGTGAGAATTGGCCAAAACCGCCCAATCCGGCGTGTAATTCCTGCGTGTAACTGGATTCCAGCGCTATGCTGGTCCTGTGCCGACTTTATTTCACGCTGCCAAAGGGGGTGTTAACGCAGGGAACTGTTGACCTCGTCTGAGCGGAACAACGACCATCTATTCAATCGTTTCCAGCGGATACTCCATGAAGGAACTTTGCGCATAATACGCTAAAGTAAATCCACGCAGAGTTGCGGCTGGCGGGCCGGATTCCGAGACTCCTTCAAGCAGAAAGCGAGGCCGTTTTCCGCCCGGACGGAGTCTTGGCGAGGCACAGGTGTTATCCCGATCCCAAACCGGACGCCTGATAGTCCCTCGCCCCCTGATTTCCTTGATTGAAAAACGTCTGCACCAGCTTTAGCAGGCGGCCGGCTCCTCCCGGCAGCAACGAGGTACCAATCGTGAGCAGCAGCAGCGCCATTGCCTCGGCAAACTTGAAATAAAAGTTCCTTTGCAGCTTCCGATCGTCCCCGTTCACAATCCGCGACAGAATCGGGTCCCGATCCATCTGGCTGAAAACCTTGAAGAACGCCCACGCGATCAGCGCCAATAGCGCAAGACCGGAAATCAGCAGCGGCGAAAAAGGGACGAACGGGTAAATCACAATCCCCAGCGTGGCAAGAGAAAACATCGAGGCCACGGAAAACAGCAGCGTGTGCAACCGTGCCACAATCGTCTGAATAAACCCGATGTACATCAAACAAAGGAAACGCTCGGCTGCCTGCCGCTATTCCGGTAGGCGGGCAAGCCCGTCTTCCTCATCGCTGAACCGCCCCGCATCCCCCTTGCATTGGCAGGCCAGGGCCCGCTGAATCGCCTCCACTCTCGGAGGAATTTCCTCCGGCTTTTCTGCGTTTTGCGGGTTCGCAAGCCATTTTGCGACCTCGTCGCCCACCGTTCTTAGATTGCCGAAGAGAATATGCCGGTCATCAGCATATTCACCCGATCCGACACTTGGCAGTCCCTCGCGATTCAGCGGTTCAGCTCAGTGGGTATCCTCGCGAACCACCACCGGCCCAAGCAGCCCTGAGGCCAGCAACGGTGAGTTCGCCTTATAAGGCTTCACATCGGCAAAGGTGATTCGCGCTGCTCCCGGCTGCTCATCGCCGATCAACCGATTCACCCACGAATTTACGACCTTCACTGTGAGTTGGTTCGCTCCTGCCTTCAATGCGCCGGTTGCGTCCACGCGGTACGGTGCATGCCAGACGATCCCCAATGGCTTCGCATTCAGTTCCACCTCGGCCAGGTTCTTCACATCTCCAAGGTCAATCCAAACGTTCGCCCCACTTGCTAACCACGCCGCAGGTACGTCGATGGTCTTTGTATAGGTACCCGCACCGGAGAAATACCTGATGCCAGCGTCCGAGCTCTCGTTCCATGCGGATAACTTGTCCAGCGAGACGCTGTTGGGAGCACCCCGTCCCGGCTGGAAGCTCAGCAACCAACGTCCGTCAAGCGTAGCGAGCTGCGTCTCGGCCTCCACCGGGACTATGCGCGACACTGCGCTAGTTGCTTTGCGGAAGACTACAAAGACCGTGCCCCAGGGTTCCAGGTCCAAGGGCACGGTGGTTCGGCCGGCTGCAATCTTGTAAGACGCCGGCTTGGTGGTTCCTGTTTCGGCGTACCAAAGCTCCGGCGCCTTGCCTGCGACGCGGAACGTTGCATCCACTCTCGCGGGGCTGTCTCCTCGGTTGTCGACGAAGTAGAGATCCCCATCTGCGAGCTTCCGATGGACAAACTCGAGGCGAGTCTCCGGAGCGGGTTTGGTGTAGTCGAAGTCTTTAACGACGTTCATGGCCGCAAAGACGTCGCCCAGTTTCTGTCCCGCATAGACTGTTCCCAGTCCCAATTTGTGTGTACCTGTTCCATCTCCAAAGAGCTCGTCGCTCAGTTTCTTGAACTCAGCGCCGTTATCTGCGAGGCTTGGATCATCGACTGGCTTTGGACCGGCGGCGGTCGCGCCAGCGTTAACGAGCTCATGGATGGCTCGCAGCACCGGCAGAGACATGTGCTGGCTGTAGGGATCGAGCCCAAGCAGCTTGTAGGTCATCCCACCTGGTGTGACGATCATCCCGTTCGAGACGTTCAGTTCGTGAATCAGGGCGTCAGCGTTGACATAGTCGAAGCCGTAGCCAGCCGGCACTTCTGGAGACTTGTCGGCGAAGATCGAGGTCAGGTTCGAGTCCTCACCATAGAAGTAGATGAGGTCCGCGCCAAAGTGCCCCTGCTGCAGCATAAAGCTGGTGCGCGCGAGGTATGTGATCCAGGCGTGCGCTTGCTCAGCCCAAGTCTCATTGCGATTGAACCACTGGCCGAATGGCCCGAGTGTCATTCCCGGCGCTTTGCCGACGAGCGGCTGGTGGGCCGACTCGTGAATAACGAAGCGGTTGATGCCGTTGAGGAACTCCTGATCGGCTGTCGGCTTGAGCGTTGCCGGAGACCAGGCCCACGGTGCCGCGGCCGCGGTCATTGACTCTGCTGCAGCCAGGTTCTGCCCGTAAATGTGCGCGACCGACGCCGACTCCCGGTCGTCCGCGTCATAGCCGAATTGCTCTTTGTTTACGCCTGGCGTCTGCGTCCACATCGCGCTCATGGGCACTTCGTTGAACTTCTTCACTTCCATGCCATCGGCAACAAAAGCACGGCCCGACTCGTGCGAGTCGCCGTAGTGGCCCATCTTCCACTCGTGTAGCGTGTCCTCAAGCTGGCCGTAGTGCTCGTTCGCGATCAAATCCGCAATCGTTTTGCGAAAATCCCATAGGAACCTGTCGCTCGCTGCCGAACTCTCTACCACCTTTCCGGTCAATACCGGTAACCACGGCGTTGGATCGTATCCGCGCAGCTTCTTAAACTGCGCAATCATGTTATCGGTCCAGTTTTGCGAGCCAGCTTCCCAGCTGTCGTTGACGACGTAGCGGATGCCGCGCGTGCCCATCATCTTGGAACCAACTGTTTGCTTGTAGCTGTCGAGGTATTTCTCGAAGTAGTTCTTTACAAATCGCCGGTCCAGCTTGTCCACTTCAAGACCGGTCGCCTCAGCGGTTGCCGGGTGATTCGTGATACCAAGTAGCGAATAGCCCAACCGAAGCACCACCCAGTCGCCGGCAGCCGGTGTCCAGATGAGTGTGCCGTCTGGCTGCATCTTTGATGTCAGATCGATCACGTCTGCCTTGGCAATGGCATGGTGAAATCCGGGGTTCCCCCGCTTGCTGTCATTTTGGGTTGCAGCTTTTCAAGCGGAAGATCGGAGCTGGCCCTGCGATACGCCACCACTGCAGCGTCCGCGTAGAACTGAGGGGTTTTGGCGCCCTCTGGTCCGGGCAGCATGTCGTGAATGGCAAGATCCTGAAATGCCCCCGGTATTCTGCGGCGGATGCGCCAGTTTGCCTGTAAATGGCTTTCCACCTTCGATGCTGGTCTCGCTCCAGACATACTTCTTCATGCCCTCGGGAGCGGGAACCCACGGACCACCGGACTCGCTCCATCCCGGCGACCCGGCAATGCCCTCTTCCATGCCAAACTGGTCGGCGAGCGTTGTCGCGTATTGGAACGTATCCTTCCACTCGGGCGTCATGTAGGCCAGTCGGTGATCCACCACAAGCGGCGTCTGCAGAGCGGCGTCGAAGTTGTGGAAGCCGCCAAGACCGGCTCGATGCATCCACTCAAGGTCGAGCTTGATGCCTTCCTTCGAGATATTCCCGTTCATCCAGTGCCACCAAACGCGCGGCCGCGCGGATGCTGGCGGGTTCTCAAATCCGCTCTTCAACGGATCGGCTGTGTTGGCTGTTTGAGCGTTCGCAAGTGCGCCTGCGAGAAGCAATACTGCCATGAGGGTCGTTTCAACTTTGCGGTGCATGTGCACTCCTGCGTGACGACGAACTAAGGTTTAGATCGCTTTCGGTGGCCACGCCGTTCCAGCGTGATGAAGTCTCAAGGTTCAGAAACAGCAACTGATTCGATTCGGGCACACGGGTGAGAGGTCCGTCAGCTTGTCAGCTTCAGTCCTCTGAAAAAGTAAGCTGGCGTGCAACTCCACGCGTGGCAAAAGCTGTTGATGTGTACGTCCCCATATGGCGAAAATCTTGAGTCGTTGGGATCGTAGGCCTCCCAAAACGTATCTGCACCGGCGTCAACCATCCCGCCCCAATACTTCTTGATCAGCCCGAGTGCTTCATTCCTCATACCCGACTCGACCATGGCCTCAACAACATGGTGGTAAAGGTAGGCGGTTGTTGGCTGGATTGCAGTCTGGTCCTCGATCACCGCTCGCCGCAGAGCTTCCGCCGCCTCATCCTTGCAAAGGCAGCCGCCAAGTGTCAACCACGCCTGCGATGCCCATGAAACTTGGGCGTTTGGCCCGCTGAGACAGACTCTCTTGGCTTCACTGTAATAAAGGTCATGACCGGCCTTGGTCATCTTGTCCAGCAACTGTGACAGACGGCTGGTAACCGCTTCCTCTCCTAGTACTACTGTGTCATAAAGTAGATACCTCTCAGAAAAATCCTGGTTCCCCTCGTGTGGGATGCGGGTAAGCTGTCGGCATGAGCGGCAACTCCGAAACGCCAGGCGCCCGGCAGCAGCGCCTTGCGGCCTATCTTGACAGCCTGGCGGAGGCCGCAGGGCACGTGGATCGTGCTGTTCCCTTGAAGTCGTATTGCACCGGACTGCTGCTTCCGGGAGAGCGTAAGAGCGTCGAGCCGATGGCGGCGCGTCTGGCCCCGGATAACGTCCGGCGGATGCACCAGTCGCTGCACCATGTAGTGGCCGAGGCACCATGGAGCGATGAGGCCCTGCTCGGCCGCGTGCGCAACTATGT
>Ga0181527_1003890_pt1 | contig 13090 bp, 7 predicted proteins | sample PEATcosm2014_Bin_30_FD_119762 | JGI IMG/M metagenome (GOLD analysis project Ga0181527, IMG submission 119762) | Peatland microbial communities from MTU Mesocosm Facility, Houghton, MI, USA - PEATcosm2014_Bin06_60_metaG | ecosystem: Environmental > Terrestrial > Soil > Wetlands > Peat | place...
AGGCCGGGGCCCTCGTCTTCGACGGCACACACAAGCGCCCCGGCCTCGAAAAACGATCTGATATGGACCGGCGTCCCCGGCGGCGTATACTGCGCGGCGTTGAGTACGATGTTCGACAATACCTGTTCCATAATGATGCCGTCGAGCTTTACAAGCGGCACATCGTCGGCGATCGTCACACGAACGGCGTGCCGCGATAGCTCCTCCGAAAGGCCGTCCAGCACCGAATTGATGATGTCGCGAACGTCGCACCAGTCCTTGGCAATCGTCAACCCGCCGGATTCGATCCGGGTCATATCGAGCAGGTTTTCCACCAGCCTGTTCAACCGGGAAGAAGCCGCCCTGATGTCTCCGATGAGAACGTTGCGCGCCCGGCTGTCTTCCGCGACCGCCGCTTCCAGCAGGCTGCTTGACGCACCGGTAATGGCCGCGAGCGGGGTTCGCAATTCATGGGAAATGGAATTGAGCAGGGTCTTGTTGAGGCGCTCGGATTCCTCAAGCAGCCTCGTTTTTGCCGCTTGCTCGCGTAGATAGGCCCGGTCCAGGGCAAAGGCCCACTGGTTCAGGAACATCGCCAGCAGGCCCTCCTGTTCCACGGGCATTTCCTGTGTACCCTGCGCAACGAGGCCCACAACGCCCCTGCACACCCCGTGCATCAAAAGCGGATAATACGCGGCCGCGGCGAACGTGAGGGTCGCCGTGGCATGTCCGGCCGGCTTTCTATTTGAGAAAACCCATTCCGCCACGCTTAATTCCTTGTCGGTGTCCGGAGCAAAGGTGCTTAAAGGATGCGGTTTTCTCCCGATCGACTCTGCCGTTTCGGGCAAGAACAGCGCGGCGCGGGCGCCGAACACCGACGCCATGTTCTCCATACCCGCCCGCGCGATGTCGTCCACTGTTTCCGCGGCCGCGAGGTTATTGACAAATAAATAAAGCGCCGAGGTAAGCCGCTCGCGTCGCCGCACGACGGTTTCCTTGGTCCTTGTCCGCGAAGTGAGCGTGCCGCTCACGAGGGCAACGATAAAATAAAGCGACACCAGCAGCACGTCGGACGGGTGTGAAATCGAAAACGTGAAAACCGGGGGGATAAAGAAGAAATCCCAGAACACCGCGCTCAGGGCGGCCGCCACAAAAAGCGGTCCGCGTCCGATAAAAAGTGAAAGAAGCGAAATGATAAAAAGGAGAAACATGCCCACCGAACGGTAATCGATGTACGATGAGGCCAGAGAGCAGGCCGCGGTGGCGGCGCACACGGCAATGCAGGAGACCACATAATGGCGCAGCGGGGAGGCTATGCCCGCAAACCCCCGGTACTGGAAGGGTTTCTTCGGCGGGGCCCCGGCATCGCTTTTTACGACATAGATATCGATCGCTCCGCTTTCACGGATAAGCCTGTTCACCAACGATCCGCCGTGAACAAGGTCGAACACCGGGTTCGTCATCGATTTACCAATGACAATCTGCGTGGCGTTGTTCTGGCGTGCGGCCCGCAAAAGCGCCTGTGCGATGTCGTCGTCCGCGGTGGTGACCAGGGTCGCGCCGAGTTCCTGCGCAAGCGCGATGTTTTTCTTGAGCCGCTTCTCCGCCGCTTCGGGAAGCGGCCGGGACGGCTGCACATAGACTGCAATCCACGGCGCCTCCATGGTGGCCGCTATCCGCCGCGTCCAGCGGATAAGTTGTTCCGAATACGGGCTCGGCCCGACCGCCACCATGAGCCGCTCCACTGTTTTCCACGGCCCGCTGATCCGGTTTTCCTGCATGTAATCCTTGAGCTGGAGGTTCACCCGGTCCGCGGTCTTTCGAAGCGCGATCTCCCGGAGCGCGGTAAGATTGCCTTTCTGAAAAAAATGCCGGGCCGCGGCCTCGGAACGCTCCGCGGTATATACCTTACCTTCACTGAGGCGAAGCAGAAGTTCGTCGGGAGGCAAATCGACAAGCTCGATTTCATCCGCCACGTCAAGGACGCTGTCGGGCACCGTCTCGCGCACCGTGATGCCGGTAATCTGGCGCACCGAGTCCACAAGGCTTTCCACATGCTGCACGTTGAGGGTGGTGAGGACGTTTATACCATTGTCAAGCAGCTCGAGCACGTCCTGGTACCGCTTGGCGTGCCGCATGCCCTCGGCATTGGTGTGGGCGAGTTCATCCACAAGCACATACCCGGGCCTGGCCGCCAGTACGGCGTCGAGGTCCAGATCAAAAAGCGCCTTGCCTTTGTAGTGTGTCTGCAACCGCGGAAAGACGGTAAGGCCGGAGAGCAGCGCTTCCGTTTCTTTGCGGCCGTGGGTCTCCACGATCCCCACCGCAACCGAAACATCCTTCGCTTTCAGGGCCTGTCCGGCCTTGAGCATGGCGAATGTCTTTCCAACGCCCGGGCACATGCCGAAGAAAATCTTCAGCGTGCCCCGCAGTTTGGCCTGTTCGTTTCTTTGTATGGAAGCGAGCAGGACATCGGGATTTGGCCGGTCAGGGTCGTTCATTTTTGCAGGTCCAGTCCGACGCGATTACAATGAAGATGATTGATCGTGATGTCGCCGGATCCAATGTATCCGCATATTTTGTTCCCTAATAAATAGTATCTTCCGCTGTACGAAGCCACTTCAATCCTTCCAACATTCTCAAACGCACAGTTTTCCACATGCCTTACTGCCGCAAGGGCGCCGTGGACGGAAATTTCTCTTCTGATTTCTTCGGTACCGCTTTGCGACAGGTACACGACGCTGCCAAGCGGATAACAGGTTTGCGCTCGTAACCGGCGTTCAAATCAGGCGGTGCGTTTGTTCTCCATGATCGCGCTCAACTGCACACCGATCATGTAGGCAATGGTTCCCAGCGCTTCGTAAGGCAGCGTTTCACTCTTGACGGCCAGTAATGCAAGCGTAGCAGTTCCCTTGCTGATCCTGACATATCGTACACCAAGCATGTCTTCATCCGCCAATTCCATTAGTTCCCTCGAATGGTCTTGAAAGAGCCTGAGCCTGTTTTCAATCTCATTCGGAATATCGGTTGCCGCAGCGCCGGTAAAATGCTGCCATTTTCCCTCGCCGTACACGTGGATCGAGCAGTAGTCCAGCGAGAAAACAGCGAGGGCCTTTTGTGCAATTCCGGTAAGGGTGAGCCGGTCATGCGGCATGGACAAAAGCCACTCTCCAAATTTCTTCAGTTGGACAAGCGCCGTGTTCAGTACATTTGCTTTTCTCTTGTTTTCAGCCGCCGATGCGGCAAGACGGCTGATGATGACGGAAGCGGCAAGAAATGCCGCCAGAGAGATCCAATCGGAAAAAGCGGCAATGGTGAATTTCCCGACCGGCGGTAAATAGAAATAATCGAAGCACAACGTGGCGGCCAAAGAGGTGAAGACGGCCACAAAAATATCGCCGAAAAACGCGGACAGGAGAACTATGATCAGGAAGCTGAAAGCCGCCGTCGAAGCGTTAGCGAGACTTCCGAATTGAAGGGTGAACTTTGTCGTGACCAGGATCGCCCCTGCAAAACCCAGCATCTTCCCGAATCGAATGAGATTGTCGCGCTGTTTTGTCGAGAAATTCATAAACGGACCTCCTTACAGGACCGGCTTGAACCGACGTTGAAGCTCGATATTTACTTTGAGGACATTCACCATTTTCTCGCCCGCCAGGCCCTTGAGCGGCGCAAACGTATTGGCCCGCACAACCTCCCGGATCTCCTCGCGCACCGGCGTCTTGCCGCGATGCAAAAGCAAGGCCCATTTTGACGCAACGCGATCAAGCTGGAATTCCGCATTTTCGAGGGATATATGCGGGTCAAGCCCGGACGCAGACGTCGTCACCATGTCGCCGGGAACGGGCTGGAGGTCGGCATCCGGATTGTCCTGTCGCCACAGGTCAAAAAAAGTAGCTTGGATATCGCTTCCCTCGCCCACCGGGCCGATGTCAACGGCCGCCGCACCCGCGGGTCCGGCATGGGTCACGGCCCCGGGAAATTTTCCCGGGTTCTCCTTTGAAAACGACGTGAAAAACGGCACTGCAAGGTCCGCGGCCCCGGGTTTCGGGGTTGCCGGATTTTGCTTGACGAATTGCGCCACGTCCGAAGGATGCGCATTCGCCCATTTGTTTACATAACGGATATGGCTTGAATCGGCGGAGACCCAGGCCTGCGCGCAACCGCAATGGGCCGCGGCCCATTGCGCAACAATGGACGGCGCACCCTGGAACGTGTCTTTCTGAAACCAATGCTCGACGTCGGACGCAACGAGCCGCCCGGCCCGGGATCCGCTCTTGTACCTGACGACGGGGCCAACCATAGTTGCAACCCGGCTGCGAAGCGCATAGTTCGAAGGCGCAAGCGCGGCCGAGGCCGATGCCGCGGCATTGTACGACGCTGCGGAAGGGCGCGGCTGGAAGTATTGGTCTTGTGTAAAGGGCTGTGCTATGAGCTCAGACCCGATTGGCTTTTTGTCCGGGCCGTAGAGAACGCTTCCGCCCGCCTGAAAGGAAAAGAATATCCTGCCGATTCCCCAGAGCATTGCCGGGTAGACGCCGCAGCAGATGCAATAGGCAAATGCGAGCAGCAGGAATGTCTTTGAAATGTTTTTCATCATAGTAAAACTTCCTTTCGAACCATCGGGCCTCTAGCCCATCAGATGCAATGCGGTCATGACCACATCAATCAACTTGATGCCGACAAATGGAATAACCACCCCGCCCACACCCCAGAAAAGAAGGTTTCTCCGCAGCAATGCGTCCGCCCCAAGCGACCGGTACCTCACGCCTTTGAGAGCCACCGGAATAAGCGCCGGAATTATGAGGGCGTTGAAAATAATCGCCGAAAGAATTGCCGATGTCGGCGAGTGCAGGTGCATGATGTCAACAGCCTTGAGCCAGGGCAGCGTTCCTGCAAAAAGCGCGGGGATGATCGCGAAATATTTCGCTATGTCGTTGGCGATTGAAAAAGTGGTCAGCGCCCCGCGCGTCATGAGCAACTGCTTCCCGATTTCAACCACCTCGATCAATTTGGTCGGATCGCTGTCGAGATCGACCATGTTTGAGGCTTCTTTCGCCGCCTGCGTGCCGGCGTTCATGGCAAGGGCGACGTCCGCCTGTGCGAGCGCCGGAGCGTCGTTGGTGCCGTCCCCCATCATGGCAACGAGTTTCCCTTTCGACTGCTCCTCGCGAATGAACTCGAGCTTTGCCTCCGGCGTCGCCTGGGCGAGAAAATCATCCATTCCTGCCTGCGCCGAAATTGTCGCCGCGGTAAGCGGATTGTCGCCGGTAATCATGACGGTACGAAGCCCCATTTTCCGGAGATTGTCAAGCCGTTCCTTCATTCCCGGTTTCAAAATGTCGGAAAGCACGATGACGCCGGCCACCTTCCCGTTGTCGGCGACGACAAGCGGGGTCGCGCCCTTCGACGCCACACGCTCCACCAGGGGCCGCAGCGCCTCGGGCACGGTCCCGCCCGCAGAATTGACAAAGGATATGATGGCGTCCGACGCGCCTTTTCTGATCCGCTGCCCGTCGGGCAGGTCCACGCCGCTCATGCGCGTCTGCGCCGAAAAAGGCACAAAATGCGCCGCGGGCGGAAGGCTCAGCGATCCGCGCCCCCGGCTCTCATACGCTTTGACGATGCTTCTTCCCTCGGGAGTTTCGTCCGCCGCGGACGCGAGCGCCGAAAGCCGGGTAACCTCGTCGGCCGAGTAGCCTGCCACCGGAAGAAACTCGGTGGCCTGACGGTTCCCCATGGTGATTGTTCCTGTTTTGTCAAAAAGCACCACGTCGATGTCTCCGGCCGTTTCAACCGCCCTTCCGCTCTTGGCGATGATATTATTGCGCAGCGCCCGTTCCATCCCGGCAATTCCTATTGCGGCAAGCAACGCGCCGATCGTCGTCGGGATGAGGCACACCAAAAGGGCGATCAACGTCGGGATATCGGTGCCCAGGCTTTTAAGCGGCCGGTCCAGACCAAGATACGCGGTCATATACTGCTCCGCGTTCCAGGCCATGGGAACCAGGGGAATCACCACGATCAGAAAGATAAGGGTCAGCGCGGACAGCACCAGGGTCAAGGCGATCTCGTTGGGGGTACGCTGCCTGATCGCACCCTCGACGAGCGCTATCATTTTGTCAAGAAACGACTCGCCTCCGGCGCCCGTAATGCGGACCGTGATGCTGTCCGAAATCACCAGCGTGCCGCCCACAACGCCCGACCGGTCTCCCCCCGATTCACGGATGACCGGCGCGGACTCTCCGGTAATCGCGGATTCGTCGATTGACGCAATGCCAATGATAATTTCCCCGTCTCCCGGAATGATCTGGCCCGCTCCCACCACAACCTCGTCTCCGGCCCGTAATTCCGTTGACGCAACCTCCTCGAGTGTACCGTCGCCGCGCCTGCGGTACGCCACCGTGTCGCGCCGCGTACGCCGCAAACTCTCGGCCTGGGCCTTTCCGCGCGCCTCGGCAATCGCCGTGGCGAAATTTGCAAACAGCACGGTCGCAAAGAGCCATGCGTCCAGGGCCGCAAAGTAGGAAATCGGGACTTGGCTCTCGTTTTTTCCAACTACAGCCGTCAGAATATACACAAACGTCAGAACGGCGCCGACTTCAACAACAAACATCACGGGGTTTTTCCACTGGACGTCGGGCCGAAGCATGACACATGCGTCTTTCAGGGCGGGAATTGCAATGTCGGCAGACAACAAAGGTTTGCGCCGCATTTTCTTACGCGCCGAATGGGCTTTTACAGCGGATTCGTGAGCATGAATTGTCGCAATCATAGTGGTTCCTTTATTACTCAAGGTGAATCATCGTCATCCTCCGAACGGTATCGGACCCAACTGTTCGGCGATGGGGCCGAGCGCAGCCAGAGGCAGAAACAGCAAAGCGCCCACGATCACGACTGTGCCTAAAAGCAAGAACCCGAAGGTAACCGTATCATCGCGAAGCGTTCCCAGCCCGAACGGCGCCGATTTTTTCGCGCCAAGAGACCCCGCCATGGCGATCATTGCGATAATGGGAAGATATCGCCCGAAAAGCATGACCATGCCGGTTGCAATGTCCCATGCCCGCGCTTCGGGCGCCGGGTTCGGATTATCGTTGAATCCATAGCTTACATTGAGGCCGTCGAACGCAGACCCGTTATTTGCGGATGCGGAGGAAAACTGATACGTGATTTGCGAAAATCCATGCGGTCCCGGATTGGTTTCCGCCTTGATTCCCCATGGCGTGGCTGCAAAAAGCCCGACGGGAAGCAGGATCATGATCGGATGCATGAGCAAGGCGATCACGGCCAGCTTCACCTCACGGCTCCCTATCTTCTTTCCCAAGTATTCCGGCGTGCGGCCCACCATTTGCCCGGCAAGGAAGATCCCGAGAATCAGGAACATGAGAAAGTTCATCAGTCCGACGCCCTTGCCGCCAAAAATGCAGTTGAGCCACATGCCCACCATCGGAGCAAGTGCGGCCAGCGGATTAAGGGCGTCTGCTTCGGCGTTGACCGATCCGCACGTGACGTCCGTGGTGATCGCGGCATAGGTTGCTCCGGCGGAAGTGCCGAAACGCAATTCCTTGCCTTCCAGATTGCCGCAATGCTGATCAACGGGCAAACCGGCCACGCTCGGCAAGGTCATGATGATTGCCCCTCCGGAGCCGGTCTTGCCGGGGATCGTGTAGGTTTTCGAAGCCGGATGAGAGGTAAATGCCGGATTGGGTTTTATGGTGTCGAAATACACGGACCAGATAATTGTCCCGGCCATCATAAACAGCATGACCGAAAAAATCACCCAGGAATGCCGCATTCTGCCAAGCATGCGTCCGTACATCAGAACCAAGGAAAACGGGAACAGCATCATGGCAAGCGTGTTAAAGAAATTCGACGCGGCGGTCGGATTCTCAAACGGATGCGCGGCATTCATTCCGAAAAAACCGCCCCCGTTTGTCCCGAGCATCTTTATGGATTCCAGGGCGGCCACGGGACCCGTGACAATGGTTTGCTTTGCCGGTTCTCCTTTGTCGGTGGTGCCCATGGAGCCCGGCTCAACGGTCGAAACCTGGAACGAGCTCTTGAATGTCATGGGAGAACCCTGGGAAATGAAGAAAACGGCAAAGATGATCGAAGCCGGCAGGAACAAATAGACGAATACCCGCCACATATCCACGAAAAAATTGCCCACGGTTTTTTGTCCGCGAAAGGCGCGGATGATGGCCACAAGGGCACAGAAACCGACCGAGGCGGACAGGAACATGTTGAAAATGCAGAAGAATATCTGGCTGAAATTCGACAAATTCACGTCTCCCGCATAGTGCTGGAGGTTCGTGTTCGTCATGAAGGAAACGACAGAGTTGAAAATGGTCGTGGGCGCGAGCATGCCCTTGTGGTCCTGGTTCATGGGCATCAAGGGCTGCAAGGCCAGTACGAGAAATCCGGCCACGAAAAGCCCGGCGTTGAAAATGATGAGAGACACTGCATAGCCTTTCCAGGTTTGTTCTCCTGTGTCAAGCGCTTTCTCGAACCACCGAAGCCATTGGGGCGGTTGGAACTTGCCTTCCATGATCCAGGCGAAGTACTTGCTCAATGGAATGGCGCAAAGCGTCGCCGCAACAAGCAGACCGATCGGAACAATCCATAGTTTCATACGGACCTCACCTCTATTTTTGTCAAAACCATTCCGGCCTGATAAGCGCAACAAAAAGGTAGATCAACAGAAGAAGCGCGATGCCTCCCGCTAAGAAAATCATGGTGACCGCCTTATATTTTTTCGCACGCTTTAATGAACAAAAAGCACAGTTCCATTGAGAGTATTCCCAGTATGAACATTCCTGACGTCCATAGTAATAAATTCATGGGCTACACTCCTTTTTGAAGCATCAATAACCGCAAAGCCCGTACCGGGAATGATATGAAACACGCCAGGCGCAATCCCGGCAAAACAAGAGCTTACTACTAGGTCCCCTTCCAACCATGTGGTCCTCCCGACTATCAAAAGTACGATATATAGTATTGGAAAAACCTAAAAAGAGGGGTTAAACATGTAAGGAAAACATAAAGATGGGCGGGAAAATGGATGTTTACGTTGTGAGAGAGGCGGCGCTCTGCTCAAAGATTGTGCCATCAAAACGCACCGCAGTTTTGAAACCGTGCAGGAGAAATTTGCCTTACGATGCCGAATACATTCATATTAGGTATGCGCCCTGCCACAGAACACCGGGAGATGATATCATGGTAACCGGATGGTTTTCCCGCGGCGATATTGACGGGTTCTTCGGCCTCTTTGTTGACAACCTGCTGCAGCTGATGCTTATCGCCGTATTCTGCACGCAGTTCTGCGGAATGCCCGGATCGCTTTTGTACGGCAGGATCATGCCCGGCGCGGCGCTATCTATTCTGTTCGGCAATATGTATTACGCATGGCAGGCGCGCAGGCTTGCCGTACGAACCGGACGCACCGACGTTACCGCCCTTCCCTACGGCATCAACACCGTAAGCCTCATCGCTTATGTATTCCTCATTATCATGCCCATTTACCTTGCAACCAAGAACGCCGCGGTCGCCTGGCAGGCAGGTCTCTTTGCATGCTTGGCGAGCGCGGTACTGGAAACCATCGGAGCATTTGTCGGCGACTGGGTGCGGCGCCACACACCGCGCGCAGCGCTTTTGTCGGCACTGGCCGGCATTGCAATCACATTCATTTCCATGGGGTTCGTGTTCCAGATCTTTGCCAGGCCCGTCCTTGCCCTGCTGCCCATGTTCCTGATCCTTTTTACCTACGGCGGCAGAATAAAACTGCCGCTCGGGCTTCCGGGAGGTTTTGTCGCCGTGCTGGCGGGCGTGATTACGGCATGGGCGCTGCGGGCGTTGGGGTTCAACTATTTTCAGCCGCTCTCCGATCCCTACCACTTCCGCATTTACTTCCCGCACACGACGTTTGGCGACATGCTGGTCTTTCTGCGGGACGGCCAGGGCTGGAAATATTTTTCCGTGATTTTTCCCATGGCGCTGTTCAACGTGGTGGGCTCGCTGCAGAACCTCGAAAGCGCCGAGGCCGCGGGCGACCGGTACGAGACCCGGCCGTCGCTTCTTGTAAACGCGCTGGGATCGGCGGTTGCGGCATGCCTCGGCAGCCCGTTCCCAACCACCATCTACATAGGGCATCCCGGCTGGAAAGCGATGGGCGCACGATGGGGATACTCGGTCCTCAACGGGCTCGTGATCACCATCCTCTGCCTTATCGGCGGCGTTACGCTGGTCCTCAAAATTGTCCCCATGGAGGCCATGATCGGCATTCTCCTCTGGATCGGCATCATCATAACCGCGCAGGCGTTCCAGGAGGTTCCAAAGAAGCATTCGCTCGCCGTTGCGCTCGGGCTGGTACCAGCGCTTGCGTCGTGGGCATTACTGCTTGTAAATACGGCGCTCCAAAAGGCGGGCACCGGCCTGTTCGAGGTCGCCCCCAAATTCGGCAACGACCTCTTTATATACGGCATCATTTCGCTGAGCCAAGGATTCATGCTCACTTCCATGGTGCTGTCGTCGATGATGGTCTTTGTGATTGAACGACGGTTTGTAAAGGCGGCGATGTGGATGCTTGCCGGCTCGGTCATGGCGTATTTCGGTCTCATGCACGGATACAGGCTCGTTCCGCAGGCAGGCGTTGTGGACCACCTTGCACCCGGCGCGGCCGGCCCCTATGCACTTATGTATCTGGCCGCTGCGGGAGTGCTGGTGCTGTTGCATTTTTACAATCGTACCAAAGAAACGAAAGGTTGACCCCGCATCCTTTTCAGCACGGTGTAAATGACCGTTCACCGACAGTTTCCCTTTGGTTAATTCGGGTTGTCACCCGGCAATTTTTTCCATACAATTCACGACGATCATGTCCAGTTTTCCCTCGGAAGCCTCCTTTTTCAGTATGGTAATCGCCTCGGGCACGCCTTTTGACACGCGGTAGGGCCGGTCCGTGGTGAGAGCGTCGTAGATGTCCGCCACGGTGACGATCCTCACATACCTGCTCACCTTGTCCCCTTTCAATCCGTCGGGATATCCGCTTCCGTCAAGTTTTTCGTGGTGGTGCCGGATAATGTCGAGGGATTGTTCGGCAAGCCGTAGACAGCCGCAGATGTCCCCGCCGCTCACCGGATGCTCCTTGATCCGGGTGAACTCCGCATCAAGCAGCGTGCCCTGTTTGTTGAGTATCTGGTCCGGCACCCCGATCTTGCCCACATCATGCAGCAGGGAACTCTTGTGGATGATTTCCATTTCTTCGCCGGACAGCCCTAGTTCCTTGGCGAGCTTTGACGAAATTCCCGCCACGCGCCTGCAATGTCCGGCCGTGTAGGAATCCCGCGCCTCAATTGATTTGACAAGAGAGAAGATAACGTTTTCAATCGATTCAACCTGCTCTATGAATTTCTTCATCCTGATGAGATTGTTGATACGGCTCACCAGTTCGAGGGCCTCAAACGGTTTCCGGACATAATCATCCGCGCCTATCTGCAGGCCCATGATAACGGCCCCTTCCACCAGAAGCCCGCTCAAGAATATTATCGGCACATAATGGATGCCGCTTCGTTTTCCCCGAATGGTTTTGCAGGCTTCGAGACCGCTCATGACCGGCATTTCAACGTCCAGAATGATCAGGTCGGGCCGTAATTGCTCTTCAAGGATCACGGCTTCTTTTCCGTTTACCGCGGTGATCACCTTGAAATCTCTTGCTTCAAGATATTCTTTCACCATGTCTCTGATTGATTCGTCGTCATCCGCAATGAGCACTTTTGGTTTGTTCATTTTCTTCACCTTTTGCAAAAGATAACTTTGAATTCCCCTTTCCCGAGGTCAACGTGTCAACTTTTTCAACTATTCAGCTCCTTTTCTCCTCCAGCACTTCCTTGACAGCCTCCAAAAGAGCACGCACGGTATACGGCTTGTGCAAGAATCGGTAGTTATTCTCCTTTATAAAGTCCCAATGCGCTTTTTCGTCCGTATAACCGCTCGTGACGAGCACCTTGAATTTCCAGCGCTTCAGCAGTTCGTGCACCAGCTGGATCCCCGACCTGTCGGGGAGTACGACATCGCTGAATAACAGGTCGATTCTGCCGTTTTCCTTTTCATACACATCCATCGCCTCTTTTGCGCTCGAAACCGCAAACACGGAATATCCGTTTGCCAAGAGCAATTCCTTCGCGATCGCGCGCACCTCCGCCTGGTCCTCAACGATCATGATCCGCTCGCCTTTTCCTTCAAGGGAAACAGGGCCGGCCTTCTCTTTGGTTTGTTGTTCAGGACTCGCTGATGAAGCCGGGAAATAAGCGCTGAACGTGGTCCCATGCCCGGGTTCGCTGTAAACGTTTATCCAACCCTTGTGCTGCTGGACAATGCCGAACACCACGGACAATCCGAGCCCTGTTCCCTTGCCTGCCGGCTTGGTGGTGAAAAACGGCTCGAAAATGTGCTGCTGCGTCAGTTCATCCATGCCGGTACCGGTGTCCGATACCGAGATGCGGACAAAGCGTCCGGGGCGCGCCGTCTTGCTGGTTCGGCAATACTCGTCATCAATGGTCATGTTCTCGGTCTTCATGAATATTTTTCCGCCATCCGGCATGGCATCTCTCGCGTTTACCGCCAGGTTCATAAGCATCTGCTCGATATTTCCCTCGTCGCCAAGAATGGTCCAGATGCTCTTTTCCAGGCCGCTCTCAATGACGATGTCCTCTCCGATAAGCCTTTCGAGCATTTTGAGCAGGCGGCTGATGGCGGCGTTGACGTCCATGGGCCTCGGCTCCATGTGCTGTTTTCTGCTGAAAAGAAGGAGCTGGCGCACCACACCTGCGGCCTTTTCCGCCGCAGTGCTCACTTGTCTCAGGTCCCTTTGCACAGGATCGGATTCGTTTATTTTCCCCATGGCCAGGGTAGTGTAGCCGGAAATGGCGCAGAGAAGATTGTTGAAATCGTGCGCCACGCCGCCGGCCAACGTGCCTATGGCCTCCATTTTCTGGGCCTGGAGAAGCTGGGACAGGAGTCGCTCCTTTTCTTGTTCATGCTGTTTCCTGTCGGTGATGTCGCGGAAGATCCCCAGCAGGTAGTCGCGGTTGTTCATGCGGACCCGTGCGGCCTTAAT
>Ga0181527_1003897_pt1 | contig 13073 bp, 17 predicted proteins | sample PEATcosm2014_Bin_30_FD_119762 | JGI IMG/M metagenome (GOLD analysis project Ga0181527, IMG submission 119762) | Peatland microbial communities from MTU Mesocosm Facility, Houghton, MI, USA - PEATcosm2014_Bin06_60_metaG | ecosystem: Environmental > Terrestrial > Soil > Wetlands > Peat | place...
CCGGAGTAAGGGAACATCGGAAAGAACCTGCACCGCGGCTAGCTGCACGATAGGGAAATCCAATTCCAGAAGGACCGTTTCATCTATTCGGCAACCTAGCTTGTGGGCCATCCAGTCCGCATGTCGCTCGACGAATGCCCGAATTACACTTTGCCGTGTGGCGAGCTCAGCTGGAGAGAACTGTGCCAAGTGTTTTCCTTTCAATGCGGTATGACCACTAGAGGGATACTCCGGGGAACTTCTTTTACTTCTTAGTATACCACTTCTATCGAATGAAGGGATAGTAATAGTTTCGTGTTGTATTCGCCATTTCTACCATAACGCGCTTTATCTCTATTGGTTAATGGGAACTCAAACGCTCAGCTGGCCGATCCGGCCCCCAGCCCTTGTTTTAAGAACTGCTAGCGATGGCTTTTGAAATGGCGCGACCGGTTTCAAGTCTACATGGGCCATGGCTGGGTTCATGGTCGCAGCGGGGGCGGGGGCCCATAGAAAGCTCCAGTGGATATCTCATGGCCATGTTAATCATCATCCCTAGCTAAGGACTGAGTCGAATCTGAGTACGATGCCAAGCATCATTTATTCAGTTAGTTACAGAGATCTTGCAGTGGCCCATTTGTATGAGGTAGAATGGTGGAAGATACTAGGTGGAATGGTGGCTCAGATGTCTTTGAACATCAAGAATGAACAGACCCAAAAGCTAGCTCAAGAGTTGGCAGAGTTGACAGGCGAAAGCATGACCGCTGCAGTCACCGAAGCGGTCCGTGAACGCTTGGATCGGGTGCGCGAGGAACACGGAACCAGTCTCGCGGATCGCCTGCTGAGAATCGGCAAGGACTGCGCGGCGCATCTGAATGAACCTTATCGATCTGTTGATCACGGGGAGCTGCTTTACAACGAGAAGGGGTTGCCACGGTGATTATCGATACCTCAGCGCTGATCGCCATACTCCGCAATGAGCCGGAAGCCGGGGCCTGCGCGGATGCGATTGCCAGCACGAGTATCCGCCGAGTTTCGGCGGTCAACTATGTCGAAGCCGCTGTCGTGATCGATGGTAGCAGGAATCCTGTTGCGAGCCGGCGGTTTGACGATCTCTTTCGCGAGGCACAGCTTGTGGTTGAGCCGGTTACCGAGACTCAAGCGCGGATTGCTCGCGAAGCCTACCGTGATTTCGGCAGGGGGAGCGGACACCTGGCGGGGCTGAATTTCGGGGACTGCTTCGCTTATGCTCTGGCCAAGGCGACTGGCGAACCGCTTTTGTTCAAGGGCGATGATTTCACGCACACGGATCTCTCCGCCATTCTCACGTGAACAAGCTGCTGCGAAGGAAGTGTGGTCCCCTGCGACATTTCTCCTTCTCAAGCAAAGCTAAACAATTGATCCACGAGTGGTTCCATCACAAAGGAATCCTTTGACAGCCAGGTCTTTTTCGCGAGCCGAGTTCTCCATGTCTACGCGGCAAGATTGCATTGTACGGTAATTTACCGTACAATGCCAAGAAGCGAGGATTTTATGGCCCCAATCTTAAAAAAGCAGCAGAGACAGGCGAGGAAGGTCGCGCGGATCGAAGCGCGTCTGAATCCTGAGCAGAAGCGCCGGATCGAATATGCAGCTCGCCTGAAGGGTACGTCCCTATCTGATTTCATGGTTCTGAGCGCCGATGATGCCGCTGCGCGCGCCATTCAAGAGCACGAAGTCTGGGTCCTGACGGGCCGGGATCGTGAGATGTTTGTGCGGGCCTTGCTGAATCCCCCGGCACCCAGTGCGCGTATGAAGGCTGCAGCGCAACGCTACCGCGGACGGCTGGGTGCCTCGTGAGCAAGAAGCCCGACGAAACTCAATATCGAATCGAGCCGCTCGGCGACACACACGACCGAGCGGCTTTTTCATGTAGCGTGGAAGCACTGGACCGCTATCTGCAAAAGCAAGCCGGCCAGGATGTTAGTAAGCGCGTAGCGGCGGCCTTTGTCATCACCCCCGATGGCACAACAATTGCCGGGTTCCACACCTTGTCCGCCCATCTGGTGAATCTGGCTGATCTCCCGGAAAGTGTCGCAAAGAGGCTCCCGCGCTACCCCAACGTGCCTGCTACCCTCCTGGGTAGGTTAGCTGTCAGCGATAACTTCCGAGGTCAGGGAATCGGTGAGTTGTTGCTCCTAGATGCGCTCAAGCGCGCTCTTGGAAATACCGTCGAAGTCGCTTCGGCAGTGGTCGTTGTGGACGCAAAGGATGAAACAGCGCGTGGATTCTATTTGCGTCACGATTTTATGCCGCTTCCGACGCAACCCAATCGCCTATTCTATCCCATGAAGACCATTGAGAAACTGTTTCCCCTCAGGCCAGAAGGCACGAAGGAATCAAATCGCTGAACACGGTGGGTAACGATTTGCCACGAGCTTGAAAGTCCGCGTCGCGAGTCGGGCGAAATTGTTGGCCAGTCCACAATTCAAACTGAAGTGCACCCTCCGCCGCCGGCGGGAGCCGAGTGGATCGCGGCTTATCGTCATTGGCTGATGGGGTGTCGATGAGTGAATTCCAGGATTACGAATTTCGAGCGTTTGATCGCTCTTTGTAATCCTCAGCTTTTTCTCCGAAGACGAGAACGGAGACCGGGAGGACGGCGAAGGCTGGATGAGCTCGCCGATTACGCTGCGCGCAGATTTGCTGCGATGAGCTTGGCTAAACCTGGGTGGCGGAGGCATTTTCCCGATCCGATTTTTGCCACAAGCTCACAGTTTCTTCCAGCGATCTGCCCCGGGTCTCCGGCAACAGAAAAACGAAGCCGCACAAGACCACGCATATACCTGGCTCTCTACTTCGGCCTCTTTGTCGCACAGAGAATTGGGAAATAACCGTGGCATGGCCTTACTAGGGCATGGGATATATCATGGCCATAATAATGGACCTTGCGGGCACAGTCAGCCGCCAAGCGGAATCCTGGAATAAGGTCTTGTAATACAAAATAATATTTCTTATCATTCTGGCCTTATGAGTAGCAAAGAGAAAACCGTCAGTTTCCGTGCCGTCGCTGAAAAGATCGACGCGCTTGATTCGCTGGCCGCCGCGCAAGACCGTCCGCGCAGCTATCTCATCAACGAGGCGATCACCAACTACATCGAACTGCACGCCTACCAGGACGCGTTGGTTCGCAAGGGCCTGGAGGAGATGCGGAAAGGCCGTGTCATGAGCCATGAGGAAGTCGTAAAGCGGCTCAAGAGGACGGGACGCGCACGCCAATGATCGAGTGGACTGAGCAGGCGATCCGGCAATTGGATCAGGCTCACGACTACATCGCCCTCTCCAACAGCGAGGAGGTTGCCACACGGATCACGATGCAAATCGTCAACACCGTTCAACAGCTTGCCGCCTTCCCCATGTCGGGCAGAGCTGGCCGGGTTCCCCGCACCCGTGAGCTGGTTATTTCGAATACGCCCTTTATCGCCGCGTATGCCATCGAGAACGCCCGCATCGTGATTCTCGCCCTCTACCATGGCGCACAGCACTGGCCGGAGGGCTTCTAAGTTTGAAGAACTGGCACGGCTCTGACCGCTACGGGGTACTCCCTCACCCTGATAGACAAGTCCGGCGATCACGTCGGAGGCATCTCTTCGGATTAGGAAACGAATGGAACCATGCGGGCTCATGAACGGGCGAATTGGAGAAGCCCTTGGATGTCTCCTTGGTCGGCGGCGCGTAGAGCGGTGAGGTACCTGGGCATCATCCAATGCCACTGCGGTTCGCTTGGAAGCGCGAGACCTTCGATCAGGCACAAGCGGCCATCGACGCGGGCCAAGCGAATTGGACTATCGCAAAAGAGTTTTCTCGGTAGTATTCCCAGCGAATGCCGGTGCGACGAAAATGCCAACAACGGGAGCGGTGCGCTCGCAGAGTTGGGCGTCTCAGTCCTCGATAGGCTTTGCGATAGAGCTAATCCACTCGCGAATCTGCGGGAACCGGAATTCCTTGTTATCCATTGCGTTTGTGATGAAGTTGTGGGCCTCGAGCGGATCTACATCTAGAAAATACCCGTTCACTCGAAGCATCACGTCCGTCAGAGTAAAGCTTAGTCGTTTGTTTCCATCAATAAAAGCGTGGTTGTTTCCCAGCGACTCCATCAGAGCTGATGCTTCCTCAAACAGATCGTTGTAGTAGCCATTTTGTGGTCGGAAAATGGCCGACTCCAACAGTCCCATGTCTCGGATACCTTGGAGTCCGCCGAATTCCTCGATGAGCAAGCGGTGGGTTTCAATGGCTTCAGCCACAGTAGGGTAAATGCGAACTGGCATTTACTGAGCCAGGAGATGGAGGAGTTTGCGGTTCTTCTCGATGGACCTACGAACGTGTGCCATAATTTCAGGGCGAACGGTGTTCTGTGTTGGAGCCACGTATTGGATGTAGTGTTCCGCAGCCCGCTCCAATACATAGGTGGTCGTTTGACCGTTGTCCTTCGCCAGTTTGGCCAGATCATCATAAAGCTCGGCTCGCATATTGAGTCCGACTTTTCGGGTTGCCATACTTCCTCCTTGAATGAATCCATTATAACGCTGAATACTTTGCCGTCAAGAATAATCTAGACCAATCTAGACCTCTTGCAAAGAGTAGCGTAACCGATTGTTTTTAGTGTGCTTATGCCTGGTCGGCTATGTCGAGAGCCGGTCCCGCGTCCTGATTGAACTGGCCTTTTCGCTGCTACGACCGTATCAGATCCGTCAAGAAAATCGCTTGCCTCGGGTTCTTGCTCGACCGAGGACTCTCCGACGGGTGACGCCGGATCCACAGGTGCCTGGACTAGCGCTTCCTTCCTCTTGGAACTCGTGTCTAGAATTTCGTGAGCCGCTGCGCCCTGACCTTTCACTATCCTCTGGGTTGTGGAGTTAGCTATCTCTGTGGCCCGTACAGTTCTAAACCGAATCAAGAAAGGCGACGAGGATTGTCTCTGGACGTACAGGGATTTTGCCGATTTGCCAAGCCTTGCCGTAGCGGCAGCGTTGAGTCGCCTAACAAAAAAAGGTTGTCTTCGACGCGTCCGAAACGGACTCTACTATGTCCCTCGCGTTACACGGTTTCCCTTTCAGGCTCCTTGAGTTACCGCCCTTGAGTCCAAACCGATGAAAACATAGAATCGGTTCAACTTAGTTCGATTTACTGCTGGAACGCTTCAGATAAGAGACCCTCCCTCTGCGACTATACCAGGTGAGCTGAACGTCTACGGACTGTCGCTAACCTGATGGCAAGAATCAGTAAGGTGGGTGGAAAGCCCGCAGATGCATCGGCAGCTGAGGTAAATCACAGGTCGGAAAAGACCGAGTGCAATTGAGTTCGCCAATCGGGCAAACGAACATGAAACGTACGGAAAAGGCGTTCGTTGGAGAGGACAGAGTAGGCAGGGCGTTGGGCAGGCGTCGGATATTCGGCGGTTGTGATGGGAACAATGCGCTGAATGGTCAGGGGCCTACCTGAGGTTGCAGCAGCAAACCAAGGAACATTTGGCGAGGTGCGGGCACCCTCATCGAGAATAGCGCAGGCAAAATCGAACCATGTGGTGCTTTCGGCAGCCGTCAGGTGGTAGGTACCGCTGAGGTCGGAAAGGGACATGGCTGAAGGGGAAGCATCCGAAAGATTTTGAAGAATCGATGCGGTTGCCTGGGCAATTTCCCGGCACCAAGTTGGGGCGCCGGTCTGATCTCCAACAACTCTGAGTTCCTCGCGTTGCGAAGCCAAGCGCAAAATCGTAAGGAGGAAATTTCGTCCGCGCGTCCCATACACCCATGCGGTGCGAAAAATAAGATGAGGAACTCCGATTTGGCGAATGGCTTCTTCACCAGCAAGCTTCGTTTTCCCGTAGACGCTCAAGGGGTTGGTCGGATCGTCCTCTATGTAAGGGGAGTTCTTCAATCCATCAAAAACGTAATCGGTCGAAAAGTGCACCAGCGCCGCGCCAACTTTTTTTGCCGCTTCGGCAAGAACGGCGGGAGCTTCCGCGTTTAGGGCGCGGGCGGCGTGCTGATCCGTCTCGGCCTGATCGACTGCCGTATAAGCGGCTGCATTTACAATGAGCCTTGGGCGCAGTTCCTGAACCATGCTGCGAGTCCCACTGGAATCGGAAAGATCCAAATCTTCACGATCCACGGCGATTAATTTCCCTAAGTGCGGAAGGATTTTTTTAAGCTCAAAGCCGATTTGGCCGTTCTTACCGGTGAGCAGGATAGGGGCAGGAGTGATCATTTTCCTAGATACTGCGGCAGATCTTCCGGCAAGACCCCGGAAAGAGTTGGATACTTCGCATCTTTTTCTGAGATCAGAGGATTGGCTATCCCCCAGGATATATTGAGCGCCGGGTCGTTCCAGAGGATTCCGCGCTCATCCCCGGGATCATAGAAATCGCTGCACTTGTAAAGGAACTGAACGCTTTCGGTGAGAGCCGCAAAGCCGTGCGCAAACCCAGAGGGAATGTAGATCTGGTTCTGTTCGCGAGAGGAAAGAATCAGTCCAGCCCATTGACCAAAAGTGGGCGAGCCAATGCGGATGTCCACGGCAACGTCAAATGCCTCCCCTTCCATCACCCGACAGAGTTTTGCCTGCGGGTGACGTAACTGGTAGTGAAGCCCACGAAGGGTCCCTTTCGAAGACAAAGAGTGGTTGTCTTGAACGAAAAAATCCTTGATCCCGAGTTCGGCAAATTTTGCGCGGTGATACGCTTCCATGAAAAAGCCACGCGAATCACGGAAGACCTTGAGACGTAGTTCGTAAACACCTGGCAGCGATGTCTCGATTCGTTGCAAGAGAGCTATGTTCTCCTTATCCGGGAAGGATGGTGGCCATGAAGTCAGTGTGACCAAGTAAAGCTTAGCACCTCCGACGAAGCTGCGGGTGGCAGGCGCTGGGGTCTAGCTCTTATTGACAAATCGTTCTCCGCGTCGTGAGGAATCGCAAATCCCAGGACCACGTAAGCAATTGCTATGGAATGGATTGGGCCGGTTTCTCAACTTGCGCAGCGGCGGGGCACTGGGTACGACGCAATATAATAGGGCGCCCATTGTGGACTCCGTTCCATCCCCTGGGATCCATCCTAGCGCTGGTTAGCCCGGTTCTTGAGACACTCAGGTTCAAGTGCGAGCCTCAGCTGGCAAATTAGGTGCTGCGTGCCCCGGGCACCCAGTCTCACACCCGACCCTAGGCCCTCTTGGCCAACCCGAAAAAGCTATGGGCCACGAGCCTCCGATGGAACCATGGTTGGCGCCTGACCACCGTTGTGCTTTGCCGATTTTAAAACTCACGGCTTCGTCACGAACCTATCCATGAAATCCGCTGGGAGAGGAACCCACGACCGCTACGATGCAGTGCGTAGCATCCGAGCTGATGGAGCGGAAGGTTAGAACAAATCCTGCTGAACTACACGGGCTGGAGAGTAAGAAAACATTAGGTCACAGGCGAAATGCTTTTTCTTGACTTCCCCCTTTTGGAGAACTTGCTAAAATGCAAGAATAGGTATCGTATTGAAAACAAATATGTGCACTTTTCACTGTTTCAAGGCTTGCTAGACGCAGAAGTAACTTTGTGTTATTAAGCGGAACTCTTCTGGGACGAGCTCTACAAACGTGGCTTCTCGCGTGCACAACATTAGGTTCACAAATCTAACGATCTCAGTATGGATGACAATCGAGGTCTTGCTACCTCGAAGGGAGAATCGTTCCAAATGAAAGGTGTCGTTCTAGCTGGCGGTAAAGGCTCACGGCTTTCACCCCTCACTCGGGTCACAAACAAACATCTCCTGCCGGTCTATGACTGGCCCATGATTTTTTACCCCATCCAGACATTGGTAGACGCCGACATTCGCGACATCATCGTTGTCACCGGTGGACAAAACTCCGGTGATTTTCTCCGCCTGCTTTCGAACGGCAAGGATTTTGATCTTCGCCGCATCCATTACACGTATCAGGAAGGCGAGGGAGGCATTGCCGACGCCCTGCGGCTTGCCGAACCCTTCGTCGAAGGCGAAAAGATCTGCGTAGTTCTCGGCGATAACATCATCGAAAACAATATTTGTGCCCCCAAAATCGCTTTTGAAAAGCAGGAAAAGGGCGCTCACATCATCCTGAAGGAAGTGCCGGACCCCGAGCGCTTCGGCTGCCCCGATATCTGTGATGGCAGGATTCTGGGTATCGAAGAAAAGCCAAAGCTCCCGAAATCGAATTTCGCCGTCACCGGTATCTATTTTTACGACGCCACTGTCTTCGAGAAAATCGGCCGCACCAAACCCAGTTGGCGCAATGAACTGGAAATCACGGACGTCAACAACATGTACCTCCACGAAGGCACGTTGACCCACAGCATTCTCGATGGTTGGTGGACCGATGCGGGGACCTTTGAGTCTCTACTTCGCGCTACCAACCTCACCGCGGAAACCGGTGCAAACAAGATACCCGGCCGTGGTGCGCCACCCCGTCAAATGAAACGCGCTGAGTAAGCTATTCTTAACTACCTGGTCTCCGTCCATCGGAAGGGAGAATTGGCGTGAAAGTTCTGGTTACGGGTGGGGCTGGATTTATCGGTTCCAATTTCATCCGTCATTTATTGCTTACCCGAAGCGACCTGGAAGTCATCAATTTCGACAAGCTGACCTATGCCGGCAATCCTGAAAGCCTTAGCGATGTCGTTGCGAACCCGCAGTATTCCTTTATTCGGGGAGATATCGCGGATGTCCATGCCGTGACGGACGTCTTCCAGAAAGGTCTCGACGCCGTTATCAATTTCGCAGCAGAAACCCACGTAGACCGCAGCATCGAGGATGCCTCCCCCTTCCTGATGACGAATATTTTCGGCACACAGAACCTGCTCAACGCTGCACGTACTTTCCGCCTGGAGCGATTTATTCACATTAGCACCGATGAAGTTTACGGGAGCGCTCCTGCCGGCGCGAGCTTCACGGAGGAGACTCACCTCGACCCTCGCAGCCCCTACGCTGCCAGTAAGGCATCAGCGGACCATTTCGTTTTCGCTTATGCCAACACTTTCGGCATTTCCGCCGTCATTCTACGCTGCACGAACAACTACGGACCGTTTCAATTCCCCGAGAAGCTCATCCCACTTATGATCGCGAATGCCCGCGAGGATAAAGAACTCCCGATCTACGGGGATGGGATGCAGGAGCGTGACTGGCTCTTCGTCGAGGACTATTGCCGTGCCATTGTCCTGGCCCTTGAAAAAGCGAAGCCAGGCTCCATTTACAACGTCTCGGCTGGCCATCCCCAGCCAAACCTCAAAATCGTTCGAACGATTCTCGCTCACCTGGGTAAACCCGATTCCCTGATTAAGTATGTCAAGGATCGCCCGGGACATGACCGCCGTTACGCGCTCGATAGCTCCAAGATGCAGCGGGAACTCGGCTGGAAACCTCAGGTCTCGTTCGAGGAGGGTATTCGCCGGACGATTGATTGGTACGTGCAGAACACAACTTGGCTCGAACACGCCCGCTCGGGCGAATATCTGAAGTACTACGAGCGGCATTATGTTCACCGTGCGGAAACGTTTAAGGGATGACGCGCAATTCGCTCTGCTCCGCATCTGCGGCAGTCAAGGATAGACCACCCGCGGCATCTCCGCGGCGGAGCTTGCTCTTGATATCAGAGAGAGGTGGATCTTCGTCATTAGTTATTGTTGGACCCGGCCTATCCAAGGCTGTGCATTAGTCATTGTGGGCAAATCCTTATCACTGGTGAACGGGTGACGGAGCCGCGTTATTAGTCCAGGCGAAGTGAGCGAGTTTTTATATCACAGCCATGGGCTGTGAGGATGAATTTACTCCCCAGGGGCTATAAGCCGCGGGGCAGGCAGCCGAATTCATTCTTACTTCACGCGCAGAGATGGAAAGCATTTTGACTGTGCAACCTGTTTACACAAAGCGAAGGAACTGCCGAAGGGGGCTTAAGGGAGAGGTAGAACGCCTCCTGACGGGGAAAGAAACGGAGCCGTGGGAGATTATCTATTTCAAGCTCTACAAGGGCCAGCTAAGGGTCGTCGAGCAAGCTCTTGAGACCGTGGCCCTGATGCTGGGAACGGACAAATCACGCGGATATTGCCTGGAGATGATCTGTGCGGATTTTCTGGCGGGAGCCCGTCTGCAGGACAGCGATCGGTAGAATGCCTTGCCAAGCAAGGGCCGGTGAACTGAGCAGTGCCAAAATAGCGACTGTTCAGGCGATGGGGAATCCAGAGATACGGAATGAGCGTACTGCGTCAGCGTGAGCCCCGTCGGAGACTCGACCCCGAAAAGTACCAAGCTTTCCGCAAACAGATTTTGGAGAGACACAGAGGGAGTTGTCAATTGTGCGGGTCTCTTAGAAACATGCAGGTCCATCACAGGAAATCTCGCAGCAGGTGGGGAGATGACACGGCAGAAAACCTCATCACCCTGTGTGCCGACTGCCATCGAGCGGAGCACGAGTTTCAGGGATAAACAGCTCTGCCGCTCCGTAAAGAACATCAGGCCTTCCATTGTTTTGCGCCAGAATTTTGGCCAGTGAATTGAGTGTGTTCATGCAGCAACTCCGAGCGCCAGGAGCTGCTGGTGGCCTGGTTTGGCGTGAGCTAGTCCAAGCGCTGGATGATCCAGTGTTGGCTGTAGCGCTCACAAAATTCCGTCTGGGCACGGCACAGTTCTTCTTGGGAGCCACCGCCGGAAGATGTTATAATAATGATATCCAATAGTAACTATGATGTTGAAGATTAGTCACTTACAGACAATTATGTCAGGTTTATGTTTTATAATACTTGACAAAAATCCGTTCTTGCAGTATCCTCCGGGTTGTGGAGTTACCTATGTCAGTGGCCCGTACAGTTCTAAACCGGATCAAGAAAGGCGACGAGGATTGTCTCTGGACGTACAGGGATTTTGCCGATTTGCCAAGCCTTGCCGTAGCGGCGGCCTTGAGTCGCCTGACGAAAAAAGGTTGCATTCGACGCGTCCGCAACGGTGTCTATTATGTCCCTCGCGTTACACGGTTCGGAACGACCACCCCGGCCCCGCCGAGGGTTGCTGCTGCGGTGCTGACAAGACGAGGGATCGCTTGGAGCCCAACGGGGCATGCCGCCTACAATCGCCTGGGTCTGACGACACAAGTCTCGCCCACAACAACTTTTGCGGTAGGTCGGAAAGTCCGCTTGGCTTCTGTTGAGCCGAGTATAAGGCTACTTCTGCGACCTGCCGCGGCCGTTCGCAGTGCCAACGCCGACGAGCGCGCTGTGCTCGACGCGTTGCGAGATCTGCGCTGGATTCCTGATACGACTCCGGAGAATGTAATCGCACGAGTTAGTGATCTCTTTCGATCCAACCGGATTTCCTTTGCGCGAGTTGCTCGTTTTGCTCGAAGAGAGCCTCCCCGTGTGCGAGCTGTGCTTGGCGCAATCGGGAGTAGCATCGTCGCAGACCCAAACATACTGGAAGAGTTAAAGGGATCATTGAACCCCATGACGCACTTTTCTCTGGGGCTTTCCGATAAGCTAGCAACTGCTCGCGAGTGGAACATCCGATGACGGCGTATGCTACTGATCTCCCTGATTTCACTGATCTCATCCGCGCGACTGCTAGTGCACTCGGCATACCTGCGCCCATCATTGAGAAAGACTACTACCTGACCAGGGCGCTGTTCTTCCCGTCCAGAGACCACGCCGGGCGCTTTCTATTGAAGGGAGGAACGAGCCTGACGAAAGGCTGGGATCTGCTTGACCGTTTTTCCGAGGATCTTGACCTACTTCTGAAAGTGGAATCCGAAGGCCGACCAATCAGCAAGGGGGAACGTGAACGGCGCCTGAAACAATGTGCGCGACGATCTCCGGCGCGCCAGGGTTTTCAGCTGTACCAGGCCGGTTTCCCGTGGAAACGGGAGTTCACAGGACTGCGGAATTCATTTACCCCGGATCCGTAGAAGACCTGGCTGGTCTGAGTAAGGCACTCCGTTTAGAGATGGGGACAAGGGGAGGAGCTCATCCTTCCATGAGGCGCACGGTCCTTTCTATGGTTGGGAAGCATGCGGCGAGTCATAGCTGGAGCCACCTGGCAGAAGATCTGCAGGCATTCGAAGTTGAAATGCTGGACGCTAAGCGAACGTTCGTCGAAAAACTCTTCACCATCCATTCAGCCTATGAGCAGGACCGTGCTACCAACAAGACCCGCCACTACTATGATCTTTCCCGACTTTGCGGGTTGCCGGAAATCCGCGAGTTCGCAGGTACCGACGAGTACCGTGAAATCTTCAAAAGTGTGAGGCAGTACTCTCAAGAGAATTTCCCCGATGACCGCATGCAGGTGGAGGATTCATTCTCAAATTCTCCGGCCCTGAGCCCCGACCCAGAGGGGCTAGCCGCACTCAAAAGAAACTACGAACGGGAAAAGCATCTCTTCTTTGCCAAGCCGCCAACAATGGATGAAATCCTGGGAGTGATTCATCTCCTTCTCGCAAAGTTGTAGTTCCCTAACTCGCAGCTTCAAGGAACGACGAACAGAGTGCGGCAACGGGTACCCCGGCTGAAACTCGGTTCAGAACCGTATCATCATCTTCTTCTTCGCGAAGGGGTGCTAGAAAGGGATGGATGGCGTTGTCAATTGTGCGGCTTTGTTAGAAACCTACAGGCCCATCACAGGAAATTTCGCAGCAGGTTGGGTGACGACACGGCACAAAACCTCATCACCCTGTGTACCGACTGCCATCGAACAGAACACGAGTTTCAGAGATAAGCGCCACTGTCGCTCCGTAGAAAACTCCTTGTCAACCAAATCAAGGTGCCATTCTCTGTGAGGAATCTCGGAACTCCAATCTCAGATTCTGAGTCTCGTTGATTCTGCAGCTTTTGGACACACCGCCCCACGGGAAAGTCGGAACTAAGCTCCAGTTTTGGACTACAAATGGACTACGCGTTCGGCGATGGGTCATCGCTGGGTAGGTCGTGTTCATCATGGTTTGAACCAGGACTCGGCACTCAAAACCTAGCCGCAGCATTGCATGCTGCGGTGCTCAGAAGTACAGTATCGGTCTGCCGGGAAGTTAAACCGGAATGCCCGGCTAAGATGCGCGCCG
>Ga0181527_1003899_pt1 | contig 13070 bp, 17 predicted proteins | sample PEATcosm2014_Bin_30_FD_119762 | JGI IMG/M metagenome (GOLD analysis project Ga0181527, IMG submission 119762) | Peatland microbial communities from MTU Mesocosm Facility, Houghton, MI, USA - PEATcosm2014_Bin06_60_metaG | ecosystem: Environmental > Terrestrial > Soil > Wetlands > Peat | place...
CCTTCGATGGAACTTATTGTGGTGGCTAGGAAGCCGATCTCAGAGAGGACGGTAGCCAGTAATGTCCTCAAACGGGGGACGGGAGGACTCAACATTGACGGATGCCGGATTGAAGGAGAGGCGATTCCAATCAACAAACTAGAGAAATGGTCAGGCTTTGGTCAAGAAGTTCGTCCTGACTACACGCCTACCATAAACACACAAGGCCGCTGGCCAGCCAACGTGATCCACGATGGGAGCGATGAGGTACTGAAAGCGTTTGCGGTTGCCGGAAATAGGGTAAGTAAGAGAATAGAAAAGCCTAGTGACTGCTCAGTTGAAGGAAATACATCGTTTGACTCAATGCGCGGGAACCGACCAGCAAGAGGCTATGACGACTCAGGAAGTGCGGCCAGATTTTTTTACTGCGCTAAAGCGAATAGGACAGATCGAGATGAAGGCTGTGAAAATCTTCCTAATAGGAATGGACATAACACAGTAAAGCCAACCGACCTCATGCGATACTTGTGCCGATTAGTTACCCCACCTAACGGCACAATACTTGATCCTTTTGCTGGAAGTGGATCGACAGGAAAAGCCGCACTCTACGAAGGGTTCAACTTCATCGGAATAGAAGGCGAACAGGAATATTGTGCTATTGCAAAAGCAAGGATGCAGTTCGTTATGGAGAACGATTCTCCATTGCTACGGTCGAAACTTGTGTAAGGAGAAACCATGCCAGTCTTGACGATCCGCTTCATCAACACTAAAGGAATCATCTCCCGTCTCATCACAGGGGAAACCTTCTCGCTCATGGATCATACTGAGGGGCTTAACCGAGCAGGAGATGCGTGGGTAGGTGCCCATGCTTGGACAGGGATTGAAGCAAGACCTTTGGATTGGGCGGACAAGGACATCATATGGGAACGCCGGTATGAGATTCCTTGCACGAACGAGGAATACGAAGCAGCGATGATGTTTATGGATAAGTCTATTGGAATCAAATACAACTATCGTGGAATACTTGGCATTCTCCTGCATGACCGAAACGCAACCAGCCGTGATCGGATGGATTGCAGTGATTTCATGCTTCAGTGGTTATGGACAGCGGGGAAAATTGTCCTCAACGTCAGGCAAGCGGAGAGTTGGATGATTACGCCGGAATTGCTTCACCTCTCTCCCCTGTTCATTGGGCGATGCATTTACGCTAAAACAAAGTAGTAGACGAGCAGGAAAAGATGCGCTATACTCCGCAAGAGGAATCACTTGTATTAACTCGTTTTGGAATGGGAACCAAAACGACCGGGAGAGAAATAGAGATGCGTCTTGGCTGTAATGGCAGAGTCCAGCACGTATGTTCGCTCCCAAACTGAGACAAGTCAGTGGCAGGCACCTCCGTTCTGGACATCTCCAGAGGAGCGTTACTCCTGGGTTGAAAACCAAGTTTCCGAAGGCGAAGGATGGCTTGAACAACAACGCTGCTACAAAGACTTCGCCAAGAACCTGCGGGTTTTCAACGCTGTTTTCAACGATAAATGCCGTTCAAGTCTCGTAACAAACACATTAAAATACGATATTAGAAAGTTTTGCGAGACGCTGGCGCAGGTTCGTGAGATTGCCGGTTATGGGTCAGACCATCCAGCTTACAAAAAGATGGCTGAGATGCTTACGAGGGTCTCAAAAGCCGTCTATTTAGAGTCTGACTTCCCGTTCCAAATCCTCAAAGTTCTCCAATGCGCCTCAGTCATGGGGATCGGATACTTGTGGCCGAAGGTGAGGGCTACAGAGTACGGATATGGCGAGAGGAGAATGGAATTTGACGCGCTAGGACTCTTAGATGTGATTCCTACGCAGATTCCTTCCCGCACCAACGACATTCAGGATGCCTACGCGGTCACGGTCTATGACTACATGCCTATCGCTGAGGCGCATGGCAGGTTTCCCTTATTCCAGAAGGAAATTCAGACTGTAGGGATGCGTCGGAACTACCAGACGCGGATGCAGGCGCAGCGCGTCGATTATGCGGAGCGGAACCGCTACGGAGATGTGGGCAGGACATTTGGCAATCTGTACGCTGAAATCCGCTACACCTTCGTCCGCGACTTGAGGATCAACAACACAGGATACGAACTCCCGATGGGAGACTTGGGAACGACGTGGTTCTACCGTGTCCCGTTCGTAGGGCAAAGAATCTTTGGCGGGATGAGGAATGGAGAACCGTACTACATTCCTGCCGAAGCCGAGCATTGCCGAGTCTACCCAAACCTGCGGCTCATCATAACATCTACAGGAATGGGAAAGCCGATGTACGATGGCCCCGCATTCGACTGGGACCCTCGTATGCCGATCATTCAATACACAGTAGACGATTGGGCATGGGAGCCGTTAGGACGATCTATCGTAGGGGATGTAGCCACAATTGAGACGACTATCAGGAAACATGAGCGATTGATGGATCAAGTCTTCACTGCTCAGATGAATCCCCCAATGGGCTACAACCACACAGAAACAGGTGGGCCAAAGATCGAGCATTTCGACATCTTTGAGCCGGATGTACGTCTTGGAGTGGATGGCAAGCCGAAGGAAACCTTCCAATCCATTCTTCCTGACGAGGTTCGGGTAACTCAAGAGAATTTCAACTATCTGAAATACCTCAACGAGAAGGAAGGCAAGCAGCTTGGGTTGGAGGATTTGGGTAACCTCGGCGCAAATATGAAGCTCCAGATCGCCTCAGACACTGCTGACAAGATGCTGGAATCCATTGGGCCAGTAGGAAAAGGAATAGCTGCTAGAGTTGAGAAGGCTAATAAGTCAGTTGGGCAGAGAGTTAAGTACCTTATTTTACAATGGTTTGATACTCAGAGAATCATGGAGTACGTTGGCCCAGAGAAGATGGCTCCAGAGGTATTTGACTATAAGCCAAACGACCTTGTTCCTAGCCACTTGCCGGACGAGATGATTGGTGGGCAGTTCCCTGAGACGGAATCAAAGTACACAAATCTTGAGCGAGCGCGGTGGTTCGTCAAGCAGATCAGACTAGTCTCTGTACCAAGCACGTTGCTGAAGGTGACTCAGATGCAGCAGCAGTTGCTCTTGCTTCAATTGAAGAAAGGAGGCGCACCTATAGCTTGGAAAAAGGTTTTTGAGGCGATGGATTTGAATAATCCAGATCAGATTATAGATGAGAGCTTCCAAGAACAAGAGCGATTGGAGAAGTTAAAAATCCTAGCCCAAGTGGACATAATGAAGATATTGAAAGGGTTAGGTATTGATCCGCAGCAGTTACAAGGCGGAGAAGCAAACAGTGGGAAGCAACATGCTGGAGGAAGGCCGAGCACAGGGCAGAAAAATCCAAAATTGAAGCAAAAAGGTAGCAAGGGCGGCGATCCCCGCTCTGTTGTATCGGAGAGTGGTTGATGAAAGTATTTATATACGTTTTGAAACATCCCGTCACCAACGAAATCCGCTATGTCGGGTTAACGCGCTTCCCTGTGAAACGGCTGAATAACGAAATAAACTACCCTCATACGAATCATTTGCGAAACTGGGTTAACAGTCTAAAAAGAGAACTATTGAAGCCCGTCATGGAATTAGTGGAGGAAACAGAGGAAGGTTTAGCTTGTGATGCCGAGCGTAAATGGATCGCAGAGATGAGAGCGAGGGGATGCAGACTGCTCAATTTCACAGATGGTGGGGAACGTGGTTATACATATCCAGATGAGGTGCGAGCCGCCATAAGCGCTGCCATTAGAGGAAAGAAGAGAAGGCCGATGTCCGATGAGCACAAGGCAAAAATTAGCGCATCACAAAAAGGAAGTAAGAAACCGTGGTCGTCAGCAAGGTTTGTGGAACTCAACAAGTCTCGCGCAGGTATTCCTCTCAGTGAGGAGACCAAGAAAAAACTAAGCGAAATCGGGAAACAGCATGTGATGACAGAAGAGCACAGAGAAAATCTTCGCATTGCTAGACAGGCTACAAAACTACCTTCCAAATTTACAGATCAGCAGAAGGCCGAAATCAAATTTTTGGTTAAAGAAGGATATTCTAGCGGTGTCATAGCGGAGGCGTATGGAACCTATAGCGGTATTGGATGGGATATCAAGAAAGGGAATTTGTGGGCTAAAGTCGAACCTGCTGCATCTGCGTCCATACTTCCCCAACTTAAAACTCTGCGCATCAGGAACGAAAAAGGTCAATACGGGAGGGTGAACGATGCATAACGTCTACGTGGAATACGACGGCGGGTTGAATAGCGCAATAGACAAGCGTATCTTTACGGCGGCAGGATACGATTTTGGCGGGAAAGTGAAATGCGATTCTGGATGTATGCTGTGCGAGGAGATGACCCGTGATTTTTCGTTTCGTTACGAATCGTCACAGTCTGCGCTGGAAGCGGAGCGGAAATTGAAAGAGATTCCTGCGCTCAGAGTGAGGGTCGAGTTGGCGTCATAGGGTGCTAAAGGCGGCGAACCAAGGAATATTGTATCAACGAGCGGGTAAGGAGAGTTGAGCGATGAATTTTTATGCCGTAGAGATTAGGAATAATATAGCCAACGATCAGGAGTTCATCATTGAAGCAGAAAGCCTTATCGATGCTCACATGAAGGGCTTGGATTTCGCCAAGAGGCTTGACGAGAAGATACTGGAAAAATTTCCAGAGCAGAATGATTGCAATTCCGAAGTGGCATTAGTTGGGAAATGGAAGTTTACTACTGCCAATGACGAAGGAATTGATGAGTATCTGGAGTCGAATAAGGACTATTTTGGAGCATTCTATGTTGACGAATAAGCGCAGTAACTAATCATCCGTGAACTAAGGAGACGACATTGCCAATCAAGATTAAGTCGCAGAAGGATCACTTAATTACGGAAACTTCTGTGTCGCTGCCCACCGATCTCAATACTCTCGATCAATTAATGCGCTCTTCTAAAGCGACAGGAAAGATTGTCGCTGTCTATAATCAAGGCGGGATGCTGGGGGTAAATGTAGAACAAAAGCAGCACATTTCGGAGAAGGTTTCAGATGAAGTCAGGAAAATTGTTGGAGTTGGAACGAGAGAATTAGAGGTCGAATAGCGCAGGAATAACCGTAATATTCTGCGCCATTTGAAAATAATTCAAAATTAGGCTTGACATAAAAACACCTATGGAGTAATCTCGGTAAGAATCAGGAAGAGACGTGATCCCGACTGTCGGGCTAATCGGCGACTTCAAGCGAAAATGGCTTGAATTCGCCGTTTTCTTTTGCAGTTCAACCGCATAAGGAGCCAATCATGGCAAAGCGTCGCAAGATCAGTGCAAAACCGGAGCATGTGAAGAAGAGCCGCAAGCGCAGCCGCAAGCACAGCCGCAAGACCTCGGTCAAGAAGTAACTAGCAGCTAACTGGAGAAACCCAAGTGGCTACTAGCCCAATGTCTGACCCGCAGCAATCGCAAGGTAGCGCCGCTCCTCCACCGGATGCGAGCGGCGCAGCCTCCGCGCCTCAAGGTGGTGGTGGAAATCAACAGCCATCCCCATCCTCAGCCCCTGCCAATCCACTACAAATGCTTCTCGCCAAGTGGTATCAGAGCGCCAAGGAAATGGCTGCGTCTGATCCTCGTTTAGCGTCAGGAGCAGGAAAAGTGGCTGACGGGATTCAGGAAATGCAAACGGCTCTGATAAGTCCTGCCCAGCCAAGTTCACCGTCTCAGCAGCCGCAGTATTGATCCAAAAATTGATTTCCGGGAGATCAAGAATATGACGATCCAAGAAGCACTCGCGCAATCCGGTTTTACGGCAGAAGAAATTGCCGCCCTTGACGCAAAGAAACTTGCGGCTTTTGGAAGCGTGTTAACCACCGCAGAGCAAAAGGAACAGGCCGCGAAGGATGCGGTTACTAAGGCGGAAGCCGATCTAGCGGCAGCTAAGGCCGCACAGGACGCTGCTGAGTTAGCGCAGCGTGCCAACAAACAGTTCTATGATGAAACCATCATGCCGTCGTTGACGGGATGGGAAGACAAAGAGAAGGCTCTGCAATCCGAGCTTGCCAATGCCAAGGCGCTTGCAGCTTTCTATGAGACACAGAACAAGGCGGCGAAGGATGGTGGGTTTATTGCCGCTGACGCTCCTGCGTTTACTCCTCCCGTTGCGGCAAATCCTGCCCGCGATGCGTCAGGAAAATTCGTAGCAGGAGCACCGGGAGGTACGCCCGGTAGCCCAACATTCAAGATGGAAGAGTTTGAAGATCGTCTCGGAAAAGGACTGGATAACTCAGTCTGGGCGTTGCAGGAATATCAGCGTTTGTCTGGTGGTCAATTCCTTCCTGATTCGATTAGCACTCTCGCGCAGGAAGCAACTGCAAACAAACTTCCTTTCCGCGATTATGTTGCTCGCAAGTATGACTTCGCGGCCAAGTCTGCGGCGTTGCAGGCAAAGGCTGAAGCTGAGAAGGCGGATGCTATCGCCAAAGCTGCTGTTGCTCCCTATGAGGAAAGACTGAAGCAGAAGGATCAAGAGTGGCAGCAGAAGCTCGAAGAGCAGGCCAAGACGATTTCTGAGCGCGGCGGGAATAATCCGGATGTGCGCCGTGCAGCAATCAGCAACTACCCAGATGTCAAGAAGGCGGTTGCTGAAGGAACTCGCAAAGACCCGCTTGCAATGACTCGGGAAGAGCGGCAAGTTGAAATGCGTCGGCAGATTCAGGCTGACGTAGCAACGAATGAAGAAGCAAAGCAGGGAGTGGCGGCGTAATGCAGAGAGACTATCAAATCGCTCGCGTTGCCAAAGACGGACTTGATCCGGTCAGGAAGCCTACGGAATTGGATATTGCGTGGGCAGCAGGAATCTATGAAGGCGAAGGAAGCTGTAATACCGCAGTCAAACACAAGTCAGCATTCACGGTTCAAATCACGCAAAAGGACCCTGAGTTTCTCTATAAATTACGCGATCTATTTGGTGGAAGCGTAAAGGGCTATGACAACGGAGGATTTTGGATTCATCACTGGAGAACATCCGGTAACAAAGCAAGGGTTTTTCTTGGTTCAATCTATCCATTTCTTACGGTTCGTAGGAAAACTCAGATAGACGCTACGGGTGCCAGATATTTTTTGAATGATGCCGCGCATTTGATTTCTGCGCAGCGGACATCTCCAGAGTGTCCAATCTACTCTAGCTTGTGGGAGTGGATAGAGCAAAAAGAAGTTGAGTCTCGCAAGCAGGCAAAAGAATTCAAGACTAAGCGTATGAACCAACACTACGCGGAAAACTCTAAAAACCCAGATTTCATGGAAAAGCGTCGTCAGTGGACTGCGGCGTGGAGAGCAAGGAAGAAGCAAGAGCAGCAGAATGTAGTTGAAATGAAGAAGATTGCTTAAGAATTTTAGGAGCGAACAATGCCAACCGTGAACCTCCCGATGGACCCTGCCTTCAACGAGATCGACGCTAACAATTTGGAGTCGGTAAGAAAAGACGTGGTATTTAACCAGTTATTTGTCGATACTCCGTTCCAAGCAAAACTGCGCAGAGCGGGTGTCTGGGAAGACTTCCTTGGCGGCGCTGGGATGACGGAAGTTATCCAGTACGGTCGTGCGCAGGGCGCGGCTGTTAATCCCGGCCAGACCGTTACGCTGACTCGCCAGCAGATTGACACCAAGGTGAAGTTCTATCCGAAGCTGTATGTCTCTTGGTTCCCGATGGACGAGTGGGAAATGGATGACGGCTCTGGCACTGGCGGAGTAATTAACTCCGGCCCAGCCAAGATTGCGGACATCTACGGACTCTACATGGAGAACATGGTGATGAACATTAATACCATGCTTGAAATGGACTCCTTCCGCCACGGGCAGAGTAACTCCTCGACGATTAGCGATAACCGTATCAAGTGCTCGAATGGGTTGGATGAGGCGTTGAATAACGGCATCGACACGTCGCTCTACGGCAACCGCTACACAACCTACGGTGGGCAGACGAGAAACGGAAACGTCGGCATCACTTGGAACTCGACTCCGAACTATCTTGGAACGGCAACAGGCGGAACAGGACAGATCGACGTTGCTTCCTTGCAGTCCCTGTGGACACAGATCACAACCTGCGGCGGCAAGCCTACGCTGGGAATCACGAATGGCTTTGGCTTCGCGGCTATCGCCATTGCGCTTGACGCGCAGCGTCGTGACATCCAATTGAAGAAGCACGATCTTGAGTGGGTGGCTTTCAGCTACAACGGAGTGGAAATCTACGCTGATCCTCTCGCGCCCTCGGCAACGGCTCAGTATTACATCCCGCTAGGTCAGGCAGCAAGCGGAGCGGCTGGGAATACGATCTTGTTGGACTTTGTTGGATCGAGCACTCAGACAGTTTCCTTCACCACTCCTCAGTTCACGAACGCGCAGGGTGGAGCGGTTAGCGTCTCGCCAACCAACTCCGGTCTTCCGTCGAACACCACTATTCAGCCTTCAGAAGCGTTGTACTTCCTTGAGCCAGAGAGCTTCAAGGTCCGTCCGACGAACAAGAGTGGATTCAAGTTCGGCGTGCGCCGCGTTCCGCAGCAGAACAACGTCTCGGTGGACGGAATTATGATGCGGTTGGGGATAAACCTATATTGTGCGCAGCCCAGGCACAACGCGTATGCCTTCGGATTCAGCAAGTAACAAAGATTTAGCAGCACAAGGAGAATAGCAATGCCAAATCTTCAATCACTTCCGACCTGGGGCGCATGGAACAACGCGAACTTCACTTCGCCTTCTGGCCTCACGGACATGGCTTCTGGCCAGCAGGTAAACGTAGGCGGCTTGAATCTTGGCGACTACTTTGACGCGACGAATGCGGAAGCTGCAAATGCGTCCTATGCGACCAATGGCATTCTTTATGCCGGTCGGTACCGCCTTGTGCAGGTTGACTCTGGAGCGACCTCTGGAAACGTCAAGACGGGCACCATTGGATTCCTGCGGACAGGTGGCGGTTCGGGAGCGGTCAAGTCGGTTATCATCACCGTTCCCGGAACTAGTGCGGTAGCAGGCACCTACACGATTGCGGCCACTGCTGGTGGCGGCGGAACGGGTGCGGTGATTCAGGTTGTGGTTGCTTCTACGGGACTCATTACCTCGGCTACCGTGCTGAATGGCGGATACAACTACAACTCTGTTCCGACCTTCTCGCTGACAGCAACATCAACGTCAGGTGGAACGGTTGTGGCGCAGTTGGATTCTTCTCCAAACGTCGTGACCAGCGCAGATCAGATCAGTGCAACGGCAACTGGAGTTCGTCCAGTCGTGTTCTTGAACTCGATCACTCCGGGCAACTATGGATTCATTCAGGAACTCGGAACAGCTACGGTTCTGAATGCTACTACGTCTGCACAGGTAGCGCAGCAGTTTGCTATCGTCACTCCGGGCACTGGGTTGATGGCGGCATCGTCAACGACGCTGACCACCTACACTATCGGACAAGTGCTTGATGCAGTGGCAAGCGTCACGCCGCAAGTTCTATTCAAGGTTCAGCTTGGGTACGCTTGCATGACCGTGCAGGACTAAGTAATTAGGGGGAGGTGAAATATCCTCCCCAAGCAGTTTTTAGTAAGGAGCGATCATGGTTTTGACATTATTGGATGGACTGTACCCCGACAACATTGGTCGCCGCGTTGCTATCGTGGGCAATGGGACGGTAAACCTAACGACATACACCAATACCGTCGGTGATACGGTTACACTTAATAACCCGCGCATCTATATTGATGTTTTGTTTGGCGGGTTCTCCACGGACGGAACATTCTATGCAGTTGCTGGCCCTGCTGGGTCGGGTGTAAGGCAAACATGGAAGTTGTACTACTACACGGCTGCTGGTGCGCAAGTAACTACAGCCGCTCAGGTCAATGGTAAGATTTTTCAGTTGGGTGGATTCGGCGGCAGCTTCTGAGGCTGATCCGCAAATAAAGTCTGCACATTCTCCCGGATGCGCGACACTCTAAACGCCCTTGCGGGGAAACTCGCAGGGGCGTTTGGCTAAGAGGAGCAAGTAGATGAGCGACCCGCAGTTCAATTCGGTTGAAACAAACAGTTTGGAATCTGTTGGGAAAGGACGAAAGGTGAAGTCGAAGAATAAAATAATTACTGACGGAGATACGGCTCACTGGGAATCTGCGAGAGAGAAGGAAAAGGCGATGAAGGCTCCGCGCAAGTCTGGAATTTATGTGCAGCCATCAAAGAAGATTGTCACTCCGGTATCTGAGTCCGGCAGGACAGCGAAGTACACAGGAAAAGGTAAGACGGCAAGGAAGCGCGTAGCAGGGAAGTAGCTACGGAGTAGGCGGTAAGAGGTCGGGATAATGGGACAAAGGGAAATTAGTGCGAGCCATGACGCCATGATGCTGGATGGACCACCTATCATACTGACGGGCAGCATCGACACGCCCTTGCGGCTCGGCTCCCTGTTCAAGCAGGTTGCTCATAGATTCACCTCTCGTGGGCACGGCGGAGTCGCACCCTTTACCTATAATTCTATCATGCTGGAGGCTATCTAAAATGGCCTTTTCTAACATGTGGAACGAAATTTTAGGAGCTATTCCGGGGATGAATACTGGGTTGGCGAAGACTAAATTAAACGAAGCGTTCCAGCTTATCCAAGACGAACAAGTGTGGTCGTTCCAAGTCCAGACGGGGGGATGGTTATCCCCCGGTTTGCTTGGTGGGCAAACGAATACTTCGTTCCTAAGTCCTGGTGTTATTTCAATCCAACCTTTCAGCGATCAGATTACGGGCGATGCAATTGCGACTGCCGCTTGGTATAGCGCACAGAATCCGCCCATAACTGTTTATCAGATTCGAGTGCCATATTATGATCTATACAGTATCGTTGCGATCAACGGTAATGGGACGATTGCCTACGCTACGATCTTCACTGCTGGAAGTGGACAAACCCCCGGCGTCTACACTTATCCTGTCCTCGATAACGGCGGCCCGGGAACGGGAGGAAGCATATCAATAACTGTAGATGCGACTGGAGTGGTAAGTGCGCCGCCAGCTACATTGACGGCGGGAAGTGGATACTTAAATCCATACATAGCATTCAGTGAAGGTGGTATTCCAGCTACTTTCACAGTGACTCAAATTGCGGTGTTGACGTTAGACAGACTCTGGACTTCTCCGGCGCAGAGTGGATCGGGCTACATGGCTTATCAGGCTTATTTCCCTTATCCCGCTGGGTACCGTCGCACTTATGCGATAAGAGACCTTATCAATAATTTACCGATGGATTGGAGCACTTTTACACAGGCGTCACTCGCAGAAGTAGACCCGCAGCGCACTGACTTCTCTAATCCGGAGTTCGTAGTTTACTACTCACCGGATACGCGAGTCGGGTCAGCCACCTACGGGCAAGAACTCGCGGAACTTTGGCAGCACCCCCTGACCCAATTAAGCTACAACTGCCAATGGCAAGTGTTATGGCCACCTCTAGTCAACCCGAATGATACTGTTCCATTTCCGCTTACTGAAGAAGTCCTGAAATTTAGAGCAATGGAACTTTGCTGCTTATGGAAGGAAGGAATGAAGGGTGACGATATGGAACGCGGATCAGGAGCCAACTGGCAATTCCTAGCAGGCGCTTATAGAAAAGAGTACGACGCTAGGATAAAAACAATTCGCGTCAAAGATAGAAATATCTGTGATCTGTACTTCCAGAAATTCAATCGTGTTCCATTCAATACTGAGCCATTCGCTTCCGTCAATGGTCAGTTGTCAGTAGGCTTCTAAGGAGAGAAATTATGCCAGCTTATGCGGGAATTAACCAAGCGCAGTTACTAAGAGAAAACCGTCAAGTCTTTGCTTGGCAGAACGAAACTGTTCCTGCTAGTGCGGCGAATGGATCGCTAAGTCAAGCGTTTCAGTTGGAGCGCGTCAGGAGTGCAGCCTATCCGTGGGGATTTTCTGTGGAGATAGCCTTCTCTGGGGCACCAGGAACTTTTGAGGTTGATGTGATGGTGGCGGACACGGACAATCCAAATAACTATATTCAATGGACTAACATTACTCAAGTCAATTCCACAAATGTTGGTCGCGTTGATGTATTCAATTGCTTTGCGAAGTATGTAGCGTTATACATGAAAACATTGCCCAATAGTGTTACGGTTACTGGACAGATCACGCGCTAGAAAGGAGAGACTATGACATCGGATAAGATGCTTATTAGATGGTTCGCGGTTGCAATAATGCTTGTTATAGTTTTTGCGGTTCCTGCGATGGCACAGTTGCCCTACACACCACAAATAAACGCAGCAGCCTGCTATAATGCTACTCTCGGATGGATTCCAATTCATGCGGCTGTGAATACACCCCTTAGTTATACTCCGTCGGTTGTTGGGCTTGCGGGGCAGAATGGAACGAATTACTACCCATTGCAATGCGATTCAAGCGGGAACCTTATTGTCACTCCGACAGACGGCGCGGTAGAAGCCGGTGGCCCCTATAACCTCACAGCCTACCCCGCCGGTACGACGACGACAATTGGCCCCATAAATGTCAAAACTGACTCAACAGGGAATAATCTCTATTACCCAGGTTTTGGGGACTATACCGCACTGGTAAGTTCACCTTCTGGTGGTGGAGCGGGTCACTTCCGAATGTACGGCATCACAACGCAGGGGTTCACTCGCCTTAATATTCTGAATGAGCTAGGTGGACAGCCGACAGTACTTGGCCGCGACAATCAGTTCATTGTACAAAACAGTCTTCTTTCGCCGATCAATGCAGGAGCGGTCGTTTACATCAACGGCTCGACCTCATCAAACATTCCTACCGTCGGACTTGCGCAAGCGAACAGTCTAACGACCTCACCGGCTGTAGGATTGGTTTACTCCACCATTGGGCCGGGAGGATATGGCTATGTGATGAAGATCGGCATTTTGTCTAACATCAACACGGTTGCTTTGGGGGCAACAGCGGGGCAGTCTTTGTTTCTTTCATGTACCTCGGCAGGAAGCATGACGACCACTCGCCCAGTGGCTCCATGCTATGCACAGAAGGTAGCAACAGCACTCTATTCCAGTGTCTCTCAGGGGGCGCTCGATGTGGTAATCCAGACCTCGCTCGGCAACCACGACAGCGGCACAGATCAAACGACA
>Ga0181527_1003901_pt1 | contig 13066 bp, 13 predicted proteins | sample PEATcosm2014_Bin_30_FD_119762 | JGI IMG/M metagenome (GOLD analysis project Ga0181527, IMG submission 119762) | Peatland microbial communities from MTU Mesocosm Facility, Houghton, MI, USA - PEATcosm2014_Bin06_60_metaG | ecosystem: Environmental > Terrestrial > Soil > Wetlands > Peat | place...
TGGACAGGCAACCGACTTATGAAAACCGCAACCTCCTTCTCATTTACCGATCTTCCCTGTCCTAAACCCTTTCCTTACAGTGCGTCGACGATGGAGAACCGATTATTTTGGACAGCAGTGTCAATTGGGAGGGTGAGTACGAGAGCGAAAAACGCGCCGAAGCGCGCCTTTTCCTCATCGTGCCGCTCACGATCGTGCTGATTTTCATCATCCTCTACACGATGTTCACATCGCTCAAGTGGGCGCTGCTGATCCTTGCCAACGTCGCCATGGCGCGCATTGGAGGTTTGCTGGCTCTGCTGGTGACGCACACCAACTTCAGTGTTTCCTCGGGCATCGGCTTCCTGGCGCTGTTTGGCGTATCGGTGCAAACGGGCGTCATCATGCTGGAATATATCAATCAACTCCGCGCGCGCGGCTATATTATTAAGGAGGCCGCGATTGAGGGTGCAGTCCTCCGGCTTCGTCCCATTATGATGACGATGCTCGTGGCAACTCTCGGACTGCTGCCTGCGGCGACCTCGCAGGCCATCGGTTCAGATTCGCAGCGGCCCTTTGCCATTGTCATTGTCGGAGGGCTGATCGCGGACCTGGTGATGAGCATATTTATTCTACCCACGCTCTATGTGTGGGTGGCGAGGGATACAGACAAACTGCCCGAACCGGAGGAATCCTTTGAATCATAGACCTATGAATTTCCATAGACGCGGGATGCTTTGGATTGTAGTGGGGATTCTCGGAGTATCCATAATGCCCGGCGCGGCATTCGCCCAAGGTCCAGTCAGAATCACGCTGGATGATGCCATTCGATTGGCGCTTCAGCACAACCATAGCTTGCTGGCGGCTCGCACTACCATCCAGCAGAGCCAGGCGCAGGAAATAACCGCCAATTTGCGCCCCAACCCTGCGATCTTTGGCGATTGGGATTACCTGCCGTTGTTTTCCCCAAGCAACTATACAGGTACCTATTTCAACGAATCGACGGAGGTTGACTTGGGCCTCAGCTACCTGATCGAGCGCGGCAAGAAGCGCCAGCATCGCCTTCAGGCCGCCAAGGACCAGACGGCAGTGACCACGGACTTGGTATCTGACAACGAACGCACGTTGACCTTCCAGGTCGCCACCCTGTTCGTCAGCGTGCAGCTCGCCCAGTCAACGTTGGAACTGGCCCAAAAAGATCTGGAAAGCTATCAGAAGACGGTTGACCTGAATGATTTGCGCTTCCAAAAAGGGGCTATCAGCGAAGATGACAAATTGAAGATCGAACTCCAACTCCTCCAGTTCCAAAATGATGTGGCGCAGGCAGAACTCGCCAAAGTTCAGGGGCTTTCGGATCTTCGGCAGCAACTGGGTTATGAATCGGTGCCGGCGAACTACGAGATCGCGGGAGAATTTGAATACAACAAGGTGCAGGGCAACCTCGAGGACCTCCAATTAAAGGCGATCCAGCAGCGGCCGGACCTCAAGGCGGCGACGCAAGGGGTGACGGCGGCAACCAGTCAGTGGCAACTGGCCAAAGCCGATGGCAAGCAGGATGTCACGGTGCAGGGCAATTACTCGCACACCAACGGCATCAACGGCGCCTCGATCTATGCGAGTATTCCGCTCGCTATCTTTAACCGCAATCAAGGCGAGATTGCCCGGACGAAGTCTGTGATCGCGCAATCCCAGGAGCAGCAAAAGGCCGCGAACAACCAGGTTATGACCGACGTGCGCGATGCTTACGAAAGCCTCCAGACCGGCGATAAGATTGTGCAACTCTACCTTTCCGGGTACCTCGATCGGGCGCAGAAAGACCGCGACATTAGCGAATACGCCTACCAGCGCGGCGCCGTCAGCCTGCTCGATTTTCTTGACGCCGAGCGCAGCTATCGCGCCACCCAACTCGCCTATCGGCAGGCGCTGGCTTCCTGGCTTCTGGCGGTGGAGCAGTTGCGTGAGGCCGTGGGTACCCGCAACCTTCCGTAACGGAAAAGGAGACGACGAGGTGAAGAGATTCGAGGTGCGGGGCTGGTTTGAGGAAACCGGCATTATCGCTGCGGTTCGCGTCAACTCGGCGGAAGACGCCCTCTTTGCCGCTCAGGCGGTGGCGGGTGGAGGGGTGGTCGTCATCGAAATCCCAATGACCGTGCCCCAAGCTGTCACAGTCATCAGGGGGTTGGTTAAGACCGTTCCCGATATTGTTGTCGGGGCAGGAGGAGTGACGAATCCGGCGATCGCACAGTTGTGCCTCGATGCCGGAGCGCAGTTTCTGACTTGTGATGGCCTTCATCCGGGAGTGATCGAGTTCGCCTCCCAACAGGATGTGGTGTTCATCCCCGGCGCGCTGACCCCGACGGAAGTCATCACCGCATGGGAAGCGAAATCCGATTTCGTCAAGGTTGTGCCCTGTGCCCAGATTGGCGGTGAAACCTATATCGGATCCCTCCATCGAATGTTTCCGCAGATTCCGCTGGTGGCCTCGGGGGGCGTGAATCAACAGAATGCGTCCAATTTTATCATTGCGGGGGCAATTGCCCTCGGAGTGGGCCGGGAACTGATCCCTCCTGAGGCGATCTACCGTCGTCAGGAGGAGCGGATTGGCGAGCTGGCCCGCCGGTTCCTGGGCTTTGTAAAGGCCGGCCGGGATCATTTGGCCGCGCGCGCGCGAAGGACTGCCGGTCCCGATCAATAGCCTGACGGCGTTCATTCCTACCTAACCGACAAAATTGCGAGTGGGGTGTCAATCCAATATGAAATGGGTAAGCGTTGCTCGGGCATTTTTCGCTTGTACCGCCGTCATGCTGGCGGTGCAGGGTTTAGGGGCCGGTGGGCCAGCGCGGGGAGGCGCCGGGCTCGCGACGGATCCGGCCGCGCCCTTGCCGGGAATGCCCCCGGTACTCGACCCGCACGACATCTATGCGGCTGACCGAGCCGGCGACCTGAGCCCCACGGTGAAAGACTATCCTTCTCGCGTCTATGTGCCGAACAGCGGCAGCAACACCGTCGACGTCATCGATCCCACAACCTATAAAATCATTAACCACTTCAAGGTGGGTCTCCAACCCCAGCACGTCACGCCGTCCTACGACCTCAAGACCCTCTGGGTGCTCAACGACCTGGGCGACAGCGTGACCAAAATCGACCCCGCCACGGGAAAGAAAGGCGAGACCGTCCACGTCGAAGATCCTTACAACATGTATTACACCCCGGACGGCAAATACGCCATCGTGGTGGCGGAACGGAAGCAGCGGCTCGATTTCGTCAATCCCCAGACCATGAAGCTCGAACACGCTCTTTCCGTGCCTTGCCGGGGCATCGATCACATGGATTTTTCTTCGGACGGGCGCTACCTGATTGCCAGTTGCGAATTTTCCGGGTCGCTGGTGAAAGTCGATGTGGCGAAGCAAAGCCTGATCGGGGAGTTGAAGCTTCCGCGCCAGGGTATGCCGCAGGACGTCAAACTTTCTCCCGACGGAAAGACCTTTTACGTGGCGGATATGGATGCCAACGGTGTGTACGAAGTTGATGGCGACGCGTTCAAAGATCTAGGATTTATTCCCACCGGCAAGGGCGCGCATGGATTGTATACCAGCCGCGCTTCGCGGGTGCTTTATGTTTCCAACCGGGGCGAGGGAAGTATCTCCCTCATCGGCTTTGCCGAACGCCGCGTTGTTAGGACATGGAGGCTCCCCGGAGGAGGCAGCCCCGATATGGGAGGAGTCTCCGCCGACGGCAAGGTTCTGTGGCTGTCGGGACGGTATAACCGCGAAGTCTACGCCATCGATACCACGAACGGCAATTTGCTGGCCCGCATCAAAGTGGGAAAAGGCCCCCACGGCCTGTGCGTGTACCCCCAGCCCGGCCGCTACTCCCTCGGACACACCGGCATTTTCCGGTAGGCGGTAAGCAGCGCAGCACAGCCGAACCGCAAAAGAAAATCAAAAGGCAAATGGCAAAAGTGAAAAGCCCTTGCTAACGGTGGCTACCCACCGGACCCGACAACCTCCTCCCCTTGGCCCCTCACTCCCAAGGCGGCTGTCTCAGAACTGGCAAAATCACGGTTTTAGACCGAATAATCAATAACTCGTGGATCATGCGCTTTTGCAAGCGGGTACTTTGTCCTAACAGGATAATCGCACCGAGCATGAGGAGAGACGGAAAGATCCAATGCATTTGGCACACGGTATTACCATATTTCTTGCCGCGGCACACAAAGCTGAAAATGGGAACGAGTGGCCAACCACGCTCTCACGCTTTCTCATAGTGTGGATGGACGCAGACCGTGCGACAATATGCGGTTCGATAAACCTTTTTGGGAGTTGGAATCATGCTAAAAACTATTTTGATCAGTGGAAGTCCCAAGCCCGACGGCAACACGGCGCAGCTCATGGGTGAATGCGCCAAGGTTATCCAGGAGCAAGGCGTGGAAGCCGAAGTGATTTCCTTCGCGGGGATGAAAATTGAATCTTGCACCGCCTGCGGGAAATGTTCGGAAACCGGCAAGTGCGACATCCAGGATGGTTTGAACGAAATCATCGAGAAGGTTCGCAGCGCGCAGGGTCTTATTGTGGGCTCTCCCGTCTACTTCGGCACGGCGCGCGGAGATGTGATGGCCGCCCTCCAGCGCATTGGTTACGTTTCCCGCAAATCCGATCAATTCCTTTCGGGAAAGGTCGGGGGAGCTGTGGCGGTGGCGCGGCGTGGCGGCCAGACGTTCACTCTCCAGGAAATGCTCATGTTCTTTCTCATTAACGATATGATTGTGCCGGGATCGACCTACTGGAATATGGTGTTCGGCCGTCTTCCCGGTGAGGTGTGGAAAGACCAGGAGGGAATTGACACCATCCGGCACTTTGCCGCCAATGTTGCGAATTTAGTGAAGAAACTCCATCCGTCTGCGGGCGATGCGAGTTGACCCCCACGGCCCAGTCGATTAGAAAGGCTGCACGGAGGGCGTGGGTTGATGTTCTCCCGCGACGAAAGGTGAAGAAGCCTTGAAAGAACTGGCTGAAGAACAAAACAATCTCACGCAAAGGCGCAAAGACGCAAAGAAGCGCAAAGAAGAACTCCTTTGTTCGCTTAGTGACCCTTTGCGTCTTTGCGCCTTTGCGTGAGATTGTTCATTTTCCAAATTCATAGGAAGTGTGAATCACATGTTTACTGCGGTTTTGCACGATGTTGATCGGCTGGTGTTGGAGGAACGGCCGGTTCCCGAACCGGGACCCGACGAGGCTTTGGTGCGTATCAAATCCTGCGGCATTTGCGCTACCGATTACAAAGCGATTAAAGGCATCCGTCGCAATGTGCGCTTCCCGCTCGTTCCCGGACACGAACCCGCCGGGGTGGTGGCCGCGGTGGGAGCGTACGTCCGCAGTGTGAAGGAAGGCGACGAAGTCATTGTTTGCCCCAGCGGGTATTGCGGATATTGCCGCTACTGCCGGATGGGTAATCAGCACTATTGCGAGCACCAGTATACGACGGGCGGCGACGGTCCGGAAGATGTGCGCCCTGGCAGCTTCGCAGAATACATGGTGACGGGAGCCAATACCCTCTTCCCCAAGCCTGCCGGGGTGAGCTTCGACGCCGCGTGCCAGACCGAGCCCCTCAGCGGCGCATGGAAGGGCATCATCCACTATTCGGAAATGCGGGTTGGCGATGATGTGGTCATCATCGGCACCGGGGGAATCGGCATGTACTGTTTAATGGTGGCCAAGGCGGCGGGCGCCGGACGCTTGATCGCTGTGGACGTCAGCAATCACGCCCTGGAAACAGCCCGCCACCTGGGAGCAACCCACACCTTGAACCCCAAGCACAGCGATGTGAAAACCGCCGTGTATGAGATTCTGCCGCTGGGGCCGGACCTGGTGCTGGAAGCCGCCGGGCCCATTGAAGCGGTCAATCTGATGGTCAGCCTTTTGCGGCGTGGCACGCGCTGGAACATCTTCGGCATCACCACGCACGAAAAGTTCGTTTTGGACGGAGGCCTGATGCATTTTCTCGAGGCGCGGATGGACTCCAGCTTTTCCACCAATCCGCTGGCCATGGAGAACGCCATCCGGCTGATGGAGCGCGGAGTGGTGAATCCCGAGAAGGTCATCTCCCACCGCTTCCCTTTAACGGAGATCGGCAAGGCCATGGAAGTGATGGGCACTCCCGGGCGGAATAAGGTTGTCATTAATCCTTAAAGCGCCATCGTTCAGGGAGGAGGGCAATATGCTCACTGCAGCGCAGCGCGGCGGGTGGAGCATCACGGCCGCGGCGTTCCTGTGTCTTCTTGTGTGCGTGCCGGCGGCGGGGCAGGATCTTGTCAATGCGCAACTGCCTTGGCACGCGGCGGTGCTGGATTCGCAGGGCAAGCTTCTGGCGTGGTATGAGCCCGAAAAGAACCGCGGATACGACCATGTGCTGCGCCTGGGCTGGGATTTCATCGAGCACAAGGTTCCCGTCGATCAACGCACCGGCACCGGCCTGAAAATCTATTTAATCAATTCCGTGTTCGACGGCAAGACCCTGCAAGGAACGAACTGGCAGCACAATCCCTCCATGGTGTTTGGTTCTTTCGTCGATTCGCTGGTGGCCTGGTATCCGTATTCCGGAGATGAGGAGGCACCGCGCGCGGTTCGCGGCATGCTGGACCACATGCTGGCACACGGCACTACGCCCGCGGACTGGAACTGGGCGAGTGTGCCCTTCCCCACCAACTGCGAGGGCCAGGCTGACTACGGCCACTGCATTCAGGACATGCCGCGCGATTTTTACGGCGGGGTCGAAACCGACAAAGTCGGCGAATTGGGAATTGGCTATGCGCTGTTTTACGAGATGACGGGTGAGCGGAAATACCTGGAGGCGGCCATTCATTGTGCGAATGCGCTGGCCAGCCACGTCCGCGCGGGGGATGACGACCACACCCCGTGGCCGTTTCGCGTGTATGGGAAAACCGGCGAAGTTCTCGCCCGAGAAGAGTACGGCGGAATCGTCGCTTCGCCGCTGCGTCTGTTCGATGAGCTGATCCGATTGCAGGAGGGTGACACCGCAAGCTACCGAAAGGCCGGCGAGACGGCGCGAGCATGGCTGGGCAGCTATCCCCTCAACGGCGGCAGCAAGGCTTGGGACAAATGGAGTGGATACTTTGAAGACGTCGCCAAGAACACGGACAACGTCAACCAAGCCGCTCCGACTTACACGGCCTACTACCTTTTGACCCGCCCTAATCTCGACGAGGTTGATCCTCACTGGGCCAATGATGTGGGTCACCTGATCGATTGGGTGCGGCGACGGCTCGGGCGGGGGCCCTTTTTCGGCGCCTGGGCGATTGACGAGCAAGGAACACCCGATGGACACGGGTGCTGCTCGCGTTCCGGACTGGGCAGCGACACATCACGCTGGGCCGCCATCAATGCACTCTACTTCGAAAAGACCGGCGACGGCCAGGCGCGTGAAGACGCTTTTCGCTCCCTCAACTACGCCACGTACTTTGCCGATGCGGAGGGAAAAATCTCCTGCTGCGGCCAGGGGTTCGGCGGCCAATACTGGTTCAGCGACGGCTACTCGGATTACTTGCGGCACTTTAACTGGGTTATGGGGGCGATTCCGGAATTGGCGCCCGCCGGAGAATCCCATTTGCTGCGGTCGTCGTCCGTCGTGCAGCGCGTTCAGCACGGTGAGCACCGCATTCGCTACCGGACCTTTGACGCGGCGGCCATCGACGTGCTTCGACTTTCGTTTAAGCCTGGAAGCATCGTGGCGGGCGGAGTCGCTTTGGCGGAACGGAACGACCTATCGGTGGAAGGATTCACGGTCCAGCCCCTTGCCAGCGGAGATTTTGTGGTTCGCGTCCGGCATGTGCGTTCGGGGGAAGTCAGCGTTTCCAAATAGTGATTGCCGTCTGCGGGCCGATGAGTGCGTCATAACCCCGATAGGCTTCCTCAAGGGGTGCGCACTTTCGCCGGGAAAGCCTTGAGGATATTGGCTCCTGTGGTAGACTTGCGCAATGGTTAACGGTGCTCACTTTCTTATCTACAGCAAGGATGCGGAAGCAGATCGAGCTTTTTTCCGCGACGTTCTGGGATTTCGCTCGGTCGACGTTGGTGAGGGCTGGCTGATTTTCGCCTTGCCTCCGGCGGAAATTGCGGTTCACCCTGCAGACAGGACTTTTGCGAAGCGTCATGGCGGACACGTGATGATGGGGACGGTCCTTTATCTCATGTGCGACGATTTGGTAGGGCACATCAAGTTGCTAGAAGCCAAAAAAGTTAAGTGCGCTGAAATTGGCAAAGCGCCGTGGGGATCGTACACGACGATTTTACTCCCGAGCGGGGTTGAGATGGGTCTCTACCAGCCGACCCACCTGACGGCGCATGCCCGCAAGAGGAAATGAGTCGCGGACGGACTTTGAATATCATTCTGACGGAAGAACCCGCGGTCTACCTGGAGGAATCCTTCTGGAGGAATCCTTCTCGACGCTGGAAGAATCCCGTGCTAACCTAGCGGCCTTGTGGAACTTCTTCGATCCCAAGCTGATTGAGATTGGGCCATGACTCGTGAAACGCCCGTTGCTCTAGTTACAGGCGCGTCGAGGGGACTTGGGCGCGGAATAGCCATTGCCTTAGCGCGCGTTGGCTACAGTGTGGCCATCAACTACTACGCTGACCTCGATCGGGCCTTCGCACCTTCGAAACCGGATGCGGGGGCGGAATGCCAGCGATTGTGCCAAGAGGCGGCGCCCGCCGGCTCCGGGGCGTCCTTTGAAACATTCCCCGCAGACATTTCTGACGCCCGCTGTCGCGAGCAGATGCTAAAGGATGTCGTAGCCCGCTTCGGTTGGATTGATCTTCTGGTGAACAACGCGGGCATAGCTCCAACCGAGCGAAAAGACCTGCTGGAAGCTTCTCAGGAGAGCTTTAACCGCCTGATCAGCGTTAACCTGCGGGGCCCCTTTTTCCTGACGCAAGCGGTGGCAAACTTCTGGCTCGCCGGGCTGGCAAAACATGCGGCGCGCCCGCGGCCCAAGGTCATCACGGTCTCTTCGATCTCCGCTTACACGGCGAGCATCAATCGCGGCGACTACTGTATGAGCAAGGCGGGACTCTCCATGATGACGCAACTCTTTGCCGTGCGGCTGGCGGGGGAGGGAATTGGCGTATACGAGATTCGTCCCGGTATCATGGCGACGGACATGACAGGTCCGGTGAAAGAAAAATACGACCGCATGATTGCCGAGGGCCTGACCCCCATCGCGCGTTGGGGAACGCCGGAAGACGTCGGCCGCGCCGTCGTGGCTATCGCCCAGGATCAATTCCCGTTCTCGACGGGCGAGGTCTTCAACGTGGATGGCGGATTCCACATTCGGCGGCTGTGAGGAATCGGCTCATCGGGCCATCGGGTCATCGGTTCATCGGATCATCGGATCATTTGCCCATCTGGATCGAGCTGTTGCACGGTCCATCCATGCGGCCGTACTGCGAGTCAGTGCTTTCAATGATTCAATGACTCAATGAACCGATGGATCAATGACCCGATGATCCGATGGCCCGATGACCCGATGGCCCGACAAAATATGATTTGCATCGACACCAATTCGACGCCGGAAAAATTGCTCCCCTGGATTGACCGCCTCTTCGAATTGTCTGCGGGGAAGATCCGCGAGATTGCGGGCGCTTTTGAGGCCGCGCAAGGTTCGCCGGTTTTCACCGTGCAGGGGGCCTACGTCGGGCGTGACTGGACGGAGTGGACCGAGGGATTCCATTACGGTTCAGCGCTTCTGCAATATGACGCCACGGGCGAGGCGTGGTTTCTGGATTGGGGCCGCCGGAAAACCGTGGAACGCATGGCGGCGCACGTTACGCACACGGGCGTGCACGATCATGGATTCAACAACGTCAGCACTTACGGAAACCTGCTGCGTCTGGCCACCGAAGGCAGAATTGACGCGAGCGCGTTTGAGAAGCATTTCTACGCGCTGGCGCTGAAGGCGAGCGGCGCCGTCCAGGCGGCGCGCTGGTCACTCGCGCGCGACGGCCGCGGCTATATTTACTCCTTCAACGGGGTCCATTCACTTTTCGCGGACACCATTCGTTCATTACGATCGCTGGCGGTTGCCCACCGCTTGGGGCACGCGCTGAGGGGCGAGAACGACCGGCGCATCTCGCTTCTCGACCGGCTGGTGCAGCACGCGGCGGTGACGGCGGAGTTCGCCGTTTATTACGGAGAAGGGCGCGACGCCTATGATGTGCGCGGGCGCGTGGCCCACGAATCGCTTTTCAACCCCGCCGATGGGGCTTACCGCTGCCCGTCCACCCAACAAGGCTACTCGCCCTTCACCACGTGGACGCGCGCGCTCGCCTGGATTATGTGCGGTTACGCCGAGCAATTGGAATTCCTCGAGACCGTTTCCGACCATGAATTGGACCCGCTCGGGGGGCGCGCCAAAATCGAAGGCATGATGCGGCGGGCGGCGCGAGCGACGTGCGATTACTACCTCGAACAAGCCGCCACGGACGGCATCCCTTACTGGGATACCGGCGCGCCAAATCTCGCCAAACTCGGCGACTGGCTCAACCAGCCCAGTGACCCGTTCAATTCCTATGAGCCCGTGGATAGCTCCGCGGCGGCCATCGCCGCGCAAGGGCTCTGGAGGTTCGGCACATACCTGAATCGCCAACCGGAGCAAGCCGGCGGTGGCGACAATTACCGCCAGGCCGCCCTCACCATCGCCAAAACGCTGTTCGATCCGCCGTATCTTTCCACCGATCCTCGCCACCAGGGATTGATTCTCCACTCGATTTATCATCGTCCGAGAGGTTGGGACTACGTCCCGCCGGGACGGCAAGTGCCCTGTGGTGAGTCTTCCATGTGGGGTGACTATCACGCGCGCGAGCTCGCGCTGCTGATTCAGCGCGCGGCCAAAAAGCAACCCTACCCGGCGTTTTTCAATGTCCAAGAGCCAGCGTAGCGCCCCAATGCATCGGGGCGGCTTTTCTCTGCCAAGCCTCGGCGAAGGATCTCGCTCTGCCCGTACAAATCCCGGCGACTTTAGCAGGAACTAAGCCTATCTCCTTTTCTTTCAGTCACTCATGGTGAAAATAGGATAACTCGTTTGTTTTCAAAAAACTCTGAGGAGCACTTTTTTCGCCCCTTTGTTTTCAATAAACTCTGAGGAGCACTCTTCATTTTTAACATCTCTTAGGTCAGCCCCCCGTTTCGGACCTTGAAAAGTCAGGAGCCAGGAGTCAGGAGGCAGCATTGCGTCCTGTATACTTCCCCATCTACTACCTGCGGTCTCCCACCTATGAAGTCCGGAGTCAGGAGTCTCGGTACTGCTTACTGCGTGCCGCATACTGTTTGCCGTCTACCGTCTATCTTTTCCCGTCTACCGTTTACAATTATTTCCCGCCTACCGTATGCCGTCTACCGTCTACCGCTTTACTCCCTCCAGCGGGCACCAGCCTCATAAGCTAGTATAACACGGCTATTTGCCTTTTCAAGCGGAAAAGAGGCTACATTGAAAAATTTGTGAATTATGACAAAACGCCGCGGCTTCTTCGTGCCGGTGAGGGAAAATCTTTTTGCGAGGGTGTCTAATCGTCTGAAATCGTTCCTGGGCTTGCTTAGTCAAAGTGGTAGGTTTCAGTTTGCAGGAAAGGTCACGACTCTTGCAACGCCAATCAATTCCACATCTTCATTCCAATCCCAGAGCTGGGCGTTTTGTTCAACATGGGCCTTGGCATACTGAAAGGCCTCCTCGACGCCGATTTTGTCGAGTGAATCCAGGGCTCTTTCGATTTGCGGTGAGGCCGACTCATTCTCGCTGTAGCGACTTGCCGCCAATGAGGAAAGCCCTACGTTGATAGTTCCATCAGGCAGCACAACCACCGTGTGCATGTCTGATGGGCATCACCGTCTCCCCTCCGATTTGCCCAGAGGAATTACCTGGCTTTGCGCCAGCGCCTCGTTAACGACGACGAGGTTTCCGTTGTCCTCTGCCCGGAGCTGCTGATCGGCGTTCAGCATTTCAATGCCATAGACCGTCCCGTCCGGGGCTATATCAACGTTCAGGTCGTCGCTGAGGTGCAGCGTTTCCACCTGAGCCGTCTTTTCCTGAAAGCGGAGATACGCAATGTTGTAGCGAGGGTCGTAAGTCAACTTCATGGCGGCACTCACCATCCTTCAAAAGTATTTTACAATAACCGTGATCACAAGCCAGCCATCTTCTTCAACGGCATAGGCTTCCACCTGCTTGGTGGCGTACCGGCGGCCCAGCCACTCGCCGGCAAAGATAAAATTGCGGCGGAAACCCGTCCGGCCGAATTTGGCTGGAAAAGTCTCCCCTTCAAGCACCGTGGCAATGACTTCCTTCTCGTGGCGCCCCGTTCGGCGAGTCGTTCCCGGGCGTGGGGATGGAGACGTACGTTCATCCTTCGTTACCCATCTGTGCCATCTGCGGAATCTCCGTTTCGGCCTTTGAGAGGTGGCCGCCCTTGTTTGTCGCGAGGAAGCGCGCCGCCATCTGCCGCAGGTCGAATTTCCAGGCTTCGTCCCAACGCCCCGCCTTCGCCCGCTCCAGCGGCGTGGGACACACTTCCACTTCGTCCAGGCTCAGAATGAAGTTTTCCGAGCGGAAAGGCCGGAGAGAAAAAACGGAGGGATTGAATTCAACCTTGCAGAGACCGTCCCGGACCTTGTAAACCTTGCCGACCCCGTAATCCCTGTACATGGAGTTCAGGCTACGAACGTGCGTGCCGGGTTCAATTACTGTAGCGGCGGTCTCTGACCGCCGGATTCCGATTTGGTTGGTGCCAGTGGGGCTTGCCACGACTATGCATTATACTCCGGCTCGCGGTCATAACCGATTCGCACCACGCGTTCCCTTCGTCAGCATCGTCGCCCCGTCCTTGTCGCGGTCGTAGATATCCGTGACGTATCGCGGACCCTGGAATCCCGGCAAGTTACACCCTCGTCGAACACACTTGTGTCCAAAACAGGTTTTTGAGGTGATGGGTGAACGGCAGGGTTGCCCTCCTGCAACGGCGGCTTCAGAATGATGTTGCTGAAGTATCTCTGAACGCCATTGAGGAGGGCACCCCCA
>Ga0181527_1003907_pt1 | contig 13048 bp, 12 predicted proteins | sample PEATcosm2014_Bin_30_FD_119762 | JGI IMG/M metagenome (GOLD analysis project Ga0181527, IMG submission 119762) | Peatland microbial communities from MTU Mesocosm Facility, Houghton, MI, USA - PEATcosm2014_Bin06_60_metaG | ecosystem: Environmental > Terrestrial > Soil > Wetlands > Peat | place...
CAAAGCCACGGCTGTTGCGCCATCCGTAACGTCTCCAGCGGAAGACGCGGAAGCGCATTCCGTGGATCAACAGTTCCGAGTCCGAGCGCAACTCGATTCGGGCACCGGACGGCGTCAGGCGTAGCGCTTCGACCGCGGCGCGAAGCTCCATTTCGGAGACGGTTGACCACGAAACCGAGCCAGCGATCTCCTGGCGTCTGGTTCCGTGGATTACGATGGCTGCCCAGCCGGCAGGACCGGGGTTACCGATGGCCGAGCCATCGGTAAAGATGAAGAATTGCTTGTTCATGGGGATGCTCCGTAGCGCGTTACTACCAATGAGCCAAGCATTGGCTACGCCGCGTGCATGGGAATGACGCTGCCAAAAGGCGCTTGGCGACTGCCGGTCGAGGCCCAGATCACGGGGTAATCTGGGGCGGACTCGGGAAACGTCCCGTAGAGATCGGTCAGAAAAACCATTGTCTGTGGGTGGATTCCGTGCTCATTGAGCCAGTCGAAGCAAGGACCGAAATCGGTGCCACCTCCGCCTACTGGTTCGAGATGGAGCATCTCACCGGCCACGTATGTATCGACCTTGTGAACCTCGGCGTCGAAGTAGAGAACATGCACCCGCTCCGGCCGCTGGCCTTCGAGGATGGAACGGATCTCCGTCTCGAAAAGTCGCAACTGCCGCGCATTGACTGATCCCGAGCAATCGACGGCGATTGCGATTTCGCCCGTGCCCTCGCGCACAACGCCGGGCAGATAGAGACCGGACCAGATGTGACGGCGGTTGGGTCGCAGCCAGCTCGAATCGGCCGGGATAGTGTCGGACCAGAGACGGCGCAACAGTTCCCGCCAATCGACCTGTGCTTCCGCCGCACCTTCAAGAGTCCGCTTGAGACCGGCGGGTACTTTGCCAGCCTGCTGGGCCACGGTCGCAGCTTGCTTGACGGCGATCTCCCAATCGCGCACCTGTTCTTCGATGCTTGGCATGTCATCGCCGGCCTCGGGCGCGTCGATCACCTGGCCAATGCCGCCCTGGCTCTCCGGAACGGGAGGTGTACCGCTATCATTCTCGTCACCTGCCGAATCGTTCGATTCAGAGCCCGTTTTCTGCTCCGATTCACTTTGGTCATCGGACTCCTGTTGCGCTTCGGCCTCGCGCAGGTTGTAGATCTGCTCGGCGCTCATGCCGCGGAAGCGCGAATCGACGAGCACATCGTCTGGTAGGCTCAAACCGGCATCGAGCAGCAGCGGGTTGATCGCATAATCGCAGGCCTCGTTCCAGCGCCTTGGATCGCGCTTGGCCCGCCGTGTGTGATGGTGGAGTGCGGGGTGCATGACCTCGTGAGCCAGCACTCCGGCCAGCGTCGCCGCATTCAGCGTATCGACGAATGTGGGGTTGTAGCGGAGAACCACGCCATTGGTCGCCATGGCAGGAATCACGCGATCTTCTTCGCTCTTCAGCCGGAACAAGAGCGAGCCGAAGAACGGGTGGTCAAGTAAGAGCGCCGTGCGGGCTTTTAGGATGCGCTCGGCCGCAGGGATTTCGTGTGAGATTTGAAGCATAAAGTGGCCCCCAATCATAGGTTGGCCGCGAGTGCCGTTTTCCAGGCGAAACTTGGCTGCTGGTGCTGGGGCACTCTACGCGGCATTTATCATAGAATCAGAGAGATTGCCGGCGCTGCAGCGGGCATTTTCCTATAGTCAAGAGGAATCCGTCGCTCAGAAACCCTCATGGAGAGATTGAGGATGAAACAGCGAATTTTCGGCAGAGGCCAGGGTGGGCGGTTGCGGAATCGCCGAAAGCGATGCCGCTGTGAACGAAACTCACACTGACGCTGACGAAATCGGAGTCCCTATGACCACATCCGCCTCAATCATCCGTCGTTTGCGCAGGATTCCTTGCGTGAGTGCTCCCGCGAGCCTTTCTGTTAGCGCTGAATCAGGTCTCTGCAAAGTTCGTCCACTTTGCCTCACATAAGAATGAGAGGTTTCTCCATGGCAGATGCAACACCGCAACTCGGCATGAAGGAAGAGCTTGCGCAGGCGATCAAGGAAATGGACTCGCGTACCAGCAGCTTCAGCGAAGCTGCAGTGTTCGACAAATTGAGAGATGTCCTCGGCAATAGGCAGGTGTCGCAGGAGGATTTCGCCACATATCAGGGCGAAAGCGATGCCTTCATGTTCTCGCCCAAGCAGAAGGATGAGGCTCCTTTCCCTGGATACTTCCAACCGATGATGTGGTATCCCAAGTCTGACGGATCTACTGCTTACAATCCGGATCCGGCGACGCTCACGCCCTCGACACTCACACTGTGGCGTGAGCATCTTCAGACAAGCGTCCACCCTGTTCTGCGCGCTCGCTATGCCGACCTTTTGTGGGAGTTCCAGAAGCAGGTAGATGGAACAAAGGCACCACTTCAGTATGCGCAGACTGCGATGGATGCCTACCTCGCGGCTGCTGCTCAGGCCGGAACTGCTTCACACGACGTCGTGGTTTGGCTCAACCGCGCGATCCATCTCGCAACTTCAGTGGGTGATCAGACGCGGCTCGCAGCGGTCGTTCAGCAGGCCATAGCTTGGGTGCAAAACGCGCAAGGAGCCCAGAACGCGCGCTCATACGTCTTTCTGTTCGAAGCAATCTACGACAACAAGCGCGTAGCTGGGCCGGAGAAGGCGGCGATCATCGCTTATCTGGAATCCGTGTTAGCCGCGACGACCGATCAATCTGCCACGACATTTGATTTCGCCACCGCCGAGATCGTGGCTGATCTACTCGCCACTCACTTCCGCGGGTCGAACAACAAGGTAAACGAAGCGCGTGTGATCCGGGCAGCAGGATTGGCCACCGAGTTCGCTGCCAGCAACGCTTCGGCGCTCTTTGCAATGACCTGGCTTCAGAAGTTGCTGGAACGCTATCGGAACTTCGGCATGAACGCCGATGCGGACCGCGTCCAGGTCGAGGCCCGCCGTCGCGGAATGGACTCGGGTGAGGAGATGAAGAAGCGTGCCCATACCTTCACCATTCCTGAAGACACGATGGCCGCCTACCGAACCTGGCTGATAGAACCGAAGAAACCAAGGGATCTGCTTTTGCGCTGGGCAACGAACAACGCCCCGAGTGTGAAGGGGGCGCGCGAAACACTCAAGCAAAGTTTGACGGCCACGCCACTCTTGGCACGCATCGGTGTCACCGCGATCAATGCTGGTCAATTTGTCTCGAAAGCGGGATCGGTCGAAGACGATCTTGAAGGCCGCGTTGGGGTCCATCTTCGCCAGATGATCGAAATGCGTTTCAATCTGTTCGTCGGCGGATGGCATCACATTCAGCAGAACAAGCCGCTATCGGCCGACGATATTGTCGGTGCGCTCTCGGTTTCTCCAGTTTTTACCGCGGAGGGGCTTGAACTCGTTGGCGAAGGCCTGAAGCGCTTTTTCGCGGACGATCACCTCGGCGCGACCCACATTTTACTGCCACAGATCGAGTGTGCGCTGCGCAATCTTCTCGGGTTGCTGGGCCGCCCAACGAACAAGGCTGTTCGGGGTGAGTCTGGTGTGATGCAGGAACGGAATATGAATGAAGCTCTCGGCGATCCGGCAGTGCAAGCGGTGCTCCCCGAAGACTTCCAACGCCACTTGCAGATTGTGTTTGCCAGCCGCCTGGGCTTCAACTTGAGGAACGTTGTCGCTCACGGTTTGTTACCTGCTTCGCAGTTCTCAATTCTGACGAGCTTGATGGCCCTGCAGGGACTTCTGCTGATGTCGCTCATTCAGGCTAAAGAGAAGGTCGTCGCGAAGAAGACTGCTCCTAAGAAAGCAGCTCCCACGAAGAAGGTCGTTGTGAAAAAAGCTGCCGCAAAGAAGGCGACTGCCCAAAAAGTCCTGGCCAAGAAGACTCCGGCGAAGAAGGTCGCGCAAAAACCGCCCGCAAAGTAGACTTTTGCGAACAAGGAAATCCTTCCGAAAGCGCACAGGCGGTAAGGACGGAGCTAATCAGAGACTAGCCTGCGACGACTGACAGATGTGCCTCATCAATCTCCGTAAATCGGCTAGGATTTGGTGAACTGTCGTTGCCCCGGAGGTCAATTGTTGCGACAGCCCAAGTCACTCGTGGACAAAGCACCAAGCGGCTTGCCGGCTACTGTCCGGTTCAGGTGACTGGATCCCGCACGCATAAGGGTGGTCCGGCACAAGCAATTCTTGCTCTGAGACCTAATCTATTTTTGGAGTGAAATTGTGCCTCATGCCGCCGCGGGCGCCTCCATGTACGCCGACATGTGATCAAAAATGCCCTGGACAGAGGCGAGTTTCTCTTCGGCCTGCTCGGCCTCACGATTGCGGATCGCCTCATCCATGCGCTCGACGAGTCCCGCCGCCTCGGTCGCCGTCGCCACGCGCAGCAACTCATGCTTCTTAAGATCGTGCGCCGTGTAGGTGCAGAGCTTCTGGCGGGCCTCTTCGGCAAACCGGTTCAACTCGGGATCACCCGTGACGTTGAGACGAGGCAGCAGTTCCACCAGATCGAAGATGTTCGTCACCAGCGTCGCGTGAAAGCGCGATTCCGGCTCATTCAGCCGGTCCACCATGTGCGAGACCACATCGCGCAGCCGGCTCCAAAGATCCTCGGTCCCACGCACCAGCGACTGCCGAACATTCGAGTCGATCTCGCGGGCGACGCGCGCCTGCTCCTCGGCCGACATCTGCACGCGGAAGTCGTTGCCGGTGGGAATGGGCAGGACTTCGAGCTTGACGCCGAACTTGCGCCGCAGCTTCTCGGCCTTCGGGTAGTCCTCATCGCGGAAGAGCCCATTCAACTCTGGCCGTACCTGCTCGATGTACTGCGGATAGATGGTAAGAAACGCCTCGACGCCCTGCTCGAACTGGGCCTCGAACTCCCGCATCCGAGCGGTCAGATCGAAGTAGAGATTTGCCGGCAGCAGGCGGTAGCCCTCGTCGGTCCAGGGCAGCGTGATCTTGTAGAAGTACTGGCGGACCTGGCCGGCGAGCGTGCGCAACTCGTCGAGCTTGTTGGCCCCGCGCAGCAGTTGCTTGTTGTAGCGGCCGGCGCTCATCGGAGCGCCGTTCCTTTCGGCCACGTCGCGGCTGACACCGCGGTCGTGTTTGACGGCCGTCCAGATGCTGATGTGAACGGCGGCGAGCATGGCGCGTTCTTGAATCATTGGACCACCTCCTGGTGCTCGATGCCGAAGCGGATGAACTCCGGCGTGTGGGTGATGGCGCGATCCCGCGCCGCCGCGTCGCGCATGGCCATCACGCGCATCTCGGCGGGCATCCGATCGAGATACTTGAGGCCGCGCGCGATGGAGCTATCGCTCATCACCCGGCCCAGCGCCGTCGAGATGGCAATCTGTGCGGACGGTTCTGTCGGCAGCGGCGCCGACTCGGGATTGAGCAGGATCTCGTCGATCGACGGCAACTGGCGGAAGAGGCGCAGAAAGGCCAGCAGTTCCGCAGAAGCGGCCTGCCCCACGGTCCCGTCGAGCAATTGCGCCTCGAACTCACCAGCGCCGGTTAGAAAAGCTGTGTTCTGCCTGCGCGCCACGCCGCAAAGAACATGTGAGGCCATCTCCCAGGAGCGCGGAGTGGGCCAGGCGTTGGCGTCCGAGGTTGTGTCGGCCGCGTGCAGCAGGTCCGGCTTGAAGCGCAGGAAGGCAATGATCTCTGGCCTCACACCCGCGCCCACGGCCCACTTGCACCAGTCGCTCAGGTCGGCTTCGAGTTCGAGATGGACAAAACGATTTCTGAGAGGCCGCGGCATCGCGAAATGCACGCCACGCTCCGATGCCGGGTTGCCGGCGGCGATGACGACCCACCCTTCGGGGAGCACGTATTCGCCAAGTTTGCGGTCGAGGACGAGTTGATAGCAGCCGGCCTGCGTCATCTGTGGCGCCGAGGTCAACTCGTCGAGAAAGAGAATGCCCTTGCCGTCGTTGGGCAAGAACTTGGGCGGAACCCACTCGGTCTGGTTCGATGCGATGCGCGGTAGGCCGCGCAGATCGACCGGATCTAGTTGCACGGCGCGCACATCGAGGAACTGAACCCCGAGATCGCGCGCCACCTGGGCTACGACTTGCGATTTGCCGACTCCGCACGCGCCCCAGATGTGCAGAGGCACACGTTCGCCAATCAGCGCATGGAGCGCCTCGTAAAGCTTGGATGGTTTCATGGATTTGAGCCTTTCGGATGTTCAGAAGGATTTAGTCGAGTCTGCAATCGCAGACATTTTGCAGCTCATAAAGCTCATGCCGTCGAATATATTGGGAATCTTGCTCTCCTTGACTCCGATTGACCGGATGTTCGAGTGAAGCCCGTTTGCAGTCGTCGCCAACGCGCACGCTTAGTTGTTAAGATCGTCAAGGCAGACGATCTCTATGAATCTCCGCGCTTTACTTGATGGCAACGACGTTGTGTTACCGCTCGATGACGCCGAGTGGGGAAAACTCCAGCAGCGGCTTCGCTTGAAAGAAATCGAGCTGACCATGCCTTGTTGCAATGGCCATGCCTATATGCGCGTCAGCTCTGCCGGTACTCAGCATTTCGTTCACCAAGTGAATACCGGGTGTGAGCAGTCCGAATCCGAAATGCACCAGCTAGCTAAGATTGAGATAGTCAAGGCGTGTCGTGAACTGGGGCTGCAAGCGATCCCTGAGGCTAAAGGAGATGGCTGGCGCGCGGACGTTTTGGTCACACAACCAAAATGGAAGGTGGCTTTTGAGGTTCAGGTTAGTCCGCAGACATTCGAGGAGACGATCCAAAGGCAGCAAGCCTACAAGAGCCACGGTGTGCGTTGCTGCTGGTTCTTCCTCGAAGTTCCGGCGCGCAAGGCATTGAAGCACGAGCAACTTTCGTTGCTATCCCAATATGCGACTCCGATGTTCCATCTGCACTACCGAGGACATCAAGCCTGCCCGTTCACTGTGGAGGTGAATGGCGAGGAGCGCAGCCTCAGACGCTTTGTATGCGATCTGCTCACGAAGAAACTACGGTACTCGCGGTCACGAGCCGTATCGGGAGTAAAGGCTAAGGTTGACCTCTGGAGAACTTATTGCGCGTCTTGTGGATACTCCATGTACATTTTTGGAGTAGAGGCTCTTGGGGGGAAGGCTGAATGCGGTACCGAAATCAGGCTTAGCCTGAACCGTTTCGCCCTGTTGTACCCAGATTCTTTTTCTGGCTTTTTGGATCGCTATGTCCTGGGAATCCCAAAGGAATTGCACGAGTTTCTTCAAATTCAAAGTCAACAGGGGCTTCCTTTTCGTGAATTCGTATGCACAGGTTGCAAGAAGCGAGTTGCGGAGAAGCCCACAGATCGTACGCGGCTGAAGCCTCTATCGAGTCTGGCATTCACGACTCGCTCGGACGGAATCGAGGTGCTGCTCAATCATTGGTGTGACAACCCGGCCTGTTCGCCGGTCCCTGGGGATTCCGATGGCGAGATTCAGGACTCACTCTCGAGAGCTGACCTGAAATGGGACTGCACCGGGATATACCACTTCAATCGAACGATCGACTACAAATCCAAGCTTCCTTACCGCCACTACGCAGCATACAAAGGCACGCTTTAGAACAGAGGGTTTCAGATGCTTGAATTCGTCCCCGATCCAGTCTGATAGGAAAACAGTAAGTCGGCATATGTTCAGCGATCTGCCGGTTCCAGGTGTCAGGCACGCCATTTTCCGGTTGATGTAAGGCTTTTTGGTATCGGGCCCGAACCTCTATGCCCATTGGATTGGTATTGGCGCAGCAACAATGGGTTGCGGACGGCGATCAGGCGGCCTCGTCCAGTTCATTGTTCTCCTCGGGTTCACTGGTATAGTCTTCTTCGGCGGTTGGATCGTCTTCGACCTCAACCTGCGTGGTTGCATCGAAGAGCGAAGCGGGTCTGGCTGGAAATGACTTCCGTGGTTCGGGCGTTTGAGTGACGGCAGGGGCCGGGGTGGATTCGCCTTTCACTGGAGTCTTGTAGGTGGGCGTCTTCACTTTGGCGCGCGCCTCAGACTGCGCGGCCTTGGTGGCGGCGTCCATATCAGCCTTCGCCTTTTCGAGGGCATTCTTCATCTGAAGATGCGCCGCCACAAAGCCAACCAGGGTGGCCGCGAGTTGCGTGTCCAGTTCTTCGGCCGTGCCGGTGACGCTCAGCGGCGTAGTGAGGGCGTCATTGTCTCCGTCCTTCATCTTCTTGGGAACGACATTGACGCGAATCTGATCGTCGTCGAGCGCAGTCGCCGTCAGGAGCACGGCACGATTACGCAGAATGGGAACAAGCTCTTTGAACATAGAGTTCCTCCTCGTGTATTGAGTAAAAGTCTTCGATGTCCCGAGGGGATTCATCGAGTCGGCAGCTTTGCTTGCATCTTCCGGTTGCGAAGGCGGGTCTTCCGCCAGAGTTCAGGATCCGCAGGAAGTGCTGTTACCTTGCCCGTCGCAGCATTGAAGAAGCCGCCGTGGTGCTCGATCTTTCCGTAACGTAAGAGGCGTGCAAGCATCGTCAGAGCACTTGCGGCGAGCGTCTGATTGATAAACGGCTCCTGGCGTTCGAGAGCCTCGACAGCCGAGCAACTCGGAAGCGGGTCTTCGCCGGCCTTAACGTCGGCAATCTCCGGATACAACTCGTTCACCGTGCGCAGCCTTTCTGCCGAACGCCGGTTGCGCGCGTTCCACGGCTGGCCAAGCACGAACTGGCCGCTTGCGGCGTTGTTGCCGAGATCGAGCCAATAGGCGGTACGGTTGTTTGATTTGACGAGCGACCGCGCGATTGTGCTGCGCGCCGCGCGGCTGTCCACACAGCCGATGAGGAAATCGATCGAGGTGTCCTGAATTCTCTCGAATGTCCGCTCGTCAAAGTTTCTCGGCTCGGCCTTCCAGTTTGTTCCCCAGAAGAGGTTGATGCGATTCACGAGCACAGTCGCCTTGCTCAGCCCGATGTCGGAAACCGAAAACGGCTGGCGGATGCAGTTGGTTTCGGAAACCGGGTCGGCGTCCATCAGGAGAACTTCAAGTCCGGCAAACCGACCCCAGACGCGCAGAGCCTGGTCAAGATAAGGCAGGCCCATCGTGACGGCGCTTCCCGTGCCTCCGGCTCCGACGACGAGAACGCGTATCGGCCTGCGAGCATCGGCGCGAAGGGAGAGTATGTGTTCAATGCGCATGATTGCCCTGCTCTCCGCGCACGAATTGGTCGAGCGTCTGCGGCAACTGAATCAATGACTCGGTTGGGAAACGCCTGCGCTTGCCCTTGAGCGATTCCCAAAGACCCTCGAAACCACCCTCATGGCGCGTAAGGCGGCCAACGTTCGCGTGCGTGAAGGCGCTCTCGTAAAAGCCGCGTTCCCAGGCCGGGATCGCTGCGACCGTTGCGCTCTCAGGCCGTCGCATGGTGCCGGTGCAGACACGGCCGTCGTCCGAGAGATTCCAGAAAGGGGCCACGGCAAGAGTCGTCGTGGCTTGGGGCCGTTTGTTCGCGGCAAGCGCCCGAATGTTCAACTCGCCGCTGGCGGCCTTCCAAACCAGAGGGGGTTGCGGGAAGATACAGCCATTGAGATCGTGCGCTTTCCCTTCAGCGTTCTCGTAGAACATCTGCCGGCGTCGCGCCGGAGTCCACCAGACGATCATGCGATCCGCTTTGGCAAGAATGTTCGCCGGCAATACCTCGGCCAGGACGCTGCCGCCGAGCGAACGCATCAAAGACTCGACGAACGCTTGGGTGAGAGGCTGCGCCGGACCGAGCGTGGGCGGCCCGCTCTTCTGGACCAGAACGTCATGCCTGGTGATGAAGCTCGATTGACGGTCGCGGTAGACGAGCAGAGCCTCACGCAGCTCGAAGCAGTGATTCTGCCCGATCGAGAGATGGATCTGCATTGCGAGCCTCCCTCTCATGGATTTCTTCTACGAGCGCGAAGAGTTCCGCATTGATCCGAACAAATCGTTCTACGAGTCGCATTGCATTGCGCACCTCGGCTGAATTTGCCGGCGAGAAAATGGCGCAAAGCGCGGGCTCTGACGAGCATTCGAGCATCGACTGGCTTTCTTCGTCGAAGCAGGCCACGATGGCGTCGTGCTCTTTGAAACATACAAGCAGGCACGGCAATGGCGGCTGGTCGTAGTGGCCCTCTTCTAGGTACTCCCGCGATTGCTTCAGAGAAAGCCGCGCCAGTTGCTCGATGCGGCGCAATCGGCCGATCCAGTCCTTGAATTGTCCTTTGCGATGCCGCCGCAACAATGCCCGGTCATGCACCTTGCCTTCGCGATAATCGCGCTTCAGCGTCTTCCCGATACACTCGGGCAGAGCCTTCTCTACCTCCGGGAACTCATACTGACCCTGGTTTTCATCGTCGTCCTCGGCTGCATATTCGTGCATCTGCTCTTCGTACATCAGTGCGTCGTCATGGTTATAGAGGCGCATGACCTTGTAGAGAGAGTGAGTCAACGTCCAGTAGAATGCCGCTCCCAGTCCTTCGGCTTCCGCTTCCATTGCTTCGATCGCTGGGCCAATCTTCAGATAGCCCGATCCTCCGCACTCGATGAGGACAGCAAGCCTTCCCGAGCCAAGTTGCGCGTCCTCGCCGTACCGCTCCAGTGCATCGGTCACCAGCAGGTGATACTCGACATTGCGCGTAAGAAGCTTGTCGCGCTCGTCGCCGATTCCACACGCCATTGCGGTTTGTGCGAATCGAATCGCGCTGCCGCCAGCCTGCTTCCAGGTTTCTGCGTTGCCCATTCCCTCGCGCACAAGCGCGGCGCACAACTGGAAGAGCAGTTCCCGGTTGGTTTCGTGGGTGTAGTCGGCGCGAACGCCAAGAAGGGACGGCAGTGCCTGGCTGAATGCGGGCGCCAACGTCATTACGCCAGCGGCGATAGCAGTTCTGGTGGCGCCAGCAGCAGAGTCCTGTCTGTTCCGGCATAGCGTTGGGTGGCCTCTGCGACGGCGCTCGATAGGTCGCATGATTCCTTGCATTGGAGATGCCTCGCCAAGATCAGGTTGGCAGCGGGAGGAGCCGCGGCGGCTTTGGCCATGAACAAAGCGGCCAGTTCCTCTCTCGTCATTTCGCGCCGTGCCACGGCTCACCCCTTCGAGCCGATGGCGCGGCTGAAGGAATAGCGGAGCGCGGTTCCGGTATCCTCCGGCCCGGTCAATGTGGCCGTAGCGATTTCCGGATAAGACGGCGTGAGCAGGTCGCGGATTTCCTCGGCCGTCATCTGCGGTGCGGGGTCTGGAATGCGGGTGCCATTGAAATAGAATTCACGCGGCAAGGCTTCCACTTTGAGCGTAGCCATATCGGTCGTCTCCTCGTCTGCCCCTCGTGGGCAGAAATGGTTGATACGGATTGTTTGCGGACTTCAGAACAGGCTGGCTTGAACTTGGGTTCTTTCGATCACAGGCGCCGGTTCCGCAATAGCTAAATCAGCGGTCATCGCGCCGGCATCGTTTGTTCGATTGGCGGGGACACGATACTTGGCCTCCAGCCGTCTGAGCGTCTCCATTTCGCGCGCCCGCTCCGCTTCGACCACGCGCAGCTGGTAGTGGGCCAGGTAATTCCGCTTGCGCACTTCCTGTTGAATGGCGCGCTCGACATCGGAGAATGTGTACTCCGGATCGCCCCAGCACGGCCATTTGAGGGTCTTCTCAAGGAAGCACAAGCGGTCTTGATCGGAGGTGAACCAGGTCTCGTAGAAGGTCGGCCTATCTACGTGCGCAATATGCCCGAAGCACATCGACAGGCGGTGATAGAAGTCCTTGGTGAAATGCGCCTGTGCCCATTCGGACTCGATGAAGCGCAGAAAGTGATTTCCGAATTCTGCTTTGTCGGCCGCCGTTGAGAACTTGGTCGCCGTAAATTCGGTGGGGAGAAAGGGACCCTTCGGCATGAGATGCCTCCGAACACGCCAATGGCCAGCAATAGCTGGCCATTGGCGTTGCCTTGATTGCGAACCGGCATTCACCGGTGACGTGCGGAACTACTTCTCCATGGTGGGAGACTATCACTGCTGATTTCTCGTCGGTAGAGAGATTTCGAAATACAGGCTCGATCCGTCAGTGGATTGGAAGCTAGTTCTTGCCTTTCCCACCATTCCGTCGATTGGTCCTGCGCCTGATCTTGAGTTCCCGGTGAAGGTCGGTCAACTGATCGACGGTATCGGCGCCGCTGATCTGTTCGTCGGCCGTCTTTCCGAGCCACGGAAACCGCTTTTCGAGCAACTGAAGCATCCACTCGACAAAGGTTCGCGGTGGGCGATTGTCTTTGGTCACAGGATCACCTTGATCGTCTTTGTTGTGAAACAGAAGGGAGATTCGAAGTTCCGCGCAATCTCAGCCGAAGAGGCTGAGTTGCACGGGAACCGCCGCCGCCGGCCAGGGTGTGCTCTTGATTTCGGTCCTGACAGGTTCGAGCAGATGGATGCCGTCATGATTCGATGACGGATTGGCAACCACGAAGTCCGGCAAGTCGAGCAGCGACTCGCTTTCCATCTGGATTGGTGGAGGAGGCTGAGGCACAAATTGGCCGCGTTCCTTATCAAGTTGTCGCCAGACCAGATCCGCCGATTCTCCGACTCCAGCCTTTTCGACCAACTCGCGCGCCATCGCGCTCATCAGGTCTTCGTCGGCATCGAGCGCCATCAGGCCTTCGCCCGAGAACTTACCCTCCAGCATCAGCGCAACGAGCATCTTTTTACCCATCAGCCGCAGGCAGGTCTCCTGCATTGTCCCGGCGTAGGTGACGAACTTTACGCGCACTTGTTGACGCTGGCCAATCCGCCACGAACGCCGGCTCGCCTGACGCAGCGTGTGCAGCGAGTAGCCAGTCTCGTAGAAGTAGAGCGTCGGAAAGGCCAACAGATCCAATCCCGTTTCTACCAGCTTCGGATGGCAGACAACGACCTCAACTCCCGCCTGCAACTGCCGCTCGTACCAGTCCTCGCGTTTCTCCGTGGGCACGGAAGAGCGCAGCACGACAACCCGGAAACCGGCCTGGCGCAGAATCGTCTCCAGGCGCAGAGTGACGTCCTTCTCTCCGGTGTAGGTGGCATAGATCTGGCAACGCCG
>Ga0181527_1003908_pt1 | contig 13045 bp, 15 predicted proteins | sample PEATcosm2014_Bin_30_FD_119762 | JGI IMG/M metagenome (GOLD analysis project Ga0181527, IMG submission 119762) | Peatland microbial communities from MTU Mesocosm Facility, Houghton, MI, USA - PEATcosm2014_Bin06_60_metaG | ecosystem: Environmental > Terrestrial > Soil > Wetlands > Peat | place...
GCGGCCGTCGCTGAAGCAGCCCGCCAGCCGCCCCAGCAGGTTGATCTTGCCGTCCACCTCGCGCAGCAACAGCGCCCCGCCGTCGCTGGACACTTGGCCGGTGGTAAACCCTGCTTCCACGCGGCGCGAAAAATGGGCTGTAAATATGAACGTTTCTTGTTTACACTCTGTCATCAGAAAGGCCGCCTCCGCACGGCAGAAACTACGTCCCGATAACGCAGTTATGCCATGAAAAGACGGCCTTTCCAAGCCTTTTCCAAATCCAAGAATCCCGACCGGCATCTCGCTTGTGAGAAATGCGGGCTAGTGATATGACTATATGCGAGGAAACCCCCAATGGCCTGGCAGGTTTACGACGCAAAAGCCCGATTCAGCGAGTTCCTCGATGCAACGCTCAAAGAAGGTCCACAGGTTGTGACCCGGCGCGGAGTGGAAACCGCGGTCCTTGTGTCTATCGATGAATGGAAGCGCCTGAAGGCTGGAGCACGGCCTTCGCTCAAGGACATTTTGCTTGACCCCGGCGGCCCACGATTCGAGGACATCGTGCCTCCACGTGGAGAGGACCCAAGCCGCCCTCCAGTTGAGTTCGAGTAAGGCCATGTACCTGCTCGACACCAACGTCGTCTCGGAGACGCGCAAGCCGCGCCCCCATCCTGCCGTTCTAGGGTGGATTCGCTCCGTCGATAAGAACGCTCTGTTCCTCGCGGCCGTCACGTTGGGGGAATTGCAGAAGGGTGTGGAGATCAACCGGCGGCAGGATCGGCAGAAGGCCGAAGAGGTCAGCGGATGGATTGACCGCCTTGCTTCTGTTTTCGAAATCCTCCCTGCGGGAGAACACATCTTTAGAGAATGGGCCAGGTTAATGAAGGGCCGCTCCAATCCGAAGTGGGAGGATGGCCTGATTGCCGCAACCGCCCGCATCCATCGCCTGATCGTCGTCACCCGCAACGTCGAGGATTTTGTGGGTCTGGGGGTAGAAGTATTCAATCCCTTCCCCGCAACTCCAGGAGAACCTCTTGATTGATGAACCCACGCATCCCCGCATCGGCGTACTGGCGATTCAAGGCGACTACGCCGCTCACGCCGAGGCCCTGGCCGAGGCCGGGGCCGAGCCTTGCGCGGTGCGCAAGCCGGACGAACTGGCAGATCTCGATGGGCTGATCCTGCCTGGCGGCGAATCGACCACCATGCTCCGATTCCTTGAGAAACGCCGTTTTTTTGAAGTTCTGGAGGAGTTCTGTGTCCGCAAGCCGGTCTTCGGCACTTGTGCCGGGGCCATCCTTCTGGCGCGCGAAGTCCGCAACCCAGCGCAGCGCAGCCTGGGCGTATTGGACGTCGTGGTCGAGCGCAACGCCTATGGCCGCCAAATCGACTCCACCATCCTGACAGCCGAAACGGCTCTTCCCGGCGGCCCTCTGGAGATGGTCTTCATCCGCGCCCCGCGCATCGTCGAGACCGGCGCCGGCGTTGAGGTGCTGGCCCTCCGCGATGGGTTCCCGGCGCTGGTGCGGCAGGGGGCGGTCCTGGCGGCCACGTTTCACCCCGAACTCTCCGCCGACCGCCGCGTGCACCGGCTTTTTGTCCAAACCGTGACCGCGGCACGTTCAAAATGACCGGCAGCGCTCGAATCCGGGTCCCGGACCTCCCTGGATGGAACTGTTGCCGCAAAAATGAACCCTTCCCCTTCGATTCTGGGTGCGTCCAACCCAAAGTGAGAGTAATCTCATCCTCACGAGGCCCAGTATGCCGTCCATGTTTACGCACACCCCAGCGGAAACCGAGCGGAAAGATCCGGGAATCGGCGGCAAACCGCCTGTGGACCGGCGGCCCACCGGCGGCGGTGGCGGCGGAGGGGACGACGACTGGAAGAATCAGCGCCGGGGTCCACGCGAGCTTCTGAACCGCATTCGGTTCTTCGTGTTTTCGGCTCTGGCGGCCGACATGCTGTTCTTTGCCGTCCTGGTCCTGTTCTTCTTCGCGCGCCAGGCGGGCATGCGCATGGATCCGCGGACGCACGAGCTGTTCGGCGACTGGCGCCCCGTTCTGCTGCCGCCCATCCTCTATCTGAATACCGCCATGCTGCTCCTCAGCAGCCTGACGATGGAACGGGCCCGGCAGAACATCTTCCGCGAAATCGACGTGCTGGAAGAGTGGCTCGGCCTGGGCCAGCCCGCTCTTCGCCGCACACTCCCCTGGGTGGGGGCCACGCTTCTCTTTGGTGTGCTGTTTCTCACCGGTCAGGCGATGGCCTGGAGGCAATTGACGGCGCAGGGCTTCGCTTTCGATCGCTGGTCGACGCCGGCAAGCTACTTCTTCTATGTCATCACCGGCCTGCACGCCGCCCATCTGCTGCTCGGCGTGCTGGCCCTGATACTGTGCCTGAGCGTTCTGGGCTGGCTCAAGCGCGTCGAGTTCCGCCAGATCGCCGTGGACGCAACCGCGTGGTACTGGCACACCATGGGTCTGGCGTGGCTGGTGTTGCTGGCGGTGCTGGTCCTGGGACAGTAGGGGAGAAGCAGCTATTCAGCGCGCCGGTCAATCTGCAACCCACTCTCCGGAACTGCCCCTTTGGCGCCCTGATGAGCCTGAGGCCAAGGCCGGAATCCTGACCGCGCCAAGGCAGCCGAAAACTCGGGCCGGAGTTAATTTCGAGGACAATCACGGCCCCAGGGCAGCATCTGCTCTTTGCCGGGGTTTTCAGTTTGCAGGATGAGGGGGTCCTTCGCGGCAAGATGCGCCATGGGGCTCATTTGACCGGAGCGCCATGGGTTGCAAGGCAACGGAGTTTGTGCGCCGCCCCTGCGGGAGGGCTATGCGGCGAGAAGATGCAGCAACGCGCGCCAACGCTCGCCAAAGGTCGGCACTTCCGGGCACTCGAAATATACCTGGCGATTGAGCGCCATAAGCAATTGCACGGCTTTCAGTTGCGCGTCGTTGGCGGTAGGCTCCACGCTGCGATGCACGAACTCGTCGGTGAGGTATTCGATCGCGTGGCCCAGGATCTCCAGGGCATGCCCTGCTTCGGGGGTGATGCGGCGGCGCCGGTTGGGGCGCACACGGACAGCCGCGGCGACCGGAGCAGAAATCGGAATCGTGAAGTCAGTGGTTATAGAAGCCGCCATGTTTTGATCCTCACCCGGTTCTTCGACCACTTCGGTGCTTTATTCAGATTACGCATGTAACGTGTACCGACTCGGTACTACCAAGTATTGCTTTTCTGTTTCGGGAATTGAACTGGTTTAGCTCACACTGCACATCCCGAACTCGCCAATACCAAATCCTGCGGGTACGGATAGGAAAACAGAACAAACAGGATCGATACCCGGAGGAACGTCTTAGAAGATTAATATGCGCCAACGGCGAACCCGGCAATAGCCCATTTTGACCAGGGAATAGCCATTTTGGGGCAGCGGCCCTTGTGTCGAGCCCGCATTGCAAGGCTCTCAGCCCCTTCCCCGATCACTTTTTGTCTTGTCTGACAGCACTGCGTACGTCCCGCTCCCGGCCGGCGTTCACCAACCCTGCTCCTCCGGGTCTGCCTTGACGGGATGCGGCTGAAAACCTAATCTCAAACCAGCATCCTGTTCCATCGGAGCCGTTGCAGGCCGCGGTGATCCGGGTGCAATCTTGCTGGGCTTTTTCTGGATTGGGCGGCGATGGTTCCTTACTACTGGCAGTATCTCCCGCTGTTGATGCAGATTGTTGCCGTGTTCTTGCTGGGGCTGGGGATGGTCGCGGCTTCCTGGTTCGTCGGCCGGCATCGCAACTCGGTCACCAAGCTGGCCGCCTACGAGTGCGGAATCGTGGCCGTCGGCGACGCACGCCAGCGGTTCAGCGTGCGCTTCTATCTGGTGGCTGTGCTCTTCATCCTGTTCGACGTGGAAGCGGTCTTCATGATGCCCTGGGCGGTGGTCTACCGCAAGCTGTACGGAATCACCGGCTCCCGGCTCTTCGGCTTCTGGGAAATGGTGGTCTATCTTGGCTTTGTGGCCGTGGGACTTTACTACATCGTGCGCAAAGGCGTCCTGAACTGGAGCCAGGACAAGGCGGACCTCTAGGATGGGCGATGCGAACACATTCATCGGCAAGCCGGCAGTGCTCGCAGGACTTCCCGGCCATCCCGCCGTCAAAGCCATCCTTGCCTGGAACCCTGAGGCGCTGACCGACGCAAAGTTCGACCGCAACGAGCTGACGCTGACCATCGCGGCCGAACAGATCCGCGCCGCGGCCGCCTCTGTGCAAGCGGCCGGCTACAACTTCTTTGAAGACATGACGGCTGTCGACTGGTTTCCTGCTTCGCCCCGCTTCCAGTTGAGCTACCACATCCTGTCGCATTCCTATAAAGAGCGCATCCGGCTGCGGGTGTTGCTGGAGGAGGCAAGCCCCGCCGTCGAATCCATCACTCCGGTGTGGCCTGCGGCCAACTTTTACGAGCGCGAGGTCTTCGACCTGTTCGGCGTGCGCTTCGAGGAGCATCCCAACCTGCGCCGCATCCTGATGCCCGACGATTGGCAGGGCCATCCCTTGCGCAAGGACTATCCGGTGGAGGGGTACCGCTAGATGACCGACGTTGCCGGCACGCCCATCCTCGGAGCCCCGCTGGCTGAAGGCGCCAAAGACCAGCACATGGTCATCAATATGGGGCCGCAGCACCCCGCCACGCATGGCGTTCTGCGCCTGGTGCTGGAGATCGACGGCGAGATTATTGTCCGCATCTACCCTGAAATCGGCTATCTGCACACCGGCATCGAGAAGACCTGCGAGGCCAAGTTCTACCAGCAGGTGGTGCCGCTGACCGACCGCGTCAACTACCTGGACCCTTTGGCCAACAACCTGTGTTATTGCCTGGCCGTCGAAAAGCTCCTCGCTCTCGAAATTCCCGGGAAAGCCCAGTGGCTGCGGGTCCTGCTGGCCGAGTTGAGCCGCCTCAATTCGCACCTTATCTGGCTGGGCACGCATGCCATGGACATTGGCGCGCTCACCGTCTTTCTCTACACCTTCCGCGAGCGCGAAGACATTCTCAGGCTCTTTGAGGCCGTGGCCGGGCAGCGCATGATGACCAGCTACATCCGCATCGGCGGCCTCTCCATGGAGCCGCCCCTTGACTTCCTCGACCGCGTGCAGGCGTTCATCCGCATCTTCCCGGAGAAGATCGACGAGTATTCCAACCTCCTCACCGGCAATCCGATCTTCCGCAACCGGCTCAAGGGCGTGGGCCATCTCTCGGCCGACGATGCCATTGCGCTCGGGGTCACCGGGCCCCCGCTGCGCGCCTCGGGCGTAGACTTCGACCTGCGCCGCGATATGCCTTACTCCAGCTATGAGAAGTTCCAATTCCACGTTCCGGTCTCCACCGGCTGCGATTGCTGGGCACGGTACGAAGTCAGGCTCGTCGAGATGCGCGAGAGCGTCAAGATCATTCAGCAGGCGCTGGACGGCATGCCCGAGGGTGCGGTGAAGGCCGACGCGCCCAAGATTGTGCTGCCCGACCGCGAGAAGATGAAGACCCAGATGGAGGCCCTGATCCATCACTTCAAGATCGTCACCGAGGGCTTTGCGGTGCCCGCCGGCGAGGTCTATCAGGGCATCGAATGCGGCCACGGGCAGATGGGCTACCATGTGGTTTCAGACGGCACCGCCAAGCCCTACCGCGTCCACATGCGCTATCCGTCGTTCGCCACGTTGCAGGCGCTTGAAACCATGTGCAAGGGACGCATGCTGGCCGACCTGGTTGCGGTCATCGGGTCCATCGACATCGTATTGGGAGAGATCGACAGGTAGCGCAGGAGGTGTTCATGGTTGATTACGCAAAGCTGGCGGCAGAGGAGAGAGCGCGGCAGGATTCCGCCGACTCGGTCGCTGAAGCACAAGGAAAACTGGAGACGGCGTTGCTCGATTTCTTCAAGAGTGTTGAGACCCACCTCGACGAGGAGATGGGCAAGGCCAACCAGGAGCTCGAGAAGCGCGGCGATCCTGTCTTTTCCGGGCCGTCAAGGCCTTTCAGAGGGGAAAACAGGATTGACCTGGCATACGGAACGCGAAGTCCGTGCTCCAAATTGACTCTTCAAACGAACGTCGCCGAAGTGGGCCTGTCAAGAATTCTGGTTGAGCTCTTGGATGATGCGGGGGATGTAATTGCCCAGACAGAATATGTCCTTGAAACAGAAGAATCAGCCTTGAAGGCGTACAAGCCTCTTGTTGAGGGATTCCCCGACCGGGCTGCCGAGGTGACTTCCGCTGAGATTGCGCAGGAGATCGTCTCGGGGATGATTCGTGGCCGGTTTGAGTGAGTTTGGGGCACAGGTCCACGCCGAGCTGTGGGTTTCGCTGGCTTCGCTCCTCAGCAGCTACACCGCGGCGCACGGGCTGAACGGCAAGCGGCAGGCGGCCGTGGAGCTGGGCGAGGAACGGATTATGGTCCGCCACGGCGACGGGTGGCTGGATTTAACGCGCAGCCGCGCCACGGTGAACTGGCAGCGCGAAGACGGACAAAGCGGAACGTTGCATTTCACGGAGGCCGGGCGGTTGCGCTCGGAGGCGGGCGAGGAAGAGATGGATATGGCGGCCGAACGTTGGGCGCGGGAGTTGATGCGATGAGCGATGAGACCATGACCCTCTTCTCGCCCCGGTTGGCGGCGCGCTTTGACGCGCTGGTCCTGAAGTATCCGCTGCGCCGTTCCGCGCTGATTCCCATGCTGCTCTACGCGCAGGACGAGATCGGCTACCTCTCCGACGCCGCAATCGCTGAAGTGGCCCAGCGCATTGGCATCCCCGAACTCGAGGTGCGCAACGTGGCTTCCTACTACTCCATGCTGCGCTTCAAGCCGGCGGGCAGGTACAACGTGCAGGTCTGCACCAACATCAGTTGCATGTTGCGGGGCGGCTACGACGTTTACGAGCGCTTTCAGGAGGAACTGGGCATCGGACACAAAGGCGTCACCGCAGACGGCCTCTTCTCCCTTGAAGAGGTTGAGTGCATCGGCGCCTGCTGCTGGGCGCCGGCCATCCAGGTCAACTACGACTTCCACGAGGAGCTCACGCCCGGCCATGTGCCCGGCATCCTGGCCGGCTATCGCGGCCGTGCCGAGGCGGAAGGGACGGTCTTCCATGTTTAGGCTGGTCTCACATCCCGATGAGGTCAAGATCGTAACCCGGCGCTTTGGCCTGGGCGCGGCAAACATCGACCGCTATCTCGAACTCGGCGGCTACGCCTCGGCAAGAAAGTGCCTCGCGCAGGGCCCCGACTGGATCATCAACGAGATGAAGGCCAGCAACCTGCGCGGGCGCGGCGGCGCAGGCTTTTCGGCGGGCCTCAAGTGGTCGTTCGTCCCCAGGAATTCGACCAGGCCCAAGTATGTGCTGGTCAACGGCGACGAGAGCGAGCCCGGAACCTGCAAAGATCACTTGATCTTTTTGCACGATCCTCATGCGGTGATTGAAGGCACCATCATTGCCGGCCTCGCCATCGGCGCCAAACTGGGCTTTATTTACCTGCGCGGCGAGTACCGCTATCTCCTCGAAATCATGGAGAAAGCCGTCGCCGATGCCTATGCCCGCGGCTTTCTCGGTGCCCACATCTTCGGTTCCAATACCGAGTTCCAGATCATCACCCAAACCGGCGCGGGCGCCTATGAGGTGGGCGAGGAGTCGGCGCTGATGGAGTCGCTCGAAGGCAAACGGGGGATTCCGCGCATCAAGCCCCCGTTCCCTGCCGTTGTCGGCCTCTACGGCGGTCCCACGGTCATCAACAACGCCGAGACCATCGCCACCGTGCCCCACGTCATCGAGATGGGCGCGGAAGCCTACGCCGCGGTGGGCACGCCGCGCAACGGCGGCACGCGCCTGTTCTCGATCAGCGGCCACGTCGAGCGGCCCGGCGTCTACGAGCTGCCCATGGGCTACAACCTGAAGAAGATGATCTACGAAGTGGCCGGCGGCATCCGCGGCGGACGCAAGTTGAAAGCCGTCGTCCCCGGCGGATCTTCGACTCCGGTGCTGTTGCCCGAAGAGATCGAGAACCTGGGCATGGACTTCGACCAGGTGGGCAAGGCTGGCTCCATGCTCGGCTCCGGCGGCGTGGTGGTCATCGACGACCGGACTTGCATCGTCGAGTTCGCGCTGCGGACGATCAGTTTTTATCAGCACGAAAGCTGCGGATGGTGCATTCCCTGCCGCGAGGGCACCGACTGGCTGAAGAAGTCGCTCACCCGCTTCCACGCCGGTTACGGCGTCGCCAGGGACATCGACAACATCCAGTACATCGCGGAAAACATGATGGGCCGCACATTTTGCCCGCTGGGTGACGCGGCGGCCATGCCCACGCTGGGTTTCGTGAAGAAGTTCCGCAAGGAGTTCGAGGATCACCTGAACGGGAAGCCGTGTCCGTTCGCTAAGCATGTTGAACTGGCCGTGATTTAAGGGGCGCTGGAGACGAATGGCAGATTTAACCTTCACAGCCGACCGAAGAACGATGACGGCGTGAGGCTGAGCTTGAGAATAGAAAGACGCGAACGCGAGACACTGAGTGAAACCGCAAGAGCTTGTACGCATTCTTGAAGCCGACGGCTGGAACAGCACGGGACAGACGGGAAGTCACCGGCATTTCCGTCATCCGGTAATGCCCGGATTGCTGATTGTGCCGATGCACGCCGGAAAGGAAATCGGGAAGGGGCTGCTTCACAGTATCCTCAAGAAAGCAGGACTGAAATGACGCGGGAATATCTGGTGGTTTACGAGAAGGGTGCAAACAACTGGAGCGCATTTTCTCCAGATCTGCCCGGATGCGGCTCGCTTGGCGACGCGCTGGAGGATACACGCGCAAATATGCGTGAAGCGATGGAGCTGTACCTGAGTGAAACGGTGAAAGCCGGCGAACCCATTCCGGATGCAGCGGCGACGAACGTCAATATCGACGAGTTCGATCCTGGCCACGAGACAAAACAGTATTTCGTGGAGTGGCTTCCAGTGTCGCTTCCCCAGTCTCGTTCATTCACAGAATCGACACAGGCCGCATAGGAAACGAATGGCAGACGTAACCTTCACAGTCGATGGCAAGAAGCTGACCGCTCCCGCGGGGACGCTGCTGATTGACGCCTGCCGCAAGGCGGGCATCGAGATCCCTGCGTTCTGCTATTACCCCGGCCTCAGCCTCCAGGCTGCCTGCCGCATGTGCGTGGTGCGCCAGGAAAGAGTGCCCAAGCTGCAAACGGCCTGCACCACCATGGTCGCCGAGGGGCAGGTCTTCATCACCGAGTCTGAGGAGATTGCGCAGGCGCGCAAATCCACCATCGAACTGCTGCTGGGCAACCATCCCCTCGACTGCCCGGTCTGCGATGCCGGCGGCGAGTGCGAACTCCAGGACATGACCTTCAAATACGGCGCGGGCGAGAGCCTCTACGCCGAGGCCAAAGAGCACCGCGAGGAGCAGCAGTGGTCCCCGGCCGTCTACTATGACCGCCCGCGCTGCATCCTCTGTTACCGCTGCATTCGCATGTGCGGCGAGGGCATGGACGTGTGGGCGCTGGGCGTGCAGAACCGCGGCGTAAGCTCGACGATCGTTCCCAACGGCGGCAACCAACTGGACTGCGAGCAGTGTGGCATGTGCATCGACGTCTGTCCGGTGGGCGCGCTCACCAGCGGCAGCTACCGCTACAAGACGCGGCCGTGGGAGATGAACCACGTCTCCACTGTTTGTACTCATTGCGCCGACGGCTGCAAGGTGACCCTGGGCGTGCGCCAGGTGAACGACGGATCGGAGATTGTGCGCGCCGACAATCGCGACAAGAGCGGCATCAACGGCGACTTTCTCTGCGCCAAGGGCCGCTTCGGCTTCGACTTTGTCGACAGTCCTGAGCGGCTCAGCAAGCCGTTGATTCGCAACGCCCAGGGCAAGCTGGAGCCGGCCACCTGGGAGCACGCGCTGCGTTTCGCGGCCGGCAAGCTGAAGGAGATTCGCGACAGCAGGGGCGGCGCGGCCATCGGCGTCGTCGGCTCCAATCAATCCACCAACGAGGAAAACTACCTGCTGCAGAAGTTCGCGCGGACCGTGCTCCACACCAACAACATCGACCACCAGCGCACCACCGACTACGCAGCCTTTGCCCACGCCCTTGCCGGGCACAAGGGCAAGGCAGCCAGCCTGCGCGAGACCACCTCTGCCCCCGCCATTCTGCTCCTCGGCGGAAACCCGACCGAAGAGCACCCGCTGTTGGCCTGGAACCTGCGCACCAATGTGCGGCTGAACCGGGCGCGGCTCTACATCGCAAACTCCAGGCGCATCAAGCTGGAGCGGCAGGCCAGGGCGACGTTGCGGCTGCCGGCGGACGGCTACCCAGCCGTTGCCGCTTACCTTGGGGGCAGCGATGCCGCAATCGACAACGCCACCTTCCGTGAGGCAGTCCTGACCGAGGAATCGCTGGTGGTGATCTTTGGCCAGGAGTTTCGCGGCCTCGAGGTCAAGGCGCTGGAAGCCTGGGGATTGAAGCGCGGCAATGTGCGCTTTGCCTGCCTCGGCGACCACGCCAACTCCCGCGGCGCGGCCGACATGGGGCTCTTTCCCGACCTGCTGCCCGGCTATGTGCCGATCACGCAGCCCGGCGCCTTCGGTGAATATCCGGGGCTTTCCCAAACGCCCGGCAAGAGCCTCGCCGAAATCTTCGCTGCGGCCGGTAAAGGCGAACTGGGCGCATTGCTCGTCGTCGGCGCCAATCCTGTGGCCGGCCTGGGCGTGGATCGAGCGGCATTGAAGGACACATTCGTCATCGTTCAGGACCTTTTTCTCACCGAGACGGCGGCCCTTGCCGACGTTGTGTTGCCGGCCGCAAGCCTCTACGAGAAAACCGGCACGGTGACCAACGCGTATGGCGATGTGCAACTGGTCAAAAAGGCAGCGGATCGCGCGGGTGTCAAGCCGGACTTCGAAATCCTGGTGCGGCTGGCCGGCTCCATGGGCGTCGATGTCAAGACGCTGGTGCCCTTCGGCAAAGGCGGCGTCACGGCCGACCTGGGTCAGTCGCGCGGCGCGCAGGCAGGCGAAGCCGACCGTCACGCCGTCTGGCTGGCAGCCAACAACCTCGAGCCCAGGCTGAGCCCATTCGATCCCCTCGCAGTCCTCGACGAGATCGAGCGCCTCGTCCCCGGCTATACACTGGACCGGATCAATCTCTTCGGCGGCAATGATGCGCAGACGGAACCGGGTTTTGTTCCGGTCTCCGCTTTGGCCCCGCCGGCCTTGGCTGAGCCGGATGGGCTGGTGCCCGCGCACGACGGGCTGTTCACTTCCGGAACGCTGGGCCGCTACAGCTCCGCGCTCAAGGAACTTGAACGGCACCAGGCAAACGAATTGGCGGAATCCGCGGCGGACTAGCGGTGAGTTCAAGATTCTGAGCAGTACGAAAACGAAAAGGCTGAGGGCACGTGACGATTTTCGAGTTTTTCCTGTGGAGCCTGCTCAAGGTGGCCGTGGTGACCGTGGTGCTGCTGCTTGGCGTCGCCTACACCGTGCTGCTTGAGCGCAAGCTGGTGGGCCGCATCCAGAACCGCTGGGGACCCAGCCGCGTGGGGCCGTTCGGCCTTTTGCAGCCGCTGGTGGACGGCGCGAAATCCTTTCTGAAAGAGGACCTGATCCCCACCGCCGTCTATAAGCCGCTCTATCTGCTTGCGCCCATCATCTCCCTGGGCTGCGCGCTGCTCTCCATCGCTGTAGTCCCCTTCGGCGAGCCCAACGTCGGGCCGGGCGGCGTGGATCTCTTTGAGATTTCCAATGTCAACATTGGCCTGCTGGTGATCCTGGGCGTCACCTCCATCGGCGTCTACGGAATTGCGCTGGCCGGCTGGTCGTCGAACAACAAGTACTCCCTGCTCGGCGCACTCCGCTCCTCGGCGCAACTGATCAGCTACGAGCTTGCGCTGGGCCTCTCGCTGGTGGGCGTTGTGCTCCGCGCCGGATCGTTCAATCTGCGCGTGATCGTGGAGCAGCAGGCCACCAAGGGCTTCGCCACCTGGAACATCTTCGGCGGATTCCAGTTCGTGGCCTTCTTCATTTACCTCATGGCTGCCTATGCCGAGACCAATCGTTCTCCCTTCGATCTGCCCGAGGCGGAAAGCGAGCTGACCGGCGGCTACCACACCGAGTACAGCTCCATGAAGTTCGCCATGTTCTTCATGGCCGAATACGGCAACATGATCACCGTGGGCTGCGTGGCCACGCTGCTCTTTCTTGGCGGATGGACCAGCCCCTTCGGCAACCTGATTCCTCCACCGGGAAACATCCTGGTCCACGCGCTGTTTCCCATCTTCTGGTTCGTGGCCAAGGTCTTTTGCTTCCTGTTCTTGTACATCTGGGTGCGGGGAACGCTACCCCGCTTCCGCTATGACCAGCTGATGAACTTCGGTTGGCGCTACCTTATGCCGCTGGCCATGTTGAACATTGTGGCCACCAGCCTCTGGCTTGCCTATCGCTGATAGCGTGTTTCAAAACCTCGATTTCGCCGGATTTGCGACGTATGGAATCGGGTAATTTGGGGTCCCCCGCCAAGCGGCGGCTGGCTTGGCGGGGTGAAAGAGGGAATCCGCAGGACGAGGGGGGGTCGGCAAGGCCCCCAGCGGTTGCCGACTACCAGAGGTCAGCGTCGAATCCGTCTGCGCTCAAGACCGTGAGCGATCTGCGGCCAAGGAGCTGCCCCCATCGGATTCGCTACTGTGCCGTGTAGGTGTAGTCAGCAGACTGCCAGACTGCGTCGATCTCCCACCACAACCGGACGTACACGGTCACTCCGGTGGTCGGTAGATCGCTCACGGTCTCAGTGGTAGCCGTCGTTGCACCCGATTCATACAAGTTGTGCGAGCCCACTCCGGTGGTGCCCACGTATAGTTGGTACGCCGCGGGCCCGGCCCCGGCCGTCCACGCGAAAGCCACGCTCGAACCTGCCAAAGTACTGCCCGGCGCGGGAGTGGTGAGCACCGGAAGCACCGGCGTTCCCGCTTCGGTGTAGGTGTAGTCGGCAGAGGACCAGGTGGTGCCAATCAACCACCACAGCCGCGCGTA
>Ga0181527_1003912_pt1 | contig 13029 bp, 7 predicted proteins | sample PEATcosm2014_Bin_30_FD_119762 | JGI IMG/M metagenome (GOLD analysis project Ga0181527, IMG submission 119762) | Peatland microbial communities from MTU Mesocosm Facility, Houghton, MI, USA - PEATcosm2014_Bin06_60_metaG | ecosystem: Environmental > Terrestrial > Soil > Wetlands > Peat | place...
GGCAACCATCACGTTTACCGACCAGTCCACGGGCCCGTTTACAAAGCGGCTGTGGTATTTCGGGGACGGCGGGGTTGATACCAGCAACAATTCGAACCCGCAGCACGCCTACAATTCTTCCGGGGTGTTTTCCGCGGAGCTCGTGCTGCTGAACGGCGCGGTGCGCGCCGACAGCATGACGGTTTCCATAACCATATTCAAGGACAACCCGGTTGCCATCACGGGAAAGTATGTTTCCACCGGTAAAGCCGAGATAACCTTTGCGAATTACGCGCTTGTTCCCCTTGGTCCCACGTTTCCGTTCGCAGACAGCGTGAAACTCTGGTACCAGTCCGGAGCGGCATTGCCGGTTTCGCCCGCGGCTCCCGCAGCGCAGTGCGGAGTATACCTGCTCTCCGACATGCAAAAAGCAACGCCGCCTTTCAAGGCAGACGTATTGGTCTCGCTCGCGGCCGGCGACACCTCGGCCGGATTCATGACGCAGGTTCACTGGAATACTGGTCTGGCCGCTTCCTACTGGAGCGCGTTCAGTCCGGGCAACGGCACAATCGTGGCAATGACCGACACCAGCACCCCTGTAAACACGGCTCGCCCTGGCGGGCAATGGCTTGGCGGCGATTCGGTGCAGTTCTCTATTTCTAATCTGTTGAATCTCGACACTTCGAGCGTGGACTCGGTGATAGTCTGGTTCGGCACGAGCACCACGGACACGGTCCCCAATTATGCCGATCCGGCCCAGACCTGGCGGTTCAAGCTTGCGTCGGTATATGCGAGCGGCCGGGACAGCGTTGTCGTGCAAAATCCGCAGTTCAATACGGGCATACAGAAGCTGTTGAACTGCTATGCTATTGTCAAAGGAAAAGACAAGAAAGAGAGTTCGCCTGTTCGCGCGCAGTATTATTCCGGAGCGAACCGGCCCTCGAATCCCATTCTTCTGACCGCGGTGGCGCAGAGCGCGAGCAGTATCCTGCTCACGTGGAACCCGGTTGGGGGCGTCAGCAACATCCGCATCTGGTACCAAACCGGCGCTGCCGTCACGGTGAATACCGCCACCTTTGCGTCCCCGCCCTACGTTTCGGTTGACGTGCCCCTGGTGTCAAACACGCAGCTTGTGGTGACGGGCCTGCTGGCGCAGACGCATTACTATTTCGGCGCGCAGGTATTTCAGGGCGGCCAGTGGTCGTACGTGACGGACTCCTCGAGCGCCAATGCGACGACCTTTCAACCGGGCGGGAAGCTTGATACCAATTCCGTCAAGATAACAAGCCTCACGTTCGATACGGTTACCAACGAGATCCATGTAAGCTGGACGGTGAACAACAATCTTCCCGATACCCTGGAAATCGGCATTTCGTATTCCCTAAGCGCGTATCCCGACACTGCCGACCCTTCGGCCGACACGAGCATCCACCAGCTCGTGCAAGTGAAGTCCGGGTCGGACAGCACGACAATCAAGCCGCAGCCTTTTCTGTTCAGCTCCGACACCTCCCATAGTACGCGGTATTACGTTGCTCTGTGGGAAAGCAGGCTCAACGGAACGCCGGCCGATCCCACCGCCGCTTCCGAGGCGGTTGTGGCGAGTCCCTTTTACAACTGGCAACCGGCTACGCTTTTCACTAAGGTGCCGGGCGACACGCACGCGCTGTTCAACGGGAATATCGTGATCATCGCCAATGCGCCGACCCTTGGCGATGTGAGCAACACGCCCGACACGATACGGTATGCGTCAATCGGCCCGGCAAATCTCAACGGGTTTGTACCGGTAAGCGTGCCGTTCTACTTTTCCCATCTGGACCAGTCTGCGCCGTTCAAGATAGAATTCAAGCTCTTGCCGGCTGCTTTCACGTCCGGGCTGGCCAATGTGCGTATTTATCAACAAGGGAGCAACGGCCTCTGGTATGTTGACCGGACGTCCACCGCCGACAGCAGCGGCTATGCGTGGACGATCATGGCCAACTCTGATTTTATGAACCCGCATGACCCGCTCATGGCGCTTATCGACACCATGCCGGTGACGGTGACCCTGGGACTGCACTCGGACACGGTTGGGGAAAACGCAAACCTGTCCGATACGCTTCACATAAGCGACAATTGCGCCAACGTGATTGCGAAATATTATTACGCCAGTGGCGACAACAGCGAGGCGGGGGTGTACAGCAACATGCTTTCGTCAACGAGCGCCCTCTGTACGGTTTCCGTTGCCGGCGCTCTGTACGTTTCCCCGTATACCGGGTATCGCGGCCTGGTGGTGGCCAGCGACGGCGTCCACTACGACACGCTGAACGTGTCGCGGCAGGTGATGCGTAGCAACTCAGATGTCGTCCCGACCGGAGCGCAGACATGGGTGCCGCTGCGGGTGACCGCCGGCCTTGCCGACGGCGTCATGAAGGACATTCTCGATTCGAGCATGCACAACCCGGCATGGACCTATGATAACACGCAACTGCGACTGTTCAGGTGGCAGTCGGACAAGTGGGTTGAGTATTCGGACCAGACAGCCGGGATTTTCTCCATGGTCCCGGGGATCGTGGTGTGGGCGAAGTCGCGCCAGAGCATTTCGGTTAATTTTGGCAATGGCATCACGCCAAGTCTGAAGAATGCCTATCCGATTTCGCTTGCGCCGGGCGAATTTACCGATTTTGCGCTGCCGTTCAAGTTCGACATCAGGATAGGCGACATCATCGATTCAACCGGGCCTTTGGGAGACTCGTTGCAGTTCCATTCGTGGCCAGGGGAAGGCGTAAGCACCGGCCAATTAGTTACAAACAAGCTGTTTATCGAGGACATGGGCGTACCTGCGCTTGCCGACAAGGGAACGGTGATCAGTTCACAAGACCTGGCGGGCGCGTACACGGTGTATAATCCCCTGACTGTTCCTGTGACGCTCAAGGTTGCTCCCATTCCCAAAGCTTTGTCGGGGTACGTTGCAAAGAAGCGCATGGCAGCAAAGGCAAGCGCAGCCACAGGCTGGGCGCTGTCGGTGGTGCCGCGCCTTTCCGACGGCTCGCCGCTGACGTCCGTGTTGTGCGGATACACGCAGGCAAAGGGCGCTGCAATGAGCTACTATCCGGTGCCTCCGTCGTTTTCACAGGAGCATGTGTGCGTGTACGACAACACGGGGAAGAAGCTGTACGGAGACGCGCTTTCGCACGCGACGGCGGGCGGCGGGTGCACGTATCTGCTTGCTTTTGTCAACGACGGGCAGGAGCAGAGCCGGATATCGTATCACGTGGAAGCGCTGACTGCGCTTCCCCAGGGTTTCCTTGCAAAGGCGCTCAACGAGCAGACGGGCATCTATGACGACTTTTCGGTCAAAGACGCGGCAGTCACGGTTGCGGCGGGCGGCAGGGCATACCGGCTGCTGGTGGTGGGCAGCCAGTCGTATCTCGCGAAGATGGCGATCATCATGAAGACCGGGACCCTGCAGCTTATCGGCACGTCGCCGAACCCGTTCGGAAGGATGGTCCGGATCAGGTATAACATTCCAGGCGGCGGGGTGAGCAGCGCAAAGTTCTGCATTTACGACATGCGCGGCAGGATCGTGTGGCAGACAACCACAAACGAAGAGGGTTTCCAGGGCATTCGGGAGATCACGTGGGACGGCAGGTCGCTGGACAATCGCCGCGTTGCCGCCGGGATGTACGTGGTGCGCATGGAGGCGCTTGACGAGAACAAGAAGACGAGCGGCATCTTTGAAAAAAGGATGACGTACCTGCCGTGAGAGGCGTCTTGGAAGTGAACAAGGATGAGCTTGCTGAGCGTGTGCGGCGATCAAAAGTTAATACGATTTTGGTTTGCTGAGCCGGTGCGGCGTGGATGTACCCGTGGCAAGCCCATACCTTCGGTTGCGCGCACCGTAACGGCACCGGTTAACAAAGGCTCAACTGCACACAGCCACCGCCATCCAAATCTAGTACATCTTGATTTTCTGGCTCAGCCATCCAAAAGCATCGAACCTCTATTCTTTGTCTCAGTCAAAGTGCGCTCGGAACTCCCCCTTTCCTACAAGAAAGTAGTATATTCGGATTCATAACAACTGCACGCAACGGTAGTCTTCGTTTTTTTCTCCCAAAGCAACGCCGGTCAAGGAGAAGATATCCATGGCCAAGACAGAAAAAGGCAGCAGCCTGGGCCGGTTCGCCATTCTGCTGTTCGTCGTGGGCGGCCTGCTGGGCGTCGATTCCGTGCTGCACCTTTCGTTTGTGTACAAGCTCTGGCCCCTTATCATCACCATGCTCGGCATCGGCTTTGTCGGCATTTTCCGGACGCGCGACCGCAGGGAGGCGCTGTACCTTACGGTTGGCCTCTATCTGATCTGCTTCAGCGGGCTTGCCTTGTGGTGCGACTTTACACGGTGGGGTTCTCTCCAAACGCTCTGGCCTCTTTTTGTTGCATTCCTCGGCATTGCCGTGACCTGCGACTATGTTTTTTGCCGGAAGAAGCATACCTGGCTCTTGATAGGCCTGCTTCTGATTTCCACTTCCGTGGTTTTCTTTCTTGTCTTTTCAATCAGCCATGACCTGTGGTGGACCGTGTTTCTTCTTGCCGGCATGAGCGTCTGGATTTCCGAGAGGGACAAATGAGCCCCGCCAGGCCAGAACACGGGAAGAAATCGGTCGTCTTCATAGAGCCCGCCGGCGCGGCCGCGAACGTTTTTGATAATTACATGAAACTGCCGCTCACCGGCACCCTGTATTTGGGCACCATTCTGCACGAGGCCGGGTACGACGTGCGTATCTACAACGAAAGCGTGCTCGGCGAGCGAATCGATCCGTTTACCATCAGTGCGGACGTGTACTGCATCTCCTCGCTCACCACGTCGTCCGTGCGTGCAAAGGCGCTGGCAAACCAGATCCGGCGCGTCTATCCGGGCAGCCGCATCATCATCGGCGGCATCCATGCATCGCTCTTGCCCGACGATTTCGCCGACGCGGCGGACTGCATCGTGCAGGGCGAGTCCGAGAAGAATATCGTTGACATCGTCGAAGGAACCGACCCCGGGAAGATCGTGCAGGGCCGCGCCATCGACGATGTGGAACAGTTGCCGTTTATCAACTACAGCCTGGTCCAGGGCGTTGACGCAATGGACATTATCCCGGTGATGACGTCGCGCGGGTGCCCGTTCGACTGCAATTTCTGCACCGTGACGAAGATCTTCGGCAAGAAGTTCCGCATGCAGTCACCGCAGCGCATAATCGCTGAAGTCAAGCACGCGCTCACCTTTTTCAAGACCCGCAGTATCTTCTTCTACGACGACAATTTTACGGCCAACCAGCGCCGCATCGACGAACTCTGCGATCTCATCGTGAGCGAAGGTCTCGACATTTCGTGGTCGGCTCAGGTGCGCCAGGACATCGCGAACAACCCCGCGCTGATCGGCAAAATGGCCAAGGCCGGCTGCCGGATCGTGTACATCGGTTTTGAGTCGATAAGCGATGAAACGCTTAAGGCGATGCACAAGTCGCAGACGCGCAAGGACATCGAAGTCTCCATCCGGGTGATCCAGCAGGCGGGAATCAACGTCCACGGCATGTTCATCTTCGGCGACGACCACGACACGGTGGAGAGCCTGCGGCAGACCGCGAGTTTTGCCATCAACCAGCATATCGACACTGTGCAGTTCATGATCCTTACGCCGTTCCCCGGCACGCCCGTGTACGAAAAACTTGTCGAGGAAAAACGGCTGTTCCACCGGCGATGGGAATACTACAACGGCATGTTTGCCGTATTCCAGCCCAAGACCATGACCGCGTCCCGGCTGCAGCAGGAAATGATTTCCGCGTACCGGAAATTCTATTCCCTGCAGCATCTTCTGCTGGAAGGACTGAAGCTGATCTTTAATGTATTGCTTGACGCGCTGGTATGGGATTTTAGGCGAGCGTTCCGCTTCAGCTTTGAGACATTGCTCCTCAAGGGCGGGTTCAAGTTTCTGGTGAGCAGGTTTGCAAACACCTACGCAAGTTATTTCAAGTTTCTTGACGAAATAGACATGCCGGCGGGCGGGAAGAATTGAAAAGCAAAGATTCAAGGGTAAAGATTGAAGATTGGAAAAGAGCCTCCCGCAAAGGAGGCAATGAAAAGAAGATCCTACACCAAAACGTAAATTTAAAGTACAAAAACGTAAGGGAAGTCGTGCCGCGGGACAAATACCTCCATTTTTCCCCGTAATTTGGCCGTTTTTCCTTTGGCATAACCCTTGCATCTCTTGGCTGATCCATGCTTTTGCACGAGACTGTTGCGGTGTTTTACGGGTTGAGAAGAGCAAAACACCTTCAAGAGTGCTCAATAAATGACACCGCTGTGCAGTAGATCCCTTAACTTTACATGAGGTGACAATGAAACACACTGCCGGATCCCTCCGCATCACGCTGCTTCATTTGACGATCCTATTGGCATGTGCCGCTATTCTGATCGGTTGCACTGAACGTGTTTTAGTCCGTACCGCTCCCCCTCCGCTTCCTTTTTACGAGCAGCCTTATTGCCCCGGCCCGGGGTACCTGTGGGTGCCGGGCTATTGGGCGTACGGTTCCGACGGCTACTACTGGGTGCCGGGCATGTGGGAACTTGCGCCGGACGCAGGCCTGCTGTGGACCCCTGGGTACTGGGGCTGGGGGGACGGCGTTTACGTCTGGCACTCCGGTTATTGGGCCAGGCACGTGGGGTTTTACGGCGGGATCAACTACGGGTATGGTTACGCGGGCGTGGGCTACGAAGGCGGCTATTGGAACAACAGGGTCTTTTATTACAACAGCGCAGTTACCAGGGTGAATGTCACGGTTGTGAATAACACCTACAGCAGGCCCGTCCTTGCCAAGGCCGCAGCCCCGGGCCCCGTCAGTTACAATGGGGGCGCCGGCGGGATAAACGCCAGGCCTACGCAGCAGGAGTTGGTTGCGGCCCACGAACCGCATATCGGCCCGACGGCAAACCAGAAGCGGCTCCATAAGGCGACCGCGCCGAAACCACCGAAAAAGCATAACGCCCAAAAGCGCCGCGCTGAGAACCAGGAAAAGGCGGGACCGCGTCAATAATGAAGAGGCCCACGGCCGACCACACTGACCCGGAAAAGCCGGATTCCTCAACTCATGGTGAACGTGCAATGAAACCGGTGGACAACCACTGGATCCTTCGGCATTTGACAAGGGGTCCGTACATCACGGCGATCTTGTTTTTCACTTCCTATTTCCTCTTCACACTTTTCTACATCGACCCTCGCCTCACGTTCATCTTCAACGGCATGAACAAGTATTCCTTTGTCTTCGAATTCAGCAGGGAGTATGCCGCAACAATCGCATTCGTGCCCGGAGGGTTTGCAAAACTCGCTGCAACCCTTATCGTGGAGGCGAGCGAACTTGGCTGGCTTGGCGCCGTTCTCCTTACACTCGTTGCAGGCGGACTGACGCTGGGGACGGCAGCGTTCGTTACCACCGTGCGCCGAAAACCTCTTTTTGTCCTGCACTATGCTCCGGCGATTCTCTTTCTGGCCGTCCTTTCGCGGTACAGCATGCAGTACCTTCCGGCCATCCTGTCTGTAGTGGGATCAATCATACTCGCTCATGTCTACCAGCGCGCTTCCGGAGAATCCGCACAGCGACGTTGCGCGCTGTTTTCTCTTCTTTGTCTTGTTTCATATTATCTCTTCAGTTTTACCGCCATCCTTTTCGGCGTGCTGGTGATCGTCCATGAGTTTCTTGTGCGGAAAAATAAAATCGTTTCGATTCTTTGCACGGCCGGAGTTCTGGCCATTGTTCTGTTTTTGTCAAGGCTGTTCATTTTTCCCTTCGATAGGGTGTTTAATTATGCATCGATAGTTGATTTCAAGCAGCTGCTGCTCTATCTCTTCCTTGCCGCTCCACTTTCCGCATTGCTCGCCGGCCTCGGCATGTTTTCGGCGGACCGTGTCCGAATAGGTGGAAAGAAATCGGAACATGGGCGTGTTGCCAATCTCCTGGGCATGGCACGGGAAATTGTCGTAGTGCTGGCCCTTGCCGCGACAATGCTGTGGGCAACCCGCGACTGGACAACCAAGACCCTGCGGGAGCTTGGTTCGGTGGTCTATGGTGACCGCAATGCTGTATGGAATGATGTTCTTCAAAAGAAACACTCGTTTCTTTTTAAGAATTCTCCGAACTGGCAATCCCCTACCACTCTTCTGACGGCGCACGCGCTGTATCGCGCATTGTACCACTCCGGCCGCCTCGGAACAGACATGTTCAGTTTCCCCCAGATTGCAGACCCCGAGCCGCTTCTGTTGTGGAAGAGTTCTTCGAGCAACTATTTTCCCGCCTGGGCGGCTTCCCTGGAATCTGCCATGGATCTCGGTGCAGTAAATTTTGCCGAGAAAACCGCAGGGGAGGCGATGGAGAACATGGGGCCGCTTCCATTCCTTCTGTTCCGTCGCACGCTTCTTGCGGCCGCGAAAGGGAACGATGAATGCGCCCATGTCTACCTTAACAAACTCAAACAAATGCCGGGATACGGTGCGCTCACGCGGCGGTTCGGACGCGGCGCCGGAACGGCGGACGTTTCCGCGGACACCGGGGTCGTCCGTCTCCGCTCTTGCAGGGACACGGCCGATTATATTTTCAACCGCGTCGATGAAGAGACGGTGTTGTCAAATCTCCTGAAAAGTAATCCCCGCAACCGGATGGCCTTTGAATATCTGATGGCGTATTATCTTCTTTCCCGGCGTCCGGACATGGTTGCACGGAACCTGTATCGTCTGGACGATTTCGGCTATACGAAAATCCCGGTGCTTTACGAGGAGGCATTGGAAATTTACCGCGAGAAGGACTCGGCCGCGAATATCGTTCTTCCGAAGCCCACGCCAAACCCTTTGACCGCGGTTCGGAGCGAGCGGTTTCTCCAGCTTATGCGGCTCTATGAAACCGGCGCACCCGGCTCCCAGGCGGCGCTGATTGCCGAATTCGGTGCGAGCTATTTCTTCTTCTTTATCTTCAGGCATTCGGCCGGGGATCAATCATGAAGCGGGCGGTTTTTCTTTTCCTCGGCCTTAGCGTCATCTTTGGCCTTTCGGGATGCGGCGACCATCCGGACTTTGCCGCGGTCTGCGATGCAACGGCGGCAGCGGACCGGACGCCTGTTCTCAAACCCGATTACGCGGATATCACCATTCCGCCGAATATCGGACCGCTTAACTTTGTCATACAAGAAAGCGGCGCGCGCTTCTTCACGCGCATCTCCGGAAAGAGGGGAAGACCGATCACGGTTTTTTCGGCGCATCCCGAAGTCCGTGTTCCACCCGGGCCGTGGCGCAGACTCTTGTTGAAAAACCAGGGCGATACGCTCTGCATCGATGTTTGCATCAGGCAATCGGACGGATCATGGCGCGGGTTTCGGACCGTAAAAAACGCCGTATCCGGCGACCGGACCGATCCCTATATCATGTACCGGACCTTGAGCGTCTTATATGTCTATTCCCGGGACCTTTGCCTGTACCAACGGGACCTTGAAACGAACAAGGAATCCGAAATACTGAATGCGCTGAATTTCTTCCCGGGATGCTGCAACTGTCATACCTTCTGCGGCAACGATCCTTCCAGGGCGTTTTTCCATATTCGGACCCAGGACTTCGGCAATTCCGCCTTGGTGGTCACGGGCGGGACCGTTGGAAAAATACCGACAAAGTTCGGTTACACCTCGTGGCATCCGAGCGGCAAACTGATTGTATACTCCGTCAACAAGGTGGACCAGTGCTTTCATGCCGCCTGGAAGGACCCGCGCGACGCATTCGATTTCAACTCCGGGCTCAAGGTATACCGGGTTGATAAGCACAAAATCGTCACCGTGCCGCAGATTTATCGGGAATCCGCGCTCGAAACATGGCCGTGCTGGTCTGCCGACGGAACATGTCTCTATTTTTCAAGCGCCCCGCTCACGTGGAGCGATTTCAAGACGAACCCGCCCGAAAATCTTAAAAAGACACGCTACAGCCTGATGCGCATTCCGTATGACGTGAACAGCGATTCCTGGGGCGCGCTCGATACGGTATTGTCGGCCGACGTCACCGGCAAGAGCATCACCCAGCCGCGCGTTTCGCCGGACGGCAAATTCATCGTGTTCTGCATGCATCCCTACGGGCCGTCGCCCTATCTGCAGCCGGGCAGCGATCTTTACATCATGGATATCGCGACCAGGAAGTACGAGCCGCTGGCCGTGAACAGCGAATGGTCGGAGTCGTGGCACTCATGGTCGTCGAACAGCCGCTGGCTTGCATTTACAAGCAAGAGGAACGGCGGCATCATGGGAAGGATTTATCTGTCCCATATCGATGCCAACGGCAAAGCCGCAAAGCCGTTCATCCTCCCGCAGAATGATCCACGGTTCTACGATTCGTTCATCAAGGTGTATACTATTCCCGAATTCGCCATATCCCGCTTCGCCGTACCGCAGAAAGCGCTGGTGTCTGCGATACGCTCGTACCAACATCTCGACGTCGATGTTCCGGCAATCACCGGAGCAACCCCGAAGGCGCCGCCGAAACCGGAGTAAGGTAGCTTTAGAAAGCTTGTCTTTTTCAATCTTTCTAGAGTCCTATTTGCAAGTACAGAATGCAATAAAGCAGGCAAGGGTTGGCTGCCCTTAGAACCCGGTCCCCGCGGCGAGTATGGCGCACCCCATTTGAAAAGGGGAAAATCAAGCACATGAAGAAGCGACTTTCGATTGACCTGGAGTGAAATGACTTGATTTTGGCGGGAAGGAAGAGGTAGATTTTTGGAGCGGAGTGGCAGGCTTGATGGAATGAAGCGGAACAGAAACTACTGTGGTGGATATTGTTGTAAGGTAGGCTAAAACGGTATGCCATCCAGCGGCTTGCACATGTAGGCTCAGGCCCCACCGGCAATCTCAGTGACCGTACTTCCGGAGATGAACTCCATGATCGTTCCAATACCGTATGTCCACGTTGGGACCGGTCTGCTCTGCGCTCTCTTGTCTGTCCCACTCATCCTCAAGAAAGTTCCCATGAACCGAGCCTATGGAATTCGGGTGCGGAAGGCATTTGTCTCTCAGTACAATTGGTACGCGATCAACGCTTTTGGCGGGAAATTATTCCTTGGGTTCGGTCTGCTCCTTATCCTCTCGGGTTACCTCTCTCAAGGTAAGGCTCCGCCACCCACCAGCATGTGGGCTCCGCTGTTTTTGGCTGCTCCTTTGGTCATCGCGTTCATCATAATTGCCATCGCGCTCACTATCTTCGCTCGTCGATTACCGGATCGATAGCCTCAATGGAAATTAGTCCTAAATCGAAATGCGTTGGCAGGCTAACCGCCTGTCGGCATTTACAAGAGGAGATTGGAATGAGATTATTTGCCCGCAAGATTTGGTCTTTAATGCTTCTTGTATTTCTATCGAGGTTCTTGATAGGATGCGCATCCACCCTTTCCGGTCACAACATAGTGGAAATCTCCGATGAAGCGGATGTGCAAGGATGCAAAAGAATAGGCCTTGTTACCGGGAATACTTATTGGGGCGGATTTTTGTCTCAAAATAGAAGTTTGGATTTGGCAAAAAAGAGGGCATTACAGCAGGCCAGGGCCAAAGGTGCAACGCATGTATTGTGGTTAAAAACGAATAAGGGCGTCTTTGGCGCTTCAGTTTCGGGAAGAGCCTTTGTTTGTTCAGAAAGTGTAACCCCAAACGGCGAAAAGGCCGATACCGCTTCAAAAATAATTCCCTTATCCAAATCTCTGGCGGTGAAGAAGGATAAAGCGTCGAGCTATGCTGCAGTCATGCGATTTGAATCCGCGGGTATCGACAGCGGCGTATCGATGGTTGTGACGGATATTTTCACAAATCAAATTCAAGCAAACGGAAAATACAGGGTGATGGAACGGTCTCAAGTGAACAAGATATTGGGCGAACAAGGTTTTCAGAGCAGCGGCGCGTGCAGCTCCACTGAGTGTGCGGTTGAAATAGGCCGATTGTTGAGCATCGACAACATGTTTATCGGCAGTATCGGCAAACTTGGTGAAAGCTGGGTCATTAATATCAGAATTATTAGTGTCAAAACGGGTGAGATTCTGTCGAATGTGTCGAAACAGGTTATAGGTAAGGTCGACAATTTGAGCTCAGCGGCAATTCAAATGGCAAATGAGTTTTCGCAAGAAAGCCGGTAGGACCATGAACGGCGAACATGTGACAAGCTTGAAGAATCCTGAACCGGGATGACGAAAAGAAAGTCCTTGGGCTAAGAAGATTTATTGAAAATGAGAATTGTTTTCGCATATTCGTAAACAGCAGGTAAATAGGGTGATAATCTGTCTTGTGACCCGTGAATGACTGACTGCTGGCTTAATATTTGCGGCATTCCATTCGAAGTAATCCGGGCTTTCCGGCGAATGCCGGTGGGCGCGGTCATCAAAGACCGGAAGTGAATTCCGGTGAACCTTTCAAGGAGAAGGGAGATTTTCTTGTATGAATAAGAAATCAAAAAAGCCGCTTCACAAGAAATCAAAGAACACCGTAAGTAAAGGTTCCAGGCTTTCGTGCAGGGAATGCGGATTGCAGGTAAGGGTTGTTGATGACTGCAATTGCGCGTCCCCGTGTGATCTGACGTGCTGCGGAGAGCAAATGATTGTTTCGTGCTGAAATTCGTCCTTTAATGCCGACCCGCGGCAACGTGGATCGTCACATCAGTCCTGTGGATCCTCAGATATCGTGCCCGTGAGGGCGGTGGGTGGTATAACTTTTTCGTTTCTTCCCGCGCGTATGAATCAATACGTTCTTTCCCTATGCGCATGCCTTGCATTCTTTTCGTCGGGTTCCGCGTACGAAGAGTGGGGCCTGCCCGACCTGGATGCTCCCACCCTTATACGTCCTTTTGCCATTGAAGGGCGGGTACAGCACCAGTTTCTGGGCAGGATTGACGGCAGCGATAAGTTCGACCGGTTCTTCGGGATAAGCGATGGCGCGGACGCGTGCTTTACCCTTCGATCGACGGTCTGGTCGTAAGCGTTTGACCAAGGCATGGCACATTGTGAAGAATCCGGGTTATATTGATAGCGTTAC
>Ga0181527_1003913_pt1 | contig 13021 bp, 12 predicted proteins | sample PEATcosm2014_Bin_30_FD_119762 | JGI IMG/M metagenome (GOLD analysis project Ga0181527, IMG submission 119762) | Peatland microbial communities from MTU Mesocosm Facility, Houghton, MI, USA - PEATcosm2014_Bin06_60_metaG | ecosystem: Environmental > Terrestrial > Soil > Wetlands > Peat | place...
CCCGCAATATTTGCGCGCTCTTTAATATTTGCCTCATGCAATTTTCTTTCTTCATGCAGCTTTACCTTATGCATGAGTGGATCATGCACATCTTTGGTATGCGTAAAGATAAAGTCTTCAGGCTCTGGCGTATTATATGCATATTTCCATAATCCTCCATACACCGTTGATACGCACTCATACGCGCGATTGCGGCCATGGGTAAAAGTGTAATGTGTTGGCTCGTATTTCTTTTCTAAGTCTATAACCGTATCAACTACTTTTTTAATGTTGGGATCTTCCAATGTTTGTTTCTTATGTTCTGAAATTTCTTTTTCAGCATATAATAATCCAAACTCAGTCGGCGTAAGGCGTTCAGAATTAAGCAATCTATAAAACATCCCGTTCCACGTGAATGATGAGGATACATCACTCTTATGACCCATATATTTCTTCAACTCAGCAAGAAGTGCTGTTTTTGCTGTAGCGTTGTAATTTGCTATTGATACAAGCATGGTTCTTCCGACCTCATTATTCACCAATGATTCAAAATTTTGAAGTGCATACGGTGCGAACTTCTCCGATGCTTGTGGATTATTATGCATAATATCATGCAAGCATTGCATCCCTGCTTCAGAGCTCACTAACGATTTAATATGCGGCGCAGCATGAGAAGCAAATTGCTTTGCTGCTTCTTCTGGATTGTGCTTCATCACATCGCTCAAGAATCTCATTCCATTCTTATCCTTCATCAATGATTCAATATGCGCCACAGCATATAGAGCAAATTGCTCTGCTGATTTTGGATTATGCTTCATTATCTGTTCCAATAACCATAAACCATTGAGATCCTTCGCCAACAATTCAATATGCGGCGCAGCATATGGAGTAAATTGCTCTGCTGATTCTGGATAGTGCGCGACAATGCACATCAATAATGATGCATCTATATTCATGAAATTCTCTGCAGTCACCAACTCTGCAAATTTCCGTGCATAATCTGGATTTCCCCTCATCCCCTCTGTCACTCTGCGTATATTCATAGGATGTTTACTGAGTAACACCCCCGGCGTTGCGTCAGGATACCCTAGAAGAATTCCACCGAAACCTAACACACCCACCAATATTGCGACTCCATTGGCAATCAACGAAGAACCATCTGAGCATGCAACCGTAACCGGCGATGCGGCATATGCTAGGCCTACAACACCCGCTTTAAGCGCAAGACTCTTCATACTTGTTGCTGCTTGCTGCCTCGTTGTGGTCGATAGCTGCCTTGTAAGATTTGGGCCATTCAATAACCATTGATTTGCCGGACGAGCTGTTGACTGCGCAAGCATCATTAATCCGCGCTGAGTTTGTGGCGCTGCTGCATGAGCAACTGCTTGCCCCTGCGTTATTAACGCAGATCGCACTCTCGGATTCATGAGCATCTGCGCAACCGGTCGCACTTTTGGCAATAAGCTATTCATTGCCTGCGCAAACGGCGCACAGAGCATCGCGCTTAATACGAAACTGATTGTTATTTTCTTAATCATGATGTAACCCCTCATTATGATTTATTTATTTTTACTGAATTAATTACCCATTTTTGATTATAAATTATGCATAGTAGCGCACCTTAGAATCCTGAGCATCCTGCTTATATGATTGATTAGTAATATACGGACGCAACGAATTTACAAATGATGGTCTGAGTAAAATCCTAGAATTCTCTTTTTTTTCTGGTGGATTTTTCGTCAAATCAAATTCGTTTGCTTTCACCCATACATGATTATCATCAGACGGAAATCCTTCGATTGCCGATTTCAAATCATGCCACATCACCATAGCAAGACCATCTTTCTCTTGATAAACCCTTGATTGTCCGCTCGCTAAACGCGCCTGATTAAATCGAGTAACAAAATTATTCACATCAAGTAATGCAAACGATGTAACGTACGAAACCCAATGATAGGGTTTACCAGTTTTGCGTTCAGTGCCAATATTTTTTACTATTACAGCCTCAGTATTATTATTCTTCGTATCGATATGGTTGAATACAGCTTTAGTATTCATACCAAGTGCTTTTCCAGTATTGGCCTCTTCTGAAAATTCTCGTGCGGCTGTCTGATCAGCGGTTTCTCCGCGATCGCGTCTACCGCCAAAATCGCACCATGTGCCCCTATCATAGCCCGATCGTTCGCGGCCTAAAATGACCGCTTTTTCCGATTTGCCATTTACCGTGACATTGGCAACAGGCAGAACTGATGCGCCATGGTAAAAAATACCATTGAGAAAACCTGCCTGCGCAAACGGCGCGCAAAGCACACAGCTCACTATAAAACTGATTATTAACTTATTTTGCATTGATATAACCTTTCATTTAGGCTCGATCTGTCAGACGTAGCTCGAAGAACGAAGACTGAACAAATGAAGCCTGGATCCATAAGTGTTTTATTTTATTATTTACTCCATCATCCCATAATTAATTCAATCTGTCAAAGGCCAATATCGGAGGAAAACAGCTAAAACAGGCATACCTATGATCTAAATAAGCCGAAAAAATAGAATTCCGAGGCAAAATATCGCCTACAGGGACGGAGGAGTCGCTTGATAAATTCGCCAGATAGAAATTATCGCTTAAAAAAGATCGCGCCCATGCCGGGCGCACCAAAAACAAGAGGCCCTCTCATGCGAGAAGGCCCCTTTGATATTTAGATTACTGAATCGTCGCATATCTCTTTATTGAGTTCTGCTACTTTTCTTCTGGAATAATACTCTACTCTGCCAGGATCACTAAATCATTGATTCATATAACTAAGTGCTAGCGCAGAATCTCGTTCTACTCCATGACCACCCCTCATATAGATTTCCGTTATCTTCATTCGCGCCGGCATACGATCCAAATCCGATACTTCAGGATCACTCATTATTTGATTCAGATAAATAAGCGCTTGCGCATAATTTTTTTGTACTCCATGACCACCCTTCATATAGATTTCCGCTATCTTTAATCGTGCAGCGTAACGCTCCAAATACGACGCTTCAGGATCACTAATCACTTGATTCAGATAATTAAGCGCTTGCGCATAATCTTGCTGAACTCCATGATCACCCTCCGTATAGATTTCCGCTATCTTTATTCGCCCAAAGTTACGATTCCAAGACGTTGCTTCAGGATCACTAATCACTTGATTCAGATAATTAAGCGCTTGCGCATAATCTTGCGGAACTCCATGACCACCCTCCATATAGATTTCCGCTATCTTTATTCGCCCAAAGTTACGATTAAAAGACATTGCTTCAGGATCACTAATCACTTGATTCAGATAAATAAGCGCTTGCGCATAATCTTGTTGTACTCCATAACCACCCTCGAAATATATTTCCCCCAGTATCCCTCTAGCTGCCACTACGTTCAAGTGCTCAACCGGATTGACTAGTAATGCAGCAAGATAATCACGAGCTTGCGCATAATCTTTCTGCACTCCATCGTCGCCTGCAAAATATATTCTCCCAAGAGCCAGTCGCGCTTCTTCAATCTGATTTTCTTCTGCGTCAGGACTATTCAAGACATCTCGATAATAGTCTCTCGCTAATGCATAATTTTGCTCAAAATTATACATATCACCCCACATATAAATCTCACCTAATGCAGCAAGCGCAGTTACCCGATCAAAAGGCTCCAATGCCGGCTCACTCAATATTTGATCATAATATGTTCGTGACTGTGCATAATCTTGATCAATTCCAGGCCCACCATCATGATACATCTGAGCAAGGTGCCATAGCGCATGAATACGCATTGTATTTGCTTCTTCAGTCTCAAGCCCTTCAAGAAGGTTAATCGCCTGATTAAAATATTGACCTGCCTGATTATAATCTTGTGCTACCCCAGCGCCGCTATAATACACATGTCCCAAACTATCGAGAGCTTCCGCTTTCATTTCGGGAGTTGCATCTTCAGAATCAACTAATGCAGTCAGCGCATTACGCTCTTGTTCATACAAAGCATTAGCTCTCTGCTCATTTACTTGAACTCCATGCCCTCTCTCATAGATTTCTGCCAGCTTGCCAAATGCATATGCCTGATGCAACTTATCCTCTTCTTGCTGCGATACACGTTCAAATCGTCTACGCGCACGCCCATAATTAACTGCAATCTCCGCATCCTCATCGCCATATAAGAAATTAAGACCCTGCTCGTAAAGCGCTTTTGCTGATGGACCTTGCATTGCCTCATGTGGTTCATTTTCATTAAAGTAATCACGCCACCTCTCTCCACTTTGATTGCTATTATCTTGAGCAAGATCATCAAAATTGCAGAGGTATTCAAACGCAGGCGCTTCAACATTAGGAATTTCAAAATATTCTAAGCTTACGATCGGCCTATTATTATAAGGATTGTCATAAGTTATAAGATCCTCATACTCATGCCCTTCTAGGCCACCATCTTTGAATAACCAGTCATTCAACAACTGTGCACTAAAATAATGAGGTACATTCTCCCCCAGCGATAAAATCCGCGCAATGATAAACGGCCTACCCTCTTGCATCTTTTGTTCAATCAATTCTTGGAATGATGAACGTAACATAGGATCCCGTTCATCGAGGTCTATATGCCCTACCTCTTGCCCATTGTGCATTAATGGCTTCTCAACCCCAAAAAGCATTCCACCATTCAATCCTATCAAGCATCCAGCGATCACCAAATATAATCTTTTCTTCATCATAAATCCTTCACTTTAAATACATACTAAACTATTTACTTAAAGTTTATAGAATATAATATCTAGAAAGCAACAATATTTAACAATATTATCACGCCAAACCTGAAGAATCCCCCATCGGGATAGAGCGCGGCTCATTAATCCGCGTCCTCCCAGGCCACCATACTACCGTTCGATATATGATGCTTCATGTCGACATCTTATAGGTCTCGCCCATGCCGGGCGCACGAAAAAAAGGCGCCTCCTGATCCGCCGAAGGGATCGAGGCGCCTTTTTTCTCTGCATATCGAGAATAATGTTCTAAAATGGCCAGTAGGAAAGCGCTGTTGAAAGAATAGAGGCAATCGTCCAAATCTCCTCTTTCATATCAGCATCCAGTTTTATGGTGCCATCTTCCATGGTGGTAATTTTAGGCGTCAAATGCAGCATGGTAGTGGAAGAATCAACTTCGTGTATAAATGATCTTCCCATCATCTTGCCATCATCCGCATTTTTGTGGTACAGATTAATGCGTACTTTACCTTTCGTATCAATAATTTGCTCTTCGTCGGTAAGCGTAATCCCCTCATCATGATGATCCATTGTTGCAAGATTCATCGATGATTTCACTGATTTGACGTTCACCCAAAATTTATCTTTGAGATCACTATCTTCTTGGGGAGTCAGAATCACACTTAATCGACGATTGTTGCCCGCATCTATCTGCATGCTCCCAAAGATACCTATCATACTCACCATTATGCCTAATTTTTTCATGCGAACCTCTTTCATTAAATGTGTTTTATTTTTGACCACCATCATACAAATCGCAAACTCGATCTAAGAAAATGAAAAAATCTTTTTTATAAAGAAAATCTTTGTCTCCGTTTGTCCTGAGCGTAGTCGAAGGATTGGAAACGATCATTCTTACTAAACGATAATTTTCATGATAATATCAGCATATTACCAGAAAGGCACTTCGATATTCTATGAAAAAAAATATAATTATTATTGCTGGCACTCTCATATGCGGTGCTTTTACCTATTTTTTCTATAAGCAGCATCAACCAGATGTCCCTTCCGGACGCTTTTCTATCGTCTGCACCACCAGCATTATTGGCGATACCGTACGCAACATTGTTGGTGATGATGCGATAGTCACGTGCTTAATGGGTTCAGATATTGATCCCCATCTCTATCGGGCACGAGAACACGATATTCATACCCTCGCATCCGCCAACTTGATCATCTATAACGGCTTACATCTTGAAGGAAAATTGGCTGACGTGCTTCATTCCATGAATCGTTATGTTCCAACGCTCTCGATTGCCGATCATCTTGATCGTTCACGCTTTATCGCATCGCATGAATATGAAACGTTATATGATCCTCATATTTGGTTTGATGTCAGATTGTGGATTGATGCCGTTGCCATCATTCGTGATGCACTCATGCGCCATGATCCTGAACATGCAGCCGCTTACGAAATGCGGGCCGCTCATTACACCAAAGAGCTCCAATCACTCGATGCATTTATTCGCGAGCAGATTTCCGGCCTCGCGCCAGAACAGCGCATTTTAGTCACCGCTCATGATGCATTCCATTATTTTGGCCGTGCCTACGGCTTTACCGTCGTTGCCCTTCAGGGAATTAGTACCGAATCTGAAGCCGGCATTAAAGATGTTCAAGAGCTTGTTTCCTATATTGTGGAGCATAACGTACGCGCATTATTCGTAGAAGCCTCTATTCCTGAACGCAATATTCAGGCCGTACAGCAAGCGACGCGCGCCCGTGGCTTTGAGGTGGGAATCGGCGACCAACTCTACTCCGATGCCCTCGGGCCCATTGGCAGCGGTGCGGATACCTATATCAGTATGGTGCGGCATAATATAGAGGCGATTGTTTCGGCGCTTTTATAAGTCCATTGATTTCTTTGCATCATTGTGTCATGGTATCAGAATGATACATTAAATGACCACGTTACTGATGAGGGAATATCCTATGACTACTCTTAAAAAAATGATGTTCTTTGCAATGTTATGCTTTGCGGTAAATATTCATGCTGATCCCGACAAACTTAAATTTCCTCAAGTCGCTGTAGCTGCACCATTCTTAGTTGGCGCTGCATACGCCGCAATGATCCATCCTGAAAATGCTCGACTACTCAATAGCACAACAGAATATTTAGGAGGTTATGTTTTAGGAATAATTCCGTGCGTGAATCTAATGATAGATCAAAAATCATTCCCTCAGGCAACACAAATAGGTTTTAATTCCGGTGTAGTTAGTTGTCTCGCGCTCCTATTAATCCCAACAGCTGGCGCAGCATTGAGTTGCTTATTAGCTTATTAGCAACCAACTGATTGGCAGCCCAACAGATCATATTGGCATGTTGCGGCATAATATCGTGGCGATTATTTCGGGGCTCAGGTAGGGCCAGGTTCAAATACCCCATTTTTACAATATCAAATTTTTATGCGACACTATAGTTAATATAATAATGTAACTCTTAATAATGTAACTCTGGAGTTTATAAACTATGTCCTTTCTTAAGAATCTGATAATCGCATGCAGTCTGTTAAGCTCTGTTGAAAGTCGCCCCGTATCACCTATCATACCAGTTGCGGTCGCAGCAGCACCTTTTTTAGCGGGAGCAGCTCTTTGCACATTAGGCTACAAAAACCTTACCGTATATGAAACCCCAGCTCAGGAAACAGGTAAACCCGCATCCTTCAGACCAATGACCCTAGAAGAAGCTCTGGGAGCTTACTTCGGCGGCTTTATAATAGGTATAATTCCAGGTGTGAATATAGCCGGTTTCTTACATATATTGAATATTGACGGGGCTCGAGAGCGTGGTTTTGATACTGTGCAAAAGACGGGAATCAGTATGGGCTTATTAACGTATGTATCAATAGCTAAGGCCTTAGTATTAGCAGGCATAATAAAAGAGGTAACGTATACTACCACTCACACTAAATGGGCATTGGCATAAACTCTCACTCAAAATGAGCACTGAAAACCCGGCGGTGTCGAATGACATCACCGGGTTTTTTAATATAATGGCGATTGTTGCGGCACTTTTATGAACACATTATGAGCGAATTGTGAAAATAAGAAAGCTAACGATGGCCGTATTATTGTGTTTCCGTGTCACTTCGCACATTCTTCAGCTCATTATATTCGCTTTTCACCCTTCGTCACACTCTATGCTTTACCCACATTTTTTCCTTGTAAAAAGGCATAAGAAAAGAAATATCATTAAATCCGTTCGCCCCTAGGCCGTAGCTCCTTAGGAGCGAAGGTTCGCGGGGCTCAACGGGATATTTAAATTATAAATTTTCTTTTTTTGTATCTCCAAAAATTAACTTTTTATTTTGTTATTTTGTCCCGTTGAACCCCGCGAACCTTCGTCATTTCATGACTACGGCCTAGGGGCGAACGGGAATGGGAATCTCTTTTTGTGTATTCTAAAGGAAAAGATGTGGGTAAAGCATAGCGTCACACTCAGGATCAGCGCGAACGGAAAAGGATACTTATTCCCCCGTCTACGCTTTCAGCTACGTCGGGCTCACGCCCGTTCGCGCTGAGTGATTTTTATTTTTGTCCGAAGGATAAAATGAAAATAGTGCGAAGTGTAGGGAAATACCGTAATTTGAATTTCACAATTCGCTCAATTTATTTATTTTATCCCATTGTTGAGTCATAATATCAGAATGATACGTTCAATAACCACGTTAATTATAGGATAAATATATGATTTCTATTAAAAAAATAACCCTCATGATCTCTCTCTTGTGCGCAGTAAATATGCGCGCACTCTCGCCCGCAGAGATTGCTATTGGCATCGCAGCAGCACCGGTGGTGGCCGGTGCAGTCCATAGCGCCTATCTTTACAATTTTGCAGACGGGGCAGGACGTAGCACTTATATTCACAACAAGGATGCTCAATATACACCATCCCAGGCAATAGGAGAATATTCAGGATGGTTTTGGCTCGGAGCTATTCCGGGCTTAAATTTTCTTGTCTATACATGCACCCATCCGGGAATAGAACGCTGGGAAAAAGATACCATTGAGGCTACAGCACTTAAAGCCGGTATGGCAACTGATGTATCGGTTCCTCTGGCAATCGTGTTATATTTCGCTTGTTTAAGAAAATAAATTTTTCCTTGCATAGTACTTCACTCATTCTGCTATATTTCCAAATCATTAAATGACCTACGTTAATAGTAAAGGAAATATCACATGATTATTGTTTCTATGAAAAAAATGATTATTACACTGTCTCTTCTTTGCGCAGTGAATGCTCATGCATTATCACCGGAAATGGTTGCCGCTTCTGTAGCTGCAGCACCGGTGGTGGCCGGCGCGCTTCACAGCACCTATCTTTACAACTTTGCACCCGGAGGACATAGTCCTTTTAACATCAATGAAATTCAGAATGACAAGGATGTTCAATATACACCAGCTGAGGCAATGGGAACATATATAGGATCGTTCATTTTAGGAGCAATTCCGGGAGTAAATCTAATTGTCTACTCCTGTGACATGAAGACCTGGGGAAAAGATACCATTGACGCTGCAGGACTTAAAGCTGGCATGGCTACTGATCTATCTGTTCCTCTGGCAATCGTGCTTTATTTCGCTTTCTTAAGACGATGAATCTTTAAATGGCTGTGCATGGTTTCCCTCACTCCATCTTTATGGTATGATAGAAATCATAAAAACATAGTCTTTTGACCCTAACCCCTTCGATACATTTCGCTCCTACGGATCGAAACACTCCCGCCTTCACATAAAGTTTCGGCGGACAGGCAGGGTAAATGAAAATAGTGTGTTTTTAAAGCTATAATCAATTAATACGTTGGAATTCATCATGCCATCAGACACCACTGCCGCATTATCTATCTCCCATCTGACGGTGCGATATCAAACCGAGCCGGTGCTCTGGGATATCAGCGCATCCATTCCGCAAGGAACGCTGGTAGCCGTTGTCGGGCCGAATGGCGCCGGTAAAACAACCTTCATAAAAGCCATACTCAATCTCATCACTCCTGATGCAGGCACCGTCTCATTTTTTGGCGGCACCTATAAAGAGCAAAGTCAGCGCATTGCATACGTTCCGCAACGATTAAGCGTTGATTGGGATTTTCCTGCCAATGTATTAGATGTGGTGCTCATGGGCCGTTATGCGCACATGGGATGGTTTAAACGCCCATCCGCTGCCGATTATGATGCTGCATGGTTGGCCCTTGAACAAGTACAACTCACTCACTATGCCTATCGCCATATCAGCCAACTTTCGGGCGGCCAGCAACAGCGCGTTTTTTTAGCGCGCGCACTCGTACAAAATGCAGATATCTACTTAATGGATGAACCATTTGCAGGGGTCGATATGGCAACTGAACAGACCATTGTCCAACTCTTACGCACCTTACGCACGCAAGGAAAAACAATTATTGTGGTGCATCATGATTTACAAACACTCCAAGATTATTTTGATTGGCTCTTACTTTTAAATATCAAATTGATCGCCTGCGGGCCCATTAATCAGGTATTGCACGCGGACAATTTACATGCCACGTACGGCAAACATACGTTGTTTACGACTTGTTTTGAGCGGAAATCCTTTGAGAGGGAACCGTGAAAATAAAATTAATGTTATCCTATATCGGAGTAAAAACTTTATATCCGTTCGCCCTGATCGAAGCAAGCCTGAGCACATGCGAAGGTGAGCGAGTTGAAGGGTCGAACACCAATGAAAAAATTAAAAACGATCGTCGATACACAATGTATACGCCCCTTCAACTTCGGCCCTTACAGGCCCTTCGATCAGGGCGAACGGAAATTGGATACTATCTTTTTATTTTGTGGCAATTACCATGATCTCCTCATTACTCGGTTCTTACCATACCCTCATTATCGTATGCATCGGCACGATGCTTTTAGGAATTACCGCAGGCGCCCTCGGCGTATTTGCATTGCTGCGCAAACAAAGTTTACTTGGCGACACAATATCTCACGCTGCACTTCCCGGCATTGCGCTCATGTTTCTCGCAACTCATTCGCGCAATCCACTCATTCTCATACTCGGCGGTTCGATTGCCGGATGCATCGGCACCATACTCATGCTTGTTATCACGCGGCTCACCAAACTCAAACAAGATACGGTGCTTGGGATCATCTTATCCGTATTTTTCGGTATTGGACTCGTACTCATGACCGTCATTCAGAAATATGCCATCCCACACCAATCGATTTTAAATAAATTTTTATTTGGGAGCGCATCCACACTCATCGTGGAAGATGTGTATGCGATGGCATTGATTGCCATCTTCACCCTCTTTTTTCTCGCATTATTCTGGAAAGAATTCACACTCCTGACATTCGATCCTGCATATGCACACGCATGCGGATATCCCGTCGTTATGCTCGATATAGGCTTAACCATATTAATGGTGCTCGCTATCTCACTCGGATTGCAAACGGTCGGCGTTGTACTCATGAGCGCTATGCTTATCGCTCCTGCAGCTGCCGCCTACCAATGGACAACGCGCCTTTCATCGATGGTATTACTCGCCTCTCTTATTGGCGCGTTAAGCAGCTTCACGGGATCATTGATTAGCAGTTGGTACACCCATATCCCCACCGGCCCGATGATCGTTGTACTTTTAAGCACTTTCGTACTCATATCATTTTTCTGCGCACCACGTCACACGCGAGTCTCATCATGACTCCTTCCGTCTTCGCCTTCCGTCTTCGCCTTTCGGCTTCGTCGGACAAGTCGCTACTCCCAAGTACTCAGGATGAATGGAATGAAATTTTTTTTGATTGACTCAATAAATTTATGAAAAGATTAGTTATAGAACCTTAACCGAGATTACATTGAATAACTTTCAAATCATTATCATGGCAATTGCCTGCTTAACTTCGATCGCCACCGTATTGCCTGGCGTGTTTCTCGTGTTGCGCGGCGTCGCGCTCATGAGTGATGCAATTAGCCATGCAATCTTACCAGGCATCGTGCTTATGTTTTTTCTCGTGCACAATCTTGAATCACCACTTTTGATTCTCGGCGCGGCACTCGCTGGTCTTGCAACGGTAATCATTACCGAAAAAATTATTGCCAGCAAACGACTCAAAAAAGATTCTGCAATTGGTATCGTATTTCCCCTTTTCTTCTCGGTGGGAATCATTCTTATTAGTATGTATGCACGCAACGTGCATCTTGATATGGATATGGTATTGCTCGGAGAACTGGCTTTTGCACCATTCAATCGCCTTGAATTTTTTGGGAGCGATTGGGGCCCGCGCGCACTCTGGAGCATGGGAAGTATCGCGCTACTCAATATTATTTTTGTCGTGAGTTGTTATAAAGAATTGCGCCTGAGCACATTCGATCCACAATTTTCTCACATGCTCGGCTTTACGCCCACTTACCTCTATTATGCGCTCATGACGCTCACGAGTATTACCGCCGTCGGCGCTTTTAATGTGGTCGGCTCAATAGTCGTTGTCGCACTTATGATTACGCCGCCCGCCACCGCATATTTACTCACTCATAAACTCGATCTTATGATTTATCTGAGTGTCGCCCTCGGCATTGCATCATCCATTGGCGGCTACTGGCTTGCGCATTTGCTCAATGTTTCCATCGCGGGCGCCATTGCAACCATGTCGGGAATACTCTTTCTCATTGCACTATTATTCGCTCCCGAAAAAGGACTCCTCGCATCGTATGTCGTAAATCGCCGCAATAAACGCGCAATTGCGAACACTGTATTACAAACATATTTACGCGCACAACCTACCCACTGCGCACCACTTGCCGCATTGCAGCGCGATCTTGGATGGTCAAACGCATACATAAAAAATCTGGTCGAACCGGATGAGCAGTATGCACTTATCACCATCCAGCAAGAGCCGCATGTGATGATTGGTAGGAGCAGCGCATCCGGCAATAATACATAAATGCGAAAGTATTCATGCAACCTTACACTCACTTTCTTATAGAACGAATACAACTATTTGCCCTTGTGGTGATGGGAGTTTTTTTTGGAAATCTGGTAGGAAAATTCTTCGAACTCAATATTCCAAAAATACCAAGCAGTTCGTTCATAGTAACCTTGAGCATCATATACATTTTTTTAGGCGCATACATGAATTATAAGGAGCAATAAAGACACATACAGTTACAAACTAAAATTTGCAAAAGATCATCACTATTTTATTCTAGGTCGCGAAAACCACGCGCTTCAGCGCGTGGATGTAAGCGAATAGAATAATCCGGCGAAGCAAAAAACTTCCTGAGGTTTTACTTCGGAGTATTAGCGTAGCCTGGATATTTC
>Ga0181527_1003915_pt1 | contig 13018 bp, 9 predicted proteins | sample PEATcosm2014_Bin_30_FD_119762 | JGI IMG/M metagenome (GOLD analysis project Ga0181527, IMG submission 119762) | Peatland microbial communities from MTU Mesocosm Facility, Houghton, MI, USA - PEATcosm2014_Bin06_60_metaG | ecosystem: Environmental > Terrestrial > Soil > Wetlands > Peat | place...
AGGCGTGGGCGGCCAGATAAAACGAGCCGGGGGGCGGCTGGCGAGCCTTTGCTCGCGCCCCCCGGCGGTGAGACTGCCCAGTGCCCCGCCTGATGTGGCCGCTGGCCGCAGCTCCCAATCAAAACCAACGGATTCCTAGCGTGCCCAACGCAGAGTCAGGCGCTTGGAGCGCCACTGACTTTGATCTGCGACTCATCTGGAGCAGGGCATACTCACGCGGGGCCGATTCTTTGGTGAGGCGGTGGAGTTGCTCTTCCAGTTGGGTGATCTGGGCATGACAGCACGGGAAATCACAAAGAACCCACCAAAAATTTATGACCCAAAACCGGCAGACGATTACTGGATCACACTCATATTTGAAACGGTGGGAGACAACGGGGACGACCCGTTGAGATAATAGAACGCTTTGAGCGTGGCCGGTTTGGCCTTCTGGACGGCTTGGAGGCTGGGCCACTTGAGGAGGAACCGGCTGGCCAAGGGGCGCCAGAGATCTTCGCCGCACAGAACCAGGGCTTGGGGTCCGCCTTGGCAGCAGGACAGAGAGCCGGCTTTCCGCGGACCGCGCCTCAGCTTGCCGACTCCAGTTCGTAATTCAGAATGGAAAGGCAATAAACCGCGGCCGTTTCGGCGCGGAGGACCAGCCGCCCCAGCGTGATGGGCAAAGCGCCCGCTGACTGGATGGCGGCCACCTCGGCCGGGGCGAAATCACCTTCGGGCCCAACCCAGACGCAAACCGATCCGGGCATGCGTTGGTGCGTTGCCTGGAATTGTCGAAAATATTCGCGCGCATGCCGGCTGCCGGGTTGCAGCGAGGCAATCAGCGGCAGGTCAAATTTCTCATGGCGCGCCAGGAAATCGCCGGGGGTCAGTGGCGGCTCGATTTTCGGCAGCCAGGCTGAGCCGCATTGTTTGATGGCTTCAATGGCAACGCCCCGCCACTTCTCGACTTTCTGAGCGGCGCTCGTCGGATCCAGCCGCGTGCTCACGCGTTTGGAAAGCAGAGGTGCGACGCGGTGAACACCTAATTCCGTTGCTTTCTGGATGATGGCTTCGATGATCTTTCCCTTCGGCAGGGCCTGCAACAAGGTGATTTGAAAAGACGGCGCGGGCAATGAGTTCCTTTGGCGGACGAGCAGTGGCACCCGATCCCGTTCCGGATCCTGGACTTCACAAATCAGTTCGCCTCCGGCGCCGTCCAACACGGTGACTGGTTCTCCGGGCCGCATGCGAAGCACGTGCCGGGCGTGGTGCGCTTCGCGGCCAGCAAGGAAAACGGTCGTCTCTTGGCACTGTTCGGGCGGCAAGAAGAATCGGTGCATATTTTGGAGGGCGATGCTCCGTCAACGCCCGATTGCTCCGGGGCAGCGGCGCGCCTGCCCTTGGATCACTCCGTGGGCCAGGGCGATGACGGAGCATCGCCCTCCAATTATTGGAACAAATTCTTCGCCTTTTCGAAAAAGCTCTGGCTGATGGGGCTTTCCTTGCCGCTGCAAAGATTGGCGAATTCCTGGAGTTTCGCTTTTTGCGCCGCCGTCAACTGGGTGGGTACTTCGATGTTGACGCGCACGTGCAGATCGCCGTGTCCGTACCCCTGGACGTTTCTGACGCCCTTGCCTTTGAGCCGGAACATGGTTCCGGGCTGGGTGCCGGGTGGAATCCGAAGGCTCATTTTGCCATTCAATGTCGGAACATCAATATCGGCGCCCAGGGTGGCCTGGACGAAGCTGACCGGCACTTCACAAAGCAAGTCGTCGCCGTCACGCTGGAATATTTCGTGGGGCTGGACATGCAGGACGACGTACAGGTCGCCGGGCGGCCCGTCGCGGAGGCCGGCTTCGCCGTTGCCCGCCGAGCGCAGCCGCGATCCGGTGTCCACGCCGGCGGGGATGCGCAATTTGATCTTCGAGCTAAGCTCCCGCCGTCCGGCGCCGTGGCACGCGCGGCACGGCTTTTCTATGATGCGGCCTGCGCCCTGGCAGTGATGACAAGTCTGGGCGATGCTGAAGATGCCGCGTGATCTGACGACCTGGCCGCGGCCGCCGCAGGTCGGACAGGTTCTGTTGCGGGAGTTGCTTTCGGCCCCGGAACCGCTGCAGGCGTCGCATCGTTCCGGTTTGGTGACGGAAATTTCCTTCTCACATCCGTGAGCCGCCTCCACAAAAGTGATCTCCATGTCGTAGCGCAAGTCGTCGCCGCGCTGCGGTTGTGTAGGATCGGCGCGTCCGCCCCCGAAGAGGTCCTCGAAAATGTTACCCGCCCCGAACACTTCGCGGAAGATCTCAAACGGGTCGTGGAACCCCCCGGCGCCGCGGGCGAAGCCGCGGGCGCGCCGATCGAAGGCGGCATGGCCGTATTGATCGTAGGCGGCCCGCTTTTGCGGATCGCAAAGGACTTCGTAGGCCTCGCCGATTTCCTTGAATTTCTCCTCCGCGGTCTTGTCACCGGGGTTCTTGTCGGGATGGAACTTGAGGGCGAGGTTCCGGTAGGCCTTTTTGATTTCTTCGATTTCGGCGTTGCGGTCCAGGCCGAGGATTTCGTAGTAGTCGCGCTTGGGCATTCAGTTAGGAACTAAGAATTTGAGCTTCCGGCATGGGGGCCCGGCTTTTTGGCCACAATGACGGTGGCGGGACGCAGCAGCCGGTCATGCAGCTTGTATCCTTTCCGGAGTTGTTGAATGACCTGGCCTTCGGGCGCTTCGGCGGTTTCCTGTTGCGCGACCGCTTCGTGCCAGTTGGGGTCGAACTGCTGGCCGGTCGCGTCGATTTCCTTGAGCCCGGCTTCCGCGAGGGTGTTTTTGAATTGTTGATAGATCATGGAGATGCCTTGCTGGAGCGGCGGGACCGTGTCGGCCGGCCCATTTTGAGCCGCGGCGATGGCCATGTCAAAATGGTCCAGGACTGGGATCAGCTTTTCGATCAGTGCATCGTTGGCGTACTTGATGGCTTCGTGCTTTTCGCGGGCAGCGCGCTTTCTGAAATTGTCGAAATCCGCCATGCTGCGCAGCAGGCGGTTCCAATGCTCGTCGGCCTTGGCGGCGCGCGCTTTCAGTTCCTCGAGTTGACCGGGGGTGATGGTGGCCGCCTCGACGGTCATCAGCGGCTCAGTGGCTGCCGGGCCGTTCAACTCCCCGGTTTGCGGGCCGATTTTGTCGATTTCTGATTCAGCCTTTTTCATCTGGGGCAGACTTCCATCCACATGTTCACGGTGAACTGAAGTTAAACGATCGGGTCGCGGGGGGCAACTGGGATGTGCTCGCGAGAATGGCAGCCTCGAGGAATATTTACTTGGGCGCGGTCAGCGCCTTGAATTCGGGGCTGGCGCGAAGCGCGGCGAATTGCGAATCAGCCTCGAGTTCCTTGCGCAGGTCGTGCGCTTTTGGATCCTGGGCCAGCCGTTTGGCATTCAACTCCAACATGTGTTGCAGGGCTTGGAGAGCTTCCTTGGGCTTATTGAGCCGGATTGTGACGGACGCGAGGTCGAACCAGCCTTCGGGCTGGTCGGGGGCGAGCTGGACCAGTTTTTCCAGGGCGCCTTCGAGTTTGGGTAGATTGTTCAATTTGGTGTAGGCATCGACCACGGAGAGCACGATGCCGACGTGCACGTGCGGGTTTTGCAGCAAACGGTCCAGGACTTGACAGGTGAGGTCGGGTCGTTGGATCTGCATGTATTTTGAGGCCAGTTCGAAGGCTTTTTGGAAGTCGTCTGGATTCGCGCGCAGTGCGCTCTCCAGTTGCTCGATTTGGTGGAAGAGGAAAGCGGCCGGGGTGGGTTGCTTTTTGATATCCTCGAGCTGGTTTACGAGGCTTTTCGCCTGGGGGTTTTCCGGGTCAAGTTTTTGGCACGTATTGGCGACCAGGAGCGCGTCGTCAATGCGGTGCAGGCCCATCAAAAGCTGCACATAGCGGATAACGGCTTCCGGGCTGTAGGGGCAGAACGCAAAGGCTTGGCGGAAGGCGAAGTCGGCTTCCTTGATCATGCGTTGCTGCTCGGCTTCGCTCTTGCACAGATACTCTTGGGGCGTGAAGCCGCCGGTGGACATCCCCAGGCGCCAGGTGTAGATGCCCGCGATGGAGCTGCGCAGTTTTGAAAATGCCTTTTGCGCCTGATCGTCACGGATGAATTTGCGGTCGCCGGTGAAGCCCCTGAGATCGTGCTGCACGTAGACTTTCTCAATCCACTTGACAATATCTTTCACCGGGGTGTTGTAGGTGATCCAGTTGCCGGTGAGCCGTTCGGAGTATTGAGACCAGAACTCGTGGTCGCGCCGGCAGACGTCCTCGGTGAGCTCGGGCAGCCGATGGCGATTCACTTTCATGATGATGCCGAAGGGGGTCAGATGCGGGTACATCCAATCGAGCGGAAAACTTTCCTCCACGTAGAACTCGTTGTCGGGATTGTGATCGAAGATGACCTTGGCCAACAGTCCGTTGATTGCCATGACGGCGACCTGTCCGGTGACCTGCATCTTTCCGTTGTCGACACTCACGGATTCCCCGGGCTTGATCTGGTGGGGCTCATTGGGGAATTGGCGGTCGTGCGCGAGACGGTTTGCGGCGTCACTGAGGTAATCCTGGAAACAGGTTGACGAGTCCTCGTTCGAGGGAATGTAGATCTCGCGGTCCGGGTAAACGCCGCCGGGGCTTTTGGCGATATCGTTCGGGCAGGCGGCTTCCAGCAGCAGCCGATTGAGGCGAATGCGCGTGTCGCCCTGGGGGTTCTGGGCGATGAATTCCGACAGGTAATCCGAAAGCTTCACGCCCGTGAAGCGGTTTGCCTCGTAAAGCGGCTCCACTTTGAGTCCGGCGATTTCCTGGGCCAGTTGTTGCTGTCGACGCCGCAGGCTTTCCGAGGTGTCACCTTCAAGGATTTCCTGGTCGATGGATTCCTTGTCCTTTTGCCTGGCAGTGAGCTCTTTCCTCACTTCCAGCTCGTGCCCGAGCAGGCGGTTGAAATCATGCGCCAACGCCGCGCGCAACCGTTTTGCGTCGCCGGAGTTTGAGAGCAGATGCTGTGTTGATTCGCTGAGGTTGGCGAACAGCCACCTGGAGAAAGCGTCCTGGTTGTCACCCGGGCGCAGCTTGCGCGTCAAGGCTGGCAGGTCGATGAAATCCTTGCCGGCAAACCACGACGTGGATGTTCGCCAGCGTTTCTCGATGCGAGCGCCGCGGGCCATGAAGAACGTGTCCAGCGGCGACACCAGTCGCGCCAGGAAGTTGGTTTCGTAGTCCTTGTCCTGGAAGAGCTTCCGGGCCAGGTCGCTGAAGAAGGGAGGGTCCACCTGATGGCTGCGAAAATACTGGGCGCGAAGGTAGCACAGGTAGGTGTTGTCGGCCAGCGCATTCTGGGTAATCAAATACACGTCCCGGCGGTCGAAGTGCTGATCCAGCGGCGGTTGGCAGGAATGCGGAATAAAGCTCTCGCAGAAGATCATGTATGTGGGGCAGAAGCGGCCGGGATCGGTCCCGCCGAACAGGACGGTATCTTTGGCCATTTCCGGGTACAGGGGCTGGCCATCCTTGTCGTTGAACGGCGGCGTGAACATGTCGTGTCCAAACCAATAGCCGAACCAATGCTGCCGCTGCTCGCTGCCCGCCCAGTGAGACAATCCGGAGGCCAGCGGCATCAGCGCGAAAAGCCCGAGGGTGATGGCCAGCGGGGCGCGTTGGCGGTAAACGAGCAGGCTGGCGATGAAGATGACGGTGATGCCGAGGATCAACAAACCCGCCAGGACCGGCAGGCAATATTGGTGGGGGGCAAAGATGCGGGGCAAGGCTGTCCAGACCTGAGTCCACTTCAGGCTGTCCTCCCGGAAAAAGGCCAGGGCGACAAACGCGCCCAAACAGATGAGCGCCGCGGCCACGAAGCTCGGAAACAACCAGTGTTCACGGTTGACCGGGTCGGCGGAGGCGCTCGCGGCCGGGGCAAAGGATTGTCCTGCCAGCGCGGCCAGAACGAAAGCGCCCGCGAGCAACAAGAACAGAAAGAACAGGTGCGTGGCCGACAGTGTGCCCTGATCGCCGTAAAACGTATGGCTGATGCCGTTGTAAAGCGTCAGGAAGGCCGGCACGATCGTCACGCCCCCGAGCATCAGGCCCAACACGCGAAATCGCTGGTAGTGCGTCGCCATGTACGCCGCTGTCAGGGCCAGGCCGTAGCCGAACATGACGGCGATCACGGCGTGCGACGAAGTGAAGAACACTTTGATCAGGTCGGCCGATTGCCGATCCGGCGAGGGATTCATCAGAATGATCAGGAGCACGCCGATGCAAAAATAAATCCCGGTCAGGCCCAAAATCCAGGCGCGCTCGCGTTTTTGCATTTTGAAGAAAAACAGCAGAGGCGCGAGCGCCAGGAAGACAACGACCCAGTTGAATTCTCCGGCGATGTCTCCGACGAGCATGCCGAGTTGGGTAATGAAACGCGCCGGGTCGGCGAAAATGTCCGTCGGGTTGGCTTTTTCGTACTGGCCGCGGCTCAACGCGTGATAGAAGCCATCGACCGTGCGCGGATAGCCCCACTGCATCGGCGGGTCGGTCATGCCGGCGATCGGTTCATAAAAGTAGAACGAGGCGCCGAGAGCCCAGAGCAATCCCAAGGCGATAGCCACCAGCCATTCCAGTCCCAACTTTCGCGTATCCCAGGCCAGCCAGAGGAACAGCGCCAGGGCGACGGCGGCTAGCAGCCCCACCAACGCGCCGCTGCTCAAAGCCAACAGGGACAGCAGCAGGAAGCAGGTCAGCGCCGCATCGCGGCACAGTTCCTTGAAGTTTTCCTTGGTGAAGATCGCCAGCCAGATGTAAGCCGCGATGGAACCGATTCCGACGAAGTTGTAGATGATCTTCACCATCTGAGCTGTGTCCAGCATCGTGGTGAAACCCGTGTTTTGCGCGATCCAGCCGAGCAGGTAGATGACGCCGTTGCCGAGAAAAAGATTACGACCCAGCCGATGATGGGTGGCGGCGATGCCCACTTCGATCCCTATGGCCGCGGCAATGAGTGTCTGGTGGATGGTGGCGCAGATGCCGAAGAAAAACATTGCGCAATACAGATAGCGCAACTGATGGGGCGCATAAATCCAGCGCAGCAGACACAGCAGCACGATCATGACCCAGGGCACGCCGAAGAGAGAGATGCGATTGATCGCGACCGACTCGCTCCACATCACGCCCCCCAGGCCCAGCAGCAGTCCCGAAACCGATCCGGAAACGATGCAGATCGCGTTTTCCCATCTGCCGGTCACACCTTTCAATTCCTCGATCCCCTCCATCAGCATGCTGCTGCCCCGGCAGACAACGAAGGCGACCAGGCCGCAAGCCATGGCGGCGGCGGTTGCTTCGCCCACTTCGACCCGCCACGTAACGTTGCCGATGGGCAGCAGCTTGGTCCAGAACCAGGAGTAGATCGCCCAAAACGGATAACCCGGAGGATGGGGAATACCGGCGTAGAACGATCCGGTGCACAGTTCGCCCGAGTCTTCCAGCGTCAGCTCGGGCGCCAGGGTCAGGAAATAGATGACCCATACCACGGCGAACGTAATCGCCATGGCAAACCAGTCAATGTTGCGGAACAGCGGGGGAACCCGTGAAGGCGTCGCCGGAGGAGCTGGATTCCTGGCGTTCGCCGGGGGCGCGGCTGTTTGTTTCTGGGCTTTGGCTGGTTTTTCCATTCTTGGTTTCGGTGGAGTTTATCTGGCCGGTGATAAAGAGCGTGTATTGGAAGTGCAATCGCTGCGGTTTGTCCACTCAAAACCGACGGCGGAAAAATCGTTCCCTGCCCGCGTCGGGCCGTTTGACAGGTCAGCCGCCAGGCTTTGGTTGCTTTGGATCATGGCGACCATCGGTTGGTGGCGGCTGGGGCTCGTGGCGATGCCGCTTTCCTGCCTGACGACGGTAATAGCGAGGAGGGCGCAGGCGGCTGCCGGCGCCAGCCAGCGCAACGCCACCACGACGCCTGGGCAGCGGGTTCGAGTTTGAAAAATGTGTCGCTTAAGCGCCGCGGAGGGGGGGCGCAGTTCCCACGAGCGTAATTGCATCTCCAACAGGTTCATCTCTTTCATCAGTTGCTCCTTCCAGGCGCAGTTTGATTCTCTGCAAACCGTAGCGGTATCGGCCGGCCACCGTGTTTGGTGAAATATCCAGCAGCTCGCCAATTTCCTCGAACGTGTAGTCATGCCAGATTTTGAGCACGATGACTTCGCGCTGTTCGACTGGCAGCTCGGCCAGGCAACGCATCGCCGCGCGTTCGGCGGGACTTTCGGCGGGGGCTTTTTCAAACCAGGAATGCGCCTCCAGCTCGCGCGTGAGGCGCCGCCACAGCGAACGCCTATGATTCAGCGCGCGATTTCTGAAACTGCGCACGCAGTAACGCTCCGGGTTGGCGGGCGCCTGCGGCCGCTGCACCAGCGTGAGAAACAGTCCCTGCAGAACATCCTCGGCTTCGCCATGGCTAAGACCCAACGCGCGGCCATAGAGGATCAACTCCGCCGCTTTGGCTTGGTACAGGTCTTCGCGCCAATCGCTCACGATTTCAATGGATAGACACCGCAGGCGGCCAATTTGTATAAGATTTTTCAGGTTGGCCACTGAATTCTTCGAAGGCGCAGGCCGGGAACGATTTGCCCGATTCCAGGGGACGGCTCGCCCCACCATCCCTTCAGCCCCAGCCCAGCGCCCGCCCCAGGTGGAATGTGGCAAAGGCAAAACCCCAGGCCAGGATGCCCATGTAAAGCCACTGAAACAGAGGCCACTTCCAGGAATTGGTTTCGCGACGGACAACGGCGACCGTGCTGACGCATTGCAGCGCGAACACATAAAAGACCATCAGGGTGATCGCGGTGAGAGCCGTGTAAACGGGCGTGCCATCCGCATGAGTCTGCTGCCGCAACGTTTCCACGAGCCTGATTTTTGTCGCCGTGTCCCGGTCGTTGCCGACGTTATAGACGGTGGACATGGTGCTGACAAAAACCTCGCGTGCGGCGAACGAAGAGATGATCCCAATGCCCATCTTCCAGTCAAACCCGAGTGGTGCGATGACGGGCTCGATTGCCCGCCCCATCCGGCCGGCGAAACTGTTGCGCAGTTTTGCGCCGGCCTCGGCGTTGTCGAGGCGGGCGAGCGCGGCGGCTTTTGCCGCATCGCCCTGAGAACTTTGCTGAAGGGCGGTTCGCTTCGCCGCAAATTCCCGTTCCGTCGCCAGGCTGCGCGGGTAGGTGGCGAGGAACCAGAGGAGGATGTTGATCCCGAGAATCACCGTGCCGGCGCGCCGCAAGAAGAGTCGGGAGCGGTCCCACATGTGGCGCGACACGACGCGCAGCAGCGGCAGCTTGTAAGGCGGCAATTCCATGATGAGCATCGGAGTTTCGCCCTTGAGCAGGGTCTTTTTGAAGAGCCACGCCATCAGGAGCGCGACGACGGTGCCGAGCAGATACATCGCGAGCATTGTCAAGGCGGTGAGCTTGATGAAACCCAGCAAACGGATGTCCGGCACACAGGCGGCAATGAGCAGAGTGTAAACCGGCAAACGCGCCGAGCAGCTCATGAGCGGGGCCACCAGGATGGTGACCAGGCGGTCTCGGGGGGTCTCGATGGTGCGGGTGGCCATGATGCCGGGGATGGCACAGGCGAAGGAGCTGAGCATGGGAATGAAGCTCTTGCCATGCAAACCGACCTGGCTCATCAGCCGGTCCATCAGGAACGCCGCGCGCGCCATGTAGCCCGTGTCCTCCAAAAAGCCGATGAACAGGAAAAGCAGCAGAATCTGCGGCAGGAACACGACGACGGCTCCGACTCCGGCCACCATTCCATCCACCAGCAGGCTGTTCAAATCTCCCGGTGGAATCAGTTTTCCGAGCCCACTTCCCACCCAGCCCACCCCCGCCTGCAATGCGTCCATCGGGATGCGCGCGAAGGTGAAAATGCTTTGAAACATGAGCGCCATGACGGCGATAAAAATCAGCGTGCCCCAGACTTTGTGCGTCAGGATGCGATCCAGCTTGTCACTGAAGGATTCGCCCGGGAGCGCGGTTTCGGTGGTCACGGCGGTCTGAATCTCGGAGACCCGGGCATAGCGCCATTCGATGGGCGCGCCGCGCCAATCCACCCCCTGCGACTCGAGTCTGCGGCGCGCGGCAACGACCTCGTCCTGAATGGCCTGCGGATAATGGGCCGCGCTCGAGATCAGCGCCCTTTCGCTGGATAAGAGCAGCAGCGCCTCGGCTGCGGCTTGTGCGCGCCGTTCCGGGTAGGTTTCCGCAAGCAGATCGGCGAGGCGGGCCGTTTCGATCCGGAAGGGCGCGGGGAACCGGCAGAACAGCCGCGGCTTTATCGGGGGCGGTTTTTGGAGCGCAGCGAGGATTTGCGCCCGCAACTGCGGCACACCCCGGCCCGTGCTGGCGATGACGGGCAGCACCGGCACACCGAGAAGGGCCGAGAGTTTGGCGGCGTCAATCGAGTGTCCATTCGATTCCGCCACGTCCACCATGTTGAGGGCGATGACCGTGAGGTGGCCCAGTTCGACCACTTGCGTGGCGTAGTACAGGTTGCGCTGAAGATTCGAGGCGTCCACCACGACCACAATCAGGTCCGGTGGAGGCAATTCCGGCAGTCGATGGAGCAACACGTCGCGTGAAATCTGTTCATCCAGCGATTGCGGGCTCAGGCTGTAAGAGCCGGGCAGATCCAACACCCGGATGTCCATGCCTGGCGGGGCTCTCTGGAAGCGCCCCTCTTTGCGTTCCACGGTGACGCCTGCGTAATTGCCGACTTTAGCCCGGAGGCCGGTCAGGGCGTTGAACAGCGTGGTCTTGCCACAGTTGGGGTTTCCCGCGATGACGACGTAGGCTGGCGCCAAGATTTTCGGGACGGGTTGTTGTTCGTCCAATGCGGCCGTGGGATTCATTTCTGCACGAGAATCTGCTCCGCCTCGCTTCTTCGGAGTGTGAGATTATATCCCCGGACCTTGATTTCGACCGGGTCGCCCATGGGCGCAAAGCGAACCAGTTCGACCGGTGTGCCGACCAGCAACCCCATTTCCATCAGGCGCGCGCGGCCGGCCGGGGACACCTTGATCTCGGTGACGGTGGCTTTGGTGCCGGCGTTGATTGACGTCAGCGGCTGCGCAACGGCGGGCATGACTCAGGCTGCCTGGCGTTCGACGGGCAAGGGTTCGACCAGGATGGTTTCCGCCAACCGCCGGCTGATGCCTAGGCGCGCGTTGCAGACCTGACAGATAAGATTGGAGTGTCGGCTTAGCAGTTTGACTCTTTGTTTTTCGTACAAACCCATTTCGCGCAGTCGCGCGCGAACTTCCGGCGAAGCAGCAAGATGCTTGACGCAGACCACCTCTCCCGGTTGCACGCGGCTCAACGGACAAACGAGCGGGCCGGCGCATTGGCCTTCGAGAATCACCCAGGGTGACGTTCGTTTGTTCATCGCGCGCCAAAATAGGCCCGATCGGGTCCTTATGCAAGCGCCGTGTTCGGCGGAAGCGGCGGTGGCAGGCAGTGGTACAGTTTAGCCAGGAAGTTGGTGGGGCGAGCGTCTTCGCGAGCCGGAGACCGAACGATTTGCCCGACCAGGGGCTCGCCGGGAGTTTTGTCCCACCGGACTGTAGCCCTGCCACTACCTGGTGGAAACACGCTGGAGAATTTTATGCTTCTCACGCGCGGGGGTATTTGGGCACTCTGGCTTAAACCGAGCCGGAGCAAGCGTATGTATCGAGACAAGAGGATCGTGGTGGTGATGCCCGCCTATAACGCGGCCAGGACCTTGCGGCAGACCTATGCCGAAATCCGCGAGCAACAAATGGTGGATCAGATCATCCTCGTGGATGACAAGAGTTCGGACGACACCGTGGCGCTGGCGCGCAGTCTCGATGGGATTCAGGTCCATGAGCACGAGGTGAACAAGGGGTACGGAGGCAATCAGAAAACCTGCTATCGTCTGGCCCTGGAAGCGGGCGCGGACATCGTGGTGATGATTCACCCGGATTATCAATATACGCCCAAGTTGTTGCCGGCCATGGTTTCAATCATTGCCAATGGACTGCATCCCTGCGTGCTGGGCAGCCGGATTCTGGGCGGCTACGCGCTCCGGGGCGGGATGCCTCCTTGGAAATACGTGTCGAACCGGGTGCTGACGTTCAGTGAAAACCTGTTGCTGGGAGAGAAGCTCTCCGAGTATCACACCGGTTATCGCGCATTCTCACGCGAGATTCTTGAGCGGGTGCTCTGGATTCATAATTCCGACGATTTCGTCTTCGACAACCAGATGCTGGCCCAGGTTTTGTGGCACGGCTTTACCATCGCCGAAGTCAGTTGTCCGACACGCTATTTCCGGGAGGCTTCCTCGATCAATCTGTCGCGCAGCATCCGATACGGGATCGGTTGCCTGGGGACGGCTTTGACTTACCGGTTGGCCCGGACAGGACTCGTGCGATCGAAGCTCTTCCCCAGATAACGGGACGAGCATCCAGTGCCCAATGAGACGACGGGCCGGCTCCGGTCCGGCGTTCGGTGTCGGGGAATGGATGTTTCGCTATTCGGGGCGGGAGGCCGGCTTTAGAGTGTTGAGGCGGGTGCTCAGCCGGGATTTCTTTCGGTCTGCGGTGGCTTTATGAAGCACTCCGGCTTTGGCGGCTTTGTCAAACGCGGAGCTCACCGTTCCCAGCAGGGTGGCTGCATCTTCCTTCTTGCCCGCGCCAATCAAGGAAAGATACCGCTTTTCCAGCGAATGCAGGCGTGACTTGACCATCCGATTGTGCATGCGTTTGCGTGCGCTGCTCCGCATGCGGCGTTCGGCTGACTTTGTATTCGGCATAGCTCTGTTTCCGGATTTTGATCTAGGGCCGGAAACGTTAGCTTAACCGCCGCCGTTGTCAACGGCGAAGCGGAGGACGGCAAGGATTCCGCAAGGTGGGCCAGATTGCAGCTTCTGGGATCGGGGAGTTGATTTTTTCTGGTGGTGATCAGCCGGATGTCAGATTTCTGAGTGTTCCGGCCCGGTGGGAGACGACAACTCAC
>Ga0181527_1003917_pt1 | contig 13008 bp, 15 predicted proteins | sample PEATcosm2014_Bin_30_FD_119762 | JGI IMG/M metagenome (GOLD analysis project Ga0181527, IMG submission 119762) | Peatland microbial communities from MTU Mesocosm Facility, Houghton, MI, USA - PEATcosm2014_Bin06_60_metaG | ecosystem: Environmental > Terrestrial > Soil > Wetlands > Peat | place...
AGCTGAGGAAAGCGAGAAAGTTCACAAATCAATGTATGAACTAGCGAAGAAACTCATCGAAAAGAAGAAAGAAGCAGATTCGAAACACGCCCGATTCCTAGGACTGAACCAAGAGCGTCGCGAGGCGGTAAGCCAACTTAGGGAAAGCCTAGAACGGATCGATCAGCTCCGTAACAAAATAGGGGAAACGAAGGAGTCGCAGTCGCCGAGGCTGAAGGGAGAGAAAGTGAAGTCAAAGTACAAAGAGGCAGCAACCGAAAAAATGCGAACAGGTGGAAAGTTGTCATTCGAAGAATTCCAGGCGCTAATGGAGGACTCAGTTTCAGATACTGACGAAGATTAGAAACTCGTGCAACAACATTGCCAAGAATTGCAATCATCGGAGGCAGCGGCCTCGAAGGTCTCCTGCAAGGATCAAAGATAGTTCGTCTCGAAACACCATACGGCGCAGCTCCGCCAATCTCCGTTGGAGTAATCGGGCGAGAGGAGATTGCCTTTCTGCCCCGACATGGGCCGAAGCATGACCTCCCGCCGCACAAAATAAACTACAGAGCGAACCTCTATTCGCTTAAGCGAGTCGGCGTGGAACGAATCATAGCAACCAACGCTGTGGGCTCAATTAACACTGCTTACAACCCTGGCGAGTTGGCCATCCCCTCCGACATCTTGGATATGACGAAGTCCCGAAATGGCACCTATTTTGATGCAGCCCCGGTTACCCACATAGATGTAACGGAACCTTACTGCCCCGAACTCTGCAGCGTCTTGGCTGAGTGTTGCAAGACGACAGGTGTCAACTGCCGAGCCAAAGCTATCCTTGCTGCGACCGAAGGGCCGCGGTACGAGACACCGGCCGAAATCCGAATGCTCGGCAAACTCGGAGGCGATATAGTGGGGATGACTGGCGCACCGGAAGTCTTTCTGGCTAGGGAACTCGAGATCTGCTACTCAACTCTCTGCTTCATCTCGAACAAGGCAGCTGGAATGCAGGAGCGGTTGTCAGCCGTTGAAGTTATGAACGTAGGTAAACAAGTTATGCCATCAATGCTCAAAGTAATACACGCAGCAATCGAGAGAATTCCCACCGAGAGGGCCTGCATGTGCGCCAAGGCCACACACCAGGCTAAAGTGTAGCCAATGCTTCCAACTTTTCTCAAAGCGATCGGTGCATACAGTTTCTATGAAAGGAGGCTGGAAGATGAGGTAAGCTCCGATGAAATGCCAGAGCACGTTGGAATAATACTTGATGGCAACAGACGATGGGGGTTCCAGAAATACGGGGCCAAACTCAATGGCCACCTGTACGGAGCACGAACGGGAGAGGATTTTCTTGAATGGTGTCTTGATCTAGGGATTAAAACCGTCACACTTTATGTTTTCTCAACAGAAAACTTCACCAGGCCGAAGGAAGAGATCCGCACAATATTGAAGCTGATTGAAGACGAATCCCGCAAGCTCATAACCGATAAGCGAATTCATGAAAACAAAGTACATGTGAAAGCGATAGGGCGGCTAGAATTGCTCCCAGACACGTTGAAGAGTGCGTTGGCTGAACTTGAGAAGGTAACGGCTGATTACGACGAGCACTACTTGAACATAGCCGTGGCTTACGGGGGCAGAGCTGAAATCGTCGATGCTGCCAAACGAATAATTGATGAGGTCAAAAGCGGCACGCTAAATGGGGACCTAGTCGACGAGGACACGTTCAGAAAGTACCTGTACACCTCTCATCTACCGAACCCCTACCCTGAACTCATAATTCGAACGTCAGGCGAGGAAAGATTGAGTGGCTTCCTTCTCTGGCAATCAGCTTACAGCGAGTTCGTCTTCCTGGACGTCTACTGGCCTGAATTTCGCAAGATCGACCTATTGAGAGCAGTAAGAACCTATCAACGCCGAAAAAGAAGGTTTGGCGCGTGAACCTACCCTATTTCGGCCTTCCTCCACTCCGTATGAGTACATCATGAAGAAAACTTAGGCCGAGCCGTTCTGGGGTCAAGTTCTCGTCACTTTGGTTCAGGGAAGATACTTTGAGCTTCTAGGTGCAGGTGGCCAGGGTCTGTGCTCAAATTTGTTCGCCAGCGAACAAACTACCAAGGAGCATTCACAACGAGTTGAAGCGTTACACACGATTGTGCTACAATTCCGGCGCAATTGTGCTACAATTGCGCGCTGTGCAGGCCAGTGTAGATGTTTGTGTTCTGGCGAACAAATTCAGTTCAGCAAGCCGCCGTCCCGTTTTAATGGGGGACGCTCTGGGCAACATGGACGGGTTGGCCCATTTTGGGCTATATTCATGAAAAAACTAGGGTGGAGGCCACACGGTGTAGGTCACCCTCGTTTTTCCAGCCTGGACGGGTTGGACCCCACCCCCCTCCAGGGGGGGTACAGCCACAGCCAACATAGCCAGCGCTACAACCCATGCCTCTGCCTGGGCTTAACCTGGTGGAAGCGAAGGATCGAACGGCCCGAGTCCATCCTGAACGCGCCGGCACCAACAAGGCCGTGAAATTCTGGTTCACTGGCGATTCGTGTAAGAAGTTGGTTTAGGGGACCGTAGAACTCTGTGGTAGCAATCGCTGCCCCCATAGTCACGACGTGCATTCGATCCTCTCAGAGAAAAACTTGAACTCTTCCCGTTCCTCTGGCGTCAAGTAAGTCGAAGCTTGTTTGTCTTGTTTCGCTTCCCTGCCGATCATCACCACGGGTGTGTAGGTTCCGAATCCCGTATGGTCGGTCTTCCGGGTTTATCCGAACTTGTCTGTTTCACGCTGGATTTCACCTGCAGCGCCATGCCAAAGTTGACACGGCCTTATCCATACAAATCATCATGAAAATGTAACCAAGCCTTATCTTCGCACCTTCTTAGCAGCCGAGGTAACACGGGAGTCGCCAAAGTAGCAAAATCCCGCGCATCCACCGCGACGAGTCGAACAACCATTGGTATACATCAAAAGGATCGACCTTAGAGGCTTCAAGACGTTCGGAAAGAAGGCGACCGTTCACCTCGAACGCGGGCTTACGATAGTGACCGGGCCTAATGGATCCGGCAAATCCAACATTATAGACTCCGTAAAGTTTGCCCTAGGCGAACTTAGCCCGAAGGAGCTTAGAGGGGAAACCATAGGCGACCTGATCCACAAAGGTGCCCAAGCAGCCACTACGCGCTCAGCATGGGTAGCCGTACAATTTGACAACCATGACAGGCGCATACCCATCGACGCCGAAGCCGTAACGATCTCTCGAGAGTTCCGACGGGGTGGAGAAGGCATCTACCGGCTGAATGGAAGAAAGATCTCAAGGAAACAACTAACCGACATCCTCTCTTCAGCTGACATCCAAGTCTCGGGCTACAACATCGTCCCACAACACGCCATAACCAGGCTTGCTGAGGTGACCGCCGAAGAACGCCGCAGGATAATTGAAGACATGATTGGGATAGCCGTATATGATGTAAAGAAGACCTCAGCCCAAGCGGAATTGCAAAAGGCCGACGTCAACCTTCAAGTCGCATCCGCAAAGATCGAAGAAGTTCGGCTTCGGGTTGAATCCCTTGAAAAGGAACGCAACGATTACCTGAAGTTTGTCCAAATAAGAAACGAGCTGAACGAACTTCAAGCCAAGGCCGTCTCGCATAAGATTCTGAAAGCCAAGGAAGAGGTAGCGGGCCTAGAAGATCAAATAACCCAAAGCCAACAGCTGCTCCAAGGCCTCAAGACCAAACGAGACCAACTAATCCAACAAAAAGGAAAACTCGAATCTGAAAAGAGGGAATATGAAGACGCTGTGGGAGAGAAGGGCAGCAGCAAGCTGCTTGAAGTTCAACGAACAATGGGCGACATAAATGCCACAATCGCCAGACTTCGAGCCCAAGCTGACGCCATACAGTCTAACTCGAAATTATTGCGCACCCAGAAACTTGAACTCGAACAGAACTCAGCAGAAATAGACAAGAAAATCGCCAACTCAAGGAAGGAACTGCAACAACTCGAAACACAGCACGCATCCATACTGAAAGAGTTAGAGTCCAAGCAGGCGTCAGCAGATGCGTCCTTCAAAGCGCTCACAGGATTAAGGGAGAACCTAGGAGAGAGGAACAAGGAAGCCGAGGATCTGGAACGAACGATAAGTGGGTTAAACAGCCGAACCCTCAGGTTCAACGCCCAAATCAAAGCCAGCGCAACAAAAATTGAGCTTCTCAGCAGCCATCTCCTAACGCTTAGGTCACGGAAGGAGGAGTACGAGACTGTCCTGCAAAGCATTACCAATCGGCTTGATGACCTGAAATCAGCCAAGCAGGACGAGGAAAAGAGAGCGTCAGAGGCTGAGAACAAGGTTGCTGACTACACTCTACTAAAGGAGCAACGATCGAAAGAAATTGAGAACGCAAATGAAGTTGCAAAGCGAGCAGCAGTTGCATTAGCGGAAATTGATACCCAGAGGAACATAGCTCAGAATTTCGCGTCAGACGACAAGGCCCTGCGATTAATCGAAGAAATGGCAAAAGCAGGCACCGTCACCGGCGTATATGGCAGACTCGCAGACCTCATCAAAGTGAAGAGGGGCGATCTGAAACCAGTCGAAGCTGCGGCCGCCGGCTGGCTCAAGGCAATAGTAGTCAAGGACATGGAAACAGCGATCTACTGCATTGAAGTATTGAAGAAGACCAAGATCGGACGTGTTAAACTAATTCCTCTAAAAAGCCTTCGAAAGCCTAAGAAGAAGCAGATACCCACCCAAATTCAAGAAATTATTGGGCCCATGACAGAACAGTTAGAGTTTGACGACCAGATTCGGCCCGCGATCGAATACGTCTTCGGTGACACTATACTAACAACCACGCAGAAATCCGCCTTCCTTGCCTCTCTCAAGGGTATTCGAGCGGTAGCCGCAACTGGCGACCTATACGAGCCGGGAGGCGCTATGGAGACCGGTTACTTTAGACAGCCACTCGACATGTCGAAACTCCTGCTTAACGGCCAGACGGTCGCCGAACTCAGAAACACACTCTCTTCCCTCGAAAAACTCACCCTCAAAGCGAGAGAAGAAATCACGAGAATCAGCCAAGAAGTACTTGACCAAAGCAAGAACAAGACCCAGAGCCTCAACCTAACACACCTAACAGAAAGAGAAATTGAAACAGTCAACGAAAGCGTAGAGCGAGCCCACAAAATAGTCGACGAAACTACCGTTAGAATCGAGCAACTAAACCGCGAAATAACAACCGAACAGACGGTCCTTGAAGCTTGCAAGTCGAGGAAAGAGAAACTGCAGGCCCCATTGTCTTCATATGAGCATACCAGAGATTCCATCAGCATACGCTCACACTCCACAACACTCCTCGAAAGGGAGAATGAACATTCGAGACTAACAAGCGAAGCAAACGACCTACTTCGACACAAGATCGAGACCGAAGGCCGCATGCAAGCTCTATCATCAACGATTATTGCAATTGAACCCACAGCCGACCAGACCAAGACACAGATCATAGGCATCGACGAGCAACTAGGAAAGCTGAGCAACGAACTCATCCAAACAGAGGCCGAACTTCCTAAGTTCGAAGACCATCTCAAAGAGGCCAATGCAACCCGCGATCAGCTCTCAGAAGAATTGACAGGAGTGAAAAAGAAACGTGACGAGTACGACCAGCAGCTCAGGAAATTAGAGAGGGAAATCACCGAAATCCTCGAGGAACTTGACCCAGCAAATAGCAAGTTCGCCGACGTAACAGCCTCAAACAAGCACATGCAAATGCAGATCGACTTTCATTTGAGCGAACTGAAGGAATTAGGTTACACAGAAGTAACCGAAGTCTCAGACGCCGAGATCGAAAGAGCGGAGAAGACCCTACCAGTCCTCAAGAAGGAATTAGCGTCAATAGGCGGCGTAAACGAACTTGCCGCTTCACAATACGACGAAGTCAAGGAAAACTACAAGCACCTCGCCTCAAGGATCTACGACCTAGAGAAAGAGAAACTCTCTATCGTACAGTTCATGAATGAAATAGACCGGCAGAAACTAGAGGCATTCATGAAAGCCTTCAACCAGGTCAGCGCCTCATTCAATGAAATCTTCTCCACGGTCACAAGTGGAGCCGGACGCCTATTCCTCGAGAACCCTGAAAAACCGTTCGAGGCGGGGGCCGACATTAGGCTTCAATTCCCAGGCAAGACTGAGATGACGATCGGAAGCGCCAGCGGCGGAGAAAAATCTGTCGGCACAGTCTGCTTCATACTAGCGCTTCAAGCCATTCATCCGATGCCGTTCTACATGATGGATGAAATTGACGCCCATCTAGATGTAGTTAATGCTCAGAAGCTTGCCGAACTTTTGAAATCAAAGTCAAAAGGTTCACAATTCATAATCGTTTCACTGAAAGATGTGACAATTGCTCGCGCCGATGCGGTCTACGGGGTGTTCATTCAAGAAGGAGTATCTCAGGTCGTCGGGTTACCGATGCAAGAGGTGAGGACGGTTGGAAGAGCTAAGTAAGCCATTCTGGCTACGGCCACCTTACCTGATCTTGTTCGACCTGCTCAGGCTTCACCGTATCAAACCCTGGGATGTGGACATCACAGCACTTCTAAACTCCTTCCTGGGGGAGATGAAGAAGAACGGCTATGTCGACTTCTCCGCCTCCGGAACCGCCTTGCTCTCATCGTCAGTAGTTCACCGAATGAAGTCGGAAATCGTTCTGAAGATGGAGGAACCACCGAAACCTCCGACGCCTAGGCCAAACGAGGAAGTACCACCCCCGCTACCTTTTCCTCTCCGCTTCGAATACACATCTACATCTGTCGCAGAAGTCCTGCGCACGCTTCAAGACGTGCTGGCGAATGAAAAAGCGGTCTTGGCGAAGAGGTCTTTCATTCTGAGCCCACCGTCAGTCTTCGAACAGTTCGACGAGTTCCTAGCCAATATTGAAGAGAATATTGAAACCTACTACGGCCACTTGATCAAACTCAGCATCAGGGGATTACCACTCTCATTCAGGAAGGTCGTAGAGGGCCTAACGTTATTGCAAGCGGTAAGAGTTTTCATCATGCTCCTTTTTCTGGCTAATCAAAAGAAGATACTCTTAACTCAGAACGAGGGCGACTCTGACTTATACATAAGATTAGGCGAGGTCTCGCCCCCAATTGTCTGAACCCACGCCCCCACCAGAACCTAAGCTTTCAATCCCGAAAGCTAAGACGAAAGTCGCTTTGATCGAAGCGGCGCTCTATGTCACTGGCAAGCCCTTGGACCTGAAGACATTGGGCTCGGTCGTGGGATTCAGATCGGAAGACAAACTCAGGGAACTAGCCCGGTATCTCAAGGCAAAGTATGTGGCAGACGGTAGCTGCCTTGAAGTCTTGGAGTTGAGCGACGGAAGGTTCGTAATGCAACTCAAACCACAGTATGTTCGCCATGTAAAGCGCCTTGCCACAAGGCAGCTGCTCACACCAGGCCCGATGAAGACGCTATCATTCATCGCTTACCGGCAACCAGTCACTCAGTCTTACCTCGCGAAGGTCCGTGGAAACCTAGCCTACTCGCATGTGAAACAGCTTCGTGAGATAGGCCTAATTGCTGAGGAGAGATTAGGGCGAACGAAGATTCTTCGCACGACTCCAAACTTTGCGGACTACTTCAATCTAAGCCATGAACCCCAAGCCCAGAAGAAGCAGCTGGAACGCCTCTTCGACGACATCAAGATGCAGAGAGAGCCAAAGAAAGCCCAGATATCAAACTCTGTGCCAAACTGAACAAGCAGAGTTCATCGCCAACCAGAAAAAGCGTGTATAGACTATATTATACACGCAGGTTCTGTAAAGTTGGCGTTTGGGGTCTAGGGCTGTAAAGTTTCGTTTGGTGAATGTCGGTTCGTTTTGCGCCCAAGCACGGGTTTGTTCGACGGTCAGGCCGAGGGCACCGAGTTCGTTTTCTAGCCTCTTGAGAATGGTTCTTCCTAAGTTGTCGAACATTTGTCCCTTTGAAGAACGATACGCCTCTGAGTTTGATTCATAATAGGCACAGACAGGGCATACGTATTCGAGAAGTTTAGGATTGATGTCTCTGACCTCAAACAGTGTGGCTTGGTTACACTTGGGGCACATTGTCATTTGCGTTTCCTTCCACGTGTTCTAGCATACGTAGAGACTCAATCAATCTGCCGTGACTAGCAACCTTATCTTCTAGGTCTTTCAGCCGTTGTTCAACCTTTGTGCCTTTGAAGAACGAGCCCTTTATTCTGCCACCTATCCTAGCGAGGATTATAAGGTCAAAAATTTCGGTGAATGCAGCCTCGACTTCATCATAGGTTGCCTCCTTGTAACCTGTCACTTGTATAACCGATTCATTGAACGACTGTTTCATTCCCGTTTCCAACTTTACTGGAGCAAACTTGCCTGAAAGGTACCCTTCTTTTGCCATTTGTGCATAGTGTTCCTTTGTCGGCCAGTCCAATTGAACCTCGTTCGCTAAGAAAGCCTCAACGAAGTTTCTTACGATTTGTCGTCTTTCTTCGTCAGAGAAGATTAGGCGCGGTGTGCGTTTGTCTGACTCACTCACCTTTTCCTTCCTCCTTGAGCCATTTTTCAATCGCGTCAACGACCGCCTTCTTCAGGTCGCCCTTTCGACCACCATAGCGTTTGAGGACGGCCATTCGGAGTCTTTGTTCTAGCTTGTCTTCGACCTCAACATCTAACCTACCCATATTGGCCACGAATAACCCGTATGTGTAATCGTGTTCTTAAGGGTTTGTGTGAAAGCACACAGTTTATAGGCTAGCCGTGTGTATGTGTATTTGTGTGAATGTGTGATGCAGAACCTAAGAGAAGTTCGAGGCAAGATGATTGCTGCTCTGCCTTCTCAGATTCGGCGTGTAGATTCTGGTGTTCGTGGCTGGTTTGTTAAGTCTCAGTCTGGAAATGGTGAATATCTGGTTCAACATGGCTTTGCTGGTTGGACATGCAAATGCCCCGACCATGTTCACCGCAAGGTAGAGTGCAAACACATCTGGGCAGTTAGACTTAGCTTCGCAATCCACAAAGAAGTAGAAGCCCACGTAATCAAGCCACTCAACATTGAGGCGTGTATCTACTGCCGCTCACAAGAGCTAATTCACTTCGGTATTCGACATAACAAATGTGGTGACTTGCAGAAGTTCTCATGCAAAGCATGCGGAAAATTCTTCACAGTCAATATCGGCTTTGAAAGAATGAGACACAGCCCACAAGGGATAACGACCGCGATGCAACTATACTTCTCAGGAGAGAGCCTCAGAAACACTGTCAAAGCCTTACGGCTAATTGGCGTAAAAGTAAGCCATCAAACCGTTTACAATTGGATTACAAAATATGTGAACCTGATGGAAAGGTATCTCGACAAGATTACCCCGCAAGTAGGCGAGACTTGGAGAGCTGATGAAATGAGCCTAAAGGTCAAAGGTAATCTGAAATGGTTATTCGCGCTAATGGATGATGAGACAAGGTTCTGGATAGCGAAAGAAGTTGCGAACACGAAGTTCAACCATGATACAAGCAACCTATTCAGAATGGGCAAAGAAGTAGCTGAAAAGAAGCCTCGCATTCTAATTACTGACGGTTTGAAAGCGTATCACCAAGGATACTTAGAAGAACTCTATTCTCACAAACTTGAGAATCGAACTGAGCATATCCAAGACATAAGATTCGGTGGTCAAATCCACAATAACAAGATGGAACGGCTAAATGGAGAGATTCGTGACCGTGAGAAAGTTATGCGGTCACTCAAGAAAGAGGACACGCCCATACTGACGGGCTACCAGATATTTCACAACTACATTCGCCCACACATGGGCTTGAACGGTAAGACCCCTGCTGAGTTAGCGGGAATTGAGGTTCAAGGTGAGAACAAGTGGCTAACGCTAATTCAGAACGCAAGCAAGCGTACTTAATCCAAATCCTTGATGACCTTAGGAAAACTCTTAGGATTTGAAGACTTGAGTTTGGCTATCCAGTCAAGGGCTCTCTTCTTCACCAAACCAACATTCGATGATTCACTGATTTCGATTAGTGTAGGTACGGCGTTTAGACCAAATGCCGCGACAGCATCAACCGCTGATTCTCTGGCTTCATAGTCTGCTGTTAACGCGTAGCTCGGAAGGGGGCTTATCGCCACTCGCTTCAGCCTGTCCATTTGCTCCTTCTCTGACAATCCTAAGGACTCCCTCTATCCCTGCACGGTAAGGGTGGTTCATATACCATTCCAGAAAAGCTTTTGCGTCTTTTTCATCCATTTTGAGGATTGTTTCCAAGATTTCAGCTCATTCCATAGGTGCTTTGTAACTCGCCGCCTCAATCGTCTTGTCCTCAATTCCTTCTGGAAGTCACCAAACGCTTTGTTACAGCGTCCCACAAAAGCATGACCAAGCGACAAGGTTACCAGCCACCAAACGAAACTTTACAGCCCTAGACCCCAAACGCCAACTTTACAGAACCGAACCTCACAATGCTTAAATGAACCGCGCAATGCCTGTGATCAAAATCGCGATCAGGAGCTACTTTGAATGCCCCAATGGCATGGAGACCTGCACAAGAGAAAGAAGACTGGCGGTAAGAAGCATATCTTCCGCGGTAAGCGCGCGTTTGAGATGGGTAGCGACCCAGCGCAAACCATTGTCGGAGAGAAACGGTTTTCGGTAAGGAGGGGCCGCGGTGGGAGAATCAAACTAGCCGCTCTGGCCATTAACACTGTCAACATAACCGACCCTGCAACAGGTAAGAGTCAAAAGACAGAGATTCAAGGCGTCGTGAAGAACCCAGCCAACGTTGACTACCAGCGCCGTGGTGTTATTACCAAAGGCGCAGTTCTCGATACCCCTCTTGGTCAGGCTGTTGTCACTTCGAGACCTGGACAACACGGGGTCGTAAACGCGATTCTCATACAGAGCACCCAAAAGTGAGCGTTCGCGCCGTGCTCGAGGCGTGAGGCTTGAAACTTCATGGAAAGGCAGTGATTTGGCCGGCAAATCTTGATTCAACGAAATCAAGAAAAGGGGGACGAAAACTCGCGAAAGGCCCCGCTCTCCAAACTCCTAGGCTGGAAGAATTAAGAGACGCAGCCAACCAGCTCTCCATTGAGCATGAAGTCGTAGCTGGAAAATCAAGACCTAGTACCTGGTGGGAGAAGGGAGGCTACCTTATTGTTCCAAAAGCAACTCCTCAATCCAAACTCCTGCGCTCTCTCGCATCTGAGATCCGAAAGCAGAGAGCCACAAAGGAGAAAGACAAAAAGAGTTAGCCGATCAAATATCACTCGTTAAGCTAACGTCTACCTCTTCACCCGCTTCAATGGCTCCAACAGATTCGGGAATCGTCACGATCCCGTTGGCGTCCACCATGCTTGTCAACACCGACGAACGCTGAACTCTCAATGGCGAGGCCAGAAAACCTGCCTGAACCTTTTCGACTTTAACCCTAACAAACGTTCGCAGATTCGGCGCACCAGAAATCCTCTCCTTAAGGACCGCCCTTATGGAACGCTCGACCGGCATTGGAAATCCAGATAATTTAGCCAGAAGTGGACGGACGAACGTCTTGAAGGCGACTATCGCTGAGACTGGAAAACCAGGCAATGAGACTATAGGCTTACGGTTTACAACCGCCAATCCGGTTGGCATTGCCGGCCGCATCGCGATCCCATGCACTAACATCCCGGGCCTTCCAAGGCTGTTGATGCAACCCGGAACAAGGTCCTTCTTACCCACCGAAGATCCCGCAGTGACCAGAACCACATCTGAGGCCCGTAAACCCTTGAGGAGTGCTTGCCTTATTTCTCGTGGCTCGTCCCTCACAATGCCAAGGTCTACGGGTTCTGCCCCTAGTTCTTTCAACATGGCGGAAATGATGGGACGATTTACGTCGACGATCTTCGCACCCACGTGTGTTCGTTGTGAGTTGACGAGCTCGTTGCCCGTCGATAGAACTCCAACACGAATCCTTCTCGCGACTAAGACCTTCGATAAACCCAATGCCTTGAGGGCTCCAATATCCTCAGGCCGCAGCCTTCTCCCTTTGCGAAGGACCCGCCGACCTGGCGCAAAATCTGTCCCTTTCTCCGTCACCCCCTGTCCTAGAGCCGCAGCTGACGTCACCTCGATCACGTTCTCATGTAGTCTGCTAGTGTGCTCGACCATCACAACGGCATCAGCTCCCCGTGGCATGCAACTTCCCGTCGCAACCACGACCGCTTGTCCTGACGCAATCCTCAAGTGACAAGGCTCGCCGAGTCTACTCTCCCCAACTATCCTTAACACCACACGATTCGTTTGTGAAGCGTCTCGAAGGTCATTTGATCGAACCGCGTACCCATCCAATGCAGATAGGTCAGCTGGCGGAAGGTAACTCCGGGCGATTGCCTCTCGTGCGAGAATCCTCCCCACGGCATCCTGAATCAGAATACTTTCGACGGTTATTTCCATGTTCCCGACGGCTTCGAAAAAGACATGCATAGCGTCCTCTACTTTGGTGAGCTGCCGGAATCCTTCGGTGTGCATAGGCTCCAACGGTACACATTCCTAAGCGAAGATATTATCCTCAGCCCTATGTAACACGACCTGACGCTTATGCAATTACCCCTAACTATGACGCTCGCAATTCTTGCTCTCGCTACAGTGGTAGCCCTCTTGTTGAGCCGAGCGTGGTGGACTGGAAGGCTTCGCGAGAAAAACAGCGAGCCAATTATAGAACTCGAGAAGCTGATAAATTGCAAATCGTGCGGATCGCTAATACCCGAGGGCGTACGCAAATGCGCGTTTTGCGGCTCATGGCAGCAGCAACAGCCAATTCCGGAGAACAAATAAAGAGCTAACGGGAAAAGACGCGAACGCCGCCGAACGTATACCCGAGCCGCCGTATGCAAATATTGCGCAGACGACAGCTCAGTGGTGGAGCAGCGGATCCTTCGCAAGAAGGAGCTGAAGCTGTTAAACGGGCAGACACCCGTTGGTCGCAGGTTCGAGCCCTGCCGGCGGCGCCAACGCCT
>Ga0181527_1003918_pt1 | contig 13004 bp, 10 predicted proteins | sample PEATcosm2014_Bin_30_FD_119762 | JGI IMG/M metagenome (GOLD analysis project Ga0181527, IMG submission 119762) | Peatland microbial communities from MTU Mesocosm Facility, Houghton, MI, USA - PEATcosm2014_Bin06_60_metaG | ecosystem: Environmental > Terrestrial > Soil > Wetlands > Peat | place...
GAGATTACCGGCACGCTCAGAGCGCCTCGACCGCTCCGGAGTTCTCCGCAATTGTGCCAGTCTGCTCCGTCCCCTTTTCCACGTATCGAAAAGGTGTTAGTTCAGGCCGTCCCGCTTCGTTCCGGCTGCGGATCCCGGGAGCGCCGCTCACGGCACCACTTGGCCGGTTTGCCGTTCTATTCGTGGAGCTGCTTGGCGCTGGCAAAAGCCTCGGAAACGGCGCTCTGGGCGGCGCGGAAAAGGCGATCTGGCCGGGCCGCCGCCGGGCTAACCGCTTCAGGCCTCATCCGGAGCGGGCGCTGCCCTCGCCCGGCTCGCGGCGGCCTCAACCGCCACGCGGCGCTTCCTGGGCGCGGGCATCTTCAGCAGGCCAATGGCGGCCAGCGCGGAGCCGAGGGCCAGCGCGGCGCTGGCGTAAAAGGCGTAATCCCACGTGCCGGTTCTTTCGAAGAGGGCGGCTGCCAGGCCGCCGGCCAGAACGGACGCCACTCCCTTGGTGCTATAAAGAATGCTGTAGTTGGCGGCGGCATGGCGCGCGCCGAACATGTCGGCCAGCACGGCGGGAAACAGCACGTACAGCTCGCCCCAGGTGAAGAAGACCAGCGCTACCGCCGGCACGAACCAGCGCGCGCCCCAGCGTCCCACCGTGGCCACGCTCATCAGAAAAACGGCCTGCAGCAGGAAGGCGCCAAACATGGTGCGCTCGCGGCCCATGTGGTCTGAGACCCATCCCCAAAAGACGCGGCCTCCGCCGTTGGCCAGAGGATTCAGCGAGAGCGCAATCCCGAGTCCGGTGGCGCCCACGCCGTAGCTGGCGGCTACCGGGGCCACCTGCGCCGTGGCCATCAGGCCGCCAATGCCCATCATCAGCATCATCGAGTACAAGACGTAAAACTGCGGCGTGCGGAGCATCTCCCAGCCGGTGAATTCCTCCGCGTGGCGCCGCACCCGGGGCCTGGCGGGCGCCGCCGCTAATACCGCTCCCTCCGGTGGATTCCGCAGGCAGACGCACGCGATCAGAATCAAGAGGCCTTGCGCCACGCCGGTGTGGAGAAGCGCGGCGCGATAACCCGTGGCATGGATGAGATGGGCGAAGACCGGATTGAAGAGCGCCGCGCCGGAACCGAAGCCCGCCACGATCAGCCCCACCGCCAGGCCCCGTTTGTCGGGGAACCATTTCAAGGCGATGGCCAGGCAGCCGCAGTAGGCGAAGGCCACGCCGAAGCCGGCCATGGAATAGAACGCGTAGAATGCGGCGAGACTGTGGGCGAAACCCATGGCGGCCCAGCCCGCGCCGCACAGCAGGCCGGCCATGCCGATGAAGACGCGCGGTCCCATGCGGTCGATCAGCCAGCCGGAAAGCGGCATCGCCCAGGTGCCCAAGGCGATGAAAAAAGTGAAGCCCCACTGCACTTCGGAGAGCGTCCATCCGGTGGTGGAAACGATCGGTTTGACAAACAGAGTCCAGCTATATTGCAGGTTCCCGATCAGAACCATCACCACCATGGCCGCGCCGAGGCGGACCCAACGGTTCATACTGCCGCCCTTCCCGACTCGCCCGCCGCCTCCAAAAGCCTGGCGCAGGCGTACACCGTGCGCGTATGCGGCATAGAAACGCCCAGCCGTTCACCCAATTCGACGACCGCGCCCACCACGGCTTCGAGCTCCAGTGGACGGCCCGCCTCCAGATCCTGCAGCATGGAGGTTTTGTGCTCGCCCACCTTTTCGGCCCCCGCTATCCTCTGTTCGATCGAGATCGGAATCTCGACTCCCAAGCGGGTGGCGACCGCCTCGACTTCGGTCATGATACAGCGCACGATGTCGCGCACGCCGGCGTCCCGAGCCATGCCGGCCAGAGTGGCGCGCGTCAGGGCGCTGATGGGGTTGAACGCCACGTTGCCCAGCAGCTTCACCCAGATTTCGTGGCGGATGCGGGTGGTCACCGGGCAGCGCAGTCCGGCCTGGATGAGCGCCTCGGCGATGGCCCGGCAGCGGGGCGAACGGCTGCCGTCCGGCTCGCCCAGCGAGATGCGGTTGCCTTCGTCATGGCGGATGACGCCGGGTTCCACGATCTGGGCGCCGAAATAGACGATGGAGCCGACCACCCGTGCCGGGTCGATGGCGGCGCCGACGATGCCGCCGGGATCGACTCGCTCCAGGCGAAACCCCGGAAGCCGGCTGTCGCCTACCTGGAAGTACCACCAGGGGATGCCATTTTGCGTGCTCACCACGGTGGTGCCCTCTCCGATCAGAGGTTGCAGGCGCGGCGCGAGCTCGGTGAGGGAATGTGCTTTGACACCCAGAACGATTACGTCCGCGGGGCCGGCTTTTGTCAGGCCGGCCAGGTCGCCGGTGACTTGCGGGTGCACGTGGAAATCGCCTTCGGGGCTGATGACGGCGAGGCCGCGTTCCTCGATTGCCCGCAGGTGCGGGCCGCGGGCAAAGAGAGTGACATCCCCGCCGGCGCGCGCCAGGCAGGCTCCCATGTAGCCGCCGATGGCGCCCGCGCCGGCGATCAGAAACCGCATGGTTATGCCCCCGCCAGCGCCTTGGCAACCTCGCCGCGTTGGATTTTGCCGGTCGAGGTGCGGGGGATGGCGGCGACGATGTAGAGTCTCTTGGGACGCTTGAAATCCGCCAGCCGGTCTTTGCAGTAAGCCAAAATGGCAGCTTCGCCGACAGCTTCGTCGGCCGGTTCCTTGAGCACCACGGCCGCGGCGACTTCCTCGCCCCAGGTCGGGTGGGGCACGCCGAAGGCCGCCGCTTCGGCTACCGCCGGATGGCTGAGCAGAACTTCGTCGATCTCGCGAGGACCGATTTTCTCGCCGCCGCGATTGATCAGCTCCTTGATGCGGCCGGTGAGCGTCAGGTAGCCGTCGCCGTCGAGGAACCCCTGATCGCCGGTGCGGAACCAGCCGTTGGTGTAGGACTTGGCATTGGCCTCCGGATTGTTCTCGTATCCGGACACCACGCTGGGGCCCCGGATCACCACTTCGCCGCGAAGGCCGGTTGGCAAATGCGCGCCGGCCTCGTCCATGATGCCGATCCGGACCCCAGTGCCGGGGCCGACCGAGCCCGGTTTACGCTCGCCGGGCGGCACCGGGTTCGACGTCATCTGGTGGGAAGCCTCGGTCATGCCATAGGCTTCGAGCACCGGCACGCCGAAGACGCGCTCCATCCGCTCCATAATTTCCGGGGGCAGGGAAGCGCTGCAGGAGCGGATGAACCGGAGGCCCTCGGCGCCCGCGGGCCGCTCGGCTCCGGCTCGCGCCAGCAACAGGTTGTGGATGGTGGGAACCGCGGAGTACCAGGTCGCGCCGGTGTCGCGCACGGTGCGCCAGAACGAGAGAGGGTTGAACTTGCCCGGCACCACCACCGTGCCGCCCGAGAGCAGCGTGGATAGTGTGGAAGCCACCAGCCCATGCACGTGGAACAGCGGCATGACACATAGGGAAACGTCGGCCGGCGACAGCTTGTAGTGCGCCACGATGTTGTGGGTGGAGGCGGTCATGTTGCGATGCAGGATGGGCACGCGCTTGGGGCGCCCGGTGCTGCCGCTGGTATGCAGCACCAGGGCTATGTCGTCGCGGGAAGGAGCGGAAGCCGTTTTTCCATTCGGGGCGCCGGCAATGCGAACCGCTCCGGCGGAATCCATCTCCAGGGAAAACACCGGCACGCCGCGAGCCGCGGCCGCTTTGCGCGCGCCGGCGGCGCCGTCGGGCGGGCAAAGCAGGACCTTGGCCGCGGTGTCTTCCAGGTAGAAGGCGACCTCATCCTCGCGATAGCCGGGATTGAGCGGCGCGGCGGTTCCCGCCACCGACGCTGCCAGAAAACCGACGATGGCCGGCAAACCGTTGGGAAGATAGGTCGCGATGCGGTCCCCTCGCGCCAGGCCCAGCGCCGCCAGCGCATCCGCCACGGCCGTTACGTGTTCCCGTAAAGAATTGTAGGTCACACGAATGCCGGCTTCCGGGAGAACGATGGCCGTGGATTCCCCTGGAGCCACCTCGATGAGTTGCAAGAGAGTTTGTGGATCGGACATCAATAAACATGATCTCAGAACCGGGTGAAAAAATGTCGGTAGAGGCGAGCCTCGGGGCTCCCGATCTCGCCCGCGATTCCGGGTTGCCGGGGAAAATTGGCTGGCCAATTTTGGCGCAGGCGCCGAATGGGACCGCTAGGTGCGGGTCTTGTCGAAGTCCCAGCCGTTTAGCTGGCAGACGGCGCGCACGTGGCTCTCCCAGGTGGGCTCGTCCTTCGGGCGCCCTCCCGGGAAGCAGTCGACGCTCAGATAGACAAGCCGTTTTTTGCCGCTCGGCCGGATACGGTGAAGCGTGTGCGGAGGGATGCGCACCAGGTCGCCCGTCTTGACCCGGAAGCGCTGGGCGGCGCCGGCGCTGGCGCCGATATATAGCGTGCCGGCGCCGCGCACCACATAGAAGATCTGCTCGGTGTCGTCGTGAACGTGAAGCGGCGGAGCTTGTTTCGGTTCCAGCACGACCATGAAGGCCTCGGCGGCCTCCGCCTGGGATCGATCCATGACCAGACGATTGGTGTGGGTGGGAAACCGATACCGAATGGTTTTCTTTTTTCTGGTGCTGAAGATATACTGCGCGGGAGACGCTGAAACCGGAACGGCCTTGGAATGCGATTTCTTTTTCATGTTTTTTCATCCTCCATGTCTATGATGGCAAAATGCGGCGAGAGAACGCATCGCCGCCATCAAATTGCCGAGTAGCGTTGGCGGCGGCGCAACAGCCACAGAAACAGGGGGCCACCCAACAGGCCGGTGATGGCGCCCACCGGAAGCTCGGTCGCGGGCAACACCGTCCGCGCCAGAGTATCGGCCAGCACCAGAAACGCGGCGCCGGCCACCAGCGAGGCGGGCAGGACCACGCGCACATCTTCACCGAACACGGCACGCACGCCGTGCGGCACAATCAGCCCCACAAACCCGATGGCGCCGCCGTTGGCGACCGCCAGCCCAACCAACAGCGAGCACAGCGTGTGCACCGCCAACTCGGTGCGGCGGGTATCCACGCCCAGCGTGGCGGCGGTGTCTTCGTCGATGGCCATCAGGTGCAGCGGACGCGCGAACCAGACCAGCGCCGCCAGCGTGGGCAGCAGAATCGCCGCCATGCGCCAGACGCCGTCCAGGCCCACCACGTCCAGGCTGCCGGTCATGAAACGCAGCATGCGCAGGGCGCTCGATGGGTCCACCACGTATTGAATGGTAAGCATGGCCGCGCCGGAGGTAAGGTTCACCACCACGCCGGCCAGCAGCAGCGCTCCGGGCAGGGTGATGACGCCGGTGCGGGCGATAGCCCGGACCACAGCCATCGCCAGCATGGCCCCTCCGAAGGCCGCCACGTAGACGAACGGAATGCCCAGCACCGGCGCGCTCCAGCCCAGCGCCAGCGCCACGCTCGCGCCCAGCGCGCCGCCGCCCGAAACACCCAGCGCATAAGGATCGGCCAGCGGATTCCGAAACAGTGCCTGCAGCGCCGCGCCGGTGGCGGCCAGGGCCGCGCCGATCAGCGCTCCGGTGAGCACCCGCGGCAAACGAAGCTGGAAGAACAGCGCCTTTGCGGTGGGGTTCGAGAAGATTCTTGTCAGGTCCAGTCTTTCCGTACCCAGCCATAGGCCAAGAGCGACCGAGCCTGCCAGCAGCACCGCCAGCACAGCCAGCGCGCGGGCCAGCCGGGCCGTCACCGGAGGCGGAAGGTTCGGGGGAGAGGGCTCGGGGCTAGTCCGCATCCCTCACGATTCCCTGTTTTCGCGCCAGTCGCTGCCGTGGCGCACGCACTCCTGCGTGCCGCGTCGAGTCTCTACTCGACGCCTCTGCGCCCTGGAGAGGCGGGCGTCGGCAAAAGTGCCGACGCTGCACGCAGGAGTGCGTGCGCCACGACCGCCAGTCAGCCAATGCAAAGTCATCCTTATGTTAATGCTTACTTGTTCCCCGGCGTTCATGCCTCCACCCATACCACCGCGCGGCCGTCGATACGGCCGGCGCGCACGTTCGGCTCATCGTAGATGCGGGCCAGCAGCGCAGTCTCGAACACTTTGTCGGGCGCGTCCTCGGCCGCCACTTCGCCCGAGCGCAGCGCCAGCACGCGGTCGAACGTTGAGCCCACCAGCCCCAGGTCGTGCGTCACCAGGATGGCGGTGAGATCCCGCTGGTCGCGCAGACTTGCCAGCGCGCGCACCAGGCCGGCGCGGTGCTTCAAGTCGAGCGCGGCGGAAGGCTCGTCGAGCAGCAGCAGGCGAGGCTCCTGCGCCAGGGCGCGGGCCAGCACCACCATCTGCCGTTCCCCGCCGGAGAGATCGGTGACCCGCCTCCCGGCCAGGTGGGCGGCGCCGATGGCTTCCATCGCCTCCAGCGCAATTTCGCGATCGCGGCGGCCCTCGAAGCTGAAAGCCGCCAGGTGCGGCGAGCGGCCGCTCAGCACGACCTCCAGCGCGGCGAAGGGAAACACGGGCAGCGCCGCTTGCGGCACGTAGGCGATCTCGCGGGCGCGCACCCGCGCCGGCATGGCTGCCAGCGCCCGCCCGTCCAGGCGCATCTCTCCCGCCACCGGCCGCAGCAGACCCGCCATCATCCGCAGCAGCGTCGACTTGCCGCTGCCGTTGGCGCCAATCACCGCCATCAACCGGCCCCGCTCCAAGCCGAAACTTACGCCCCGCACCACTAGCGGGCCCTGCCGGTAACGGTAGTCCAGGCCGCGGGTCTCAAACCACGCCATCAGCGCGCCTCCGGATGGATGGTGCGTCGAAACAGCTCGGCCGTGTTCACGATGCGTTGCGAAGCGTGCAGTACGAAGTCCTGGGATAGGGCGTAGAGGCGCCCGTTGCGTACGGCCCGAAGTTGCGGCAGCGCCTTCCATGCCTCCCTCGGATCGGCGGCAAAGCGGCCGTTTTCGTTGTGCGACAAATCCAGGACGATTTCCGGGTCGGCCGTCAGCAGGGTTTCCTGGCTCAGCTTGGTGTAGCCGCTCGGCGCCGCGCCCAGCGCCATCTTCCCGCCCGCGATATCCACCGCTTCGGCCAGGTAGGTGCCACCCGTGGCGGCATACATGTCGCGCAGCGTGCCCGGCGTGCGGTCCACCACAATCGCGACTGTTGGCCGCGGCAGCCCTGCCGTCCGGCGGCGCACGGCCTCCAGGCCGGCGCGCGTGCGTTCGATCAGCCCGGCCGCCTGCTTTTCCACCCCCAGCGCTTGTCCCAATTGCGTGGCGGCGGCGTAAATGTCCGCGATGGTCTTGCCCGGCAATTCCAGCAGCGGCAGGCCCAGTTTGCGCAAATTGTCTTCCACCAACGCTCCCTGGTCGGCTTCGGTCACGATGAGATCGGGATGGAGGGCCACGATTTTTTCCAGGCTCGGATCCTGCCACCCTCCCACGTGGGCCAGTTTGGCGACGTCCGGAGGGTAGGAATCGAAGCCCGATACGCCCACCACGCGATCGAGCATGCCGAGCCCGTAGAGCAGTTCCGTATCGTTGGGCGAAAGGCAGACGATGCGCCTGGCCGGCCCGGCCGCCTCGGCAACGGCCGCGGCAAGGAAGAGCGAAAGCAGCGCCCGCGCCTTCGTCATTTCAGCTTCACCGGCAAACCGGCCACCACCAGCACCACTTCGTCGGCATACTGCGCGGCATGTTGATTGGCGGTCCCCTGCAGATCGCGAAACGCGCGCGCCACCGGCGATTCCGGCGCGGTTGCCGAGCCCACTTCGCTCGAAACCAGAATCACTTGCCGCCCGCCGCTCCGCGAGGCAGCGGCGATGCGGTCGATTTCGGCCAACGCCGCGGCCTCGGTTTCCGCGGCCGGCGCCTGGCGATTTTCAGACATCAAATTGCTAAGCCAAACCGTCAGGCAATCCACGATCACCACGGCGGAGCATTTGGCCGCCTCCTCCACGGCCACGGCCAGCCCCAGCGGCGCTTCCACCGTCTGCCACTCTGGCGGCCGATCGGCCTGGCTCCTGGCGATGCGCGCCTCGATCTCGGCGTCGCCCCCGGCCCGCGCCGTGGCGATGTAGCACACCCTGCCATGGGAAACCTGGCTATGGAAGATGTGACCGGAGCCCGACGCGCGCTCGCGCGCGAACCGCGATTTTCCACTTCTCGCTCCGCCCAGAATGAGAGTCAGCATATCCGATCATGACACTGCGCGCGGCAGGCTGGAGATGGAGAGGCTCCCTGCCTGCGGCGGCGTCTCAGTCCGCCGCACCGCCCGCGCCCATCTGGAACCGGCAAAAAGACCGCTCCCTTTGGTCCCGGCCCGGTACGACCTAGACGCCTACGCCCAGCCGCGGGCGCTCTTTGCGGATCAGGTCCATATCCTGATGCGGCTCGCCGTCGCAATCGATGGCAATAGTCGTCACCGGATCGTCCGGCGCCTTCTCGGGCAGCCCGGTGAAGCGCACGCGGAATTTTTCCTGCTCGAATTTCACCGGTTTGCCCGACGCCACCAGGTGCGCCGATTTCACCTGGCTCGTCAGCCCGCCCAGCGCCACGGTGGAACCCGGCCAGAAGTGCACGTGCATATACAGCGTGTTCCCCTTGCGCGAAAAGCCGGCAAACTCGGAGCGGCGCGGCTGGCAAGTCTCCGACTGGTAGATGGTCTCGGCGTTCTTCTCCATCCACTTTCCCACCGCGGTCAGAATCCGGACAGACTCCTCCGGAATCGACCCGTCCGGCCTGGGCCCGATATTCAGCAGGTAGTTGCCGGTATCGCGGGCGCAGGTGACCAGGTTGCGCACGATGGTCTTGGGCGATTTCCAGTTGTCGTCGGCGCGATGATAGCCCCAGCTATCGTTCATCGTCATGCACGTTTCCCAGGCCCCCTTGGCGGCCTGGATGCGCTGCTCGGGAGTGGCGAAATCGCCGTCGAGAGCGTTGCGGTTGTTGACGATGATGTCGGGCTGCAGCTCGAACACCATCTTGTTCATCTTCTCCGATTCCCAGCCGGCGGCATCGAGCGGCCAGGACACGTCGTACCACAGCACGTCGATCTTGCCGTAGTTGGTCATCAGCTCGTGAACCAGCCCGTGGGTGTAATCGACGAAGCGGCGGCGGGCGGCTTCGTCGGTAGCGCAGCGGGCGCCGTCGGGATGGTGCCAGTCCATCAGCGAGTAATAAAACCCCACCCGCAGCCCCTCGGCGCGCGCCGCCTCGACATATTCCGCCACCAGGTCGCGGCCGGGGCCTTGCTGGGCGGCGTTGTAGTTGGTGAGCTTGCTCGCGAAGTTGCAAAAACCTTCGTGGTGCTTGGTGGTCATCACCATGTACTTCTGGCCGGCGGACTTGGCCAGCCTGGCCCACTCGCGGGCGGCATTCGGTTTGGGCCGGAACTCGTTGGCGTATCCCTGGTACTCGGCCACCGGTATGCCTTCCTGTTCCATCACCCATTCGTGCCGGCCGAGCACGCTGTACACGCCCCAGTGAATGAACATGCCGAAGCGCGCCTCGTGCCACCACTTCATGCGGCGGGCGCGGTCCTCGTCCCCGCCCGCGGCCGAAACCGTGCGTACGGCGGCGGTAGCCGCGGCCGCGGCCGTCATCCATTCCAGGTAATCTCGTCGCGTCATAGGGACAACTCCAGCAGGCAGAATACCACGATTGGTTATCGGTAAATCGAATCAGGGCGCAGGCATGCCGGGCACGCCGTGGCCTCTCACTTCTTCAAACCAGCCTGCCAGTTTAGCACCACCGTGTACCCCTCGGGCATGTTCCTGACCGGAGGCGCGAGAAGGAACCTGCCGTCCGCGGTGGCGTCCCAGAGGGTCATTGGCACCGGCCGCCGCGGGTCGGGCAAGGGTCCGACGGGGTGGGGCTTTCCGGCCCGGAACGCCGGATTGGTCGCAATTTCGACAGCCATTATCCCTCCCTCGCGGGAACGATAATAGAGTTCCCGGCCGTCACCGCGCCAGCGAGGGTCCCGCCCAAATCCGTTGGAGATTTGCCACTTGCCGCTCTCCTCCACAGCCGTCCCGGCACGGTTCATGGAAAATGGCCGCACGTAGACCTCGCCGCGGCCGGACTCATTCGAGATGTAGGCCACCCGACGGCTGTCAGGCGAAAAGCGGGCTTCGCCCTCGTTGAACACCGTGGTCAGGAACGGTACGGGCCTCCTTTCGCCCTCCAGCGGGAGCACCCAAATATCGCCCTGCCCCGTTTTCGGGTCAATCACTTGATACAGCAGGAAACGTCCATCGCGCGACCAACTCGTGGGTCGTTTGTTCTCGCCGGAGTGGAGCAAGACCTCCTCATCTTTCCCGCTGTTCAAAGGCTTTTGATACAGGTCGTACGGGCCGTCCTGGTTGGAGCTACAAACGATGCGGCTCCCATCCGGCGACCAGACAGGATTTGTGTCACTCGAACCAAAGGTAAACCGCGTGCTCGCGCCGCCTTGGGAGAGATCCAGCAGCCAGATGCTTGCGGCCTGTCCGCGATGCTTGCTTACGGCTAGCCGCGTCCCATCCGGCGAGAGCGCAAAATCCCGATAATCGCCCGGTTCCCCGATGGTGCCCAGGACTTTGCCCTCCCGGCCGTACCAGGTGAGCTGCCGGTCCGACGCGGTGCTTGGCTGGGAGACCAGGGCGCCATTGGCCGAAGCCGAAAAAGCTCCCCAGAAGCCGGTGCCAAAGCTTCCCCAGTAAGCGGTGGCATCGGTATCGTTCACATCCTCGGCGACAGGCACCGCCTGCCCTCTCAGCTCCAACCTGCGGTTATCGAATGGCTGGGCCATCAAGGCGCCTTCCCGCATGAACAGCAGGTAGCCTGTGCCTGGGTCCGTGGAGGGCGCGTACACTGCCTGGGAACTACTGGTGACCAAGGGCTTGGAACTCTGTTGCTCGGGTTTAGCGTCCACGGAGCCGAGGTAAATGGCGTTCTTCGCCCCGTCAATCGAGGTCCGAGTGTAGACGAAATGCCGCCCATCCGGCAGGAACGAGGGACCGAAAAGGCTGGTTTCCTGGCGGGCCCGGTCCAGCGCAGCGATTTGAACCGGAACACCGCCGGAGGCGGGCATACGGAATAAGCCGGCAAACCGGTCGGCGAAGACGATCACGTCGTCCTGGTTCCATGCGCCCCCTCCCCACGGGCCGGGCAATTGCGCCACGGTCTGTGGGGGACCGCCCGCGACCTCGATCTTCTTCAACCCACCCTCAGATGGGTATGCGAGGAAGCGGCTGTCCGGGGACCAGAAGGATGCGATTCCACCCCGAACTATTAAATCGCGCGTTTCTCCCGACTCCAGGAAATGAACCCACAGCCGGCCTCCTAGACCCGTTAGGGCCAGCTTGCGGCCATCGGGCGAGATGACCGGCCACGGTTGGAGCGTAGTATTTTCCGGCGGCGGGATCTGGAGGCTAACCGGCACCGCTGGAGCAGGTGGTGTTTCACGGAAGTAACGGAACGAAACCGCGGCCAAGCCCATAGCCAGCGCGGCTGCCACACTCCAGGCCAGCCACAGGCGGCGAGCGCCGCGCGGCGCCCGCGCGCTTTCTAGGAGCGGCGTCTCACCGGCCAGTGCTGCGTCGATGGCGATCCTCGCTTCGCCCATATCGCGCAGCCGGTTTTTCACGTCTCGATCCAGGCAACGGCGCAGCAGTCCTCGGATGGCCGCCGGCGTCTCGCGCGGCAATTGGCCGAAGTCGATCGGGCCGCGCAACACCTCGGCCAGCGTGTGCGTGACGGTCTCGCCTTGGAACAGGCGACGGCCGGTCAGCATCTCATAGAGCACCACGCCGAACGACCAGATATCCGCGCGCTTATCCACCGGCTTGCCGCTGGCCTGCTCCGGGCTCATGTACGCCGCCGTCCCCAGAATCATTCCCGCCTGGGTTGTAGCCGGAGTGGGTAAATCTACCGCGCTGCCCGTCGCCGACTCTTGCGCTTTGGCCAGCCCGAAATCCAACACCTTCACTGTCCCGTCAGCGGTGAGCTTGATATTGGCCGGCTTCAGGTCGCGATGTACGATGCCCTTTTCGTGCGCCGCCTCCAGCGCTTCGGCAATCTGGCGCGCGATCGCCAGCGCTTCCTTCAACGGAATGGCGCCTTTCGCCATCCGCTCAGCCAGCGTCGGCCCTTCGATCAGCTCCATCACCAGGTAGTTGGGGCCAACGTCATGCAGCGTGCAAATGTTGGGATGATTCAGCGCCGCCACCGCGCGCGCTTCGCGTTGGAAACGGGAGAGCCACTGGGGCTGGGGCGCGTACTCGGCCGAAAGCATCTTGATCGCGACGTCGCGATGCAGCCTGGTATCGGTGGCGCGATAGACTTCACCCATGCCGCCGGCTCCGAGGAACTCGACAATCCGGAATACTCCGAGCTGCGAGCCGGCGGCCATTGCCGGGGGCGCCGGGGTGGTTGTTTCGCCGGACCCAACGGGTTCCCACTCCGGACTTTCGAGCAACCCATCGGCTTGCCCCTCGTACGCCAGCAGAGATTCCACTTCCCGGCGCAGTTCAGGGTCGTTCGGGCAGGCTTGCGAGAGGAACCCCGCGCGCCCGGAGGGTTGCAGCTCCAGAGCGGCATGATAGAGCTGCTGGATCCGGTCCCAGCGGTCCGTACTCACACACCGAGTGTACTATTTAACTCTCTGTCAACGTTAACGGCCTTCGCGCCAGTCGTTCAAGCGCCGGTGGTGCGGCTCATTTCGCGCGCCAGCCAGGTTTTCGCGAGGCTCCAGTCCCGGGCCACCGTTTTCGCCGAGACCTTGAGCACGGCGGCGACCTCCTCGAAGCTCAAGCCGGCAAAGAAGCGCATTTCGACGATTTGCGCTTTTCGCGGGTCGAGTTTGGCCAGTTCTTCGAGAGCCTCATCCAGTTTCACGACCTGGGCGTCGCGCTCGGGTGCGGCGATCACCGCGTCCTCCAGCGAAACCTTGAAGGCTGGACCGCCTCGTTTTTCGGCCCCGCGCGCAATCGCGTGCTTGACGAGTATCCGGCGCATCATTTGCGCGGAGAGAGCGAAGAAGTGAGCCCGGTCCTGCCATTGAACTCC
>Ga0181527_1003920_pt1 | contig 13002 bp, 12 predicted proteins | sample PEATcosm2014_Bin_30_FD_119762 | JGI IMG/M metagenome (GOLD analysis project Ga0181527, IMG submission 119762) | Peatland microbial communities from MTU Mesocosm Facility, Houghton, MI, USA - PEATcosm2014_Bin06_60_metaG | ecosystem: Environmental > Terrestrial > Soil > Wetlands > Peat | place...
GAAACGTGCATGTAACCGATGCCGGGCTTGATCATGAAGTGCAGGTCCACGCTGTAGCGCGGAATCTCGTCGCGCACCACGGCGAATTCCAGCGGCCGGTCGGAGCCTTCTCTCAGCATCGTGATGTGGACGGTCGTGCCTTTCGGCCCCTTGAGCAGATCGGCCACGTCGGAAGTGGTCATATTGTCGGTGGGCTTGCCGTCGATGGCGGCGATGATGTCGCCCGGCCGGATGCCGGCGCGATACGCCGGCGTGCCCACGAAGGGAGCGATCACGATGACCTTATTGTTGCGCGGGCCGACCGTCATGCCCACGCCGTAGTACTTGCCGCTCTGTTCTTCGCGCAGCGCGGAGTACGCCTTGGGATCGAAAAAGTTCGCATGGGGATCGAGCTGGTGCAACATGCTCGGGATGGCGCCGTTATAGATCGTCTTATCGGCATTCACCGGATCGGCATAGTTCTGCTCGATCGTGTCATAGACGTCGGTGAACTGCTTCACGTTGTCGCGGACTTCGGAATCGCTGCTGGGCGTGGCTTCTGGGCTGATGCGCTGCGCGAACAGCATACCCAGCAAACCGAACACGCCAAGCACAAAAACTATCAGCAAGAGTGAACGACGAGAACTACCGGCCATTGGCTGAATTCCTCGGGCGGAGACGTGGAGCGACCCCGTTACCCAATCTGAGCGCAGTATAACATGCGGAAGCGCCTGTTTACTTTGATGCAACTGGGAGCTGAAAGTTACTAGTGGGCGACATCTTTTGACGCTGCGCGCCTAACCCGATTTTCCTTCCCGCCTCCACCGCAGCAGCGGCTTGCGCGCCGCCGCCGTTTCGTCCAGGCGGGAAATGCGCGTGTTGTGCGGAGCGTCGAGCACGAACTGCGGATCTTCTTCCACTTCTTCCGCCATCGACTTCATGGCCTCGATGAACAGGTCCAGCTCTTCTTTCGGCTCGCTTTCGGTCGGCTCGATCATCAGCGCGCCCGCGACGATCAGCGGGAACGCCGTCGTGTACGGATGAAACCCGTAATCGATCAGCCGTTTCGCCAGATCCATCGTCTTCACGCCCTTCTTCGCTTGCAGCTTGTCGCTGAACACCACTTCATGCATCGATGGCGTCGAGTAGGGCAGGTCGTAAACTCCTTCGAGCCCCTTGCGGATGTAATTCGCGTTGAGCACGGCGTCTTCCGTCGTCTGCCGCAGGCCGTCCGGCCCGTTGGCAAAGATATAAGCCAGTGCGCGGATGAACATTCCGAAATTTCCGTAGAACGCGCGCACCCGCCCTACCGACTGCGGACGGTCGTATTCGAACCCCAGCGTGCCATCCGCCTTGGTCGTAATGACCGGCACCGGCAGGAACGGCGCGAGATTTTTTTTCACCGCCACCGGTCCCGAGCCCGGGCCTCCACCACCATGCGGCGTGGAAAAAGTCTTGTGCAGATTGAGGTGCATGACATCGACGCCAAAGTCACCGGGCCGGGCCTTCCCGACGAGCGCGTTCATGTTGGCCCCGTCCATGTAGAGCAGGCCGCCCTTGGCGTGCATAATGCCCGCGATTTTGTGGATCTCCTGCTCGAAAACGCCCAGCGTATTCGGATTGGTCACCATCAGCGCCGCGACATCTTCATTCATCTGCGCCGCCAGCGCCGCGGGGTCAACCATGCCGCGGTCGTTGGATTTCAAATTTTCGACCGCATAGCCCACCGTGGCCGCCGTCGCGGGATTCGTACCATGCGCCGAGTCAGGAATCAGAATCTTCTTGCGCGCATTTCCTTGCGACTGGTGATACCCACGCACGATCAGCAATCCGGTGAGTTCGCCGTGCGCGCCCGCCGCCGGCTGCAGCGTGATCTCATCCATTCCGGTGATCTCGAGCAGGCAGTCGCTCAACGTCTTGATGATGCGCAGAGCGCCTTGCGAAATCTTCTCCGGCTGGTAAGGATGTCCGTTCGCTAGCCCCTCGACCCGCGAGACAAACTCGTTTACTCGCGGGTTGTACTTCATGGTGCAAGAGCCGAGCGGGTACATTCCCAGATCAATGGCGTAGTTCCACGTCGAGAGCCGCGTAAAGTGACGGATAATCTCAATCTCGCTTAACTCGGGAAGCTCCGCTGGCACTTCGCGTGCGGCGGGACCAAGTAGAGACGCGGAGACAACAGCCGGCACGTCGAGCGGAGCCAGCCTGTAGGCGCGCTTGCCCGGCGATGACTTCTCGAAGAGCAAAGCCTCGTTCTGCGTCGGATGTGGACGAACTTTGACTATCTGACCTATTACAGTCGTATTATCTTTTGAACTCATCTCATTCTCTTTCATTCGCGCGTTAAGGAAGTTGCGTTTGGACGATTCATCGATGAAAGCGTAGTTTGTGTGCGATTCTTCCACTCGGGCTTCTTACGAATTACAGTCCAGTATTCTTCACGCACATCTTCATCAATTTTGACGGGCCAGTCACTCTTGTAGAGTCGGTCAGTTCCATCTCGCCTCGGTCCAGAAATCCAATAGGGATCCCCGCTTCCTTCCTCGATGTAGTTGGCCTTGCCTCCCTTAAATCTGTGAAAAGACTTACCGCCATAACGCAGCGTGGCTCCCGTTCTTGTGAATGTGACTCTGCCGATCCGGGCAGGACCATTCAGAGATTCAGCTTTGCATTCGATGTACATGATTCGTGGTGGATAAGTTTGTTTAGTCATGACTTTGTCATTTGTACAGAAAAAACATGCTTCAGGGGCTAATGTCCTAACCTAATCATCCGTAGCATGTCCTACTATTCTTCCTTGCTCGAATCCTGTTGCTTCCTCGCGCGCGGAAAGCGCATTTCGTTCAAATGCCAAATGCCCCACGCCCAAACGTATCCGCCGATAGGACAGGCTATCAGCAAGCTAATCTCAAGACGCCAATCCATCTTTCCGTGGCAAGTTAGAGCATTCGTGATCGTGGTCAAGACAAACATGATGCTGCCCCACCTCAGCACTCCTCTGCGCACAATGAAAGATCGCTTGCCTAACCTACGCCTCTTTTCCCACTTCTTGCGCTGTCTGCTGCGCATTGCGGATCTGAAGCTTTTGGACATCTGCGCAACTCCATTCGCAAATACAAACTCAACAAACTGGCCTATGCCTTCACCGGCCTGGCCGCCAGAGCTTTCGCCGCGGCGTCAATCTGCGCTCGGGGCATGATCTCGGTCGCGCACCACAGCGTGCAATTGCGCAGCTCCGGATACCAGCGGCTCAAATCGATGCCGCCGACAATCTTTGCGTCGAGAAGCCGCTGGCTCCATTGCGCCGGGGACTCTTCGGTTTCGAGAACAAACTCGTTGAAGCGAGGCGCGCCGGTAAACAACTGTGTTACGCCGGACTTGGCGGAGAGGACCTTGGCCGCATAGCTCGCTTTCGCCAGGTTATGCTCGGCTAACTCGCGGATTCCCTCTTTGCCGTAGACGCTGAGAAAAATTGTGGCCATCAGCGCGACTAATGCCTGGTTGGTGCAGATATTCGAGGTGGCCTTCTCGCGCCGTATATGCTGCTCGCGTGTAGAGAGCGTAAGGACGAAGCCGCGATAACCAGAGCTATCGACGGTTTGGCCGACGAGACGTCCGGGCATCTGGCGAACGAACTGCTCTTTAGCCGCGATGACGCCGCAGAACGGCCCACCATAACTCAGCGCCACGCCGAAGGATTGCGCCTCCATGCTGACAATATCTGCCTCGACGGGTGGTCGAACGATTCCCAGCGAAACCGCCTCGGCGATGGAGACGATCAACAGGGCACCTTTGGCATGAGCGATTTCGGCGATGGCTGGAATATCCTCGATGACTCCGAAGAAGTTGGGGCTCTGCACGAGGACAGCTGCCGTTTCGTCCGTGACGCTGGCTGCAAGCGCGGTCAGATCGATGCGCCCGGTCTTGCGGTCGTAACCAACAAGCGACGTGGGCAAGCCCTGGTGCTTTGTGTAAGTGCCCAGCACCTCGCGATACTCGGGATGAACAGTCGAAGCCACTACCGCCTGATGCCGCCCGGTGGCGCGCACGGCCATCATCACCGCCTCCGCCGCTCCCGTGGAACCGTCGTACATGCTGGCGTTGGCCACGTCCATTCCGGTCAGCTCAGCGATCATGGTCTGAAATTCGAAGATAGCTTGCAGCGTGCCTTGACTTATCTCCGCTTGATAGGGTGTGTAACTCGTCAGAAACTCGCCGCGCTGTATCAGGGAATCGATGATGACCGGTCGATAGTGGCGATAAGCTCCGGCGCCAAGGAAACTGGCATAGCCGGTAGAGTTCTTCGATCCCGCTGCGCGAAAGTAGTCGATGATCTCGCTTTCGGCGTGCGCGCGCGGAACGGCCAGGTCGCGATTAAGGCGGTGCTTAGTGGGAATGACAGCGAATAAATCATCGATGGAGGCTGCGCCGATTTCGGCCAGCATCTTTTTGCGTTCAGCAGGTGATTTAGGCAAGTAGCGCATATTCAACTTCTATCCTCTAGCTTTTAGCTTCTAGCTAAAAGCCCGTTTGGCAGACCACTCTGCGGTCAGCCGAAAGAAATATCAATGTAAATCAATGCGGCTTCCAGTCCCCATTAACTAGCTAAAGGCTAGAAGCTAGCAGCTAGAAGCTGCTCTTCTAGCTTTCTTCCGCAATAAACGCCTCATAGGCGGCAGCGTCAAGCAGCGTGTTGAGCTCGGCGGGGTTAGCCAGCTTGACCTTGATGATCCAGGTTTCGTGAGGCTTCTCGTTGATCTTGTCGGGGGCTGACTTCAGCTCCTCATTGATCGCTGTGACAGTGCCGGTGACGGGCGAGTAGAGATCGCTGACCGCCTTGACGCTTTCCACCGAACCAAAAGTGGCGTTGGCGGTAACTGCGTCGCCCACCTTGGGCAGGTCCACGTAAACGATGTCGCCGAGGGAGTTCTGTGCGTAGTCGGTGATGCCGATGGAGCCGATGGAGCCGTCGAGTCCAATCCACTCATGCTCGCGGGTGTAACGGTAGTTTGCGGGATAAGCCATGCGATTCCGCTCCTCCAAAAAGCGAAACCCCAGTGTACGACTTGAGGGGGTCCGATGGAAAACAGACGTCTGATCCCGGAGATTAGGGGTCAAAAGCCTGCTGTTTCCATCACGCTGGGCCGAATCCGGGATAGGGCGCAAGCGGAACAACCATCAGGATTTCCAGCATTCCGGCTCTCTTGATGGGCAGGCTGTCGAGGGCGGCAATGACCTCGGCCTCGTTGGCAGCCTCCCAGAGGATGGCCGCGCCGGGAATGTCGCCCCGACGCCATACCTGGCGCAGAAGGCCCGCGGCGTAGAGTTCTATCACCCGTTGGGTTTCGCGAGTCATCAGCTCCGGAGTAAAGGTTTCAGGCGGAAAGGCATCGACGAGGCGGCGGGAAAGAGATAGAAATTGCATGGAGAAATTGTACCGCCTGTTGTCGGGAGCCGAGGTTTGATTTCCCGCATGGAGCGTTCTCGCATCCAATCTTCAGATTGCGCACTTTGCTTTCTGATGTTCCGTCACAATTCGCCTTAAAGCACTCCATAATGCGATATGATCTATTCACTTGGAGCCAGGACTAGGAGGTCTTCCCCATGCCTAAGTTCGTTATCGAAAGAGAAATTCCCGATGTAGGTAAGCTGACATCTGCGCAGTTGAAGGCGGTATCGCAGACATCGTGCGGTGTTCTGCGAAAGATGGGCCCACAGATTCAGTGGATTCAGAGTTACGTCACGGATGACAAGATTTACTGCGTATACATCGCCCCGGATGAGGAGACAGTAAGGGAACATGCCCAGCGTGGCGGTTTCCCGGCCAACAGGGTCTCGCGCATTCGCTCGGTGATCGATCCCACGACGGCCGATTAGCCGTAAAGATCATCCTTCGAATTCTCTCGGATCGTTACTTTTCAAAGAACTTCCCCCGCCCTCCGTTCGCCCACGGATCATAATGCAGCGCAAAGTTGGCGCGGTTCTGCACGCTGGGGTGGTTGTAGGTCCAGAACTCGACAAAGGCGTTGGGATTGGGATCTTCGAGCCAGGCTTCGCCTAAATGGTTGAAGGCGGAGACGGCGGTTTTCTGCGGATCTGCAACCAGGCCGTGGATAGCCTCCTGCCCGTATACATCGGCTTCGTGCTCAAAGTGGCGGCTGAAGGCGTTTCTTGCAGGTTGCAGAATGAGGCCGGCAACTGAAAGCGCGAAGAGCAGCACCAGAAAACCCTGGCGGCTGGCGAGCGGAGTTGATCCTTCCGGCGTGACCAGCTGCCACCGGGCGCCGTAGCGGTGCGCCAGCCAGCCGGCAAATCCCGCGCTGGCCCACAAGACAAAGAACAGTCCGGCGGCCATGCCGCCAAGCATTTTGGGAATGTGGTTGAGGACGTAGTGGCCGCTCTCGTGGCCAAAGACGAAGAGGACCTCGTCGTCGGGCATCCTGTCGGTGGCCGTATCCCACATTACGAATCGCTTGGTGGCGCCGATGCCGGTGACGTAGGCGTTGAGGCCGTTGGACTTTTCGCTGGCCTTCATCAGAAACATCCGCTCGGGCGGAATCCTGGTTCCGGTGCGGGCAACAACTTGCTCCAGCTTGGCCACCAAAGCGGAATGATTTTTTTCGAGCGGCTCAAACTTGTTGTAAAGGGGATCGATGATGAGCGGCTCCGCAAAGATGGAAAGCACGATGAGGGGCAACATGACCAGCCAGATCCACGCGAAGTAGCGGCGTGGGGAGACGCGAACAATCCAGTTAAAAAACAGCAGGACAGGTGCGATGAAAAGCAGCGAGAGGCCCATCCCTATGGCCAGATCGCCAAACCAGCTGAGCCAGCCCTGGACGCTGATTCCATAATGGCGGCTGACCGTGTGACCGATCATATCCAGCGGCAGGTTTGCCAGTGTGCCGATGACCAGATAGACGGCGAAGAAGAGCAGCCCCTGCATCCAGCGGCGGCGCAGCAGGCGCTCCGCCCACGCTGCCAGGCGGGCGGCCCAGCGAAGAGAGAGCAGCAGCCAGAGAAAGGCCAACCCCCACAGTGAGCCTACAATCTCGAGGGTAAGGGAGATGCGGCTGAGGGCTTTAGCCTTGGCCAGCTTGTCGGGCGGCAGGTTGTAGGCCTGGGAACTGGCGGGTTGGGCCGGGGGCGCAGTCGAGACTGGCGTAACCGTGGAACCCGAAGCTGGCTGAGCCGGAGCAGGCTGGCCTGAGCTAAGGCGCGGGGTTAGGCCGGCGAGCAGCACGGCAATGCATAGTGTCCACAATGTTCGGCGAATAAATGTCATGAGTCGTTCCTCTTGAGTAGCTTACTCTGAGACAATTCCATTGGAAGATGTTTTTTCAGGGATTTTTTAGCCTATGAGAGAGATTTATTTTGCATTCGCAAGACGGATGGCCAGCCGTGCCTGCCACATTGCTGTTCTCGCCGCGTTGACATTGACCATGCCTGTGCTGGCCGGAGCACAGCACAAGACTGCTCTGCCGCGACATTCCGCGAAAGAAAACCCGCCCGCGGGGTCCCCTGTGCTCCTGGACGTGATGACCGCCGAGCTCAATCGCGCCTTTACGTCGCTGGGCAAGCAGGGTGATGCGAAGCAGTTGCCGCCTTACTTTCTGAGCTACTCGGTGAGCGACGCATCGGTTGCGATGGTTCAGGCGCAGTATGGCGCGCTGGTTAGCAGCGTGTCCAATCACGTGCGCGTGGCTGACGTGCAGGTACGGATCGGCGAGCCCAAACTGGATAACACCCACGGCACTCATCGCGGCACAGCAGTGAACAGCGCCACGCTGCCCCTGGTAGATGACCGGGTGGCGCTGTCGCGTTCGCTATGGCTGGCTACCAACGCCGGCTACGGAAGAGCGTTGGAGAACTACCTGCGCGTGAAGACCGAAGCCGAAGTCCGCGCCAAGGAAGAAGATACCTCGCCTGATTTCAGCCAGGAAGCGCCACATGTCTACATCGGCAAGTCAGCGCCGCCTGTCAAGATTGACCGCGCGGCATGGGAGCAGCGCATTCGCGCGCTCTCGCTTGTCTTTCGCGAATTTCCCCATGTGAATCAGAACATGGCAATACTCGCGGTGCAGAACGAGACCGACTACTTTGTCTCGTCAGAAGGATCGCGGGTTGTGACTCCGCATATGCTGGCGCGGGTGTTAGTGCTTGGCGTGACGCGCGCCGATGATGGCATGGACCTCTTCCGCGTGCAGACCTTCGAAGCCGAGACCGCGGAGGGTTTGCCCGCGCAGGCCGAGATGGAAGCAGCGGTACGCAAGCTGGGCAACAGCCTCGAGGCTCTGCGCAAGGCGCCGGTGACCGAGCCCTTTGACGGGCCTGCGATTCTCTCCGGACGTGCGGCAGCGGTCTTCTTCCACGAGGTGCTGGGCCACCGGCTCGAGGGCCAGCGCCAGCGCGGCGACGAGGAGGGCCAGACCTTTACCAAGGAAGTGGGCAAGGAGGTGCTGCCCACGTTCCTGTCGGTGGCCGATGATCCGACGCTGACCACCTTCGGCAAGACCTGGCTGAGCGGCAACTATCAATATGACGACGAGGGCCAGAAGGTGCAGCGTGTCTCGCTGATTGAGGAAGGCGTCTTGAAAAACTTCCTGATGTCGCGGCTGCCCATTGCCAGCTTTGCCAACTCCAACGGCCACGGCCGCGCGCAAGCCGGCAAGGTTCCCACCGGACGGCAAGGCAACCTGATCGTGACCTCCACCAAGACGGAGTCGGAAGCCAAACTGCGCAAGCAGTTGATTGATGAAGCAACGAAACAAGGCAAGTCCTATGGCCTTTACTTCGAGGACATCTCCTCGGGATTTGCCGTGACTCAGCGCCGCTCGCCGCAGGCATTTGAAGTGATTCCGCTCGTGGTTTGGCGCGTATATGTAGATGGCCGGCCGGATGAGCTGGTTCGCGGCGTCAGCATTGTGGGCACGCCGCTGGCAGCCATGAAGCGGATTCTGGTTACCGGTGATAAGAGCGAGGTCTTCAACGGTGAGTGCGGCGCGGAGTCCGGCACGATTCCGGTCAGCGCGGTGGCCCCGGCCATGCTGTTCAGCGAAATGGAGACGCAAAAGCAGCCGCAGGGCACGGCGCGGCCGCCGATTCTGCCCATTCCCGGCGCGGATGCACCGGCAAAAAAGGAGACGCAATGAATCCGATTCGTACTGTTGCACGATTTGCTGGAGCCAGATTCCTTGCACTTCTCCTCGGCGCAACCTGCCTGAGTGCGTCCGCTCAAACACCACCGCAGCCCACTCGCGCCGACGCCGAAAAAGATCCCGTGCTGAAGGCTATGCTCACCGAGTTGGATCGCAGCATGAGCCAGTTGCAGTTAAGGGACTTTCAAAAACCGTTCTTTATCCAATACCGCATAGCAGAGATCAGCGGCTTTGAGACTAAGGCGGAGTTTGGTGCCACCAGCAACTCCCTGCGCACACATGCGCGCATGGCGCGCGTAACGGTGCGGGTGGGCGACTACAAGACCGACAGTTCAGGTGGCCCGGGCGATGGCGCTGTCCAAATAGAAGCTCTGGATGACGACCCAATTGCGCTGCGGTCGGCGTTGTGGATGGCCACCGATCAGGCATACAAAAGCGCATTGGCGGCCTACGCACAGAAGCAGGCAGCGCTCAAGCAAGTGGAGACACCGCCGCAGGCCGACGACTTCAGCAAGGAGACTCCGGTGATTTCGCTTGCCGAGCCGTTCAAGCTTGATGTGGACGAGCCAGCTTGGGAAGCCAGAGTGGCGCGGGTGAGCGGTCTCTACCGCACTGATGACTCCGTCAAAGACAGCCAGCGCGACGTACAGAACTCCACGAGTAACTTTTCCGCTCGTGTAACGACCACCTGGCTGGTAACCAGCGAGGGCGCCATCGTGCGCAAGTCGGCTGCCGTCTATGAGGAATTCATCGGTGTGAGCACGCAGGCGGCCGACGGCATGAGACTGGACCGCTCCTATGCGACTATCGGAACTTCTCTCAAAGATCTGGATGCGCCGGAGGTCTTCGAGAAAAATGCAGTTGCGCTGATCGCCTCGCTCACCAATCTGCGCAATGCTCCGCTGGTGGAGGAAGAGTATCACGGTCCGTTGCTGATGAGTTCCGACGCCGGCGCCGATGCGTTGTACGCCTTATTGGCAAATAGCGTCACGGCGACCAGGCCCAGGCTGGGCACCGAAGCGCGCACCAATGGGTCGTTTGCCTCCAGCTTCCATGCGCGCGTGCTGCCGGAGTCTTTTAACGTGGTCGATGACCCAGGCCTGAAGAGCTATGGCGGCAAAGGTCTGGTGGGCGCATACGACGTGGACGACGAGGGCGTTCCTGCGCAGCCCGTAAAGCTGATTGTCGATGGCCGTCTGGAAAATTATCTGATCGGCCGCGAGCCGGTGCGCGACTTCCCGCAATCGAACGGCCACGAACGCGCCGGGCTCGCTACACCTCCGAAGCCTTCCATCGGCGTGCTCCGGGTGACGGCGAAGGACGGGCTGACGGACGAGGAGCTGAACAACAAGCTGCTGGCGCTGGCCAGGGATCGTGGCCTAAAAAGCGTCTATTATGTGGCCACCTTGGGTGGAAAGCTGACGCCGCGGTTGCTTTATCGCGTCACACCGGACGGCAAACGGGAACTGGTGCGCGGCGCAGAATTTGCCGACCTCGACCTGCGCGCGCTGCGCTCCAACGTGGAGGCGGCAGGCAAGGATTTGCGCGTCGCTAACTACTTGGGCGATATACCCTCAACGGTATTGGCCCCGGCGCTGCTGATTGACGATGTAACCATTCGCCGCGCCAACAAGAAGAACGATAAGCTGCCCTTTTATCCGCCGCCGGAGTAGGAGGCCGGCCCTTCAACCGCGCATCGCAGAGCAGCCCGCGCAAGCAAGCGTGTCGAATCAAGCGTGGGCAACGGTGAATTTGAATCGTTCAAGATCAGTGGAATCTCGGTGCAGCCAAGTATCACCGCGTCGCAGCCTTCATCTTTCATCCGGTGCAGGACGCGTTGGAAGTACTCGAGCGACTCGGGCTTGAAGACGCCGTAAACAAGTTCCTCAAAGATAATGCGATTCATCGTTTCGCGTTCGTCCGCATTCGGGCGCACACAAGCCAAACCGCGCGCGGTAAGTTTTTCCGGGTAAATTTCGCTCTCCACGAGCCACCGGGTTCCGGTTATGCCGATGTGCCTGAAGCCGCGCTCTGCGGCGCGAGCCGCTACGACCTCGGCTATGTGCAGCCATGGCAACTTCAATCGCGATTCAATATAAGGAAACGCCTGGTGAATCGTATTGTCGGGGCAAATGAGAAAATCGGCGCCGGTCCTGGCTAGTTTATCGGCGGAGGAGAGCATGAGTTCCCCCACGCCCAGCCAATCGCCGCGGCTGATGCATTTCATGTACTCGGCGAGGGAGTGCGTGTGCATCGAAACTTCGGGATGATCGTGAGGCCCAAGAAGCTGCGCGCCTTCCACGCAGATCGTCCGGTAACAAAGAGACGCTCCCTCGGCGGAGCAGGCGACAATTCCGATATGACTGGGCATAGGTTGATTCTATATAGAAGGCATAGTCCAGCCGCGTCAAAAATGCCTCTCCCTCGGCTGGGTGCAGTATATGGTGCTGGCCCCAGCGCTGCTAAATGATGATGTGACCATCCGCCGCGCCAACCGGAAGAATGACAAGCTGCCCTTCTATTCGCCGCCGGAGTAGGATGCCTGCGAATCGAGACGCTACTTCTTCTTCCACGCGCCGACGATAGCGCCCATCAGCATCATGCCCAGCAGCCAGAAACCGGCATTGATGCCCAGCAGGCTCCAGGGGCGAACCTCAAAAACGTATTCCGTGCACCACACTGGCAGCACGAAACTGAACCACAGCATCGCCGCCACCATGATCCCGCGCTGCCATGTCTGCTCTCCGGTGTTCTGAATAATGCACGAAATGCTGGCGGCGATTACGGCTTCCGCGACCAATGCCACGGCGAACTGAAGCGCAGGATTGACGCCCGTGTTCATCAGCCATGCGTGGGTGCGTCCTATGCCGTCGAGCCATGGATGCAAGAAGATCGAGTACCAGCCCGCTTCAAACAGAAAACATGCGATTGCCGCAACGACAATCGCCAAATAGTTCTGCTTAACTCTCATTTCCTGAATTGCCATGCCAACCTCCATCCTGATTCTCTCCAAAAGGAGAATTCATAATGAGATGGTCATTGGCCTGTGAAAGATGCACGATTTGGCTAGTCCAGCCTTGTGAGAAATGCCTCGCCCTCGGCGGGGCGCAGGTTGCGGGCGATTCGCTCGGCCTGCTTGCGGTCGTCGCCTTCTGGCCGGATGCGCACCCAGTAGCTGTCTTCTCCGGAAAACTCGGTCACGCTGGCGCCGGGGTACTTGCGCTCCAGTTGCGCCTTGAGCTTGTTGGCTTTGCGGCTGCTGGTGAAGGCGCCAACTTGCACGCACCATCGGCCGCCGGTGTTGATGGGCTTGGGAGTCCGGTAAACATCCACCCGGACTCTGGCAGTCCCGGCCTCGTAAACGCCTGTGGCCTTGGCCGAAGCGATGGAGAGATCGACCACCCTGCCTTCCATAAACGGGCCGCGATCGGTGATGCGCATGGCGGCGGACTGGCCTGTCTTGAGGTTGGTCACGACGACCAGCGAACCCATGGGCAGGGTGCGATGCGCAGCAGTCAGAGCGCGGTCCTTGAAGACCTGGCCGTTGGCGGCCTTGGCTCCCTTGTAGGGCGCGGTATACCAGCTAGCCACGCCCTCCTCGGTCAGGATGGGCTTATGCGACCTGACAAATTTCAGGTCTTCCGCGCTAACCCCTCCCGGTGGCGCCGGGGTGGCCGCGATAGGCGGAGCAGCTTGCGTCGCGGGCAGCGAGGCAACGCTTTGTTGATGCCCGCATCCGGACAGGATCAGCACAGTCGAGGCCGCAATCACAAGAGCCAGCCCGGTTCTGATACCGTGCAAATCCTCCGTGCCCCATCCTTTCCGTTTCTTTTTGCGGAAAGGGTGGGAAACCTTTACTTCTGAC
>Ga0181527_1003922_pt1 | contig 13000 bp, 8 predicted proteins | sample PEATcosm2014_Bin_30_FD_119762 | JGI IMG/M metagenome (GOLD analysis project Ga0181527, IMG submission 119762) | Peatland microbial communities from MTU Mesocosm Facility, Houghton, MI, USA - PEATcosm2014_Bin06_60_metaG | ecosystem: Environmental > Terrestrial > Soil > Wetlands > Peat | place...
AGTCGACCAGGTTGCGGATGAGCGTGGCGGCCGACTTCCAGTTCTGGTCATGCTTGTTGTAGCCCCAGTGATCGTTCATCGTCATGCACGATTCCCAGGGCTCCGCCTCGGCGTTGGCCGGAATCGTCTGCTCCGGCGTGCCGTAATCGCCGATATCTCCCTTGCCCACGCGATTGTTGATGATGATGCTCGGCTGCAGCGAGCGGACGTAGCGGTACAGGTCCGCTCCGCGCTCGCGGGTCCAGGCATCTTCCCACTGGCCGTCGAACCAGAGGATGCCCAGCGGGCCGTAACCCGTCAAGAGCTCCTTGAGCTGGCCCTTCATGTAGGCCGTGTAGCGATCCATGTCCGGTTTGCCGGTCGCCTTGTCGTTCCAGGGCCGGCGCTTGCCCCAGTCCGGATGGTGCCAGTCCATGATCGAATGGTAGAAGCAGAGGGTGATGCCTTCCTCCTTGCAGGCCGCGGCCAGCTCCTTGAGCGGGTCGCGCCCAAACGGCGTCGACTTGATGCACCAGTCGGTCAGTGCGGAGCGGAACATGCCGAAGCCGTCGTGGTGCTTGCTGGTGATGACGATGTATTTCATGCCGGCGTCCTTGGCCATGCGGACCCATTGCTTGGCGTCGAACTTCACGGGATTGAACTCTCCGGCGAATTTCTCGTACTGCGACACGGGCATGTGGGTCTCTTCCAGGAACCACTCGCCGTAGCCCTTATTGCCTTTCCACTCGCCGGCGGGCACCGAGTACACGCCCCAATGAATGAAGAGGCCGAACCGCGCCTCGCGGAACCATTTCATGCGGGCGCTCCGCTGTTCGGGCGTTTCCGCCGCCACGGCTGCTTGTGCCCTGCATTCCCGCGGCTGGGAAAGGGCAAATACCGCCGCTGCCAGCAACCCGGCCTTGAGCACAGTTCGCATTCGCAATGCTTTCATGGCACCCCCCTAGGGAAACAAAGGTGGATTCGGTTCGGAAGCCGAACGACATTTCCCCATGGTATCCTATGCGGGCTCGGCCTTCAACAAGCCGGTCAAGGGCAGCGAGTCAGCCACGGATGGAACACGGATTATACACGGATGCTTCCGCTCCTTGTGCTGTCAGTCCATCTTCGACCCCTGCCTTCGATCCGTGTTCGATCGGTGTTCCATCCGTGGCCGAGTTGCTCCTGATCTCTCGAAATCTGGAGGTCATTCTTCGGCCGTTCCTTACGTGCGGATTGACAACCGGTTCGCGCCGCGGTATAGGATCAGGGTCCAATGCTGATTGCCCCAAATGACGTTGCATGATCCTGGGAGGCGCCCCGGTAGGTCCCTTCTGCCGGAAGGGACGTGAGCGACTCCCTGACGTTTTCGGCACACAAAGTCCCGCTCGGCAAGCGGGACCTACCTCGGCAAGCGGGACCTACCAGGAGAACTTTCCATGAAACTCATGCCCTGCTGCATTCTTGTTGCCGTGCTGGCTGCCATTCCCGGCCGGGCCGCCGAGCCGCCTGCCCCTTACGGTCCCGTGCCCAGCCAGCGGCAGCTTGCCTGGCATGAGCTGGAGGTCTATGGGTTCCTGCACTTCGGCATCAACACATTTACCGATAAGGAATGGGGTTACGGCGATGAATCGGAGAGCCTGTTCAATCCGACCGCCTTCGATGCCGACCAGATTGCCCGCACGGCGAAGGAGGCAGGCATGCGCGGGCTGATGCTCACCTGCAAACACCACGACGGTTTTTGTCTCTGGCCGAGCCGCTACACCGAACACTCGGTGAAGCGGAGCCCGTGGAAAGACGGCAAGGGGGACGTGGTGCGGGAGATTTCCGCGGCCTGCCGCCGCCACGGACTGAAGTTCGGCGCGTATCTTTCGCCCTGGGACAGAAACCACAAGGAGTACGCCCGTCCGGAGTACATCACTTACTATCGCAATCAACTCCGCGAATTGCTCACCGATTACGGGCCGATCTTCGAGGTCTGGTTCGACGGCGCCAACGGCGGCGACGGCTACTATGGCGGCGCGCGGGCCAAGCGGCAGATCGACAACCGCACCTACTACGACTGGGCCAACACCTGGAAGATCGTGCGCGAGTTGCAGCCGGAGGCCTGCATGTTCAGCGACGGCGGCCCCGACGTCCGCTGGGTGGGCAACGAAAGCGGTTTCGCCGGGGCGACGTGCTGGGCCACGATCACGCGGGCCGGCTCGCTCCCCGGCGTGGGAAACGGCCAATCGCTGAACGCCGGCAACCGCCGCGGCGCGGATTGGCTGCCGGCCGAGGTGGACGTGTCGATCCGCCCCGGCTGGTTCTACCATGCCAGCGAGGATGCGGCGGTCAAGTCGGTCGCCCAGCTCTTGAAAATCTACGACGAATCGGTGGGCCGCGGCTGCAACCTGATCTTGAACGTCCCGCCCGACCGTCGCGGCCTCATCCATGAGAACGACGTCAAGGCCCTGCGCGAGTGGCGGCGGGTGCTGGACGCCACCTTCGCCACGGACCTGGCCCACGGGGCCACGGCCACGGCAAGCAATGTCCGCGGCAACGACCCGCGGTTCTCGCCCGGCAACGTGCTGGACGGCAAACCCGGTACCTACTGGGCCACGGATGATGCCGTAACTACGCCGGAAATCGTGCTCGATCTGGGCAAGCCCGTTACGTTGAACGTGGTGCGCGTGCGGGAATACCTGCCGCTGGGCCAGCGCGTGGACAGCTTCGCGCTGGACTCCTGGGACGGCACCGGGTGGCAGGAGTTCGCCTCGGCCACGAGCATCGGCAACCAGCGGCTGCTGGTCGTCCGCCGGGTGACCACCTCGAAGGTGCGGTTGCGGATCACGCGAGCGGCCGCCTCTCCGGCGATTTCCGAGGTCGGCCTTTTCCTGCGTCCGGCGATAGAGCCGGGCGCGGGGCCACGAAAAGAATAAGTCATGGGCCTTGGGCCTTGAATATCTCGTTCCCATGCTCCGCGTGGGAACGCATTGGATGGCCGCTCTGCGGCCCTTCGCGGCCCAGGGAAGGGACGCGGAGCGTCCGCCCAGTGCGTTACGACGCAGAGCGTCGTAATGAGGTGATCCGCGGGGCCGCGGAAGTGAGAAACCTACCCCGCCGCCAGCCGCAGGGCCATTTCCGCGACCCGGCGGCCGAGGTTCTTTACGGTGGCGATGCCGTCGTCGCGGGTAATGTCGGGGACCGGACCGGTATTGACCGCCGGATTGCCGGCCCACACCGTGCCGCCCCAGTGACCCGTGGGCGGAGCATCGCCCACCACGATCATTTGCTGCGACATCAAGGCAACCTGAACCGAGCGGATCGTCAATTCCAGGCCGCAGTTGCGTCCTCCGCCCACCGCCAGCACCCCGCCCACCTTGTTGGTGAGCTTCTTTTCCTTCGAGAACAGGATGCAGCGGTCCAGCAGGGCCTTGCAAAGATAGCTCATATTGCCGAAATAGACCGGCGTGCCGAAGACGATGCCGGCCACCTGCGGCTCGACCATCTTGGCCGCCACCTGGGGGAAGTCGTCGCGCTCGCCCGGGTCCAGCGGCAGGCCGGCGGCCACTTGGCCGGGAATCTTCAGTCCGGCCAGCTCGACGAGCTCGACCTCGATCCCCGGAGCCGCGGCCTTTGCCGCCTCCAGGCACACCTGGAGCGCAGCCGCCGTGGTCTTCCCCTTGCGCGGGCTGCAACAAATCCCGATGATCTTGACGGCCTTTCGCGGCGGGGTCTCCGCGGCCTGCGCGGCCGCTACGGCCAGCGTGGCGGTGCCGGCGGCCACGCCCGCGGTTTCCAGGAACTTGCGACGGCTCAGCGGCTGCGACATGACAAGCGTCTCCGGTGCAATGGGTGCGAAAACGTACCAGACGATTCGCTACCAGTATGACAGACCTCCGCGGGTGGATCAAGCGCCGCACACCAGGGGCCCTCCCCGTTGCGGCGGACCCGGTTCGGGGAGTAGAATCGAGGCGCGGCCGCGGGACAATCAGGCACGCCCTGCGGGAAGGGAGTGTGCCATTGGCCCACCCTTGGGACCGACCGTTCACACCATGAGAACTCCAGGAATCCAGCGGCTGCCGGCACTGATTCTGTTGGCCGCAAGTCTGACAACCGGGTGCGTGCGGCACAATCCAGGCGTTCCTACCGACGGGGGCCATGGACAGCAGGCCCGCAAGGCGGCGGCAGACGACGATCAGCATGGCATCGTCCCCACCAGCGCGGCCGGGCCGGAGAAACGGCTCCCGCCGCTGATGGTCCTCGACCTGGGTGGGGGCGTCAAGATGGAGCTTGTGCTGATCCGGCCGGGCTCCTTCCAAATGGGCGATCCAAGTGGCGCGGACGATGCGAAGCCCGTACACAAGGTCACTATCACGCAACCGTTCTACCTGGGAAAATACAAGGTCACCCAGCAGCAGTGGCAGGCCGTGATGGGCAGCAATCCCAGCTATTTCAAGGGGCCCGGGAATCCCGTGGACAGCGTCGGTTGGGAAGATTGCAAGCTATTCCTCAAGAAGCTCGGCGAAAAATGCGGCGGCAGCGAGAAGTTCAACCTCCCGACTGAGGCCCAGTGGGAATATGCCTGTCGCGCGGGCAGCACCACGAAGTACTGTTACGGCGACGAAGAGGCAAGGCTCGCCGAGTATGCCTGGTTCAACGACAACTCGGCGGGCAGGACCCATCCGGCGGGCGAGAAGAAGCCCAGCGCATGGGGCCTGTACGACGTACACGGTAGCCTGTTCGATTGGTGCGCAGATTGGTATGGCGGCGACTATTACAAATCGTCCCCTGCGAGCGACCCAACCGGCCCCGCTTCTGGCACCTTGCACGCGGATCGCGGCGGCAGTTGGCGGAGCCTTGCGAGCGGCTGCCGCTCGGGTTTCCGCAACAACAACTCGCCACGCCCGGACTATCTTATCGGGTTGCGGGTGGCGTGTGTGCGTAGGGGTCAATGAGTGAAGTGAGGGATGCAGCATGAGCACGATCCGTACGCTGGCTATGTTGCTCTTGGGTGTACTTCTGCCGATAAGTCGATCCCCGGCTGAGGAACACGGAGATGCCCAGGCCGGCGGTGTCTGGATCGACGTGTATCAGGGCGAGCCGCTGCGGTACGAAGAGTTGCTGCAAGACCTGGCAACGGCCGACGTCGTCTACTTGGGCGAGTGCCACACCCTCCAGCGGCACCACGAGATCCAGGCCAGGCTCGTGAGCGACTTGGCGCACAGAGGCGCCCCGCTGGCGCTGGGACTGGAGCAGATGGAATCCTCCCGGCAACTGCAGCTCGACCGCTACAATCGAGCAGAGATCGACTTCGAGCAACTGGCGGAGGCGACCGCTTGGCCAAAACGCTGGCCGAACTACCGGCAGTACCAGCCCATTCTGGATGCCGCCCGCAAGGCGCAGGCCCCCGTGATCGCCCTGAATGCGGGGGCGGAGACGATCCGGCAGGTCGTGCGGAGCGGCGGGATCGAGCGCATGCCCCCGCAAGCCAGACAGCAACTCCCGGCCCAGATGCAGTTGCAGGACCCGGTCTATGAGAAGCTGCTTTCCCTGCAGATGATGGTGCACGCCTCCGCGGCGCCGGAAACTCTCCGCCCGATGATCGAGGCCCAGATCGCGCGCGATGAAGCCATGGCGCAGGCGCTTTCGGCGTTCATGAAGTCGGACTCAGGACGGGGCCGAAAGATGCTCGTCCTTTGCGGATCGGGCCACGTCGCCTACGGCCAGGGGATGCCGACGCGGGTTCGGCGGCGGTTGCCCGGAATCAGGGACCGGATCGTGCTGCTTGCTCAAAGCGGCGAGGCCCGGCTTTCGCCGGAAGAGATGGCCCAGTCGCGCGAGATCGAGATCACGCACGAGCAGTTGCGCGAAATCCAACAGCCCGTGGCCGACTATCTTTTCGTCAAACCGGTTGCCGCGAAACCGCCTGTTGATCCGGGGCCGTCAGCCGCCACGCAAGCAAAGGAGCGTAAACATGGTGCGAATGGAAAAGCGAAGGCCAGATAGAGCAGCGCTTATCTTATGGGCCATCGCCTTGGCGATAGCGCTGCCGGCGTGGGCCGGCGCCGCTGCGGCGGCCGACACGCGGTACGTCGCGGCCGGCGGCAGCGACCAGAGCGGCAACGGCTCCCGCGCAAAGCCGTGGCAGACGATCCGCTTCGCCACCGACAAGATCCCCGACGACGGCTGCACGATCGTGCTCTTGGACGGTCTGTACGAGGAGTCGCAGTCCGTCGCCCGGCAATTCCTGCGGACGTGTACGGTGCGGGCCGAACATGCTTACCGCGCCCGCCTCCGCAGCCCGGCCGGCCACAACCGCGTGCTGACTTGCTACGCCGCGGCGAACGTGAAGTTCCAGGGGCTGGAAATATTCGGCTCCGGCGGGACGCAGGACGAATACGTCGTCCACGTCGGCACGGCGAAAACCCACCACCTGCTCTTCGACGATTGCCTGATCCACGACTGCTACAACAACGATCTGGTGAAGGTGAACGACTTTACCCACCACATCGTGTTTCGCAACTGCGTCTTCTTCAACCAGACCGATCACGGGGGCGACCAGCACCTGGACATCAACACGGTGACGGACATCGCCGTCGAAGACAGCATTCTCTTGAACGACTACGCCGGCAGCGGCCGGCCCAGCGCCAACCGCAGCCAGGGGTTCGTGGTGGTCAAAAACTCCGGCAGCACCCCGGATGTCACCCGCCGCATCGCCTTCCGCCGCAACATCTTTCTCGGCTGGGACGGCAAGCCGGACCAGGCTTATCTGCTGCTGGGGGAGGACGGCAAGCCGTTCTTCGAGGCCCAACAGGTGATGATCGAGAACAACCTGTTCATTCACAACTCGCCCGTGCGGACCTGGGGCACGCTGCTCTTGAAGGGCGGCCTGCGGGACATCACGTTCCGGGCGAACACCGTCGTGGGGCACCCGGTGGTGAAGTGGTCGGGGGCTTTCGCCGCCGTCTGCCTGCGCATCGACGAGAACCCGCCCATGGGCGACCTGACTTTCGTCAACAACATCTGGTGCGATCCCACGGGCGGTATGCCGCGGTTCACGATGAGCGACGGCAAGCTCTTTGCCCCCGGCAGCAAACAGGTGATCTCCAGCAACGTCTACTGGAACGGCGGCAAGCAGATCCCCACGGAGGCGAGGGACGTTTTGGTTCCCGCGCACGACCCGAAGCAGCAGTTTGTGGACCCACGGCTCGGCAATCCCGGCCTGGGCGTGACGCTGCCGCGGTGGGACACGGCGAAGGGCTGTTTCACCTCGGGCCAGAAAACCATTCGCGGCGAGTTCGAGCGGCTGGTGCGGCGCTATGCGGCATTGGGTGCAGGAAGCCCCGCCATCCATGCCGCGGACCCTTCCTCGATGCCGCCGGATGACATCCTGGGGAGCCCCCGCGGCGACCGGCCGGACATCGGCTGTTTCCAAAGGGAAAAAGGGGACAGTCCCCATTTGTGCGCAGCACCCTTCGGGCCGTTCCGGCAAATGGGGACTGTCCCCTTTTTCCCCAAGTGACCAACGGAGAACAACCATGACCAAGCGTCGGCACTTTCTGGCCGTCTTGGCAGTGTTGGCTGCGGCGACCGCAACCGCCGCCCAGTCCCACGCGGCGCCCCTGGAGCACCGCTGGATCTACCTGCCCATGAACCTGATGGTGGACAAGAACGTCGACGAGGGCGTGGCCCTGATGGAGCGGGCGGCCAAGGCAGGCTACAACGGCGTGGTGGTCGGCGACAGCAAGTTCATGCGTTGGGACACGGTGATGGATTGCTACTTCACCAACATCCGCCGCTTTCGCCAGGCCTGTCGCGACCAGAAGCTCGCCTGCATCGCCTGCGTCTGCCCGATCGGCTATAGCAACGACCTCCTGTCGCGCGATCCGAACCTGGCGGAGGGCCTGCCGGTGGTGGATGCCCCCTTCCTGGCCAAGGACGGCCGGCTGGCGCCCGCGGACGACTCGGCCCGATTGGTCAACGGCGGCTTCGAGCAGTCGAAGAACAACATGCCCAGCGGCTGGGGCTTCGTGGACCAGCCGGGCAAGGTCAGCTTTATCGACACGGAGGTGCGGAGCGAGGGCCGGGCTTCGCTCCGCATGCAGGACATCGGCTCGAAGAGCCCGCACGCCCTCGGCCGGGCCTCGCAGACCATCGCGGTCCAGCCGTTCCGTTATTACCACGTGTCGGCCGCAGTGAAAACGCAGGACTTCGAGGCCGCCCACGAGGTTCGCATCGCCGTGTTGGCCAAGGACGGCACGCCGCTGAACTATTACGAGCCGCACGTCGAGCGGACGCAGGATTGGAAACGCATCGACGTGACCTTCAACAGCTTGGAGTTCTCTCAGGTCAACCTGTACCTGGGCATCTGGGGCGGCAAGGGCGGCACGATCTGGTGGGACGACGTCCGCTTGGAGCCCGGCGGACTGGTGAACCTCGTCCGCCGCGACGGCGCGCCCCTGCGGACCACCAGCGCCGATGCCCAGGTCGTCTACCAGGAGGGCCGCGACTTCCAGAACGCCCGTGATCCCAAGCTCGGCACGACCCCCTATTCCGGCTGTTTCACCGCCTGGCACGATCAGCCGGCGATCACCCTGCCGCCGGGCAGCCGCATCCGCGACGGCCAAAAGGTCCTGCTGAGCTACTACCACACGGCCATAATCCATGAGGGACAGGTCATGTGCTGTATGGCCGAGCCCAAGGTCTACGAGATCCTTCGCTGGCATCTGGCCCACGTCCATAAGCACCTCCAGCCGGACGCCTATTTCCTCTCGCACGACGAGATCCGCGTGCAGGGCTGGGACGAAAGCTGCCGCCGCACGGGCCAGACCCCCGGCGAGCTGCTGGCCGAGAACGTCCGCAAGTGCGTGGAGTTCGTACACAGCGAAGACGCGGGCAAGCCGATCTACGTCTGGTCGGACATGTTCGACCCGCAGCACAACGCCGCCAAAAGCGGCCGGTATTATCTGGTCAAGGGCGACGGCCCGTGGTACGGCTCCTGGAAGGGTCTCGATAAGGACGTGACGATTGTCAACTGGAACTCGGACCCCGCCAAGCGGGTTGCATCGCTCAGGCACTTCGCGGACCTGGGCCACCGGCAGATTCTGGCCGGCTATTACGACGGCCCGGTGCCGGCAATCACCGGCTGGCTCCACGACGGCCGCGAGGTCCCGGGCATCATCGGGGTGATGTACACGACCTGGCGGCAGCGATACGATGATCTGGAGGCGTTCGCCCGGCAGTTGGAGAAGCCGTGACAGGGGGCCGGACAAGAGCGCCCCACGGTCAGCGAGCGCCGCGGTGCCCGAGCGCGCCGGGAGCGGAAATTGCCGAAGCGGAACGCCCTTTCCAGGGCGGCATGGGCATTCCCGTTGACCTTCGCTCTTGACCGCGATCTGGCACGGGACCACAATGGGGGGGTGCGAGGGGTCCAGATGAAACCGAGGGACCGGAGGTTGGAGCGACGACCCCTCATACGGACACGTTGAGATTGTGTTGGGCCGGAGGGGTTGCACCCGTCTTGTCGAACTCGGCTTAGAGAGAAAGGTGTGCGTACAAATGAGGAGGGTTGCCTCATACGTGGCTGCCGGACTTGCGATGGCAGGCACAATTTGTTCGCCATCGAGGGGTCGCTGCGCTGACGCGGCCGAGACAGCAAAAGGGCACCAGTCGCGCGCCGACGCAATGTCGCAGCACATCGAGAAAGAACTTGTCCGGTGGAAGCCCGATCATGAAGACCTCAGCCCCATCATCGGGAGCATATTTCGGCCAAAGGCTGAAATCGTCGGGGAGTGGACGACTGACGATAATTACGACAGCAGTTCCCTCTCGATTCGGAGGAAGGAATCTGGCGGATTCGCCGTTGATTTCTCAACAGGTGGTTGCCTCCTCGACTGGGAATTGCATCGCGAGGGAAGCTATGCGCGTGGCGTTTTCCGCCTCAACAAGCCGGTTGAGGAGTACCGCGGACACGTTTATGACACTCTGTACGTCATCTCAGTCAACGGCACGGAATACCTGCTTTCCCAGTCAGCCATCCACTATCACGTGAAACACGACTCGAAAAAGGGAGGCGTGGATTGGTCGAAGCATCTCAGTTTCAGCGCGTTCCACAGAAAGGGCAAAGCAAACAACGACGTGTCGAGGTGAGCCCCGGCCACCCTCTGCAATCGGGTAGCCGCCCAACACGGCACGGCGGCAGAGTTCTCTTCGGGAATCGCCTGAGGCGGCCGCCATGCAAACCGTTCGCCTATCAAGGAGGATTCGGACATGAAGATTCTCCACCTTATGCTGGTCCCCGGATTGATTCTGGCGTGGCTCGTTAGCTCGCTGGGCAACGCCAAGGAGCCGGACCCGGCCATCGATTCTGTCCTGGTGAAGTGGGAAGAGGCATCGCACAAGGGCAAGATCCTCGATGCGAAGCTGACGGTCTGGCGATACGACCCTGTGTTCGACCGCGACCACCAACCGACGATCGCGCATGGCCGGTTCTATTACGAGGCGCCGAACCTGGGACGCTACGAAACCCGAAAGACCGCCAGGGGCGCGACGAACGACTGGTCGAGCGTCTCGGAAGCCGTCATCTGGACCGGCAAGGAGGTGCTCTGGATCGACGGAGGTAGACGCCTTTGCAGGAAGTTTTCCAGGGCGAAGCTCCAGTCGCTTCTGAGCCAGCCCGGGGGCAATAACTTGGGATGGTTGTCGGAAATCGTCCGTGAGTTCGCGGGGAGGTTCCAGGAACCCAAGCAGTTCGTGCCCTTGCTGATTGGCATCCGCGCCAGCGAGGTTCGGGAGCGATTCGATGTGACGCTCGAGAAAAGCGGGGAGGGTATCTACCTGAGGGCGCTGCCGAGACGGTCAGCGGACGCAGCCTGCTATTCCAGGATCGACGTAATCCTGAGCGCGAAGACTTTCATGGCCGTCGCGACGCAAGTGTTTTCGCCGAACGGAAAGGACCGGACGGTCGTCGAATTGAACGACGCGAAGGTCAATCAGCGGCCCAGCGACCGCGACCAGTTGCTCGCCCCGGACCTGTCCGGGCTTCACGTAACCGAAGATCGCTAGGAGGGCCGCCAACGGTCCATTTTCGCCTCGCCGCCTGCGGCGGACACCGTCGCTGTCGAAAATGGCTTCCGTTGGCCGAGGGAGAACTGTGATGAGCACGCAGGGGAAACAAACAAGGTGCCGCCGTTGTAGAGAGGTCATGGAGGACGGCTACGCTACCGCGCAGGGCCTAATCGGAGGCAACCCGCCGCCTGGCGAGCCGAAGTTGGTATTCGTTGTTCCCGGCGGGCGGACTTCCGGGAATCCGATCAGGGCATTCAAACAGGGATTGCAAGGAGACCGGGCAAACCAGGCGTACTTATTGCGAGGCTGCCGCTGCCCCGCATGCGGAACAATCGAACTGGTCGCCCTGGAGAGCGTAGCCTGGCCACCATGAAACGGCCAACAGGGCGTATCAAGGGTGTTCGAAGGGGCAAGTGCTGCCGACAGGGCCGACGGGTGGCCCGAGGCCCCTTCATTCGGACACGGCTGACAGCCATCAAGGAGCGACTTGTAAGAGCCACCAAGAGGTAGAACATGCGAAAGTCAACAGTTGACATGGCCGAACGCCGACTAATCTTGCCGCCCCTGTTGCTGCTGGCCGCCGTGGCGTCGGCCGCGGGGGCCGATCCCATGCTGGACTTGCAGCGCGCGGCTTGGTTCTACGGGCGCGATTACTTCGTGCTGCGGAGCGGCCGGGCGCAGATGATCGTGCAAGCAGACCGAGCCGATCTCGGCCCGGCGCTGACTTACCTGCTGTTCGACGCCGAGAACGCAAGTCAGAGTGCCCGCAAGGATCTTGCCTTCAACTTCCTGCCCAACGAGGGTTTCGCCTCCAGCGGCTTGCAGGTCGAGCTTGGCGGCCATGCGTTCGAGGCGCTCGGGCAGCACACCCAGACGCGTTGGACTACCGAGGACGGCATCCCCACGGTTGAGGCAACCTGGTGGGCGGGTGGCATCCGCGTGAGGGAGCACATCGCGGCCCTGTCCGGCGCCGATGCTTTCCGGCGGTGCATCCGCCTGGCGGGGGCACATCTTAGCGGCGAGGAAGTGGTCAAGCTGCGGCTGGCCCTGCCGCCGGGACAGTGGCAACGCAAGGGCAACATCCTGCTGCAAAGCGGGCGCGGAGCGTGCCTGGCTTTGGCGGTGCTCGGCGGGCACCCCGTCGAGGTCGCGGCCAGCCGGGGGCAGATCGAAATCGGCCCGCTCGCGCTTGGTCCCAGGGCGGAGGTCAACGTTGAGACCTTGCTGGCCACGCAGATTCCGGCGGGCGATCCCCAAGCGCTGGCCGCCCGCGTCAACGAGCTGCTGGAAAGCGGATGCGCCCGCGAGCTTGCCGCCGGCAGGCGGCAGTGGGCGGCCACCTCTGCCGTTCAGACCGACGACCGGGTGCTTGCCGGCATTTTCGACAAGGCCCGCTTCGGCCTGCCCGGCATGATCGCCGACAACGGCTCGATGGACGCCGGCATCTTCGAGTACGGCAACCAGTGGGTGCGCGACACCTCGAACACGGCCCTGGGCGCGATCCACGCCGGGCACTTCGAGATCGCGCGGGCCGCCCTGCTGCGCGTGCTGACGAAAATGGTCAGCAAGGAAGGCGTGACCATGATCGCCGGCAACTTCGAGAAACCGGACTCCGAACAGTTCGATCAGATGGGCGAGTTACTGCACGTCCTCAAGGCATATCGCGACTGGACCGGCGACGACTCGCTCGTGCGCCAGCACCGCGAGCTGCTGCTGGCATTGATCGAGCGGCCGCTCCGCCCGCAGTTCCGCGACCAGACGGGCATGGTGCACAACCGCCGCGAGTTCTGGGAGCGCACGTTCACCGACGCTTACGAGCTCGCCTACCAGATCTACTTGATCCTGGGACTGCGCGACGCGGCCGACCTCGCACCGGCATTGGGGACCGAGGACCGTGCCACCCGCTGGCGTGCCGAGGCGGATCGCACGCTCCAGGCAGTGCTGTCGCATCCTGCCTGCTCGCTGGTACATG
>Ga0181527_1003924_pt1 | contig 12997 bp, 12 predicted proteins | sample PEATcosm2014_Bin_30_FD_119762 | JGI IMG/M metagenome (GOLD analysis project Ga0181527, IMG submission 119762) | Peatland microbial communities from MTU Mesocosm Facility, Houghton, MI, USA - PEATcosm2014_Bin06_60_metaG | ecosystem: Environmental > Terrestrial > Soil > Wetlands > Peat | place...
CCCGGCGGCGGGGGCGGCCACGACCACTAGACCCGATCCCCCTCCGACCCACCCTTTCCGAGGGCCGACGCCGGTCGGGCGTCGGCCCGAAGCTTTCTTAACGCGAGCCGGGTAGGCGACCTGCCATGCGCACCAAGCCGGTCGAAGCGGTCCTGCGCCTCGACATCGTAGCCCTCGATCCGAGGCCGGCGATCTACCTCTCGTACGACGGGCTGGCGGGCATCAGCCAGCGACCGATCCTGCGCGACCTGATGGACGAGATCGAGCGCAAGGGCTCCGAGGAAACGAGGAAGTTCCTCGAGGCGATCCGCCGGCGCCGGTCCGCCCAGGTCCACGTCTACTTCTCCGACTACGTGAGCTACGGGATCGGGGGAGGCGACGCCGCGGCCGAGTTCTTCCTCGGTACGTTCCTCCTCCTCCACGAACCGGCGCGGCCCGCGGGCAAGGAGCCCGCGGTCCCCGAGCACCTCGCCCTGTTCCGACCCGGCAACGTTGAGCGCCTCGCGCTCGAGAACCCGCCGAACTGACGGGCGTCCGCGCGAGCCATTTTCTACCCCACCGTCCCTCGCCGGGGGCGAGCGATGGGGGACGACTCTCCGCTGGAACAGGAACGACGGGCGAAGATCGACCGCTGGCGCGCTGGCGGCCGGGAGCCGTACCCGTGGGCGTTCCCGGGCCGTGTCGGGACGGACGCCGTCCGCGCGGCGTGCGCGACCCTTTCGCCGGGAGCTGCGGTTCCCCCGGCGCCGGTGCGCGTCGCCGGACGGCTTCGGGCGATCCGCCAGCACGGACGGACCGCGTTCGCCGACCTCGAGGACCTCGCGGGCGCGATTCAGCTCCTGATCCGGGTCGACGAGCTCGGCGAGGCGGCCTACCGAGAGTGGCTCTCGGATCTCGATCCGGGGGACATCGTCGGCGCCGAGGGAAGCCCGACGGTCACCCGGAAGGGCGAACCGTCCCTGATGGTCCGCTCCCTCACGCTCCTGGCCAAGGCGATCTCCCCACCGCCCGAGAAGTTCCACGGGCTCACGGACGTTGAGGAGCGGTTGCGCCGCCGGTACGTCGACCTCCTCTCCTCGGCCGAGGTCCGCGAGCGGTTCCGGGTCCGCAGCCTCCTCGTCCGGGAGATCCGGAAGGTCTTCGACGACGCCGGGTTCCTCGAGGTCGAAACGCCGACGCTCCTCCGGGTCGCGAGCGGAGCGACGGCGGCGCCGTTCGTCACGCGCTCGAACTACCTCGACGCGGATCTCCAGCTGCGGATCTCGATCGAGCTCCCGCTGAAGCGCCTCCTGGTCGGAGGCCTCGAGCGGGTCTACGAGCTCGGCCGGTCGTTCCGGAACGAGGACCTGGACACCACCCACTCCCCCGAGTTCACCGAGCTCGAGGCGTACTGGGCCTACGCGGATTACCACGACATGCGGGCGTTCACCGAACGGCTGTTCGAACGGCTCGCCCGACGGGCGGTCGAGCTTCGGCCCGATTCGCCCGAGGTCGCCACGGCGGCCGGGCGGTTCCGCCCGCCGTTCCCGACGGTCGATTTCGTGGACGCGCTCGAGCGCGAGAGCGGCATCGCTGACCTCCTCGGAAAGAGCCGGGAGGAGCTCCGAGGCCTCGCGCGGCGTGCCGGATCGACGGTTCCCGACAACTCCTCCTCCGGCACCTTCCTCGACAAGCTGTTCGAGCACTACGTCGAGCCGAAGTTCGACCGCGTGACCTTCGTGGTCGACCACCCGGCCGTCACCACACCCCTCGCGAAGCGCCATCGCTCGAAGCCCGGCCGGGTGGAGCGGTTCGAGGTCTTCGCGCCGGGCTTCGAGCTCGCGAACGCCTACACCGAGCTGACCGATCCCGACGAGCAGGAGCGGCGGTTCCGGGAGCAGTTGGGGGAGCGAGGGGACGACCGGTACGCCTTCGACCTCGACTACGTCGAGGCGCTCCGTTACGGGCTTCCCCCAACGACCGGGATCGGTATCGGCGTCGACCGGCTCGTGATGGCCCTCCTGGGCCTCCCGTCGATCAAGGACGCCATCCTCTTCCCCCTCGTCCGCTCGAAGTAGAGCCCCGCGCGGATCCGTCGCGTACTCGTCTGGCGAGCGGGTCAATTCATGGGGCGTGCTAGTTCGGAGGACACATCAGCGGCGAACGTCCAAGCCCCGCTCACTCCTTCACGAGGTCCGGTGGGTGACTGGACCGGCGCCGAGCGTGCGGCGTGTATCGTTGTCGTCCTCCTCGCCGGAATGGCGTCCGTCTACCTCGTCCTCGACACATGGTTACTCGAGTCGCTCTTCGCGGGCGCCCTGCTGTTCCTTGGCGGACTGGGGAGCTTCGCACTCGCCTATCGCTGGGGTCTCACAAGGGATCGCGCCTTCCTATGACTCTGGGTCGCGGCGTCGACCCTGACAGCGGCCGTTTCTATCGTGACGGGGTACCACAACGGCCTCACGGACGAACCGTACGCGACGCCCCAATTCCTTCAGCTCTGGCCGAATCTCTATGCAACCCCGCTTCACCTCTCGTACTATCAGTACGGGAGTGGACCGCACGTCGAATCGGTCTACTACCCCTATCTCCCCTTCCTACCATGGCTCCAGATCCCGGGGCTGGACTACCGATGGGTCGCGTTCGGCTCTTGGCTCCTCATCCTCCTTCTGATCCGGAGGAACGGCTCCGGGCTCACACTCCTCGCCAGCCCGTGGGTCGGATTTCTCGCGGCGAGCGGATTCAACGACTTCGTGCCGCTCCTCGTCCTCACGCTCACCTTCGTGAGCCTGACCGGCTGGCCGTCGCGGGTTGCAGAGATTCTCGCGCTCGGGTTGAAGCAGTTCTCGAACGTCGTGGTGGTCGCCTACTACCTCGTTCGGCGTCAGTGGTGGGAAGCCCTCTTCGCCACGGGGGTCACCGTAGCCGTGTTGATCCCGTTCGCCCTTCTCGACGCATCGGGCGTGTGGTGCCACGCGGTCCTGCTCCAGTCTGCGAGCTGTGGCTCGGGTCCCGGCCCAGCCTACGGCGCCGCGTTTCTGGGTCACCTCAACTATTTCGTTTGGCCGATCTTCGTTTTCGCGATCTTCGGGCCCCGCTACGCAGCGATCCTCCGGGGGCCCGGGTACGAGCGCGAACGAGCCGAGGCCGCATCTATCCTCGGAGTCCCGAATGGGAGAGATGACAGGAAGAGGCGGGATGGCTTCCTCTTGGTCCTGGTCCCGTTGCTCCGGTTCCGGCGCTATTTCCGTGCCTCGGGGAGAGAACGGCGATGAAAGGGTCCGTACCTCCAAGCGGAGCTGCCGAATCTCGGGAACCTGTGCGGGCCCACGCCGGCGAACGCACCCGCGGCTTGAAGACGGCCGAGCCATGACACCCGATCGGCCGGCCGTTTCGCCAGCCGAAATGTGACAGAACCCCCCCGCGCCCCTCCCTTTATAGACCCGCTCTCCGGTGGAACGGCGATGGCGGCCGAACTCCTTCCCGACGATGCCACGCCGCTTCGGATCGACGGCCTCACGGTCCAGTACGGCGAGCGCAGGGCGGTCTCGGCCCTCTCGGTGACGGTCCGTCCGGGGGAGATCTACGGGCTCCTCGGCTCGAACGGCGCCGGGAAGTCGAGCACGATCAAGGCCGTCGTGGGCCTCGTCCGGCCGGTCGGGGGCCGCGTACGGGTGTTCGGCCGCGACACGGTCACGGACTCCCTGCGGACGAAGGCCGAGATCGGCTACGTGCCCGAGACGTCGATGCTGTACGACGCCCTGACGCCCCGGGAGTTCCTCGAGTTCGTCGCCGGGGTACGCCGGCTCGACCCCGCGACCGCCACCGCCCGGGCGCAGACGTACGCGACGGCGTTCCGGCTCGACTCCGAGTTCGAGGAGCCGATCGTCTCGCTCTCGAACGGCACGCGCCAGAAGGTGCTCCTCATCGCCGCGTTCCTCCACGCGCCCCGGCTGCTCGTCCTGGACGAGCCGCTGAACGGCCTCGACCCCCGGTCGGTCCGCATCGTCAAGGACCTCCTGCGCCGCTACGTGGTCGAGGGGGGTCGGGGGGTCCTCTTCTCGACGCACACGATGGAGGTCGCCCAGGAGCTGTGCCACCGGGTGGGCATCCTCGACGGGGGGGTCCTCCAGGGCGAGGGCACCGTGCCCGAGCTCCGCAGCCGGATCGCGCGCGGCGACGCCTCCCTCGAGGAGATCTTCCTGCGCCTGACGCGGGAGGACGAAGGACTCCCCGACGCGGTCGCCCTGCTCGGGGAGCGGTAGGATGGGCTGGCGCGAGGCGTGGCACCTCGGGGACGTCGCGTTCGGGGAGCTCTCGTTCCAGGCGGTCTATGCGTTCCGGATGGGGAACGTCGTTCCCGCCACGTCGGCACGGGCCCTTGTTCCGAAGGCCGAGCGGCGCGTCACCCAGAGCAAGGTGGTCGTCAGCATCGTGCTCGGCCTCCTCGCCGTCGGGGCGGCCGCGTTCCTCCACCGGGGCACGGCGTTCTCGAACGCCCTCTTCGGCGTGCCGATCCCGCCCACCGTCCTCGACACCGGGGTGCTCACCGGGGTCCTCACGCTGGACGCGGCGTTCCTCTGGTGGACCGGGCTCCAGGTGATCCCCGCCCTCCTTTCTTCGGCCGTCCTCCCCGTGCTCGAGCCGCTCCCGATCGACGCCGTGACGTTCCGTCGGGCCGCCACGATCCTCTACCTCCGGCTGTTCGACGTCCCGATCCTCACCGTTCTCGTCGTGACCCCGGTGGCCCTCGGCCTCGCGCTCGGGCCCGCCGCCGGGGTCGCAATCTTCCCGGGGGTGGTCGCCTCCGTCGTCTTCTCGCTCGCGCTGTCGCTCCTCACGGGACGGTTCTTCGTTCGACGTATCCAGGGCGCCCGCGGCGGGGGCGGCGGAAGCGTCGTCCGATGGACGCTGCTGCTCCTCTGGCTGCTCCCGTCGTTCGCGATCCTCGGGTTCGTGACGGCCGGCACGCGGTTCCTCTTCCTCCTCACCGACCTCGCGGGCGGGGGCGCGTCCGTCGCCCGCGACCTGCTGTACGTCGCCTACCCCGTGCCGTTCGCCCTCCTCTCCGGCGTCGCAGCCCACGGCACCGCCGGCGCCGGCCTCGACCCGGGGGCCGCGATCGCCGTCGGGGCCGCGGTCGTGGGGTACCTGGCGCTCACCGGATGGGCGGGCGTCTGGCTGTACGGGGAGATCCGGGAGCTCGGCCACCTTCCGGTCGCTCCCACGGCCCCCGGACCGCTGACGAGCCACCGACTCCGACCGCAGTCCGCCCCCCGGGCGGTGCTGACGAAGGACCTTCGCATCGCGAGCCGGACCCCGGGCTACGCGTTCCTCCTCCTGCTCCCGATCCTGGACGCCGTCGCGCTCGGCCTGCTGACCGTCGTGGACGCTCCCCAGGCGGCGGCGGCCCGGAGCCTCGCGCTGGGAACGGTGACGGCGGCCGCCCTCCTCGCAACCTTCTTTGGCCCCGCGTTTTTCGCGATCGAAGTGCTCGGCTACTCGTACGGTCGAACCCTGCCGATGCGCGACCGTTCGGTCGTGCTCGGCAAGACCGCCCTCATCGCCCTGATCTACCTGGTCGCCAGCGTCATCGTCCTGGTCCTCGCGAGCATACGGGTGTTCGAACCGCTCCTCTTCGCCGCCTTCGTCGCCGCGGAGCTTCCGGCGGTCGTCGCCGGGGCCTTCGTCGAGATGGGGTGGCTGTTCCGTCGGGCGCGGACGAGCGGGCTCCCCGTCGCCAACCTCTACTCCGGGGGATGGATCGCCTTCCTCATCGCGATCCCCGGGCTGTTCGTCGCCGGGGCTCCGCTGCTCGTCTACCACTTCATCGGCCTGCCCGGCATGGCGCTCGTGGCGCTCGCGGAGCTCGCCGTCTTCGCGCCGTTCGCCCTGGGAGGGTCCGAGTGAGCGCGCCGACGCTGCCGCCCCGCTTCGACCCGGCGACGATCGAGGCGAAGTGGCAGGCCGAGTGGGAACGGTCGGGCGCCTTCGCCACCCCCGAGCGGCCCCGCGGGGCGACGTTCTCCCTCGTCCTGCCGCCGCCCAACGTCACCGGGATCCTGACGGTCGGCCACATGCTCGGCGACACGGTGATGGACATCCTCGCCCGGGCGCATCGGATGCAGGGGGTCGCGACCGCCTGGATCCCCGGTCTGGACCACGCCGGCCTCGCGACCCAGGTGGAGGTCCGGCGGCGCCTCCAGCGCCAGGGCGTGCGGTTCGACGAGCTTCCCCGGGAGGAGGCGCTTCGCGAGATCGACCGGTGGCGGGAGGAGCACGAGGCGAGGATCCGGGAACAGATGCACGCCGGGGGGTTCTCGGTCGACTGGCCCCGGTTCCGATACACGATGGACCCGCTGAGCACGCGCGCGACCCGGGAGGCGTTCGTCACGCTCCACCGCGCCGGGCTGATCTACCGCGGGGAGCGGATGGTCAACTGGGACCCGCGCCTCCGGACCGCGCTCTCCGACCTCGAGGTCCTCCACTCGGAGGAGGACGGCGAGCTCCTGTACCTGCGCTACCCCTGGGCGGACGGGACGCCCGGCGGCATCGAGGTCGCGACCGTCCGGCCGGAGACGCTCTTCGGGGACGTCGCGGTCGCGGTCCACCCGGACGACGATCGCCACCGGGCGGAGGTCGGACGGGCGGTCGTCGTGCCGCTCGCCGGCCGCACCGTCCCCGTGATCGCCGACCCCGCGGTCGATCCGGCGTTCGGTGCGGGGGCCCTGAAGATCACCCCGCGCCACGACCTCGTCGACCGCGAGATCGCCTCCCGCCATCCCGAGCTCGTGGTGCCGGTAGAGATCTTCGACGAATCGGGGCATCTCGCAGGACCGTGGGTACCGGAGGCGTACCGCGGCCTCGACCGGGACGCCGCCCGAACGCGCGCGATCGAGGCGCTCGAGGGCGCCGGGCAGCTGCTGCGCCGGGTGCCGTACCGCCACACCGTCGCCCGGTCGGAGCGCTCCGAGGTCCCGATCGAGCCGAGGCTCTCCACCCAGTGGTTCGTCCGGATGGCCCCCCTCGCCGCCCCGGTCGTCGACGCCGTCCGACGCGGGGAGATCCGGATCCACCCCGAGCGGTGGAGCCGCACCTTCTTCCGGTGGATGGAGGAGATCCAGGACTGGTGCATCTCCCGCCAGGTGATCTGGGGCCACCCGATCCCCGTCTACTACTGCGCCGCGTGCGGGGAGGCGACCGCGGCCGCCGACCGACCGGCGGCGTGTCCGGCGTGCCGCGGGACCGACCTGCGGGCCGACCCCGACGTCCTCGACACCTGGTTCACCTCCTGGCTGTGGCCGTTCGCCGCGCTCGGATGGCCCGAGCCCACCGCGCTGCTCGACCGGTACTACCCCACGAGCGTGCTCGTCACCGGGCGGGACATCATGTTCTTCTGGGTCGCCCGGATGATGATGGCCGGGTACCGCTTCACGGGCCGGCCGCCGTTCTCGGACGTCTACTTCACCGGGATGCTCCGGGACGAGCAGGGCCGCCGGATGTCGAAGCACCTCGGCAACTCCCCGGACCCGATCGAGATCATCCGGAGCCGGGGGGCCGATGCGCTCCGGTTCTCCCTCGTCTTCCCGAACCCGACGGACGAGGACGGGCCGTTCGGCCCCGCCGCCCTCGACGGGGCGAGGAACTTCCTGACGAAGCTGTGGAACCTCGTCCGGTTCACCCTGCCCCATGTGCCACCGGGCACGATGCCGCCCTACCGACCCCCCGCCGTGGGCCGGACCGGGGCGCTCGAGAACCGGTGGATCCTATCCCGTTACCAGCGGACCGTGGCGGAGGTCGAGCGGGCTCTCCTCGCGTTCGAGCCGACCCGGGCGGCGACCGCGCTCCACTCGTTCGTCTGGCACGATCTCGCGGACCGGTACGTCGAGATCTCGAAGGAGGCCCTCTCGGGAACCCGCGGCGATCCCCTCCGCCGCGAGACGCAGGCGGTCCTCCTGTTCGTCGTGGAGCGCTCGCTCCGCATGCTCCACCCGTTCGTTCCCCACGTCACCGAGGAGCTGTGGCACGCCCTGCCCCACCCCGAAGGGTTCCTCGACGCCGCCGCCTGGCCACGGCCGTCCGAGGTCGATCCGGACCCGATCTCGGAGGTCGAGATGGCGCCGGTGCTCGAGGCGATCCACCTCCTGCGCAACCTGCGCGCGGAGGAGAAGGTCGCTGCGGGGGCGACGCCCCGCGCGTGGATCCGGCCCGCCGGCCCGGAGGTCGCGCGGATCGTCGCCGCCGAGCGGGCCACGATCGCCCGCCTCGCCCAGGTCACGGGGCCGGATCTCCTCGACGCCGGGACCCCGCCGCCGGTGCCGGCCGCGGGCCGGGTCGCGCCGCTCGGCGAATGCTTCCTCGAGCGCTCCCCCGTCGCTCCCGGGACCACCGAGACGCTCGAGCGCGAGCGGGCGAAGCTCTCGCAGCTCCTCCAGCGCACGCGGGACCGCCTGGCCGACCCCGGGTTCCGGGCCCGCGCCCCCCCCGAGGTGGTCCGGGAGGCCGAGGAGAAGGCGGCGGAGCTGGAGGAACGGATCGCCCGCATCGACGACCACTTGAAGGAGAGCGCCTCCTCGGCGGGGTCCCGATGACGCCCGCCGCACGTCCCCGGCCCGCCCGCCGCGTCTCCCGCCGCCCCCCGCCGGCCGCGACCGCAGGGATCGAGTCGATCCCGCTGCGAGCGGGAACGAAGCCCCACCCGGCGCTCGGCCTCGGCCTCTGGGGGCTCGGCCGATGGACCACCGAGGACGAGGCCCGCACGAAGGCGACGATCGGCCGGGCCTACGAGAAGGGCCTCCGCTGGTTCGACACCGCCGAGGTCTACGGCAGCGGCCGGTCCGAGCGGATCCTCGGCGAGGTCCTCCACCGGAGCACCGGCGGCGGGAACGACGCGTTCGTCGTCACCAAGGTGTCGTGGGAGCATCTCCGGCACGCCCAGGTCCGGGCGAGCCTGGTCAGCAGCCTCGAGCGGCTCGCCCGACAGTCGGTCGACCTCTACCTGGTGCACGCCCCGGACCCGCACGTTCCGCTCGCCGAGACGATGCCGGCGCTGGAGGCGCTGTGGAAGGAAGGGAAGGTCGGGGCGATCGGCGTATCGAACTTCTCCGTGGAGGAGCTCGAGGAGGCCGCCCGCCACCTCTCGGAGACCCGGGTGGTGGTCAATCAGGTCCGGTTCAACCTCCTCGACCGGGACGACGCGGAGCCGGTCCGGGAGTACTGCCGACGGGAAGGGATCCTCCTCGAGGCGTACACCCCCCTCGCGCAGGGGATCCTTCACGGCCGGTACCTCGACAACCGGAGGGTCCCGGCCGGCGTGCGACGGCTCACGGAGCGTGTCCTCGAGCCCGGTCGGTGGGCCGAGATCGTCGCGAAGGGCCGGGCGCTCCGCGACCTCGCCGAGGAGGCGAAGGTCCCGCTCGCCTCGATCGCGCTCCATTGGCTCCGCCGCCAGGGCGCCGTCCCGGTCTTCGGGGCGAGCCGCCCCGATCAGGTCGACCAGAACCTCGCGGCGTGGGCGATCCGGCCTCCCGAGCGCGTCCTCGACCGGGCGGACGCGATCGGCCGAGGCGAACGTGCTTAGGCTCGTCGCGCTCGACATGGACGGGACGCTCGTCGACGTCGCGAGCTCCTGGGCGGCCGTCCACGACCATTTCGGCGAGCACAACGCGGAGGGGTTGCGACGGTTCCGGGCCGACGAGATCGACGACGAGGAGTTCATCCGGACCGACATCGTCATCTGGCGCCGGCACGCGCCGGATCTCACCGTCTTCGACCTCGAACGGATCCTCGCGACCGTCCCGGTGATGCCCGGGGCGAAGGCGCTCGTCGACGGGCTGCACGGCCGGGGGATCCGTACCGCGATCGTCAGCGGCGGGATCGACCTGCTCGCACGGCGGATCGCGCGCGAGCTGGGGATCGACGTCGCGCTCGCCAACGGGTTCCGGGTGAGCGCCGACGGGCGCCTCACCGGGGAGGGGATCGTCCGCGTCCCGATCCACGGGAAGGAGGAGGTGCTCACCGCCCTGCAGACACAGCTGGGGATCCCTCCCGAAGAGACGGCGGCCGTCGGCAACTCCGAGATCGATGTCGGCCTCTTCCGGCGGAGCCGCCTCGGCGTCGCCTTCCTGCCGGAGGACGAGGAGGTCCGGCGGGGCGCCCACGCCGTCGTCGAGGAGCGGGACCTCGCGAAGGTGCTCGACGTCCTCGACCGGTTCCCGTCCGGTTGAGGGCGGGAAGCCTTATCCCCGACCGCTCGCTCTTGAACTCCTCGATGGAGCCGTACTCGGTATTGCTCGAGCGAGCGCGCTCGAAGCTCCCCCCGGTCCGTGCGGCCGGGGAACGGTTCCAGGTCCCCGAGCCGGACGTGATGTCCGACGGGAAGAACACCATCCTCCGGAACCTCCAGGACATCGCCGGTGTGACGCGCCGCGAGCCCGCCCACCTGATCGGGTTCCTCGCCAAGGAGTTCGGCTGCCCCGGCGTGCTCGACCTGCCCCGCGGGGTCCTCAAGTCCCGTCTCACGAGGGAGCAGATCGGCCAGCGCGTGCGGGAGTACACGGCGAAGTACGTGATCTGTTCCGAATGCAAGCGACCGGACACCCACCTCCAGAAGGACGGACGGCTCACGCTCCTCGTCTGCGAGGCGTGCGGGGCCCAACGCCCGATCACCGTCCGCCGGGTCGTCGCGCCCGAGAAGCCCCGGGCCCCGGTCGTGGTCGGCGAGGTGTACCGCCTGACGATCGAGGACGTCGGCCGCCGTGGGGACGGGGTCGCGAAGAAGGAAGGGTTCGTCATCTTCGTGACCGGCGCCAACCAGCGGGGATCCACGATCAACGCGAAGATCACCAAGGTCCTCGGCAACAACGCCTACGCCATCGTCCAACCGTAGCGGCGCCATGCGCAGCGTCCGCTGGCTCGGACTGCTCGCCCTCTACGTGGGAGCCCAGTTCGTCGGCCTCGCGCTCGCGAACCCGTTCCGCTCGGAGGGGCTCTCCTCGACGGCCAACCCCCAGAGCCCGACCGCGCCGCTCCTGATCATCTTCATCATCGTCCTCGCCCCGCTCGTGATCCTCCTGTTCGCCCGCCGCCGCGGCGGGCCCGCGGCGATCCGCCAGACGATCCTGGTCGGGATCGCCGGATCCCTCTACATCACGCTCTACGCCACGTTCTCGCTGTTCCCCCCCGGCCTCGTCCTCCTCCCGCCCTACGGCGCCGGGATCGTCTACGACCCGGCGCTCACCCTCGCGGGCGCGACGAGCGCGATCATCTACCTCGCCCTGCTCATGGAGCCGCAGTGGTACGTCGTCGACCTGGCCGGCTTCGTCGCGGCCGGCGCGCTCGTCGCCATCCTCGGGATCTCGTTCTCCATCCTGCCGGCGTTCATCCTGCTCGCCGCTCTGATGATCTACGACGCGATCGCCGTCTACCGCACGAAGCACATGGTCAGCCTCGCCGACGTGGTGACGGAGATGAAGCTCCCGATCCTGATGGTGATGCCGGACTCTGCCGGGTACGACTACACCGCGGCGCCGACCCTCCAGGAGCAGCGGGGCCGACCGACCGAGGAGCGGGCGGCGATGTTCATGGGCCTCGGGGACATCGTCATCCCCGGGACGCTGGTCGTCTCGGCGTTCGTCTGGCTCCCGACGACCCCGGCGGTGCTCGGGATCACCGCGAACCTGTGGATCTCCCTCGGGGCCCTCCTCGGCTCGCTCGTCGGCTACGGGGTCCTGATGCGGTTCGTCCTGCGCGGGAACCCGCAGGCCGGCCTTCCGCTGTTGAACGGGGGCGCCCTCGTGGGGTACGCCGTGACCTACCTCCTCCTGTTGCACTCGCTGACCCTCGGGCTCACGGGGGGGCTTTAACCCGGCGCGCCTCCCCGGCGACATGCCCCGGAAGGTCGAGGACCTGCGCGTCGACGACGGGCCGTCCCTCGACACGCTCGTGCGCCGCATGGAGGCGGCGGGCGGGTTCAGCGCGAAGGAGGTGGCGGACGGCGTCGACCTGCTCGCCCGCATCCTCGCCGACCGCGAGATGACCGTCTTCCTCTCGTTCCCCGCCGACATCGTGGCCACGGGCACGCGCGGCGTGCTCGCGACGCTCGTGCGCGAAGGATACGTCGACGCGGTCGTCACGACGTGCGGCACCCTGGACCACGACCTCGCCCGCGCGTTCCGGCCGTACTACCACGGCGCCTGGACCCTCGACGACGCCGACCTCCATCGGCGGCACCTCTACCGGCTCGGCAACCTCGTCATCCCGGAGAAGAACTACGGCGCGATCATCGAGCGGAAGATGCGCCCGCTGCTGGGCCGTCTCTGGGCGAAGGGGACCCGTTCGATCTCCACCCGCGAGCTGGCCCGCGCGATCGGGGCCGAGATCCCGGCGAACGCGAAGTCGAGTATCCTGCGCGCCGCCTACGACCGGAACGTCCCGGTCTTCGTTCCCGGGATCACCGACGGGGCCGTCGGCTCGCAACTATGGCTCTTCTGGCAGGACCACCGGCAGCTCACCATCGACCTCATGTCGGACGAGCAAGCGCTCTCGGACCTCGTCTTCGAGGCGAAGAGATCCGGGGCGATCATGCTCGGAGGGGGGATCTCGAAGCACCACACGATCTGGTGGAACCAGTTCCGCGACGGCCTCGACGCGGCGCTCTACCTGACGACCGCGGTCGAGTGGGACGGGAGCCTCTCCGGTGCCCGGACCCGCGAGGCGATCTCGTGGGGCAAGGTCAAGGCCTCTGCTCGGCACACGACGATTGAGGGGGACGTCACGGTGCTGTTCCCGCTCATGGTCGGGGCCGCCCTCGAGCGACTTCGGCGCTAGACGTTCGGCCACCCCGACCCCGCGGACACGTTCCTCGGGAGGACGAGACGCGCCGACGCCGCGCTCTCGGAGACTTTATGCGGCCGATCCGGCTCGGCGGCCCCCGTCGCGGGCCCGTAGCTCAGCTCGGTAGAGCAGGCGGCTCTTAACCGCAAGGTCAGGGGTTCGAATCCCCTCGGGCCCGTCCCTA
>Ga0181527_1003926_pt1 | contig 12990 bp, 7 predicted proteins | sample PEATcosm2014_Bin_30_FD_119762 | JGI IMG/M metagenome (GOLD analysis project Ga0181527, IMG submission 119762) | Peatland microbial communities from MTU Mesocosm Facility, Houghton, MI, USA - PEATcosm2014_Bin06_60_metaG | ecosystem: Environmental > Terrestrial > Soil > Wetlands > Peat | place...
ACCATCGCAACGCCGTTGGTCCACGGCGATCGGGTCCTGTTTACGGGTTTCCCACGCGAGAGTGTCTCGGTGATGCTTCAGTTGACCCCCAGCGGCCCGAAGGTGATCTGGAAGAACGCGGAGATAGGCCTCTTATTCCATTCAGGCGTGTTGGTCGACGGCCACGTGTATGGTCCCCACAGCATCGAAGGCAAGGCCGAGAGCACCGTACTCCGGTGCGTATCCTGGGATACGGGCGAGGTGAAGTGGACGCACGAGGGCCTCGGCTTCACCCCGCTGATCTCGGCCGACGGCAAGCTGATCCTGACCACCGACGACGGGAACCTGGTGGTGGCCGAGGCCTCGCCGAAAGCTTACAAGGAACTGGCCCGCGCCAAAGTGATGGACGGCGGCTACGCCCAGTGCTGGATCTGCCCCGTGTTGTGCGATGGCAGGCTCTACACGCGCCGCCATTGGGGAAACCTCCTGTGCCTGGACCTGAAAGGCCCTTTGGCCAATTCCCCGTGACGGCTTACCACCGGGCAACATACGTGACGTGCCTGGCTGCGGGCCTTCCACGCCCTTCCTTGCTCAGGGCGTGCCACCCGCGCCGAATGGGTGCCATGCTTGCTAAGCGAGCGCAGCGAGACAGCAAGCATGTCCGCCGGGGCCTCCCATGCCCACGCAAGCGTGGGCATGGCACCCAATTGTCAAACTTGCTCTCTCGCGGACACTTACGTCTCGGCCGCTTGTGCGGCGCGGCGGGCCAGACGCTTGCGGTCCAGCTCCCGCAAAATGACCTTCCGCAGGCGGATCTGGCCGGGCGTGACCTCGACCAGCTCGTCCTCCTCGATGAACTCCAGCGCCTCTTCCAGCGTCAGCCGCCGTGCGGGCTTCAAGAGGATGTTGCGGTCGTGCCCCACCGCGCGCATGTTGCTGAGTTTCTTTTCCTTGGTCGGGTTGACGCTCATGTCGCCCGAGCGGCTGTTCTCGCCGACGATCATGCCCTCGTAGACCACGTCGCCGGGGCCGACGTGCAGCTCGGACCGCTGCTGCAGCGAATCCAGCCCGTAGGCCACCGCCCGGCCGGCCGCAATCGAGACCAGCACGCCGCTGGCCCGCGTGGGGATCTCGCCCTCCAGCGGCCGGTAGGCCTCGAAGCGGTGGTGCATGACGGCCGTGCCCTGCGTGGCGTTCAACAGCCGGGTCCGCAGCCCGATCAGCCCCCGCGCGGGGATGGAAAAGGTCAGGTAGGCGTACTCGTTGTGCGACGTCATCTCGCGGAGCTGGCCGCGGCGCTGGCCGATCATCTCCATCACCGGGCCGGTCTGCCCTTCCGGCACCTCGACCACCAGCGACTCGAAGGGCTCCTCGATAACGTCGCCGCGGCGGTGGAGGATCACGTGCGGCTTGCCGATCGACAGCTCGTAGCCCTCGCGGCGCATGGTCTCGATAAGGATCGAAAGGTGCAGCACGCCGCGGCCGGCGACCGAAAACTGCTCGGTGCCCGCGATCGGCTCAACCCGCAGGGCAACGTTCTTCTCAGTTTCGCGGGCCAGCCGCTCGCGGAGGTGGCGGCTGGTCAGGTAGCGGCCCTCGCGGCCGGCCAAGGGCGAAGTGTTCACGCCGAAGGTCATTTTCAGCGTGGGCTCGTCGACCACCAGCCGCGGCAGCGCCCGCGGCGACTCGCGGTCGCAGACCGTATCGCCGATCTCGACCCCCTCCAGGCCCACCAGGGCCACGATATCGCCTGCGCGGGCCGCAGGCACCTCGACGCGGCCCAGGTCCTCGAAGACGTGGACCGCGGCGATCCGCACGGGCGCGGCGCGGTCGTCGCGCTGCATGAGCATCACGTCCTGTCCGGTGGCCACCGCGCCGGAGTAGATCCGCCCGATGGCGATCCGCCCCACGTAGTCGGACCAGTCCAGCGTGGTCACCAGCATTTGCAGCGGGGCGGCCGGGTCGATCGCCGGCGGGGGGACCTCCGCCAGGATCATGTCCATCAGCGGCTGGATCGAGCTGCCGGCCTGGGCGGGGTCGGCCGTGGCGTAGCCCAGCTTGGCGCTGGCGAAGAGGTACGGGAACTCGGCCGCCCCCTCCTCCGCCCCGAGCTGCAGGAAAAGGTCGAACACCTCGTCGATCACTTCGTGCGGGCGGGCGTCGGGGCGGTCGATCTTGTTGACGACCACGATCGGCCGCAGACCGTACTCCAGGGCCTTGGAGAGCACGAACCGCGTCTGCGGCATGGGCCCCTCGGCGGCGTCCACCAGCACCAGCGCCCCCTCGGCCAGCCGCAGCACTCGCTCGACCTCGCCGCCGAAGTCGGCGTGGCCGGGCGTGTCGATGATGTTGATCTTCACGCCGCGGTAGGGGATGGCGATGTTCTTGGCCAGGATCGTGATCCCCCGCTCGCGCTCCAGGTCGTTGGAGTCGAGGATGCAGTCCCCCACGAGCTGCGCCTCGCGGAAGCGGCCGCTCTGGCGGAGCATGCAATCCACCAGCGTCGTCTTGCCGTGATCGACGTGGGCGATGATGGCCACGTTGCGGACATCCTGGCGGCGATTCCTTTTGCTCACTTGCTTCTTCACGGCCTATTTCTTTTTCTCCGATGCGACCTGCTGATTCGTGCAGCACCCGGCACAATTGCATGATACGATGCAAGAATGGAACGCTGTTCCGGAGAGGTTCCAAGTCATGCCGGGCAAGTGCAAAGCTCGTTTTCGACTCGCGCCGATGCCCGTTACGAACCGTTGCGGCAGTATCCACAGGGGCAGAATCTATTATATCGGGGCCCTACGGGTTGTGGAAAGGACGCTGGAATGGGAAAATACCTGAAGGAGATTGGTTATAATCGGCAGTAGGATTGCGGGAGGACGCCCCATGAGACTGCGCGGTGCGTTGCTGACTTTCGTTCTTGTGGGCGTTTGCATTGCGGCGCAGCAAGAGCCTTCCTCAACGCCACAGGCCAAGGAGCCGGTTTACCAGGGGAAGACCCTTGCCGATTGGGCGGTCTTGGCCAACGGCAAAGACGCCGCGTTGAAGCTCAAGGCGATTGCAGCGCTGCGGCAAATCGGCCCGGCCGCGATCCCGACGCTGACAGGGCTGCTCGAGGATGACGACTCTGCGGTGCGGCGGGCCGCTGCCTCGGCGCTGGGGGGATTTAACATCGGGGCGGCTACAGCCGTCCCAGCGCTCACGGAATTGCTCAAAGACAAGGAGAGTCAGGTGCGGCAGGCCGCCGCTTCGGCGCTCGGGGAGGTCGGTTTCGAGGCGAACGCAGCCATTCCGGCCCTCACCAAATTGCTCAGGGATGGGGACGCGCAGGGTCGGCGGGCCGCGGCCACGGCGCTGGGGAAGCTCAATTTCCGGGGGGAGGCCGCGGTTCCAGCGATCATAGAATCGCTCAAGGATAAGGACGCCCAGGTTCGGCAGGCCGCCGCCTTGGCGCTTGGGGAGTTCAAATTCCAAGCCACGGCGGCCCTCCCGGCGCTCACGCGATTGCTGAAGGACGAGGACGCGAAGGTCCGGCAAGCCGCCGCCGTGTCCCTGGGGGAGATCGGGTGGTTCTCCCATAAGCCGGACGTCCCGACCCTGCTGGAATCGCTCAAGGACAAGGACAGCAGCGTTCGTCGGGCTACCGCTTCGGCCCTGGGGAAAATCCGGCCGCGGGGTGAGACGGCCATCACGGCGATCGCCGAATTGCTCAAGGATGAGGACGCACAGGTTCGCCAGGCCGCGGCCTTGGCTCTAGGCGAAATCGGTTCCCGGGCCCAAGTAGCTATCCCGGCCCTGGTGGAATTGTTCAAGGACAGGGATGCACACGTTCGGGAGGCCGTGGCTTCGGCTCTCGGCGGGATGGAGCAGGCCGGCCTCCCGGCCCTCAGAGAATTGCTCAAGGACAAAGATGGCCAGGTTCGACAGGCCGTTGTGCTGGCCCTCGGCGCGACCGGCCCGGCAGGCATCCCGGACCTCAAAGAACTGCTCAAAGACAAGGACGCTCAGATGCGGCAAGCGGTCGCCTCGGGCCTGGGGAAGACCGGTCCGGCGGGTGTCCCGGCCCTTATGGAATTGCTCAAGGACAGGGACCCCAAGGTTCGGGTGGCCGCCCTTTCGGCCCTGAGAGGGATTGGCCCCGAGGCGCAGATGGCCGTCCCTGCCATTGCCGGGCTGCTGACGGACAAGGACGCCCGATTGCTGGCTATTTGGACCCTTGGGGAGATCGGCCCCGAGGCCAAAGCAGCGGTCCCAACCCTCACTGAATTCTTGAAGGACAAGGACGGAACTGTCCGGACTTCCGCCGTCCAGGCATTGGGGAGGATTGGCCCCGACGCGGGGGCAGCCGTCCCCGCCATCACGAAACTGCTCAAGGACGAGGATGCTGCGTGGGAAGCTGTCTCAGCCCTGGGAGGGATTGGCCCCGAGGCCCGCACGGCCGTGCCCGCCCTCATCGAATTGCTCAAGGACAAGAGCATCCGGTACGCGGTTGTTTCAGCCCTGGACAAGATTGGCCCCGAGCCGAAGGCAGCCGTCCCGGCGTTTGTCGAATTGCTCAAGGACGAGGGTGTTCGCGGCGAAGCTGCTGCGGCCCTAGGGAGGATCGGTCCGGAAGCGAGGGCAGCCGTCCCCGCTCTTGTCGAGTTGCTCAAGGACGGCGATGGTCAGGTCCGACAGGCAGCCGCTTCGGCCCTGGGGAAAATCGGCCCCGGCGCGCAGGCAGCCGTTCCGGCCCTGGCCGAATTGCTCAAGGACAACAATGTTCGGTGGGGAGCTGCTTTGGCCTTGGGGAGAATTGGTCCGGCGGCGAGAGCGGCCGTCCCCGCCCTCACGGAATTGCTGAAGGGCGAGGACTCTAGCGAAGAGGGCGTTTTTCTGGCCCTCGCTAGGATCGGCCCCGCGGCGAAAGCGGCTGTCCCGGCCATCACTCAATATCTCAAAGATAAGAATTCCCGCGATCGCGATATGGCTGCCTCGGTATTGGGGAAGATCGGGCCGGAGGCGAAGGACGCCATCCCGGCGCTTGCCGGATTGCTCGAAGACAAGAACGAGGATAGCGGGTTTCGACAGCTTATCGCTGCCGTCCTTGTGGGGCTCGGTCCCACGTCTATCCCAACCTTCATGGAACTGCTCAAGGGTCGGGACGAGCAGATGCGATCCGTCGCCGCTTCGGCCTTGGGCCAGATCGGCCCCGAGGCCAGCATAGCCGTTCCAGCCCTCACCGAACTGCTCAAGGAGAGCAATGGTTCGCTGCGACACGCGGCTGCTCGGGCGCTGGGAAAGATTGGCCCCAAGGCGAAAACGGCCGTCCCAGCCCTCACTCAATTGCTCAAGGACAAGGACGTGCTGCTGCGTTGGTCTGCCGCCGTCGCCGTGGGGGAAATCGGCCTGGAAACAAAGACATCCGCCCCGGCGCTGACCGACCTGCTCAAGGACAAGAATCGGGAAGTCCGTGACGCGGCTGCTTCCGCCCTGGGAAGGAGCACGCTTGAGACGAAGGCGACCACGGCCGACATCGAGCGGATCAAGAGACTTGTTGCGGAGCTGGCGACGATCGACACCCCCGATGTCGGGTTCTCCCCCACAATGGCCGGAAGCGCATTCGCTCCCGTTGAGTCCTCGCAGCAGTTCCGGATGTTCTTGTTCACCCAGCACGGGCTGAAGCGAAATGCGGCGTTCACCTCACTGGTCGAGCTCGGTCCGGCGGCGTTGCCGCTGCTCCTCGCATCGCTTGACGACAAGACACCGACGAAGCTGGTTATCGGCCATTACGGGTTCATAGGCAGCATGTGGCTCAGCCACGAGATCTCCGGCAACCCCCTCAACTCCCGTGAGGCAAAGCTGCTGGCCGACGTGAAATCAGCCGGCGAAGAGTCGTTTTTCGATCAGCGGGATCTCGGCCGCTACACCGTGAAGGTCGGCGACATCTGTTTTGTCGCCGTCGGGCAAATCGCGAATCGGGCCTACGCCGCCGTCCGCTACCAGCCTTCAGGGTGCATTGTCGTCAACAGCACGGTGGAAGATAAGAAGCTGGCCGCTGAAGTGCGGGCGATTTGGGGCAGCGCGGACCAGCGGCGAAAGCTGTTGGATTCGCTCCTGCTCGATTTTCACGGCCAAGGACAGTTCGGCGTTTTTCAGACCGGTGCAGTCATGCGGCTGGCCTACTATTTTCCTGATGCCGCGGAGGACCTCATCATCGCCCGGCTGAATGAGTTGGAGGCCGCGGCGGCCGGCAAGCCGCAAGAGAACGCTGGCGTGGAGGCCGAGGAGTTGGTCGGCGCCGTCTCTTGGTCCAAAAGCCCAAGACTCAAGGCAAAACTGCTGGAAATGTTCCGCAAGACCGCGGACCCGAAAACCTTTTTGGCCGCCATGCAGGCCGTGGGGAAGGAGCATGACGAATTGGTGTTCCGGCGCATCACGGAGCAACTCGACGCCCTAGCGGGGAATGAGCCAGGGCCGTTCGGCCATGGCTACTCCTTGTTGCTGGCCCTCGGAAATCGCTTTCCCGGCCGGGCCGAAAAAGCCTTCCACAACTACCTGAAACCGGGGACGGTCGAGCGGCGCCGAACAGTCACTCATGTCCTGCGGGAAACGTGCGGCGACCTGGCGATCCCCCTGCTGAAGTCGCTGCTGGAAGACAAACGGGCCGTTGGCGAAGCGTTCAACCCGCAGGGAAACGGGCCGCGCTATCCCATTCGCGTGTGCGACGAGGCCGCCGAGACCATTGCCATGCACTCAAAGACGTTGAAGTTCGACGCGGAAGGAATCCGCGAGAACTCCGATCGGCAAATCGAAGTCATGCGGCGGAAAATTGCCGAGGGTCAACGATAGTTGACCTGGAGGATGGGCGCGGTGCCGCTGCCGGCAATGACCGAATCGTCCGCGTGAATGCCGGCCGCCACCTGGTGGTTGTCGTTGGCGAAGATGTCGTCGGCGGCGATCTGCGAGCCGGTGATGAACGCCACGTGCCCGTCCTCTAACAGCACGTTCTGGCCGCGGCCGCCGTGATTGAGACTCTGGTGATCCGGCAACACGTCGCTGGGGGCGTCGGACATGACGGCGAAATAACTGCGGCCGAGGTTCTTGGTGGGCACCAGCCGGCCGCACTCCAGGTGCCCGATGCAATAGCCGTAACTTCCGCCCATCTGGCGGCGGAGCCGCGCCGCTTCCTCCTGGCCGACCGATTGGAACTCCTCGACGGAGGGAATTTGGAAATCGCGGCAGCCGGCCAGCGGCGACTCGGGGCACAGCACCCGCCGCGAGTCGCTCAGGTATCCGTCGGAAACCAGCAACGGCGCGTAAACCCCGGCGGCCGCCAGCCGTCCTTCCGTGGGCACGGCGGGAAACCGCTCGTCATGGTTGCGGCTATACGACGTCAGTGCCACGCCCAACTCCCGCAGGTTGTCCTGGCAAGTGCTCAAACGCGCCCGCAAACGGCTGGCGTCCAAGGCCGGCCAGACCGCGGCGGAGATGAGGATCACCACGGCGGCGACCGCAATGGCGTCGATCCAGCGGATGCGGCTGGCCCTGCCGGGCGCCGCCGGGCAAGGGCTGAGCTGAGCCTCGGGGGACACCGCCTGGACGAACGGTCTGGCACGCAGCGACGGCACCATCTGCTCTGCGGGCACCCCGCGAAGCGTGGGCACCGCGCGCAGCGTGGTCCCGGCCGGCCGCCGCTGGGCAGCCTGGGCGAATACGAATTCGGTGGTCCGCTCCGCGAGCCCCGCGGGCGGCCGGCAATCCCCTGCCGCCCTTTCCCACGCCCGCAGCGGCGCCAACTGCCGGCGGACTTCCACCAAGGCGTCGCGGTACTCCGGGTCCTCCTCCAGGCGCACTGCGACCTGCTCCATTTCGGAGTCGTCCAAAGCGCCTAGGAGGTAACCCAGGACAAGCTCTCGAGCCCGATCACTCATAGTTGTCGGTCGCGGGGGGTGAGCGCTTCGCCCAGCTTCTGGATGGCCGCATGTAATCGGCTCTTGACAGTGCCGACAGGAATGCCCAACACATCAGCCGCCTCACGGTACTTCAATCCCTGAAAATAAACCAAGATCACCACCTGGCGGGTCGGCTCGGGAAGCTCGTCCACGAGGCGGCGGATCTCGTCGCGCTGCTCGCAGGACTCGGTTTCCGCGGCAGGCCCGCGCTCGGGGCTGTCGAACAACTCCGCGAACGGCCCCGCCTCGCCTTCCGCCCCGGCTCCCATCCGCCGGTCCAGGCTGGCCATCCGGTGCCGGCCGTTGCGCCGCCGCAGGTCGATTGCCTGGTTGGTTGCCACGGCATACAGCCACGGCCGCAACTTCCGCTGGGGTTCGAACTGGTCGCACTTCAGGTGGACTTGGAGGAAGGTCTGCTGGAAGACGTCTTCGGCAAGATCGGCGTCGCCGAGGTAGTTTCGCAGATAACCGTAAAGCTCCTTTTCATAGCGGCGGACCAACTCCTCGAAGGCCGGACGATCACCGTGGTTGCGGTAGGCCACCAGGAGTTTCTCGTCGGTCCACGTCGCCCGGGAATGCAAACCCGGGGGGCGCGGCCTCTTGTGGTCCAGTGTGCCGCTCATTTCTGATACGCACCCATCAGCGAGAGGGTTCAGGCCGAGGCGGAAAAGAGGGCGTCGGACACGCCCCAACTCGGCAGAGCTGCCCTCGATTTCCACATTGTACCAGATTTGGACCGGCGTGGGAAATTTTTTCGATTCTCCCCCACGGCCGGCGGCCCGTCCTCCTCGCGCAATCCGTTACAGTCGCAAGAAACGTGCCCAAGCGAGGGGCACTTGGCGGCGGGCAGTCCCCGGACCGCGGTGCAACATCCTATGTGCTTGTCTGGAAATAAGTTATGTAATTCATGGGGCAACTCAATCCGGCCCTCGCTGCACCTCGCGGCCCCGGAATCCCCCTGATGGCTCCGGGAACTGTATCGGGATTGTACAGAAACTGTGCTCAAAACGGCACGGGGCTGCCAAAATGGCCGGCCAGACCGCCTCGTTACGACGCTCCGCGTCGTAACGTACTGGGCGGCCGCTCCGCGGTCCTTCCCGTTGTTCGGCGGGGGTCTCCGACCCCGTCGGAAGCCAACCGTAAGGTCTCCCGGGTGCCGAAGGAAACCTCCGGTCCAGTCGGGGCGTGGTCGGGAGACCGCGCCCCAACCGGCGATTGCTCTCCTCGTTCCCACGGTCCTCCGTGGGAACGCACTGGGCGGCCGCTCCGCGGCCCTTCCCAGCCGCGGTGCCATGCCCACGCTTGCGTGGGCATGCGAAGACCCGCCGGAAACCCACATGGCCATGCAAGCGTGGCCATGCCACCCACCCCGTGCCTATTCGAACTCGATCCGCACGACTGCCGGCCGGTCGGCCGGCAGCGCCGATGGCCCGCTCAGGGGCTTTCCGTCTAACTGGATCGCCCGGGCGGTCCGGCCGAAGTGCTCCAGGTGGACCACGAGCTTGGCCGGGGCCTCGCGCCGCGGCGGCTTCACTTGGATCACGGCCGAGCGGCCGTCGCCGGCCACGCTCAGCTCCAGGTCGATCGGCCCGAAGGAGGTGGGCACTTCCACCAGCCGCGTGCGGCTTCCCGGCTTGGCCCACGCGCGGGGCAGCCCTTCCAACAGGTGCAACTCGTTGCCCCGCTCCAGGACCAGCAGGTGGCGGACCAGCCGGATCAGCTCGGCCGAGGCCCAGTTGTGTGGCATGTCGCCGCAGTAATTCTCTTTTTCGCCGCGGCAGTTCTGCTCCTCACGCCAGCACAAGAGCGGGCACGCATGATTGGCGAAGGCGTAGAGCGTGGCGGCGGCCTTGCGGCCGTGGCCCAGCCAGAGGTGGGCGTGGGCATAGAACGAGCCGGCATAGTTCCATATGCCGTCGGCGAGCCAGCCGGTGCCGTAGATCAGGCCCTCCCGCTGGTTGGCATCGAGCATGGCCAGCGTGCCGAGCGTGAGGCGGTCGTCGGGCTGGAAGATGCGGCCGGGGAAGATGGAATGCAGGAAGGCCCAGGCCCCGCGCTGCGGGAGCTGCGGCTCCTCGCCCTGCATCGTCACGGGCACGTAGACGTTGCCGTGGGCGTCGGTCAGCTTATCGCGCTCGCGAGCCCGCTGGAACGTGTCCCAGTAGTCCTGGTATTCGGCCTGCCAGGCGGCGGCGTGCGGGTCGTGGGTCTGCCGGGCCATCTCGATGGCCGCGCGGAGCCCGGCCAGGGTCCAGTAGACGTTGGTGTACTCGCGGTGCTCGCCGCCCAGGCCGCCGTCGCCGGTGCCGATCGGCATCAGCCCGAAGTTGGCCTGTTTCGGGTCGCTGCGGGTCATGCGGCGGTATTGGATGATCTGGTCCACGTCGCGCTGGACCTTGGGCCAGATCGCCCGCAGCCATTGGCGATCACCGGTGAGCTGGGCGTGGCGCCAGATCATCCACAGCCGCAGGCCGCACTTCTTCGAGAAGGTGACGCCCCCCGGCCCCTCGTCCTGATCGACCTGGTTCTCCAGGCCGGCGCGGACTTCCGCCGCGCGGCCGAGGTAGGCGACCGACTCCATGAGGAATGCCCCGTCCGCGGCCCAGGTGCCGCGGTAGCAGGTTGGGCCCACTTGGAAGGCCGGCCGAGAGGCCTTGATCTCGCGGGCCTGGTAGATGTTGCGGATGCACGAATCCAGCAGCCCTTGCATGGCCGGGTCGGGCAGGGTGATGCGGTCGAAGGGCAGGTCGGCCCCTTTCCAGAAGGCAACGGCCCGCTCCCGCAGCGCGGCGGCATCTTTCAGATCGGCCCGTGCCGTGGCTTCCGGCCCCTGGAGAATCGTCACCAGCACGGCATATTCCTCGCCCGGCGCGAGTTGGACCTGCGGCCAGGCCATGCCGATGGTGCCCGTCACATTTGCCGCCCTGAAGCCCGACTCGCAGGGCGGCGACATGGCCAGGAACGTCCGCGGCGGGTTGCCCGCCTCCGCGAGCGTGGCACGATCGGGCGCCAGCGTGAGCTTCGGGCACTCAACCTCTAGTGCAATATGGCCCGCGGCCGGTTTCGCCCCCGTGTTTTTCAGTCGCAGCCAAAGGTAATCCACCCGGCGCCGGCTCCATTGGTCCACGTCCTTGGCCTTGGCGTCCGGCGGGGCGGCCCAGGCCTCACTCGTCAACGTCAGGCCGTCGCGGCTCTGCTCGCTAATGACCAACGGCACGCGGGGCTCCAGCAGCCGTTGCCGGACTTTGCCCGCCGGCGGCCCGTCGGCCACCAGCTTCGGCCTGACCCGGACCTTGAAATTGTAATACTTTCCGTCGCCGTAGCGGTAGTACAGCGCGCCGTCGCTGCCCACGATGCTCTTGTAGGGATCGTCCGGCAGGCCGATGCACGCCTGCCAGCGGACAGGCGAGTAGCGGAAATCGAGCGTCTCCGCCTCCAGCCCCTCGACCGGCCCGGAGATCGGAAAGCTCTTGACCTCCAGCAGCGTGGCCGCCGGCGGCGATTGGCCGCGGGCCGGTTGGCTGGCATGGTAGGCGACGGCGAGGACAATTGCGGCGACGAGCAGGCGTTGGGTCTTCATGGTGGCTCCTGGGAAGGGGGAGAAGTGCCACTAGCCGTGCGCCGTGGCGACGTGCCTGGACCGCGCGCACGTTGGCGAAGCACCTTGTATGCCAGGCCGACGATAAGGCCGCCTAGGCTGCCGAACAAACAGCCACTGATGCCCAGGGCTCCTAACGCAGCCACGAATATCCCTAGCCTGACGTTGAGCAGTGTGTCGCACTGGGATAACGCGACCAGCGCGGCTGCACTACCCGCAGCGAACCCCGCTGTTGCGCCCGATACCAGGGATATGCCAACGGGGCGGGCATTTCCGGCATTTTCCATGACGCAAATTGCTGCAACCGCCCCGGCCGCGCCCGCCAACGCCCACAAGTACAAATTCGGTGCCACCCCGGCCGCTAGCGTGGCAAGAACTCCCGCAATTACCATGATTCGAACGAGAGCCCACCCGGAACGATCCCGGTTGCATCCACCCGGCTGGCTGTGGCGGCTGTCTTGCTCCATCGAGCCTCCTCTGGCGTGGCAACATGATCCCCGGCTGCCGTCGCGTCCGAAGTAAGGGCCAGAACAGGCGTGCTCGGGCAAGCCGCGGGATGTTGGCAGCCCGCAGGCCACATTGTAGTTTGTCCGAGGGCGCCTGGCAACCGAGGCGGAGCTTTGTTCGGGGGCGATTGCGAGCGCGTAAGGGCGTTTACGCCCTTGTCCGGCGCAGCCGGTCCACGGCCCGATGTTTTGTTAGAGATCGTGCAACGTTGTCGGCAAACTGGTATGGTTGGTCAAATATCCCGAAGGGATTGCATATCATAGCCTGGGGTTGCCGCGCAGCGGCTACCCCAGGGCAGCGCATCGCGTCATGGCGTCAACCCTGAAAGGGTTGCGTAGGCCCGCTGCGGTTTTCCGTCCCGCGATCTCGGATCCCAGGGTCACCGTGGACCGGCAAACCCCAATGGACGTTTCGTCCGCCCGCGGCAGTCAATCCCACAGGTACCGTTCGTCGAACTCGACATGGTGCCGCCGTAGAAGCTGGCGGAACTCGTCCTGGAAACCCAGTCGCCGATGATCTTCAACCTGCGACTCGACATAGCGCTCGACCCGTTCGCTCTGAGACTGGCTGACGGAAAAGGCGCCGTATCCCGCCTGCCATTCAAATAGATGCCATTGCGGGTCTCTCGTCTTGGCCCACAGCGGCGACGCGCGTTTGAGCTCCTTGACCCAATCCGCGAGGCTGATTGTCCTTGCCTGCCTGGCCAGCAGATGCACGTGTTCGTCGGCGCCGCCGACGATCACCGGCGGGCAGTCAAGTTTTGCCGTGATACCGCCGAGGTACCGGTGCATCTCCTCGCGCAATCCGGTGGCCTGCAGCAAGGCGCGGCGGTCCTTTGTGGAGAAAACGATGTGAACCAGGACGTTAGCGAGCGATTGCGGCACGGACCGGTCCCCCGAGAACGAAACCCCTTCGGGGTTTGCATGGTCTTACCCTTGCTGACCCAGGGTAGCCGCTGCGCGGCAACCCTGGGCTGTG
>Ga0181527_1003927_pt1 | contig 12986 bp, 7 predicted proteins | sample PEATcosm2014_Bin_30_FD_119762 | JGI IMG/M metagenome (GOLD analysis project Ga0181527, IMG submission 119762) | Peatland microbial communities from MTU Mesocosm Facility, Houghton, MI, USA - PEATcosm2014_Bin06_60_metaG | ecosystem: Environmental > Terrestrial > Soil > Wetlands > Peat | place...
AGGGAGCAGAAGAACCCGGCGCGCGGACGGATTGCCTTGCCTTGGTGGCAGCTCATAGAACGATTGTGCGCCGGGAGGGGGAAATTATCTGCAAAATGGCGGAGAAAAAGTTTTGGGAGGCGGGATGGTGGGGTCGAGTTGGGTGCGAGATCGGCGTTATGGGGACTAATAAGAAACCGGGGTTACTTCCGGTTAGGCGGTCACCTGACCGGAACTTGACCGCTGGCGTCATCCCGGTTCGTCCGACGTACAGGACGCCTGGATCCTGCAGCCCGCCGATCGCCAAAGCAAAGTCGGGATCGCCCTCCCGTGACGCAAGGAACGTCCGAAGCGCCGCTTTAAGCGCTCCATTGCACCGGAGTGCTCGCGCGGGGAATTTTTTCCTAACTGTGCGAGAAACCCTCCTGTCTAATGGAGTGCATGAGCCAGAGTGACCACGCGGCGATCCGGGCAGTGCTCTCCGGAGACAAGGACGCCTACGCCGACCTGGTCCGGGCCCATGCGCGAAGTGTGTTTCGCGTGGCGTGGCGAATTACGGGCAACGAAGCCGACGCAGACGACGTGACGCAGGAGGCTTTCCTGCGCGGTTATCGCAAGTTGGAGAGCTTTCAATCGCGCGCCAACTTCGGCACCTGGATTTACCGGATCGCTGTGCGTTGCGCACTCGACAAGCTACACAGCCGCTACTCCGAGCACGAAAGGCAGGCATTGGAGGCTTCGGACGGCGAGGCAGTGTCTGTTCAGGTAGCCGACCACGCACCGGGACCAGACCAACTTGTGTTGAGTGGCGAGATTGCAGCGTACAGAGAGGGCGCCATGGCGAGCCTAACGCCACTGGAACGGGCAGCTTTCACGCTGCGGCACATGGAGGGTTGCTCGTCGGACGAAATTGCAGCAGCGCTCGATCTTGCTCCCGAGGCCGCAAAACAGGCCATTTATCGCGCGGTGCAGAAACTACGAAAACGTCTCGCGCTTTTAAGAGTGAGAACATGAATCATCTCAGCCACGAAGAATTGATCGACCACGTTTACGGCGAGGGCGCTCTACAGGTGGCGGAGCACCTTGAAACCTGCGCGGACTGCGCCCAGGCCGGCCGCGCGCTCCAGGCCGATCTCAATGAATTCCCATCCCTTGCTGCTCTGGAACCCGATACCGCCTATACAGAGCGGCTGTGGTCCACCCTTTCTCCGCAACTGGTTCCATATGCGGTGAAGCGCCGGCTTTGGTTGCGCCCGGCATTTTGGCTTAGCCTGAGCGCGGCTGTCGCATGCGCCTCTCTCATCGTGTCGGCATTTTATGCGGGGCGCGTTTGGGAGCATCGCTACCAGCCCCGCAGCAATGCGTCCAACGCGCATCTGCCCGCACAGCAGAAGATCGTCGTGGTCGTTCTAAGCGATCAACTCGATCGCTCCGAGCGTCTGCTGGTCCAACTCAAACACGCCAGCGCCGACGACACCGAGATGCTGGCGCCGATGCGCGACGAAGCGCAAAGCTTGCTGGCTACAAACCGCAAGTGTCGCGAAGAAGCCGAGAAGGCGGGCGACCCGGATCTGACCAAGGCTCTGGATCATCTGGAACAACTTTTGACGCAGTTGGCCAACCAACCTGGCGGGCTGAACGCCGCCGCGATTTCAAAGCTACAGGACGAAATGGACGCAGAGGGACTTCTATTTGAAGTCCGTGTTTTACGCTCCCGGATGCCCGACCGGCAACAGCTAAAAGGAGGCGCGGCATGAAACGTCGATCTGTTCTTTTCATCTCGGTCCTCGCAGCAGTGCTGTGGTTCACTTTCGCGCACGCAGCGCAGGCGCTGCAGAGCGAAAATCTGCTCGGGGGCGGCGCCATGATCGATCCTGGAAGCACTGGTATTGCCGCCGAAGCAGCCGACAGCAACACCTATGCGCAGGGAACGCGTGCCATTAACGACGGCCGCTGGGCCGACGCGGTCGCAAGCTTTTCTCAGGTCGCAAATCAGGCGGGCGAGCACGCCGATGGTGCGCTCTACTGGAAGGCCTATGCGCAGAACAAGCTTGGTCAGTCGAACGCCGCCCTCGAGACCTGCGGCGCATTGCGCCGCGATCATCCGGCTAGCAAATGGATCGAGGAGTGCGGCGCACTGGAGATCGAAATTCATGCCGCGAGCGGCCAGCCCGTCCAGCCGAAGGCACAGCAGAGCGACGACCTGAAGCTGCTGGCGCTGGCCACCCTGATGCAGCGCAACGAAAAGCGCGCCCTGGCCGATATCGACGAGATTCTTAGAAGCAGCGATTCATCGGAAAAACTGAAACAGGGCGCGCTGTTCATCCTGAGCGAGCATCACACCGTGTTGAATGGGACCTGGGTCAACGTCAATCCTGGTACGCGTGGTTTGGCGCAGATTGTGATCGACGGGTTGAATATTCACCCCTTCGGTGCATGTCATCCTTATCTCTGTGACTGGGGCATCGTCCAAGGCAGGAGCTTCGCTGCCGGCGCAGATTCTCGTGACGCAGCGGCGATCATGGCCCAGGTAATTACTTCGTTTTCTGAGACGACCTTAACGTTGGCGAGGGATACGGATGAACAGCTTCGATGCGATGCCTTCACGCACTTCACCGACAATAGCAATCGAGCAGATTATCACAGCACGGATTACTTCATGCGCGACGTGAGGCCTGCACCCGTCGCCGCGCAGCCACCCCAACCGGCCGCACAAACCCCCGTCTCCCCTGACAGGAATCAGACTCTCGTTGTTTGGAAGGCCGGTTCGCCTGCTTCAAACGAGACTCCGGACAGCCAAGTTCCTCTTAATCTCGAGCGCAAAGCCGAAAGCATGGGTCTTCGGCTTCAGGTTCGTGCGTTTGCCGGAATCGAATTTGCGCAAGAATTCCGAAATGCTTTCGCCGCGCACCAGGAACCGGACATTATCGCCATTGAAAACGCCGCCAGCATCCATGGAGGGGGGCCATACAATCCGGGCGTTGGAATTGCATCCGATCCAGACGTGCGCAAGAGCCTGATACAGGTAAACGGCTCTCTGCAGGATTTGGCCGGACCCCGGGGCGGCTGGCAGTACCTCATCTCCACCTCGCAGCACGCTGAAGCTGCCAGGCGCCTCGCGCTGCGGGCGCCCGACTGCGATGTTTTGTATGTTCCGCAAACTCCCGTGCCTCCCGAAATTCAGAAAGCGGCCCTGGAGATTGCCAATGCCTACCTGCGCACGCCTACTGAGATGAAGAACTATAACGATGCGGATCGCCTGACGACAGAAGGCGTCCGCTGGGATTCAGTGAACGCGCGCGAAACCAAGACATGTAGCGTTTGGGGAAACGATCGCCTGGCCTTTGTATCCCTGGTTTCCACGTTTGAACACGAAGATTTCGATAAACAGCCTCCTCCGAGATCGCTTGCGCATGGTCCGTTGATCGGACAGATGCCGATCCTTCTGGTGCTGCGCAAGCAGGGCGCAGGGTGGCGACTTCTTGCTGCCAGCTCCAACCCGATGCGGAACAATGACTTCCTGTTTCAATTCCCGGCCATCTCCAGGCTTTTGCGGGAGCCCGCGGTGGAGGAGAGCGGCGTAGCCCCGGCACAATTGCTTTCTCCCGAAAACGGCCACGCTCCCGTACGGGAAGCGGGTCAGCGATTTGGTAACTTCACTTGGCAGCCGAGTCCATCGGGCAATGTTGTTACACAGATCGTGGAGTTTGCATACCAGAACGACGATTGGCTGTACTTCATGCCCACTCACAACGATGCGACGCCGGATCAGTGGTCGGCAGGCTCGGTCTCGACTGCCGCAGGTGAATGGAAGTGGCGTGTGTGGTCAATCTCCGACACCGGCGCGATTGCGTTCTCCGACTATAGAACGTTCCGCCAATAGGCTCCATCACGTTTGCGGGTAAGGCAGTGGCGCAAACAGATCCGCGGAATTCTCTCACACAAACCGGCAGGTCGTCGTTCCGGGCGGATTGTTTGAATGCTTAGTCACCAATCCGAAAGTTACTCCTGCTTTGGATTGAACCTGTGAAGCGTGCAACTGGCCTTGGCCAGACAGGATGAGCTGGAACATTATTTGTTCCTTGGGAGTCGGCTTGTGATGACCTTCGCCCGGGCGAGCGCACTTTGGGGATGAGCGATTGGGGCGCGGGGTAGGCGTTTATCGTGACTTACCTTCATTCGTCGCGCAAGCTTAATCCGTTGAATGCGTGGTGAGGCGCGCCATTCGGTTCCACACTAACTCGTTTGGACTGCAAAGAAGATGCGCGTTGCTGCTCGATCTGCGGGCCGTGGCACATCCGGCAACGTGCTGGCGCGCCGGGTAAAAAAGCGGACCTGCATCCGCTCCGTCCCAAAGCTTGATCTCTCACCTGGAAAGATCGATAATTGTGGCGCATTTCCTGCCAACCCTGCACAAAGGGGATTCGACTTATGCGCATCCTCAGGCCCTGTTCCGCTCCCTCTGCTTCCCGCCTGTTTCGCGCTGGCAAGTTCAACCACCGCCAATTGCCTTCCCTTGTAATTCCAGCTTTCATCGTGATGGTTTCTCTCTCCGCCGGCCAGGTTTGCGCGCAGGCTGCCGATCGCATCGCCCGCACACCCGATCTGGGTCCTCTGGAGAAGCTCGCGAATCACCATCCGGCTTGGGCCGTGCCCGCCAACGACACCGGAATTGTGCCCGCCGATCGACAGCTCGACAATCTGACACTCGTGCTGGCCCGCTCGCCCGAGCAGGAACAGGCATTCGAGCAACTGCTCAAAGATCAGCAGGATCCGTCTTCACCCGAATTCCACCATTGGCTCACGCCGGGCGAGATCGGCGAACGCTTCGGTCTCTCGCCGGGAGACATCGCCACCGTGGCCAGTTGGCTTCAGTCGCAGCGGTTGCGCGTAAATTGGGTTGCACCCAGTGGCATCTTCATCGGATTCGGCGGCACCGCCGCAGATTTGGGCCGCGCCTTTCAAACCGAGTTTCATTTCTACAACGTCAAGGGCAGGCAGCGCATCTCCGTCGCGTCCGATCCCACGGTTCCGGTCGCCCTCGCGCCTGTCATCCGGGCCGTTCGCGGCCTCTTCACCCCCGGCGAGCGGCCGAATCACTTCGCGCAGCACAAGCTGTGGAACTCCCCGGCGATGACTTTTGACGACGGCGGCTTACTTTTCGCATTCGTCGCGCCAGCGGATTTTGCCCTTATCTACGACCTTCCCTCCAGCCTCACCGGTGCGGGAACCACCATTGGCCTTGTGGAGCAGGCGCGCACCGACATGGCCGACTTCACGAATTTCAAAATCGCCACCCTGACAACATTTGCCAATCCAACCGAGGTGATTCCCACTGCCTTCGGCGGGGTGGATCCTGGACCTGCCTACACTGCGCCACCGGCTTGCGAAGAGGAAGATGACTGCAGCGACGATGTTAACGACTATCTCGGTGACCAGGCCGAGGCCACACTCGATGTGCAGCGTGCCGGCAGCACCGCGCCCGGCGCCGCGATCCTGCTGGTAACGGCATCCGAGGCGAGCGGAGGCATCAGTGTTGCCGCACAGTACCTCGTAAACACTTCCCCAGTCCCCGCTCAGGTGATGAGCATCAGCTTTGGAGGGTGCGAGCTGGATAACGGGTTGTCGGCAGTAGAGTTCTTTGACAGCCTGTTTCAACAAGCTGCCGCTGAAGGGATTTCGGTCTTCGTATCCTCCGGCGATTCCGGAGCAGCAGGATGCGACGAGGCATTTGCGCCGCCTCCGGCAAACCCCGAGCCCAACAGCCCCAACTGCATTTGCTCTTCCAGCTACGCCACCTGCGTGGGGGGAACGGAGTTCAACGACCCAATTCCCGAGCCGACTCCCTGTACATCCGCCGGCTGTATAGCCTATGACCCGCAATACTGGAGCGCGACGAATGGCCCCGGCTTTCTCTCAGCGCTTGGCTACATTCCCGAGGGAGCATGGAATGATTCACTCTTCATATCGAGTTCGAATCCCGATGCCATAGCGACCGGAGGCGGGGTGAGTATCTACATCCCCACACCGAGCTGGCAGACGGGCACAGGCGTGCCTTCGCCGGGAACCGGCCGCTACACGCCCGACGTGTCTTTTCACGCCTCCTATTGGGAATCCTACGTCGGCTGTTGGGCCGCCGGCGGCGGCAACTGTGAAGAATCCAACGGGTTTCTCCCATTAGAATTCTTCTCAGGCACTTCAGCCTCGGCGCCATCCATGGCCGGCGTGGCAGCGCTGCTCGATCAGAGCACGGGCTCCGCGCAGGGCAATCTCAATCCCGGCATCTACCTGACGGCGGCAAGATTCCCCGCGGCATTCCATGACGTGACAGTGGCCTCAAGCGGCGTGTCCGCGTGCAGCTTGAATACGGCAAGCAAGTGCAACAACAGCATTCCCTGGACCAATCCTGCGGCCGACGGAGACTCCGGCGCCCAAGAAGGATACCAGGTCCAGACCGGCTACGACGAAGCCACGGGCTGGGGATCGCTCGATATCGCTAAGTTCATCGACGATTATTCCGCGCAGCCGATCACCCCCAGCGTGACGGTCACCCCGTCCTCTTCCAGCATTACGACCGCGCAATCGTTGCAGGTCTCCGTCGCTGTGAGCGCCGGGCTCGGACTCACACCGGCGGGCAGCGTCGTCCTTACCAGCGGAACATATAGCCAGAGCTCCGCGCTCTCCGGCGGCGCTGCATCGATCCTCATCCCCGCGGGATCGCTTGCTGTCGGGACCGATACTTTGTCGGTCGCCTATACTCCCAGCACGATCACTCCATCGATCTTCACAAGCGCAACAGGATCCAGCACAGTCACCGTCACGGCTGCGACAGGAGCAAACCCGCTTGTCGCCTGGAACACGCCTGCTCCGATCACCTACGGCACACCCCTGAGCGTTGCGCAACTCGACGCCACGGCGAGCGTGCCGGGAACTTTCTCCTATTCGCCGGCCGCGGGTACCGTGCTCACCGCCGGCTCGCATTTTCTCACCGTTAACTTCACGCCCAATGACACAACCGGCTACGCTACCGCGACCAGCATGGTGACAATCACTGTCAACAAGGCATCTCCATCCATCACCTGGCCCACACCCGCACCTATGCCTTTCGGCACCTTATTGAGCGCAACTCAGCTCGATGCGACTGCCAACGTACCGGGCTCGTTCGCCTATTCGCTCGCCGTAGGCGCGGGGCTTACCGCGGGCCGGTACACGCTTACCGCAACGTTCACTCCTGCTGACTCGACCGACTACACCACGGCCACGGCCAGCGTGACGCTGACGGTGAGCAAAGCAACGACGACGGTATCGAGCTGGCCGACCGCCAGCGCCATCAGCTACGGTCAGTCGCTGGCCTCGTCGACGCTGAGCGGCGGAGGTAATGGTTCAGGGACCTTCGACGGAACTGTGATTGACGTGCCCGGCGCCTTCGCCTGGACGGCGCCGGGGACGGTGCCGGCCGGCACCGGCTCGTTCCCTGAGAGTGTGACTTTCACACCCGACGACTCCAGCGACTTCACCTCGGTCTCCGGAACTGTATCGGTGGAGGTAAACAAGGCCACACCCACCATCAGGTGGGCCACGCCCGCGGCCATCACTTACGGGACGGCGCTGAGCGCGACGCAGCTGGACGCCAGCTCAACAGTCGCCGGAACGCTCGTTTACAGCCCAGCGGCAGGCACGGTGCTCGGGGCCGGCCAGCATATGCTCCAAGTAACCTTGACTCCCACCGATACTTCCGACTACAGCGTCGTCACCGATAGCACCTTGCTCGTGGTCAATATGGTCACACCCACGGTTACCGCGTGGCCTGCTGCGAGCGCCATCAGCTATGGACAGACACTGGCCAATTCCACTCTGACCGGCGGCTCAGCATCGGTGAGCGGGACATTCGCATGGACCGATCCGGCCACCAGACCCGGAGCCGGTTCGTTCCTTCAAAGTGTGACCTTCACGCCAAATGACTCCACCGATTACAGCTCGGTATCCGGTTCTGTACCCGTGGAGGTAAACGTGGCGACGCCAGTCATCATCTGGCCAGCGCCCACCGCCATTTACTACGGGACGGCGCTGAGCGCGACGCAGCTGGACGCCAGTTCAACAGTCGCCGGAACGTTCGTTTACAGCCCGGCGGCGGGAACTGTACCCGCCGCAGGAAACGACACGCTCTCGGTCACGTTGACTCCGGCCGATACGGCAGACTACACAACAGCGACAGCATCGGTGAATCTGATTGTCATCAACCCAACACCCAGTTTTGGGCTGTCCGCCTCGCCGGCGAACCTGTCGGTTGCGCAGGAAGGCACCGGGACTTTCACGATCACGGTGTCGGACGTGGGAGGGTTCTCCGGGGCCGTAACACTGGGCGCGACAGGACTGCCGAGCGGGGTGACTGCGAGTTTTGCGGCGGGCAGCGCGGCTGGTACCCAGGTGATGACACTCTCAGCCAGCAGTACGGCCACGCTGGGAGGGCCGGTAACGGTGACTGTTACTGGAACCTCCGGAGCGTTAAGCGCCACGGTAACCGTTTCGCTCAGCGTGACGGCAGGACCGACCTTCGGGCCGAGCGGGGCCAGCGGTAGCGATGGGCCAATCTCGGTGGATCCGGGCGCAATGACGGGGAACACATCGACCATCAGCGTGGTGGGGATAAACGGATTCTCAGGAGCGGTGAATCTGAGTTGCTCTATCAGCCCGGCTGCGGCCAGCGATCCAGCGACGTGCAGCCTTAGCCCGGCTTCAGTGACGCTCAGCGGAAGCACCGCACAGACTTCGACGCTGACGGTGACGACCACGGCGACGACGATCGGCGTAAACCAAATGAAGAAGCTGTTCTGGCGTTCCGCGGGCGGCACGGCGCTGGCTCTGTTGCTGATGATCGGAATTCCACGGCGTCGGCGTAACTGGCTGGCGATGGTGGGACTGGCGGTGGTATTTGCTTCAATCAGCGCGGTCGGCTGCGGCCAGGTAAACGGCGTAAGCGGCGGAGGCGGAGGCGGCGGCGGAAACGCCGGAACGTCGGCGGGTACCTATACGGTCACAGTGACCGGCACTGGCACATCGACCGGTTCATCGAGTTCTGTTACGGCCACGGTGGGTTCAGTCGCGCTGACGGTGAACTGATGGGCAACACCCAATCAAGCAGCAGACCCAGGCGTGAACCAAGTTGTGGTCGAAAGTGCGAGCGACGGTCGGCGAATCATCAGAACCCGATAAGTAACGATATGTCGGCTTATCGCCTGCGAAGGGCCCGCCGGCGGCACGCATTCGTGTTCCTTCGGTGCGTGAAGGCAGGGAGCAAGAGAACAAGGGAGCAAGAAGACAGGGAGTAGGGAACAGGGAGTAGAAACGCGGGTCCTCGTTCGGCTCGGATCGTACGAGAAGCAAATGCAAAAGCAACCGCAGGTCCTTCGACTCGTCCCGGCACGCCGGGACTTGCTCAGAAAGACAGCTTCTAGCTGCTAGCTTCTAGCTTTCAGCTCGTCGCGGTTTCGCCGCGTACTTGATTTCTCACAGACGTCTCGACGGCAGGTAAGACGGTCCATTTTCAACTACCGGCCTACCCTGCGGGGGTCTGGAGACCCCCGCTACAGCCGGTCCGGAGACCGGCGCTACAGCTGCCTCATCCTTAGTTTGTCGTTTCCACCGCCGTGATTTGGCAATTCACCCTGGTTGCGCCCGGTGCCACGGCTCCTATCTGGAATGCCGGGAAAACGATGACTTGACCCGGTTGCGCCGGACCGGTCAGCGTGGTGTTGCTTTGCGTAAGGCCCTGGCCGGTGGCAGTGAGCTGCACGCACTGCAGCCTTACCGCCGCAAGGGCGATGGTTGATCCGTTCGTCCATTGTCCCTGTGTGACTTGGATTAAGCCGTTCACGACATTGTAGTTGCCGGTGAATCTCTGTGCCGCGATGATAGCTTGATTCTGAGTTCCTTGCCCACCCGGCTGTTGCCCCGGATATCCTCCCGGCTGCTGCCCTGGATTACCCGGCTGCTGCCCTGGATATCCTGCTGGCTGCTGCCCTGGATTTCCTGCTGGCTGCTGCCCGGGATTACCCGGCTGCTGTCCTGGATTCCCCGGCTGCGTCTGCGTGGTTGGCGCCTGACCCGGCTGTGTCTGGGGCGTCATGTAGTGCGTGTAGTAGTAGTACCCTCCCGCCACAGCGACGAGGGCCACTAACCAAGCCACCCCGCTCTTCTTGGCTGGAGCGGGCGGCGGCATCGCCACCGACATCGGAACCTGCCCCGGCGCCACAAAGGGCATGTGAGGAGGCGCGGCCGGCGGATAAGCTCCAAAGGGCGCAGGAGGCTGAGCCCCAACCGGAATCGGCGCCGCGGCTGGCGCAGCAGCCGGCGCGCCTTCCGCCTTCGCCGTCTGGTCAGCTCCGCATTTCACGCAGAAGCGCGAATCCCCTTCCAACTGAGCACCACAACTGCTGCAGAATGCCATAGCGTTTTCCTCTCCTTAAACAGATTTCGTCTGGGTGCAGTAAAGGTCCGGCCAGGTACCGCTCACATGCCCGCCGGCGCCTGCTGCTGCACTACCGCCGGGACCCTCGCTCCGAGCCCGAGCGTCTCTTCCACGTGGACCAATGTGTGCTCCAGTTGCACCTTCTGCATGTCCCTCACCTGGTGTAGCCCCTGCTGGACCATACCGAAGAGCACATAATACGAGGTCAGTCCGGTAGCGGCCCAGAGGCCGTACATCACAAGCGTGGGGATGGTTGGGAAAAGAATACCTGCATCCCAAATCGTGTGCATCGCCACAGGAATGCAAAACGCGCGCAGGAAACGCCCGTCCAGCAGCATGCTTAGGTTCGCGGTTCTGTCCCCTTTTACCCGCCAGAACGCACCCGCCGCGATGGCCGTCCATACGATGTGTCCAAACGGCGACAGGAGCCCGCGCATGTTCAGCGCACTGATCGTGTCTTTCATCGCCGGCATCATGGCACTCGCCAGGGGCGATCCCGCGGGAAGTGTGGCCAACCCACCGCCCTGAACGAAGGAGATCAAACCCGGAGCAAACTGGTCCAGCCCGTAGCCCAGCGTCTCAGAGCACGCAAAAGCTGCGCCCACCGTCGCCCCAAACAGAATTCCGTTCAGTTGGTACGGGAACCGCGAGCCGCGCACGCGGTAGGTCACGATAATCACGGCCAGCAGCTTCGAGGTCTCCTCCACAATGCCCGGCATGTTGCCGAAAATGGGAATCAAATACCACAGCGTAATGATCACCACCGAGATTCCGCCGCCGACCACAAACACGTTGATCACCTCGGCAATGGAAACGTTGCGCGGCGTGTTCAACTCCCAGATGAGCATCAGGGTCGCCAACGGCACCGCAAACGTTGCCAGCACCATGATCGCGATCATCGGCTTTTCATTCAGGGTGTAGAGGAAGAGCGCGTAAATCGCCGCATAGGCAATGAGTAAACCCACCAGCACGCGAAAGAACATCCAGGGCTTTGGCCAGTTCGTGTCCACCATCTCGAGGGGCGGCGTGGTCCGCGGCGAGCCGACGGCGAGGTAGTCTTCCACCGCATCCGCGCCGCGTTTCATGAACGTCTCTTTGAAAAGCTCCTTCAAGCTGAATCCCTCCAGCTTGTCGGTCGAGGCCAGGTTCCGGATCTTCTCCCGGATGCCCGCCATGAATCCGCCTGCCGCTCCCGCCTGTGCGCCGTGCGCGGGCACGTAGTACACCTGCTGGGGACCGCCGGGGTAGGCCTGGTAGACCACCGGCACCATGCCGGGGGGCGCGGCCGGCGCACCCTGCTGATACGGGCTTTGGTGCGCGCCCGGATAAGCGGCCGCGGCTGCCGGTTGTGGCGCAGCGGCTGGCGCGGCCCCTGGGGCGGCGGGCGCTGCTGCTTGTGCACTGCTCGCGGCGCCTATGGGTGCTCCGCAACTCTTGCAGAATTTGTTTTCCGGCAGACATGCCGTTCCACAACGGGGACAGTTCATAGAGCCTCCTGTGTTGCTGGGCCGGGGGATGCTAAGGAAATTAGCATCTCACCGCCCGTAAAGTAAAGAATTCTTTGAGAAAAAAGCATGGGATCTTCCGCAGGGGTCCGCCTGTAGGGAGGCAGAGCGGTCCGCAAGCCGGAATCAAGCGGCAAAACTCGCAGCTCCCGGTTATGAAAACGAATGCATGACCTCAGATCGCGGGTACAACATCCCATTTCTCACCGGGGCCGGGTTCCTGGCTGAAGTAACCCTTTGACTGGATCGGTGTCTAATGTGATCAGGGAGCAGAGATTCCAGGTGATTTCATTACGTTTTTCTCCAGGTGCGGGATTTCTTGCCTTAGTGTTGGCGGCGTGGTCGCCAGCTGTGAGGTCTCAACCCTCCATTCATGGCGGCGAGAGTTCGCCGTCGGGGCCGGAGTCCGGGAGTTTTGAGATTGCGCAGCACGGGCACACGGTGGGTACGGCCAGTTTTCAATTTACGGCTACCAAGGGGGGCTATGACTCGACCTCGTTGGTTAATGTGGCCATGCAGGGCCTCGACTACGCGCTCTCGAAGACGGAGCAGCTTTCGTCTGCCAACCAGCTTGAGCATGTGCAGCTGAGCGCGATCGTGAACGGCGAGGCGGTGAACGTAGTAGCGGCTCCCGACGCGGCTCAGTTGCTGCTGAACATCTCGGCAAGCGGAAAGAGCTCCACCACGCGGCTGGAAGCGCATTCGGGCGCGGTGTTCCTGGCCGATTTCGATCCCGGCGCGCTGGAAACGCTTCTGGCGCTTGCGGTCGAGCAAAACAACCGCGGCCTGTGGGCGATTCTGCCGAAGAATGCCGGCTCCATTGAGCCAGTGCAGTTGGCCACCTACGCCGATCAGCAGGGAACCCTCGACGGCAAGCCCATCACCGTGCATCACCTTGTCGCCACCATCGCCGGAGCCAATACCGATCTCTTTTCCGGTCCGGAGAATCAACTTCTTCAGGCGGAATTGCCGCAGGAGGGCTTTGCGCTCGTCCGCAAGGGCTTTGTCCTGACGCCGCCTGCCAAACCCGTCGC
>Ga0181527_1003929_pt1 | contig 12983 bp, 12 predicted proteins | sample PEATcosm2014_Bin_30_FD_119762 | JGI IMG/M metagenome (GOLD analysis project Ga0181527, IMG submission 119762) | Peatland microbial communities from MTU Mesocosm Facility, Houghton, MI, USA - PEATcosm2014_Bin06_60_metaG | ecosystem: Environmental > Terrestrial > Soil > Wetlands > Peat | place...
ATGCGGCAGATCGGCCTCGATCTGAAGGTTCTCATCGAGCAGGAAGAAGAGCCTGGCCTGGGCAACGGCGGATTGGGCCGCCTGGCCTCCTGCTTCATGGATTCCCTGGCCACCCTGGACGTGCCCGCCATCGGCTACGGGATTCGCTACGAATATGGCATCTTCGACCAGCAGATTCGCGACGGCTGGCAGGTGGAGACCACCGACAATTGGCTGCGGCTGGGCAATCCCTGGGCGCTGGAGCGCCCGGAAGACTCCTTTGAGGTAAAGATGGGCGGCCGCACGGAGAAGCACACCGACGCCAATGGACGGCTGCGCGTGCTTTGGATTCCGCAGCGGGTGGTGCGCGGAATCCCCCACGATACCCCTATCCTGGGCTACCGCACCAATACCGCAAACACCATGCGCCTGTGGTCCGCGCAGGCTGTGGAGAGCTTCGACTTTACCACCTTCAACACCGGCGACTTCTTCGGCGCCGTGGCCGACAAGGTGGCGTCAGAGAACATCTCCAAGATCCTCTATCCCAACGACGAGGGGATTCAAGGCAAGCAGTTGCGGCTGGCGCAGCAGTTCTTCTTCGTCTCCTGCAGCTTGCAGCACATCGTCAAGATTCAGATGACGCGAAACCGTCCGCTGGCCGACCTGCACCGCAACTTCGCCATCCAGATGAACGACACGCATCCGGCCATATCGGTGGCCGAGCTGATGCGCCTGCTCATCGACGAGCACTCGATGGAGTGGGTCGCGGCCTGGAGCGTGACCCAGCATACCCTCTCCTACACCAACCACACGCTCATGCCGGAGGCCCTCGAGCAGTGGCCGCGCGGCCTCTTCGGTTCCCTGCTGCCGCGCCATCTGGAGATTGTGGACGAGATCAACCGCCGCCATCTTGAAGATGTGCGCAAGAAGTTTCCCGGCGACGGCGAGCGCGCGGCCCGGCTTTCGCTCATCGATGAAAACGGTGAGAAGTACGTGCGCATGGCGCATCTGGCGGCTCTGGGCAGCCATGCTATCAACGGCGTGGCCGCGCTGCACACCGAGCTGCTCAAGACCAACGTGCTGCGCGACTTCTACGAACTTACTCCGGAGAAATTCTTCAACAAGACCAACGGCGTCACTCCTCGGCGGTGGATGGTTCTCGCCAATCCCGGGCTTACCCAACTGCTCTCGGCGCGGCTGGGCACGGGGTGGATTCGCGATCTGGAAAAGGTGCGGCGGCTTGAGCCGCTGGCCTCCGACCGCGAGCTTCATCTCGAATGGAGGGCCGTCAAACTCCAGAACAAAACGCGGCTCGCGAACTACATGCAGGAGCGGCTGGGCATCGCCGTCGACCCGGCGTCCATGTTCGATGTGCTCGTCAAGCGGCTGCATGAATACAAGCGCCAGCACCTGCAGGTTCTGCACATCGTCACGCTCCTGAAGCGCATCCACCGCGATCCGGACGCGGAGGTGGTTCCGCGCACCTTCCTCTTTGGCGGCAAGGCCGCGCCCGGCTACCGCATGGCCAAGCTCATCATCAAGCTGATTCACTCCGTGGGCGAGGCCGTCAACTCCGACCCGCTGGTGAAGGGAAGGCTCAAGGTCGTCTTTCTGCCCGATTTCAGCGTAAAGCTCGGCCAGAGGGTGTATCCCGCCGCCGACTTGTCCGAGCAGATTTCCCTGGCCGGCAAGGAAGCCTCGGGAACCGGCAACATGAAGTTCGCCATGAACGGCGCGCTCACCATAGGCACCCTCGACGGCGCTAACATCGAGATACGCGACGAGGTGGGCGCGGATAACTTCTTTCTCTTCGGACTTACCACGTCCGAGGTCGAGCGGCGGAAGCGCGAGGGATACAATCCGCGCGCATTTTACGAGTCGAACGGCGACCTGCGCGAGGCGCTCGACGCCCTTTCAAGCGGCGAGTTCTCGCACGGCGACAGGAATCTCTTCGCGCCCCTGGTAAACTCTTTGCTCAACGGCGACGAATACATGCTGCTGGCCGATTACCAGTCCTTCATCGACTGCCAGGATCGAGTCAGCCTGGCTTACAAAAACCAGGACGAGTGGACGCGCATGTCGATTCTGAATGTGGCGCGCATCGGCAAGTTCTCCTCCGACCGTTCCATCCGCGACTACTGCGCCGATATCTGGAAGACCTGGCCGGTAAAGATTCAGTTATAGAGTGGCTCTGGCCGGTTCTCGAAGATTGGATTCGGAATCCAGCCAAGACCATAGGCCGCCGTGCAACATCCTTCCGGGAATTCTTTTTTGCCTCTTGCGGTTCTTTACATCCCGCCCTTGGCCCTGCCACACTGGGGAGTGGCCACCCAGACGATCGTCATTCTCGATTTTGGTTCGCAGTATACGCAGCTGATTGCGCGGCGGATTCGCGAGCAGAACGTCTTCTCCGTCGTGCTGCCCTGCACGGCGCCTCTCAGTGAGATTCAGGCTTTGCAGCCCCTGGGGATCGTCCTCTCCGGCGGGCCGTCGTCGGTTTACGACGCGGATGCGCCGGCGGCGGACCCGCGGCTGCTGGAACTGGGCGTGCCGGTGCTGGGCATCTGCTATGGGCTGCATTTTATCGTGCATCACCTGGGCGGAAAGGTGCGGCTGGGCGACAAGCGCGAGTATGGGCAGGCCGAAGTGACCATCGAGGACGCGGCGACGGCGCTGTTTGCGGGGCTGCCGCCGACTCTCGCGGTGTGGATGAGCCACGGGGACGAGGCCCTTGAGCTGCCGGCCGGCTTTCATCGCACAGCGGTCTCAGCGAACGCGCTGGCCGCCATCGCCAACGCCGAGCGCCGCATCTGGGCGGTGCAGTTTCACCCCGAGGTGCATCACACGCCGCTGGGGCCGCGGATCATAAAAAACTTCGTTTTTTCCATCTGCGGCGCGGCGGGCGACTGGACTCCGGCTCACTTTATCGAATCCACCGTAGCTTCGATCCGCGAGAAGGTGGGCGCGGGACACGTAATTTGCGGCCTCTCCGGCGGCGTGGACTCGTCGGTGGCGGCGGTGCTGGTGCACAAAGCCATCGGCGGCCAGTTAACCTGCGTCTTTGTCAACAACGGTGTCCTGCGCAAGAACGAGTTTGTGAACGTGCAGAAGAACCTGCGCGACCGGCTGGGACTCAAGATCGTCGCCGTGGATGCGAGTGAGCGGTTCCTCGCCCAACTGGCCGGGGTGATCGACCCGGAGACCAAGCGCAAGCGTATCGGCGCCGAGTTCATTGCCGTCTTCGACGATGAGGCCAAACGCATCGCCAGGGAGACCGGCGGAGTGGATTGGCTCGTGCAGGGAACGCTGTACCCGGACGTGATCGAGTCCAGCAGCGTGAAGGGCCCCAGCCAGACCATCAAGAGCCACCACAACGTGGGCGGGCTGCCCGCGCGTATGAAGCTGAAGCTGATTGAGCCGTTGCGGGATCTCTTCAAGGATGAAGTCCGGCGCATCGGCCGCGACCTGGGAATGCCGGAGGAGATTCTGGGGCGCCAGCCCTTCCCAGGCCCCGGTCTGGCCGTGCGCATCCTGGGCGAGGTGACGCCGGAGCGCGTGGCGCTACTTCAGAATGCGGATGAGATTGTGGTGGCTGAGATCAAGGCGGCCGGACTCTATTCAGCGATCTGGCAGAGCTTTGCCGTGCTGCTGCCGGTGATGAGCGTGGGCGTGATGGGCGACCAGCGGACCTATGCGTACACCGCGGCGGTGCGGGCCGTGCATTCTGAAGACGGCATGACCGCCGACTGGACCCCACTGCCCTACGAGGTGCTGAAGCGCATCTCCAGCCGCATTGTGAACGAGGTGCGCGGCATCAACCGCGTCGTCTACGACATTACCTCCAAGCCGCCGGGGACGATCGAGTGGGAATAGTGCTGGCCGCACGGGCGGGAGCGCCCGCGGAGTAGTTTCTTGCCGTCATCTGCCATATATTGAGAAATATGCCATAATGTAGACGAGGTGGCAAATGTTAACTGAAACGGTAGTTCTTGGAGAGAGTGGCAGGGTTGTTCTCCCTGCGGCAATCCGTAAGGAGCTTGGCCTCAAGGCTGGAGACCGCCTGACCGTCAGCAGTGATCGGGGCGCGATCCGGATTCTGAGCAGAAAGATGGCTCTGGCCAGCATCCGGGCCGGAATCATTAAGCAACGTGGGAGCCTCGATGGAATTCTGGACGAGTTCCTAGAGGAACGGCGTGAGGAAGCGGCCCGTGAATAGGATTGTTCTGGATGCTTCTGCTGTTCTGGCGATGATTTTGAATGAGTCGAGCGGTGAACGTGTGTACGCGTTGCTGGATGCCTTGGAGTTGGGCTCCGATGCAGAGGTGTTCATCAGTTCAGTGAACTGGTGCGAGATTCTGACGCGGATGCAGAGAGAGAATCTGCTACTCCACGGAGATGACCTTTCGGCGGTTCTCGCAGGCGTCGAATTGGTTCCCTTTGGCCGGACCGAGGCGGAGGTAGCGGCTGCATATACGCATGTCAGTCGAGCGCTTTCGCTCGGAGATCGAGCTTGTCTGGCGCTGGCAAAAAGCAAACAGGCAACAGCATGGACGACCGAGCGCCTTTGGTGCCAGTTCCCGGTTGATGTGCCGGTCGAGCTGATTCGTGGCTGAAGGCCGTCGGCTCCCGTCGGTTCAGTCTCAACAGGATTCATTCGCTGGCGGGCTGCGTCCTCAACGCGGCCACCTGGCGGCTGAGCGCGTCGATCCGCTCCATCAGCTCGGCGTGGCGCTTGTCGGCGGCGGAGGGGTCGAAGGCCTCCACATAAAAAGTGCCGTTGGGTTCAAGCTGGCACCTGCGCACCTGGTGGAAGTCCTCGAAGCCCTGTTTGTGGATGACCGAAAGCAGCTCCTCTTGGGTCAGCGACTCACGCTGCATAGTGCGCCGGTCGAGCTGGCCGTCGAGGACCAGAACGGCGGAGCGGCCTTCGAGCGCGCGTGTGAGGCGCTGAGAGCGGAAGAGCACTCGAACGATCAGCCAGTTGATGGCCAGCAGCCCAAAGGCGCCGATCACTCCGCCGGTCACCGAGTTGTCGTCGCCGATGATGGCGTTCTGCACGGTGTTGGAGAGCGAAAGCAGAACGACCAGATCGAAGGGGTTGAGCTGGGCCAGTTCGCGCTTGCCGAAGAGGCGCAGCAGCACCACCAGCACCAGGTAGACGATCACCGGACGCGCCAGCTTCTCCAGAATGGGAAGCGGCAGGTGGAACATGCTGTCAAAGATGATTGAGTGGGGCATGGAACGAGGATAAGCTGCTCAATGCCGCTTTTCCAGTCGTAGAGTCACATCGGCCGTATGAGTATCGTCATTCAATTGCAGGTTGTATCTGCAGTTGACCGCGGCAAAGATGCTTTGCAGCTTGGGATTGGCTGAGCCGATGAAAAAGAAGTTGCGCACCGCTCCTTCGTTGAGGATAGCGCCCGCCGGCACCTTCCAGGCGGCCAGCATCATGGCGCGCAGATCGTCGCTTACGTTCTCGATGGCGAGTTTACCCATGGTATACACCGGACCCGGTTCCACAGTCACAGTAAAACTGGCCGTCCCTTGTGCGCGGTCAAAGCTGGGTGTGGGATGAACAACCGCTTTCAGATACCCATGATTGTGGTATTGGCGCTCGATATACTGCCAGTTTTCGCGCACGTGAGCGCCATCGGCTAAATCTCCGGGATGGATGTTCGACTGGTGGTCGAACTCCGCCTGAGTAACCAGCAGGCTTGGCCCGAGCGTGACACCGCTGAGCTTGTACAACTCACCGGGTGAGATAGAAACCAGAAGGGGAATGCGTATGGCCTCCGGCGTGATGACAGGCGCGCCTTGCGGATTGGCGTGGATCTCTGCTTCAAGGTAGCCCTTGTCGTGATAGAAGTTGCCCACATAGGTTTCAATCTGGCTTGGGCTGCCTTCCGCGTTGTAGGGCGATCCGGTTAGCTTGGCCAGGATCTCCTGAGCCTTCGGGTCCAGGGCGCCGGAGGCGGCGTCCGGCCTGATTTCGCCAATCTCCACCGGAGGCGCGGTGATGGCAAAGCTGATGGCAGTAATCTGGTGCAGCTTTGGATCGGAGGAGGGCGTGGGGGTGACCGTGGCCTTTATTCCCTTGGCCGCAAGCATCCCTTCAAGAGCGTGGCGCACCTGTTCCATCAGCCCGCCTTCGGCCGGCACCTTGCCGTGATAGAGCGGGAAGCGTTCATGCAATTGGGCGTCCAGGTCCTTGCCCGAAGCGAGCGGCAGGTTCTCCAGCCGGATGGGATATAGCAGGGCTGCTGGGGTCAAGAAATATACGAGGTCAACCCCATCGAACTTGTAGGTGAGGTTGTCGAAGACGCCGGTGTCCATGAGTTGTTCAGCGTGGTCGTGCATCTCGGCGGAGGTGAGAGCGACGCCCGTTTTCAGCCCAGCTGCATCCAGTAACTCCTGATCGGAGTACTCCGGGTCGCCTTTGAATTGGATGGATTTGGGCAGGAACTTCTGCGCGGTCAGGGGCAGGCTGCCGGAGAGAAGAACCCCGACGATAAGAAACAAGAAAACTGGTCGCGGCATGGCGGTGCAAGAGTAGCAAACGAGCGGCAGGCTTGCAAAGGGATTTCAGTGAGCCGGAAGGAGAGTGCATCTCGCCGATGCACCGCGGTCGTTCGATCCTCCGGTGTGCTCGACAGCTTTTCTGAAACAGCTTCACGCCCCGGCCGCAACCTTGCTCTTGAAGAAATCGAGCGACATTGCCAGGCCTTCCTTGAGCGAGATACGCGGCTCCCAGCCCAGCAGGGCGCGGGCTTTCGTAATGTCGGGGCAACGGCGCGCGGGGTCGTCCTCGGGCAAGGCTTCGAGGCACATTTCGCTCTTCGAACCGGTAACTTCCAGGATTGCCTGCGCCACTTCGAGGATGGTGAATTCGTCCGGGTTGCCGATGTTGACCGGTAGATGTTCGTCGCTGCGCGACAGGCGCAGGATGCCTTCGATCAGGTCGTCCACATAGCAGAAGCTGCGCGTCTGGCTGCCGTCGCCGTAAATCGTGATCGGCTCGCCGCGCAGGGCCTGCATCATGAAGTTGGAGACGACGCGGCCGTCGCTGGGATGCAGGCGCGGCCCATAGGTGTTGAAGATGCGAACCAGGTGGGTGTTCACGCCGCGATAGCGGTGATAGGCCATCACCAGCGCCTCGGCGTAGCGCTTGGCCTCGTCGTAGACCGAGCGCGGGCCGACCGGGTTCACATGGCCCCAGTATTCCTCTGTCTGCGGATGCTGGAGCGGGTCGCCGTAGCACTCCGAGGTGGAGGCATGGAGAAAGCCGGCGCCGTACTTGGCCGCGATCTCAAGGGTATTCTCGACGCCGGCAGAGCCCACGCGCAGGGTCTCGATGCCCAGGCGGAGATACTCCGGCGGGCTGGCCGGAGAAGCAAAGTTGAAGACGTAGTCAACCGGACCCAGATCGAAGGGCTGGCAGATGTCGCGCTCTTCAAACTGAAAGCGCGGCTCGGCAGCCAGGTGAGCAATGTTCTCGCGATCGCCGGTGGAGAGGTTGTCTACGCCGGCAACGGTATGGCCCTCCGCCAACAGCCGGTCTGCGAGATGAGAACCCAGAAATCCGGCAGCGCCGGTTACCAATACGCGCATGGCTGACTTTCTAACTCCGTAACTCAGGTATTGAGCCAGATTGACTAAACTTCTCATCGGTCCGGTGAGCGGCACTGGGGGAAACTGACAGTTACTCCACCACGCTTCGCGGCAGTTACAACGCCACGCTCCGCGGCTTTCCCTGCTGCGCCTGATAACTTGCCGGCCGGCCCACGCTGACATAGGTGAATCCATGGTCCAGCATATCTTGGGGCTTGTAAAGGTTGCGGCCGTCGATCACGATGGGAAAGCGAACGGCATCGTTGAGCCGCACCAGGTCGATCTGCGCAAACTCCTTCCAGTCGGTCAGAATCAGCACCGCGTCGGCGTCCTTGGCAGCTTCGTAGACGCCGGCGGCATAACGCAGCTTCCCCGAGGGCGGCAGCACTGCTTTGGCGCGCTCCATGGCCGCAGGGTCGTAAGCCGCGACCGTGGCGCCCGCTTCCAGCAGTCTCCTGATAATCTCGATGGCCGGAGACTCGCGAATGTCGTCGGTATTGCCCTTGAAGGCCAATCCCAGCGCCGCCAGCCGCTTGCCGGGCAGCGTCCACAGCGCCGAGAGCACCTTGTTGAAGAAGATATCCTTTTGCGTTTCGTTGATCTTGCGGACCTCCTGGAGCAGTTCGAAGTTCACGCCGCGCTGTTGGGCCACCCAGTGGAAGGCGGCCACATCCTTTGGGAAACAGGAGCCGCCGTAACCCAGGCCGGCGCGCAGAAACCCCGGGCCGATGCGCCTGTCCATGCCCAGGCCGGCGGCAATGTCCTCGATGTCGCCGTCTACGGCTTCGGCCAGGTTGGCCACCGCATTGATAAAGGATATCTTCAAGGCCAGGAAGGCATTGGAGGCGTGCTTGATGAGCTCGGAGCTCTGCGCCGAGGTGATGAGCAACTTCGCCGGATTCGCCGCGCTCAAGGCGCCAGGGAGTGCGCCGGGTTGGGCGTAATAGCTGCCCCCAGCGAGCGGCTCATAGATGCGCCGCAGCAGATTGGCGGAGCGCTCCGTGCTGGCGCCCACCACAATGCGGTCGGGGTGCAGGAAGTCGATGACCGCCGTGCCTTCGCGCAGGAACTCAGGATTCGAGACTACGTCGAAGTTCTGCGTATCGACGCCATGACGGCAAAGCACGCGCCTGATCCACTCGTTGGTGTAGACCGGAACCGTGCTCTTCTCCACGATCACTTTGTAGTCCTTGATATGACGGGCAATCTCAGAGACCACGGCCTCGACGAAGGAAAGATCGGCGGCGCCCGCATCGCCCTGGGGCGTACCCACGGCGATGAAGATAGCCTCGCTTCGTTCCACGGCGCCGCCCAGATCGGTTGTGAACTCCACGGCGCTGCCCCGGTGCTTGGCCAGCAACTCCGGCAGGTGGTCTTCAAAGATGGGCACGCCACCCTCACGCAGGGTCTTGACTCGGGCTTCGTCATTGTCGACGCAGAGGACGCGATGGCCCATTTCGGCAAAACAGGCGGCTGCCACGAGTCCCACGTAACCTGACCCGATCACGCAGATGGAAACTGTATCTTGCATAGGCTTGGGCTTACTCCTTCGCTGCTTTCCGCAGGCGCTAGCGGCACGAGACATTCCGGGCCGACGAGGCACTCCCTAGGCTATCCGGTTTAGGCAGAAGCGGGCAAACCTTCCTGGTGGCCAGCAACCAGCCGGATTGTTCCCGGTTGCGACGCGATTCGCTTCGATCAGGAGTTGTGCGGATCACAACGAATCCAGAACCAGAAGATTCCGGCTGTAGTCCGCCCCGGCCAAATACCTGATCGCCCTGTCAAACGTGACGAGGACGCCCTTTTCCTTCACCGCAAGTCCCAGCAAATAGGCGTCCGTTACTTGCTGATGCCCCAATAACCTGGAGGAAAACGGCGCGGTTAGCACTGCCCACTTGTCTGAGATGGCCCAGTAGCGATAGCCGGGGTGGCGGGCAAACCCGGCAAGAATGGCGGTGGTTTGCGCCACCGTGCGGGTAGGGCCGCGATAGGCCGGGTTGGTTGTTACCCGAACAAAGCCCGCTTCCGTGAGGGGACAGACTCCCCAATCCTCTTTGCCAAAAGCATCGAACCACTTTTGCATGGCCTGGTAGTGCAGGTGATCCGGGTCCGCGAGTGCGATCAACGCATTGAGGTCGAGCAGGTAGCGAGCCTTAGTCGAATTCACTCTCAGCCTCTTTGACCATCTGCGGCGTGAGTACCTTGCCGCTGGGTGGAAAACAGGGCAGGCCGTTGGCCGACAACCTGATATCGGGAGCGGCGGGCGGCGCCGCCTCCGCCTTCCGTATCAGTTCGCCAATGGCAGCGCCGAGCGTGATCCCCTTTGCGGTTGCATAGATCGATGCAAGCTGATGGGCCTCTTCGTCCAACGTGACATTCGTTCTCATGTACCTATTGTACACCATTCCTCCAAAATGCACCAAAGAGACTTTCTGCTCCATCTCTACGCTTTAACTCCAATGCTAAGAATGGTTCATAGCAAGCTGCGCCAGTCTGGTAGAGTGGGATTGCAGTTTTGGGGCTCGGAGGCGGACCCGGTTGGACTGCGGCCAGCCGCGGGGCAAGCGGCTTGTTGTTGAGAGGGATGGGGTCAACTTTTATGGCTACGTCGGACCAGATTGCGGTTCGCGAATTGGCTCCCTTTCGCATTGCGCCCAGCTTTGTGGGCCGCGTGTGGGGTTACCGGGATCTTCGCCCCTGGTATGACTGGGTTGCTGAAGGTGGAGAGCCGATCGGAGAAGTCTGGCTTACCGGCGATGAGTGCCTGGTGGCGACCGGTCCCCATGCCGGAAGGACGCTGGGCGGCCTTTTCGCCGAGGTGCCGGAGAAAATGCTGGGCGAGGCTGCTCCACGCAGTGGCTCGCCGCTGCTGATCAAGGTCATCTTTGCCAGGGAGAAGCTGAGCGTGCAGGTGCATCCGGACGACGAACTGGCGCAAAAGTATGGGCAGCCTCGCGGCAAGACCGAATGCTGGTACGTGCTGGCGGCCGGGCCGGGAGCGCAGGTGGCAGCCGGACTCAAGCCGGGAGTCACGCTCGACCAGGTCAAGGAAGGGATTCAAGCAGGCACGCTGGAAGAAAGCCTCAACCTGCTTCCGGTGGCGGCGGGAGAGGTGGTTTTTGTGGATGCCGGAACGGTTCACGCCATCTGGCCGGGATCGATTCTGCTGGAAACTCAGCAGAACTGCGACTTGACTTACAGGATGTACGACTACGGGCGCGGGCGCGAGCTGCACATCGAGAAGGCTCTTGAGGCCACGCGGCTCACTACCCGCGCGGGCAAGGTTCCGGCCAGGGCGCTCGCGGATCGCACGATTCTGGTGGATGAGGATTATTTTCGCGTGGAGCGAATCCCCGTGCACGGGAGCCGGACGGACGCCAGCCTGGCCGGTGAGGTCGCGGGCGATGGTAAGGTGGATCGCGGGCTGGCGTATCTGTTTGCAGCCGCAGGGTCGGGAAGGATTTGCAGCCCCTGCAAGAGCTTCGAGCCGGTCGATCTGCCGGCGCGGGGTATGGTGGCCGTTCCCGGCGCTTCGCCGGAGTTCTCAATCGAGAACCAGGGCGGGCTGGACCTGATTCGCATCACGCCTAACTGGCCGGAAATGAGGACTCCAGCGAGAGAAACCCAATGACGGCGGCGGCGTGGCGGGATTCGGTGGCGGCCTACATCCGGGCCGAGGCTCTGCCGGTGGACAAGTTTGGCCATCAGCCGCGGCTTTATGCGCTGGCGGTCCGGCTGGGGTGGGGGATGGAGTACGACGACGACATTCTCTTTGCCGCCGCATGGATGCACGATCTGGGCGTCTTTTTGGGCCACCGGCCGCAGGATACGGCGCAACTGGAACGCTGGGATCACGTCCCCTACACGATTGCGCGAACGCGGGAGTTGCTGGCCGGCTGGGGATTCCCGGCGGAAAAGCTGGACGCCGTTGCGGAGGCCATCCGCACCCACCAGCCCCAGGACGAGCCGAATCAACTGGAAGCAATTCTGCTGCGGGATGCCGATATATTGGAGCAGTTGGGCGCTATCGGGGCCCTCCGCGCGCTGGTCAAGGTTGGACGCGATACGCGGTACCCCACCTTTTCCGATGTGCTTCCTGTGCTGCGCGAGGCGGCAGAGCATTTGCCTGAAAAGCTTCGCTTGAGGAGTGCGCAACTCCTGGCCGCGGGGCGGGTTGAACTGCTCAGGTCGCTGATTGCCGCCATCGAAGAGGAGGGGGGAGAGTCGCTGTTCTAAGCGCGGATGCCAAGGAAGATCTGGGTCGGGAGACGGAGCCGGAGCCGCAACTGTTTGCAGGATATTGGCTTTGCAATCCTGGATTGGGGATTTACACTGGCCTCGGAAGGGCTCGCCTCCTGAGGCGTCCTGCAGTTCCGATGGAGGCGCGCGATGCGATCGAAATTCGTTCTGGCGGCGCTCTTTCTTGCCACGGCAGTGCAAGGCTTTCCCCAAACCGCTCCGGCCGCCGGAGAGGGCGCTTCGCGACTCTTCGTTGGGGTCGGCGTCTCCGGTTACAATGCCGACTTCTATGGGAACTTCATCATGGAAGGCGCCACAGTGTGGATCGACTTCTACCCGGATCTCGGTCCGGCGTTCTTGCATGGATTCGGCGTGGAAGCGGAGGGCCGCGATATCTGCTTCGGCCAACCTGCGCTCCCGCCCTCGAACAATCTTGCCGAGGAGACCGGCGGGGGCGGCGCAATATACAGTTGGCGCCACTTCCACCACTTCTCTCCCTACGCCAAGTTTCAATGGGAGCACGCCAACATCGACTTCGATTTCGGTATTCCCAACTACGGCCACGACACCAGGGATCTTTATGCTGGCGGCCTCGGGGTCGATTACCGGATTTCGCGCAATGTGTGGGTTCGTGCCGGCTATGAGCAGCAATACTGGCAGAGACTCTTCCAGAACCACGAGGTCTCCAATCCTACCGGGATCGTCCTCAAGCCACAGGGCGTAACCATCGGCGCCTCCTACAACGTCCACTTCCGCCATCGGCATTGACGGTCCGCATCGTTCCCCGGCGGGCTGGGCATTCCTCTGAAGGCCTGCTCTTCCCCTGGGAAGCGGCAGCCCTTTTCGATTTCCGCGATTCCTCCAACGCCTGGATGGCCTGAGAGCCTTGGCATCCAGTTCCGGCCGGCTTCCTTGTGCCGCGTCCTCTTTGAATCCAGATTTCCGAGTAAAATGAAAGGCGTTATGAGCTTCCGATCCGTACTGCCCCAAGGACTTCGCGGCGCCGTGGACCTGGCCGTCGCCGACTGGCAAGCCAACAGCAAGGTTGACCGCTTCTGGCAGAAGGACGCCAGCCTGTGGACCAAGGACGGCGAGGAGAACTGGCTGGGCTGGATCGACATTGTCGAGCGCCAGCAGCAGGATCTGGCGAACCTTTC